>ERZ791879.5-NODE-5-length-352348-cov-9.735425_pt1 | contig 352348 bp, 346 predicted proteins | sample MGYA00510162_ERZ791879 | MGnify/ENA primary metagenome ERZ791879 (study PRJEB30046, sample SAMN00792113) | human gut metagenome | study: EMG produced TPA metagenomics assembly of the A metagenome-wide association study of gut microbiota in type 2... | reverse complement strand
ATACTCCCTATATTGAAACATGAATTCATCTACATATTTTTTCCCAAGTGTAATGCATGTTTCCACATGCATTGAAATCCTGAATCGCATTAACATTCGCGCACGTGGTGATGTGATCATATTTTTTTTACACCCTTTAACGCAAATGCAAAAAAGTTGCACCATTCCGTCGGACAAATTCTATTTTGCTATCACTTTCTTTATACTTACCGATTTCTTTTTAAGCTCATCCGCAGTCCTGATGTTCTATTTATGAATTTCTTTGTACGTATCATTATTTACATTAATACCTTTATTTTCATCGAGAACATCGACTGGATCCGTAAAAAGCTCTTTCTCATTTGAATGATGAAATGCAGCATTTTTACCTAATGGCTCACCGGTTATCTCATCGTTCTTAATACCTCTCTGTTTTTTTAGTTTAGGAAGTTCTTTACTTGTATGTGTATCAAGTTTTCTTCTAATAGCCTCAGCCTGATCCGAATCGCCGATTCTAATAAGACTATCTCTTGTATACCTATCCAAATCGGCATCTTCAGCTTCTCTTGTTTCATGATTTCAAAAAGATATTGTACGATATATCCTATTTCTTGAGCACAGTATTTATCATTTTGATTGAATCCTAATCTTCTATTTTTATTGATATCAGCTATTGAATCACTTATTTTTTGCCACAGTTTTTTTCTTGCATTGATGATCTTTGTTTTATAGACAAATGTATATTTTCCTGCATCTGCTTCCAGTTTTGTTCCATCTATGTACTGAATTTCTTTATTTATTTTCATTAAAGCACCTATACTATTTGAAAGTTCAAAAAATATCTCATCAATCTTCTTAACGAGATAGTCTTTTAAAAGTCTTTCAAAAGTCATGAAGCTCACCCATTATGTACATGAAACGAATATCATATCTGCATAATGATTCCATGGATCTCAAATCATTATCGCATAACATATAGGCAAAAAGTGCAACCTTCAAAAGCTTACATCTGTCATATTCCTTTCTTCCTCGACACTTACCTTTTTTGAAATGTTTAGACAAATTCACTCCTTCTAGTGCCTTTAGGAAAGAAATAACCATATCATCTTCATCAATTTTAATACCTAAATCTATTGGCAAAGACAATTGTAATGCGTTATAATCATTTGTTTTAGAATTTTGTTTTCCATATATAAATTATACAACAAAAAAGAACAATGTTTCAGTTTTTGCTGTTTCATTGTTCTTTTTCTATTTTTGGCGGTTTATTTTATTTTGTTACAGCCTCTTCATTTTTTATTAAAACCAACCCATTTTTTCACAGATATTATAAATACCATCATCAACATTTTTATCTGTGATGTAAGTTGCTTTTTCTTTTAAAGCATCACAGGCATTTCCCATAGCGACACCTGTCCATAAATCTTTATCAAACATATCAAGATCATTATAGTCATCACCAAAGACAACTACATCTTGAATAGGTGCTTGGAGTATTTCCATCATTTTGAAAATACCGTCTTTTTTATTATCTGGTTGAAACATTAAGTATTCTTTTTCAAAACGTAATGAACCTAATTGATCTTTGTTTTGAAAAGAAGCTTCTTCTTTTTCATCTAAAGCAAGATAGATTTTATAAAAGTTATCAACTTGTTTATAATCAAATTCTTTATCAAGAATATACGTTGTTGGTTCTTTACGATAACCTACTTGTTGAATAAATAAATCATTTTCCCCATAAACTTCTTGACTATCATTAATAGCAACTAAATACCCAATTCCCTTTTCTTTAGCTTCTTCTATGATTTTTAAAGCTCCTTGTTTATCTAACGGAATATTTTCAACAAGCTTTCCATCAAGAACAATCCCATTACCCCCATTACAAATCATATGTTCAAAATTAAACTCTAATCTTGCTTTTTCTGCTTTATAATGAGCTCTTCCTGTATTTAAACAAACAAAATGTCCTGCTTGTTTAAGCTTTTCTAAAGCAATCTTGGCACTTTGGACAATTTGATGTGTTTTTAAATCAGTTAGTGTTCCATCAATATCAAAGAAAAAATATTTTTTCATACTATTTTAAATCCTTTACTCCTGTTTCTAACATTTCCATTTGTAGAATTGTTTGCCATGGTTGGATGACTTGTTCCTTACCATTTACAATACTATCATAGATACCATCATACACACGTGCATAGTCGCCGTCAACTGTTGAAACTTTTTCTTCATGATAAATACCATCTTCATCATAATAAGTAAGGGTTCCATAATGTTCTGGTAAATCTTTTCCAAAATCACTATTAGTAGGCATATGGAAAAGTTTTAGGTGTTCTTCTTGACGATCTTTACTATATTTTTCAAACATTCCCTTTTTACCATAAACGATAAAAGAAGGTCTTGATTTTACTCTAAAGTAACTTGATTTAACGGATACTTTTAATGTTCCATAATAAAGATCAAGATCAAAATAATCATTCATGCGACCTGAACCTAAAAGTTGTCTTACATCATAGTGAATATCATTTGGTTTACCAAAATATGAAATGACTTGATCTAAAGTGTGACATCCATGTCCATAAAGATAAGACATTGCTGGATCAAAATGATCTACACTTTCAGGAATTTCAGGACGATAGTAATCAAAATGCATTTCAAGTTCTAATAAATCCCCTAATTTTCCTGATTCAATCACTTTTTGTACTGTTAAAAAATCACTATCATATCTTCTATTTTGGTAAGCAGAACAATAAAGTCCTTTTTCTTTAGCTAAAGCAAAGATTTCTTTAGCTTGCTGACTATTTTCCATAAAAGGTTTTTCACATAAACAATGTTTATTATGTTCAAGTGCTTTTTTAGTATATTCATAATGATAATGATGACCTGTACAAACAACAACCATATCAATTTCATCATCTAAGAAAATATCATCTTGATTTTCTGTATAGTTAATACCTTCTATTTTATCCCATACATCATGATGAATATGAGGATTATAAATCGTTTTAACTATAAACTTATCTTTTCTTTGTAAGACAAATGGTAAATGATAACGGTTGGTACTTTTACCATTTCCTATATATCCTAAAACAATTTTATTATTTATCATTATCAAACACGATCCCTTCTTGCATTCTACCTTCTTCCATTAATTTAGAAATCAATAAAGAAAGTTCTAACATTTCTTGTTGTTTTTTATAATCTTTTTCTTCCATCATTTTCATAAATGCTTTAAATTCATAAATTAAACGATGTTTCTTTTCAAAAGATTTTACTTCACTTGTCCCATCGTTATAACAGATTTCATATTCTGTCATTTGACTTAATGGACATTTAACAACGATTGCTCCTAAGTTTCCTTGAATCGTATTCATTAAAGGCGCTTTACAATCTTTAGCCCCAATACATAAAGCTTTAAAATGTTCAAAATCAAACAACATCATCCCACTTGTATCAATATTTCTTTCAATATTTGCCATATATTTATGATAAACAGGTTTACCAAATAAATCGATTAAAGCATGAATATTATAAACATTTAAATCCATTAAAGCACCACCAGCTTTATGAAAGTCAAAGGCTGGTAAAATTGTTCCTTCTTTAAAAGCATTATATCTTGATGAATATTGCGAATAGTTAAATGAAACAATTTTAATATCTCCTAATTTTTTTAAATCTTCTTTTAATGAAAGAAAAGCAGGTATGTAATGTAAATTCATAGCTTCAAAAATCATTAAATTCTTTTTATTGGCTGTTTCAATTAAATCTTCTAATTCTTTACTATTCGCTGTAATTGGTTTTTCAATAATGACATTTTTATCATTTTCTAAAGCTTTTTTTGAAAACTCATAGTGTAGATGATTAGGTAAAGCACAATAAATTGTATCAACATCACTTTGAAGTAATTCATCATAATCTGTATAAACTTTATCTAAATGATATTTTTTCATAAGTTCTAATGCTTGTGATTTTGATTTTTTTGTTGAAAAAAGATAAGTCTTTTCAACACCTAGCTCGTGATACATGGTAAGAACATCTTTAACAATCATTCCTGTTCCTAAAATTCCTAGTTTCATTATTTTGCTTCCTCTCTTATTCTTTCAATTGTTTCTTGTAATTTTTTTGAATCTTGTAATGTATGTGTTGATTGATTATGATTAATCAAAGCTTGTATTTCTAAAGTCATATCGTCTCCTTCAATTGGATATGTTTTTTGCATAACTTCATTTTCTAAATGAATTGTATATTCAACCACACGATTAAACATTGGAACATAGATTTCTCCCTTTTCTCCTTTAATTAAAGCATAACGTTCTTTATTATAATTAATTGAACCTTCTACTTTTCCTTGAACTTCATTTTTAAAATTTAAAGTTGCTTTAAAATTCATTTCAATCTCATTTTCTTTTTCAATATGAGATTCAACACTTTCAACTGGTGCATCCACTAAAGCAAGGACAAAACCAACGACATAACTTCCTACATCATTTAAAGCCCCACCTTGTTTTGGATCAAACAAGTAAGAATCTTTTTTATCTGTCCCATTAAAACAAAAGTTTGCTTCAATTGATTTTAATTTTCCAATCAGTTTTAAATCTTCTTTTAAATGATTAAAACCATTATTAAACTTTGTTTTAAAAGCTTCTAAACAATAGCCTTGATATTCTTTAACATATTGATTAATTTCATCAATATCTTCACTTTTTAAAACAAGTGGTTTTTCACATAAAACCGCTTTATGATGTTTAATGGCTTCTATAATCCATTTTTTATGTTCATAGTGAGGTACTGCAATATAAACGGCTTCAATATCTTCATCTTTTAAAAGTTCTTCATAATCACGATAAAGTTTAACTAGAGGATGACTTTGTAAGTAACTATCGTTTTCATCTAAAGAATGTGAGGCAATGGCATGCACTCTTCCCCCACTAGTATAAGTAATACTTTTAACAAACTTACGCGCTATGTTTCCATAACCTATAATTCCAAAATTCATTTTTCTACCTCCAATAACGCTATTGCTTCTGCAATATCATTAACACAATAATGTACTTGTTTTTTTATTTCTTGAGGGGATGTTTTAAAAGTAAAGGCTGTATCTACGACGTTCAACATCGGTAAATCATTATAGGAATCCCCTATTCCTGCTATCTTTTCTAATCGGTAATGATCTTTAATGATTTTAATTCCCGTTCCTTTAGAACATCCTTTTCTTACAATATCAACAGAGTTTCTATTTTGAAAACCTTCGATTTCATGATATTTTTGATTAATTTCAAAACATGCTTTCTTAGTCGTTTTGTCATCTTTAAAAATAAGCGATATACCATAGATGATTTCATGCTCTACTTCTTTAAAAGAAGAAATGAATTTTAATTTAGGATTATAATCTTCTTTAAGGGTTGTATAAAAAACATCTGCATTTCCTGTTTGTAAGATGATTTGTGCATGTTGATGATATTCATTAAAGATTTGTTGAACGATTTCTTTTTTCATTGGAAAATCTTGAATGATATTTAAATCTTTATCTAAGATTTCTGCTCCTGAAGAAAGAATATAAAAATCTAATTTTAGCTTTTCTAAATCAAACAGGGCACATCGAGGTCTTCCACTACATACTCCAAAAAGATGTTCTTTTTGATACTTTTCAATAGCCTTTCTATCTTGTTTTTTTATTTGTTGATTAAAAACAAGTGTGCCATCTATATCACTTGCAAGTGCCTTCATCTTTTATTTTCCTTAAGCAATCAACAATGACTTGATGATCTTCATCATGGACGAGCCCTGAAACAAGAATGCTTCCTCTTAATTCACCACGAATAATTAAAGGAAAACCTCCCCCACAAATAACAAGACTTTCATCTTTTTCATCTTCTTGATACGTTCCATTTTCTTCATTTTCTAAATAGATGTAATAACTACTATGTCCATATTTTTCAACTGTTTTTTGTTTACGATCAAGCCATGTAACTCCTTTTTTACCATCCATTAAATATTGAAAAACAATATCTTTATCTAAAACAATACGGATTCTAACATTTTTTAAATGATTCTTTTCAATATGATCTACAATGATTTGTCCTAATTGATAGGCATCATGATTATTGAATTCTTGAAAAGAAAGTTCTTTTTCTAATTGTAAGACTTCTTCTTTTGTCATCTCTTTCACCTCAATTTTGTTATAACATATCTTCTTTCTCTTTTTAAGAGATGCATCTCATTATGGAAATAAGGTTCAAGGTAAATGAAAAAAAGCTCAGTTAAACTGAACTTTTGGTTCACTTATTTTTAAGATGATAAATAAGCGCATGTAAATTATTTAAGATGTACATAAAGGCAAGTTGAGAATAGAAAGTTGCAATTTTATTTTGTTTTTCATAGTCAGGAATCATAATCTGATATTGACTATAAACAACAAGTGGACTTTGAAGATTAGCAGTAACCAAAGCTGTTTGAATTCCTTTTTGATTTAAGATTTTCATACATTCTAAAAGGGATGTATTTTCTCCACTATAAGAGATAAACAAAGCAAAATCTCCTGGCTGTAATTGTTTGGAAATATAGATTTCTTCCCCATATTGAGTTGCTAAGACAGGAAATAAATTAAGCTTTGCAAGTTTATTAATAAAGTTTGCTGCTGTTATTTGGCTATCGCCATAACCATAAATAAAAATTCTTTTCTTTTGTACCATCAATGTTGCTATTTTATTTAAGGTCTCAATAGATAAATGATGATAGACTTGTTGAATACTTTCTTGATAAAGAGAAAACATGTTTTGAATAATTTGTTCACTTGTTTCATTGACTTGAAATGGGATTGTATAGTCTACTTGACTGACCATATATTTATTAGCTTCAAGTTCCTGTAATAAAGCCAATTTAAATTGTCGATACCCTTGATAGCCTACTTTATGACATAAACGAATAATCGTGGCATTTGAAGTATAGCTCTTTTTTGCTAGATCATTGATTGAAAGTAAAGTTAAATCTTCTAAATGATCTAATAAATAATCAATGACTTGTTGTTCTGATTCAGTATAATGATTTTCTTTAAGTTGTTGTAATATTTTCATTATTCTTTCATTAAAATATCAAGCGCTTCTTCCACACTATCAACTACATCATCAACAATCGAAGTTAAACTTTCTGGTGATGTTGGAAAAGTAAAAGAATGATCCACGGTTTCTAACATAGGAATGTCATTATACGAGTCCCCAATTCCGGCAACTTCCTCTAAATGCAGTAATTCTTTTAATTTTAAAATTCCTAAACCTTTAGAACATCCTTTTTCAGTAATATCAATATATTCTTTATTTTGATGTGCTGTTAATTCAGGAAAATGTTCTTCAATATCAAGACATACTTTTCTCGCGTTTTCATCCGTTTTCGCATTCATGGATAAACCATAAATATCTCCTTCTACTTCATCTAAAGAAGTAATAACTTGTCTAACCATTGAACCTAAGTCTTCTTTTAAAAATGTATAAATTTGCATATTAGCTTGAATAAAAATATCATAATTTTTTTGATAACGATCATAAAATTCATGTAATAAATGTTTAGAAATCGTACTTTTATAAATAACTTCTCTTTCTTTATTTAAAACAAGCGCTCCTGTACATAAAATATAGAAATCAAAATCAATATAAGGCTTACAAAATTCGTAAATACCTTTAAAAGGTCTTCCACTACATAAACCAAATAAGTTGCCTGCTTTTTGAAACTCCTTAATTTTCTTTAAATCCCCTTCTTTAAACTTTTCATTAAATAATAATGTTCCATCATAATCACTTGCTAGTACTTTCATAATAATCCTCCAATGCCTTTATTGTAGTTGATTTTGTAAAAAAAGAAAATCATTTTCATCGATTTTCTTTTTTAGAAACATCTTCTTATTTTAATATTTCTTTTATTCCCTCTAAATTTTCCACAAAATAAATACCTTCTTGTTTTTCCTTAGATGATAAATCAAAAGCAATCATCTTATCTAAAAGTTTCTTTAAATCATCATAATATCCATTTAAATTATAAAGCATACAAGGTGTTTTTAAATGTTTCAATGAGACTTTAGACATAACTTCTGTAATCTCTTCTAACGTTCCTGTTCCTCCTGGAAAAGCAATAAACGCATCTCCTAATTCAATCATCTTTGCCTTTCTTTCACTCATATCTTGCGTCACAATTAATTGAGTTATTTCAGGATAATCAAAACCAGCATCAATGAAAAACTGTGGTTCAACTCCTATGACTTTTCCTTTTGCCTTTAATACACTTTCAGCCAATTCTCCCATTAAGCCACATTTAGAACCTCCATAAACAAGTGTATGTCCATTTTCACCAATCCACTTACCAAGTTCTCTTGATGCTAAAATAAGGTTTTGATCATTTCCATTACTTGCCCCTAAATAAACTGTTATATTCATGTATACCTCCAAAATTTATAAATCTTTTTTATCCTTTTGGCTTATTATATCATTTTCTGTATAAAAAATGCGTTTTTGTTTCATAATAAAGCAGGTGATTTTATGAATGAATCTTATTGGCAAAAGACAAGTCAACATCCTTGTTTTAAACAATTAAATAAAGATATAAAAACCGATATTCTTATTATTGGTGGTGGTCTATCCGGCATTTCATGCGCTTATCAATTAAAAGAAACAGATAAACAAATAACTGTTGTTGAAAAGGATCTTTTAGGTTGTCATACCAGTGGATGTACAACGGCTAAAATTACTCTTTTACAAGATCTTATTTATCAAAAACTTGTTAAACATTATAATATTGAAACAGCTTATCTATACTATCAAAGTCAAAAAGAAGCAATAAAAGGTATTAAAGATTTAATTGAAAAAGAAAAAATTGATTGTTGTTTAAAAGAATGTACGATGTCTTTATATACTGATAATTTAAAAAATGTTGAAAAACTTGAAAAAGAACAACATTATTTACAATTCTTTGGTGAAACTGTTTTTGACAATCAAAAACATTTAAAAACAATCAGTTTGCATCATCAATATATCTTTCATCCTTTAAAATATCTCTATCATCTTGTGAAATGTTGTCAAAAGAAAAATGTTCAATTTTATGAACATAGTCGTGTTGATAAAATTATAAAAAGAAAAAACGATTTTCTTGTCTATGTACAAGGACATCGTATTATCTGCCAAGATCTCATTCATGCCTCGCGTTATCCTTTTATAAAAAAAGGTTTCTACTTTTTAAAAATGTTTCAATCTTTAGAAAGTATTGATTTAAAACAAAGAACAGGAAATCAATGTACCCTCTCTATCGATCTTACAGAAAGTTATCGTCCTTTAAAGAATCATGCTTTAGTTATTAATTCTAAGAGTAAAGATTGGTTTGCACAAGATACGATTCCCTTAAGAGGTATTCCTTACATGGGGCGTTATAAAGAACATGAATATTTTATTTATGGTTTTCAAAAATGGGGTATGACAAATTCTTTTTTAGCATCTAAAATCATTAAAGATCTTTATTTAAATAACGATAATGCCTATCTCTCCTTATTTTCATGTCATTATTATTCTTTAAGTTATTCTAAAATATATTTGAAACAAATGCTTCATCATCTTTATCTTGGTTATGTCAAATTTCATTTTCATACCAAGAAAAATTTACAAAGAGGTCAAGGAGGATTAATGAAAATCAATCATAAACTCTATGCTGTTTATTTAGATAAGCAAGGTATTTATCATTATTTTTCTCCCTACTGTCCTCATTTAAAAGGTCTACTTTCTTTTGATGAAAAACATCAAATATGGCATTGTCCCTGTCATCAATCTATTTTTGATTGTTATGGAAAACTTATTGAAGGACCTTGTTTAAAAGATATGAATAAACAAAAATGATACCCATTTCATTCCTTCTATTATATAATAATATATGGGAGGAAGTTTATGAAAACATATTTAACATTAGATGTTGGTGGCAGTGCCATCAAGTATGCGTTAATGCAAGAAGATTTAACTATTTTAGAAAAATCAAGTGTACCAACTCCTATGGATACCCTTGAAAACTTTATTGAAACAATTGGAAAAATCTATGATCAATTTCAAGATCAAATTAATGGTATGGCCCTTTCTATGCCTGGTATCATTGATCCTGAAAGAGGCTATCAATATACTGGTGGTGCTTTACGTTATATTGATAAATTAGAAACTGTAGAAGTTTTAAAGAAGCGTTGTCCAACAAATATTACAATTGGTAATGACGCTAAATGTGCTGCTAATGCGGAAATTGGTTTTGGAAATCTCCAAGATATTCAAGATGGCGCTGTGGTTATTTTAGGAACTGGGATTGGTGGATGTTTGATTAAAGATCATAAAGTTCATACAGGAAAACATTTTTCAGCGGGTGAATTTTCTTTTATTAAGACCAATAATCTAGACCCTATTAGTTGGAATCATGCTTGGAGTACGAGAAATGGTATTTCTGGGTTATTACAACGTGTTCAAGAAGCCCTTGAAACAGACAAAGAATATACTGGAATTGAAATCTTTGAAATGGCTAATAAGGGTAATGAAAAAGTCATTAAAGGAATCGATGCTTTTGCTAAGGAAGTCGCAACTCAAATCTTTAATGTACACATTATTTTTGATTGTGAAAAGGTGGCTATTGGTGGCGGTATTTCTGCTCAACCTTTATTAATTGAATTGATTAATAAAAATTTAGATGAAATCTATGAACATTTAGGTTTTGATGTTTATCATCCTGAAATTGTTGCTTGTAAATTTAGAAACGATGCAAATTTAATTGGTGCTCTTTATCAACATATTCAAACTTTTAAATAATTCTTTTTCAAAAAGAAATATAAGTGTAAAATAAGATTAAGAGGTGACCATGATGCAAGTTGTATTTGTTGTTTTACATAAAACAGAACTATTACAAGATTTATTAACTAAACTAAAAAAAGCAGGAGTAAGTGGTGGCACAATCATTGATTCTCAAGGAATGATTTCTTATATTCAAGAAAGTGATGAAAGTTATATTTTAGGTTCATTGAGACTTTTTCTTGAACAAGCTCGTCCTGATAGTAAAACAATGTTTTTCATTATTAAAGACGAACAAGTTGATCTTGTTTTTGAAACCATTGATAAAGCTTTAGGTGGTTTAGAGAATCATAACACAGGTATTGCTTTTGCTATGCCAATTACAAGAGTAGAAGGAGTTGTTAAATAAAATATGTTGATTTATTTTAGTCAAACAGGTAATACTCAACTTTTAGCTCAAGCTATTAAAAAGAATGTTGAAAATTCAGATATTGTCTATGTAGGATTTTGGACTGATAAAGGTAACGCTAGTAAAGAAGCTTTAGATTATTTAAAAACATTACATCATCAAAAGATTTTCTTATTTGGTACCGCTGGTTTTGGTAAAAGCGATAATTATTTTAAAAAAATCATTGATAAAGTTAAAGAAAGTATTGATGAAAGTAATGAAGTTATAGGAAGCTTTATGTGCCAAGGAAAGATGCCTGAAACTGTCTTACAAAGATATTTAAAGTTAAAAGAAGGAAATCATGCTCCAGATAATATAAATTTATTAATTGATAATTATTATGAAGCACTCAAGCATCCAAATAATGATGATATTGAGAATCTAAAAAAGGCTATCGCTTAAGATAGTCTTTTACTTTACTATTAAGTTTAGAATAAATATTTTCAACAAACCATGGTTCGGTAGATGCTTTTAAAGCATCTTCAAAACTAAACCATCGTAGTCCCTTATTTTCATCTTCTTTAATCTTTAACTCATCTTGATCATTTGCTTCCATTAAATAAGTCACATTATAATGAAGATGACTTGAAACATATTTTCCTCTTTTAACATGTCCATCTACTGTTAATACTTCTAAAGAAAATAAATCATCACTCATAAATGATACATTTTCTAATCCACTTTCCTCTTGTACTTCCTTTAAAGCAACTTTTTTAAAATTCTTCTCACCATCTACGTGTCCACCTAACCAAGACCAAGAATTATAAACTTTATGATAGCACATTAAAACCTTATTATGATTTTGATTTAAAACCCAACAAGAAACTGTAAAATGCCCTACTTCATTTTCTCTTGTCAAAACATCTTTTTGTTTAAGAACTTTTAATAAAAGTTCCTTGTCTTTTGCTTCTTGTTCATTATAAGGTTGATAATTAGTGATTTGTTGGTACATTTTCAATATATTTTTGATAATACATCACGCGTATTAAATCAAAAATTGTCATTATTTGATAATTGAAATTAATGCCATCAAATCTTCCTGGTACTTGAATTGTATCAGTTGTGAGTTTCTTTCTTGCATAGGTTGGATTTTGAGTAACAAGTAAAGAAGTTGTATTTTGTAAAGAGAGATTTGTTCGCGTATACATAAAACCTTCTAATGATCTTCCTGATGAAGAAATAAAGATAACATAGTCATTTTCATTAAAAATCATATCTTTATCATACGTATGATATTGTAGTACTGTTTTACCAAAAGAAATCATATCTGTTTGAAATTCAACGGCAATAGACATCGGGTAAAGAGCACCTACTAAAATTACACGTTTTGAATCATGAATTTTTGTACATACTTCTTCAATTTTCTTTAAGAAAGCTTCATTATCATTAGAAACTTTAATACGTTCAACATATGAAGAAACATGTATATTTTTCATACGTTCTTGAATTTGTTCAAAACGTACTTGTTTATGTCGTTGATAAATTTCTATAAAAGAAAGATAATTATCAAAACCTAAGTATTTTAAAAAATTTAAAATACTTTCAGGTGTTGTTTGTAATTCACCAGCAATATCTTCAATCGTATAACTGTCAAAATCTTGATAATGAAGGATAAAGAATACACAAAAACGATAAGCGTCATCTAAAAATAATGTTCCATTTAAATATTTTAATATTCTAGAAAGTAGTATATTCATAAGCTCCTCCTTTAAATAAAATGATATTTTTTATAATAAGTAACACGCATAATATCAAAGATTGACATCAAGCGATAGTTAAAATCAATACTATCATATCTTGAACTTGCTACATATATCACACGTTCTTCGCCAATTTGACTTTTATACTTTTTATTTTGGGTAATAAGTAAGAATTGTGAACGATTAATATCAAAACCTTGATGTTGCTCCATAAACGCATCATAAGCTCTTCCTGTTGCTGAAACAAAAATGACATAATCATCTTTATTTAAGATAAGTTGATTATCAAAAGAATGATATTGGAAAACTGGTTTTCCAAAAGTAATCAAATCTGTTTGAAATTCAACAGCAATCGATATTGGATAAAGTGCCCCAATAATAACCACTCTTTTAGAAGTAGAAATATCATGACAAATATGATCCAAATCACAAATAAATTTATCTTGATCATCACATAAATGAATTTGTTTAAATAAATCATCCATCTTTAATCCTAACATTCTTGAACGAATTTGATCTTGTCTTAAAATAACATCCGCATAAAGTTGATCTTGAAAAGAAGCATAGTCATCAAATCCTAAATGTTTTAAGAAGTTTAAAATTGCTTCTTGAGAAATTTTTGATTTTTCAACCACTTCTTCTAAAGTCATTTTATAAAAATCTATATAGTTTTCAATAAAGAATACACAAAAACGATAATTATCATCTAAAAACAATGTTCCATTAAAGTATTCAAGTATTCTTGCTAGAAGTACATTTCCCATACGTACCTATCCTTTCTTTATTAAACCTAGTTTTTCAAGACTTAAAGCTATCCCATCTTGATCTGGATCAATAAAAGTATCATAAGAAATATCTAATAATTTTTCTTTAGCACCTTCAAAAACAATTCCTTTATTTACTTTTTCTATCATTTGATAGTCATTCATACTATCTCCAAATGCAATCGTATCTTCCATACTTGCATGATAATAATCGATCACTCTTTCAATAGCATCTGCTTTTGTACAATTCTTTGAAATAATTTCCCCATTAATAAAATCATCTTCTGGCTTTGAAAATAAAACCACATTAAAATCTTTACTTAAATGAGGAACTGTATCAAGCAATGCATATTTATCATATGCAATAAAAACAATTTTAGTCACTTTATCTTTACCAGGATTATATTCTGTAATTGGTTTAAAAGCTTGATTTCTTTTTTCAAAGAAACGTGCAAGTTCTGGATTGGCTTGTGTATCTTTGATTTGTCTTCTTTCCATATATTCTCTAGCATAACCTGATTGAAAAAGTTCATCTTTGGTTTCAAGTGTAAAACCTACCTGCGCATTAGAAAATAAAACAATGGCTTGTTGAAGACGTTTACTATCTAAAAAGTTTTCATAAATATATTTTCCATCAATTTGAATAAAGCTTCCAGCCGCTGAAATCACTCCATCAAAGCCAACATCTAAAATATCTTGAGTAATTGAAACAGGTGCCCTTCCTGTACATAAGAAAGCTTTATGTCCATTTTCTCTTAGCTTACAAATGGCTTCTCTATTTCTTTTAGTAATCTCTCTACTTTTACCACGAATTGTTCCATCAATATCAAAAAATACATATTTCATTGTGCTTACCTCTACTTCATGAATTCTTCAATCAAAATAGGTTTTTCAACAAATTCATCAACAATTGCATAACTTTGATAAATTTCATCTATCAATTCTAAAGATAAATCATCTCTTGCATAAACAGTTAATAATTTTTCACCAATATCTACATGATCTCCTATTTTTTTATTTAAAACAAGTCCCACTGCATGATCGATATCTTCTTCTTTTGTCATACGACCACCACCAAGTTTCATCGAAACAATCCCTAATTTTTTTGCTTCTAATGCTTGAATATAACCTGTTTTCTTTGAAGTTAATTCTATTATAGCACTTGGTTTTTCAAATAGTTCAGTATTTTCTATATATGAAACATCTCCACCTTGAGCTTTGACCATTTCTTTAAATTTTTCTAAAGCTTTTCCATTATCCATCACTTCTTGTAAAGCTTGATACGCTTCTTTTTTATTTGGATAAAGATTTGCTTGAACAAGCATTTCACTACCTTCATTTAAACAAAGTTCTCTTAAATCTTCAGGGCCATTTCCTTTCAAGGTTTCAATAGCTTCAATAACTTCTAAACTATTCCCAATTGCATTTCCTAAAGGTTGTGACATACTTGAAATTGTCGCTCTCGTATTTTTATGACAATGCTTTCCAATAGAAATCATTGTTTGAGCAAGTTCTTTAGCTTCTTCAATGGTTTGCATAAATGCACCATTTCCATATTTAACATCTAATAAAATCGTATCAGCCCCACTCGCTAATTTTTTAGACATAATAGAAGAAGCGATTAAAGGTATACAAGAAACTGTTCCTGTAACATCTCGCAAAGCATATAACTTTTTATCAGCAGGTACAAGTGAAGCACTTTGACCAATAATAGCTAGTCCTATTTCATTGACTTGATTAATAAAATCTTCTTCTGAAATATTAATTTGATAGCCTGGAATTGATTCAAGCTTATCAAGCGTACCACCTGTATGCCCTAAACCTCTTCCTGACATCTTAGCCATTTTACCACCACAGGCAGCCACAATAGGCCCTAAAACAAGTGAGGTTTTATCACCAACACCACCTGTTGAATGTTTATCAACTTTAACCCCTTCTATTTTGGATAAATCTATAATATCCCCACTTTCTTCCATAACTTTTGTTAGCAAGGCTGTTTCCTTTAATGTTAAACCTTGAAAACAAATAGCCATTAATAAAGCAGACATTTGATAATCAGGAATACTTCCTTCAACATAACCATCAATAATAAATTGAATTTGTTGATGATTAAATTCACCATTATTTTTTTTATATTCTATTAAATCAACCATTCTCATTGTTGTTTTCCCCTTTATTTCAATCTAGTTCTATTTTACTATATTTTGTTTTAATTTGAAAACACTTTCATTGGTTCGATAAAATCTTTTCAATAATAATTAAAAAAATCTTCTTTTTTTGAAAAATTAATCCTTTTTTTGTTAGAATGTTTATGGAGGTGGATTTATGAAAATCTTAATATGTGCCCCATTACAAGATGCTGAAATCAAAAAAATCCAAGAACATTTTAAAAATGATATATTCATTATTAATAGAAAACCAACCCAAGAAAATATTGATCAAGTGGATGTTATTATAGGAAATCCAAAACTTAATTTAAACTTAAATCAAGAGCATCTACAAGCAATACTCCTAAACAGTGCTGGTAGTGATCAATATATTAAAACAGGTATTTTAAATGAAAATACCAAACTTACCAATGCTTCTGGTAGTTATGGAAATGCTATTAGTGAACAAGTCATAGGAATGATGATTACGCTTTGTAAGAATTTAAAAACTTATGCCTTACAAATGAATGAAGGTAATTGGAATCCTTTAAAAACAGGAAAAGAAATTTATCATAGTCGTGTTTGCATTGTGGGATATGGTGATATCGGTTATGAAATTGCTAGAAGGTTGAAAACTTTTGATTGTCATATTACTGCTATCAAAAGAAGAGTCCAAGATGATCTTCCTTATGTAGATGAAGTATCTTCTTTAGATCAATTAGATAAGCTTCTACCAACCATGGACTTTGTTATTTTATCTTTACCTCAAAGTAAAGAAACTTATCATCTTTTTAATACAGAAAAACTATTAAAAATGAAAAAAGATGCTGTATTAATTAATGTAGGCAGAGGAAGTGCTATTGATACAAATGATTTAATTGAGGTTTTAAATCAAGAACATCTCTATGGTGTTGGCTTAGATGTGGTTGAAGAAGAACCGTTATCTAATACCTCACCATTATGGAAATTTGAAAATGTTTTAATCACACCTCATAGTTCTGGTGGTTTTGTTTGGCAAAGTGTTAGAGATTATTATACTACGCTTGTTATAAGAAATATTGAACATTTAAAAAATAAAGAAACTTTGGAAAACGAAGTTGATTTTCAAACCGGTTATCGAAAAGTTGTCACATACAAAAAATAGCGCATCTCAGCGCTATTTTAATTATTCAAACTTTTGATCAACTTCAAAGATATTATGCCCATTTAAATAATCTTTAACAAGCATACGTTTTTTTCCTTCTAATTGAAATTCAGTAATAATAAAGACACCGTCTTGTACCTTTACACCAATAGCATCTTTAAAAATCTTAACAATTGTTCCTGGTGCTTGATGTGCATGATGACTCATAGCATTTGGACAATTATGTACAAGTCCTTGATAAATCTTTACTGTTTTTCCAAGATATGTTGTATAAGCTCCTGGCCAAGGATTTAATCCTCTAACTTTGTTATAAACTTCTTGAGCAGGTTTATCAAAATCGATCTTTTCTTGTTCTCTAGAAATAACTGGAGAATAAGTTACTAAAGTTTCATCTTGAGGTATTGAGGCATTTGTTCCATCAATAATCGAAGGTAACGCTTCAATAATCGCTTCTGCACCTAAAGTAGATAAACGATCATAAAGTTCTCCTACTGTTTCATCATTAGAAATAGGTGTTTCTTTTTGATAAATAATATTTCCTGCATCCATTTTCTTAACCATATACATGATAGTGACCCCTGTTTTTTCATCACCATTTAAAATTGCATAATGAACAGGTGCTCCTCCACGATATTTAGGTAATAATGAAGCATGAACATTAATACATCCAAGGCGTGGACAATCTAAAACTTCTTGAGGAATCATTTGTCCATAAGCCGCCGTAATAATTAAATCAGGTTGCATATCGATAATAGCTTGATAATCTTCTTTAATACGTTGTGGTTGAAAGACTGGTATATCATGTTCTAAAGCCACCACTTTGACCTCTGGCATTTTTAATTCTTTTTTTCTACCAACACGACGATCTGGTTGTGAGACAACTTGTACGATATTGTAATCGTGTTGAATTAAACTTTTTAAAACAGCTTCTGAAAATGTAGCTGTTCCCATAAATACAATTTTTAATTGATTCATTTTTTTCACATCCTTCTATAAGATATTACTAATAAATTGAGAGATAAGCAAGACAATTGTTTGAATTATTTGGATACATATCTCACTTATTTTTTTAACAATTAAAGAAAGTGTATTATCTTTTTGATTATCATAGAGACCTTCATTTGTTTTAATTTCTTTTTGCTTTTTTATATTTTCTTCAAAAGTAATAATATTTTTAGAAACCAATTCATTTTGTACATAATGGTTATTAAATAACCCATTTAAACAAAATAACAACAAGCCAACCATTGTAAAATCAATTAAAAGTTCTTTCATTGTAAATACTCCTTTATCACTTGAGAAATGACTTCTATTGTATTTTGAACTTCTTCTTTCGTATTACTTTGCCCACCAAATTCAATTAAAACCGTATGATCACAAATTCCTTGATTATAATGATTCTTTTTAACCATAATACCTCTTGATAACCCTGGTACCTTTTCATTTGCTTTATTAGATAATTCAGTAGATAATTGATTAACCATTTCAAACTTACCACTGCTTTTTCCAACAACAAACATAATTTTAGCATAACTTTTTTGATTATACGTAAGCGTTGAGTATTTTTTATCCAGACTATCACGATGGAAATCAATAACTAAATCATATTGTCCATTTTCTCTTAATGAATTTTCTAAATACATTTTAGAAACAACATAAGATTGATTATATGCAATTCTGTGCAAATTTTTATAATTTTCAAAATCATTTTGTTCTACATCACAAAAATAGCCTTCTTTATTTAAACAATCCTTTAAATAACCCGCTCCATCTCTTACATTATATCCAACATACTCTTCTCCTTGATGGGTATTATAAATGTGTACTTTTTTATTAGATGTAACCGGTACACTCGTTTGCAAGGCTTCGGTAGTAGAAATTGCTTTAAAAACTTTCACATTTTGATGACTATAAGAAGGTAAGTAGATAATCATTAAAACAATGATCATTATTTTGAAAATAATTTGAATAGATACTTTTATTTTCATAGGCGCTCTCCTTGTATTTATTCAAATATATGAGACAAATCAATAATTATACCTCAAGTCATTCAGAGCCTTTGCTAGAAGAGCACTCATCCTTTCAACTGTTTCATCAATTTGTTTATCAGCCATCACAAAATTACGATCAATCGGTGTCAATATTTCTTGTAATAAAGATTCTAATTCCTCTTGATCAAGACTCCCAATATGACCTAATAAATAACGTTGTTGACTTGATGAAAGAGTCCCTTCATATTTTTCTCTTTTCCCAATTTTTAATCTATTTTTTATATCAATAGCATCTCCAAAATAATCTTTCATTAATTGAAAAACATCTTTAACAATTGAACTGGCATAAATAACAGTCGGAACCCCTATCGCAATGACTGGACATCCTAAGGTTTCTTCTTGAATAGCTTGACGGTGATTACCAATTCCACTACCAGGATGAATACCGACATTATTAATTTGGATAACATGCCCTAATTTTTGATAATCTTTTGCACATAAAGCATCAATAACTATCACTAAATCTATTTGAAACTGATCGACCATTGCCTGGATCACTTCAACTGTTTCTACTCCTGTTTGATACATCACACCTGGTGTAAGTGATAAAATATCATAATAATGATTTTCTAATTTAAGACTATCATCTAAATAATGCGTGACGCGAATATCTCTTAAAGTACGTGGTCCAATCGCATCACTGGTTAAATAAGGATTACCAAGTCCTGTAACTAAAATACGAGGATATTCATTTTGATCTATCATTTCTTTTAATATTTTTGTTATTTGTTCACTGATATTAGAAATATGATCTTTAAAAAAAAATTCAATATACTTTCCTTTTTTTAAATACTCCGTATCTTCTAAAAATTCATACGTTTCAATTGAAAAGTCCTCCTTTTTTTCAATCTTTCTTTGATAATGTTTTCCTTCTTTTAATAAATCCAATGATTCTTTCGCTAAATCACTATGTGTATTATACTTATTCATATTCTCACCTGCATAATTATTCCCTTATTTCCAACAAATTACACAAAATTGTTGCAATTCCTTGACTTTTTATATATAATGAAGTGGCAAATTGCAAAGCGAGGTGAAAAATCATGGCAAATATGAAACAACAAATTAAACGTTATAAAAACGATAACAAAAAAAGAGCTAAAAACGCTTCTTATAAATCAGCTTTAAAAACTGCAATCAAAAACGTAAGAGCTGAAGTTGAAGCTGGAAATAAAGAAGCTGCTGAAAAAGCATTAGTAATCGCTTCTAGCAAATTAGATTCTTATGTAAACAAAGGAATCCATCATAAAAATTACGCTATTAGACAAAAATCTAAATTAGCTAAATTAGTTAACTCAATCTAATCATTGAAACCAGACAAATGTCTGGTTTTTTTGTTTATTCTTTCTTTTCTTGATTATAATGTTAATAGACTTTGAAATAAAATAAGAGTAAAATATTTTTACATTACAAGGAGATGTATTTATGGAAAGAAAAGATATAGAAGAAAAATATACTTGGGATCTTTCTAAAATTTATCAAGATCCTCAAGAGTTTTATCATGATATAGAAGTCAGTCAACAATTACTTGATGAATTGACTTCATTTAAAGGAAAAATGACCGAAAGCGTTGATATCCTTTTACGTTTTTTATCAAAGCGTGATGAAATGTCAATGCTTGTAAGTAAAGCTTACTGTTTTGCGCATTTAAACTGTGATGTAGAACCTAAAGAACAAGAATATCAAAAAATGCTTGCTACAGTGATGTCACTGATTCAACAATCAAGTGTTAAACTTGTATTTGTTGATAATGAAATCGTTGAAAACGATGAAACGGTAAGAGAATATTTAAAAGATGAACGTTTAAAATCTTATCGGTATTCTTTAGAAAATGCTTTAGCTTTTAAACCTCATTTATTAGATAAAGAACAAGAAGAATTGGTTGCAAAAGTAGACAATATCTCTGAATTAGCAGAACAAGTTTTTGATTCTTTACGTCTAGAATTTGAAGATGTTGAAGTCAATGGTCAAAAGAAAACATTAAATCAAGCAACACTTAATGAATTTTTAAAGAATAAAAATAGAGACGTTAGAAAACAAGCCTACCATCATTTCTTTAAAGAATATCAGCGTTTTGAAAATACCTTTGCCTCAACTCTTTCAGGGGTTATGAAAAAAGATGCTTTTTATAGTGATATTCGTCATTTTGATTCACCCCTTGCGGCAAGTGTTTTTAATGATGATGTTCCTACCGATTTATTTTTTAAGATTTTAGATAAAGCAAATAATGAATATCGTTATTTATTCCATCGCTATAATCATTTAAAAAAAGAAATTCTTGGGCTAGATGAACTTTATAATTATGATTTATCAGTTCCTCTTGTAAAAAGTGTTTCTAAAAAATTTACAATTGAAGAATGCTTTGACATCATCAATCAAGCTTTAGCTCCTTTTGGTAAAGATTATTTAGCTATTATTAACCGTGCTAAAGATGAAAGATGGATCGATTACTACCCTACTACTGGTAAACGTGGTGGTGCTTATAGTAGTGGAAGCTATTTAACACAACCTTATATCTTAATGAACTTTATTGGTGACTATAATTCATTATCAACAATGATCCATGAATTAGGTCATAGTGTGCATACGTATTTATCAAGCCATAATCAAGACTATATTAATAGTAATTATCGTATTTTTGTAGCGGAAGTCGCTTCAACCGTTAATGAAACCTTACTTATCAACTATATGATGGATCATACTTCATCAAAAGAAGAAAAAGCCTATTATATGTATGAACAATTAGAAAACTGTGTTGGTCTTATTTTTAGACAACCGATGTTTGCGGACTTTGAACATCGTCTTCATGAAATGGCTAAAAACAATGAACCCATGTCTTCTAAAATCATGACTGATCTTTATGCAAAATTGAATCAAGAATACTTTGGTGAAGATGTAAAAATGGATGAACTTGTAGGTTGGTCTTGTTATTATGTTCCTCATTTCTATTATGATTATTATGTTTATAAATACACTTTAGGAATGACTGTTGCTTTAGCTATCGTTAAACGTATATTAAATGGTGACACGCAACAAGTTGAACGTTATTTAAACTTCTTAAAATCAGGTGGAAAAGAATCTCCTGTTGACTTATTAAGTCATGCGGGTGTTGATCCTTTAGATGACGCTATTTATGATGATGCTTTCCATTATTTTGAAGATTTATTAAATGAATTTGAAAAGCTGGTAAAATAATTTATAATAGTATTAGGTGATAGAAATGAAAAGAGAAGAAACAAGAGCGTTTCAAGTAGGAAATTTAACATTAGGTGGTAATAATCATGTCATTATTCAATCCATGACAAATACCAAAACTAAAAATGTGGAAGCAACCGTTAAACAAATTCAAGAATTGGAAGATGCCGGTTGTGAAATGGTCAGAATGGCTGTTTTTGACAAAGAAGATGCATATGCGATAGCAGATATTAAAAAACAAGTGCATATTCCTTTAGTTGCCGATATTCATTTTGACTATCGTTTAGCTTTGATTGCGATTGAATCAGGAATTGATAAAATTCGTATCAATCCTGGAAATATTGGAAGTATTGAAAAGGTAAAAGCCGTTGTTGAATCTTGTAAAGAACATCATATTCCTATTCGTATTGGTGTCAATAGTGGTTCTTTAGAAAAAGATATCTTAGAAAAATATGGTCGTCCTACTGCTAAAGGAATGATTGAAAGTGCAAAGAAACATATTGATATTTTGGAAAGTCTAGATTTCCATGATTATTGTATTTCTTTAAAATCTTCCGATACAATGCTTACAATTGAGGCCTATACACTTGCTAGTGAAACCTTTGATTGTCCCCTTCATTTAGGGGTTACAGAAGCAGGAACAAAACTTGGAGGAACAATTAAATCTTCTTTAGGTATTGGTACTTTATTATATCAAGGAATTGGAAATACGATTCGTGTTTCTTTAAGTGATTATCCTGTAGAAGAAATTAAAGTAGCAAAAACATTGCTTAAAGAATTGGGGTTAATTAAAAATGTTCCTACCCTTGTATCTTGTCCAACTTGTGGAAGAATTCAATATGATTTGATTCCAGTCGCTAAAGAAATTGAAGATTTCTTAAATAATATCCACCAAGATATTACCGTAGCCATTATGGGTTGTGCAGTTAACGGTCCAGGTGAGGCCAAAAATGCCGATATTGGTATTGCCGGTGGTGTTAAAGAAGGATTATTGATCAAAAAAGGAAAAATTATTAAAAAAGTTAAACAAGAAGATATGGTACAAACGCTCAAAGATGAAATTTTAAAGATGGTTAATTCATAATAACCATCTTTTTTTCATATATATAACTATGGAGGCGTAAAACTATGGAAAATTTATTCATTGAACATTTTTTATCGTATGAAGATTTTAGAAGCAATAAGGAAATACAAGCATTAGAGCTAAATGAAGAAGATTTGAAGGTGATCTATCAAGTGATAGATCAAAACCGTTTTTTACTCTGTAGTGAACATTATTTACCTATTCTATTTCAATCAATCATGAAAAAAACTAGTGTTTCCACTAGTTTAAAATTGAAATCTTTGTTTCAAAATCATACTTCAATATTTCTAAATTCTTGATTTTTCAACATATCTATTTCTTCTTTATAAGGAGCTTTACCATCAATATAAGGTGTTTCTAAAATCTTAGGAACATCTTTTATTCTTTCATTATGAGCAATCCCATTTAAAATATCAAAACCAATCTCACCTAAGCCAAGATTTGCATGACGATCTTTATGAGCTCCTTGAACATTTTTAGAATCATTCAAATGAACAACAAGTAAACGATCTAAATCAATAATACGATCAAATTCATCTAAAATTGCATCAAAATTTGATAAATCGTATCCTGCGTCATGAATATGACACGTATCTAAACAAACCCCTAATTTTTCAGGATAATCACAATGAGAAATCAAATAATTGATTTCTTCAAATGTCTTTCCTAACTCACTGCCTTTTCCTGCCATTGTTTCTAAAGCAATCTTTCCTTGATAAGGTGTATCTTTTAATACTTCATTTAAACCTTTAATGATTTGTTGAAGACCCACTTCTTCTCCAGCTTTTACATGACTTCCAGGATGTAAAACAAGAATCGATGTCCCAATATCTTGACATCTTTGGAGTTCTTGTTTTAAGAAGTTAACAGCTAATTCAAAAGTTTCTTCTTTAACCGTATTAGCAAGATTAATGATATAAGGTGCATGAACAACAACATTTTTTAAATCAATGTTATTTTCCTTCATTAAAGCTTTTGCCTCTTCCACCTTTAATTCACTAATGGCTTTTCTTCTCGTATTTTGTGGTGCACCTGTATAAAACATAAACGTATTAGCACCATAAGATAAAGCTTCTTTTACTGAACCTAAAAGCATGTCTTTTCCAGACATTGAGACATGACTACCAATTATCATTGCCTTCCTCCATACGTTTAGCGATTTGTGCTTGACGGGCACGTTCTTTCTTTTGACGACGGATATCATCACGAATCATCGCACGTTTTTGTTTACGTACAACTTGTTCAACTTGATATTTACGTTTCTTTTTATATCCTGGTTTTACTTTTTTAGGTTTACGGATAATCATTTGAACTTGTTTTTCAAGTTCAGTTTGTTGACGAATACGTTTTTTACGTTTTTCTCTTTGTCCTAAATCCACAAATTGTCCGTTTTTTAGTTGCATATTCTTAAATTCAATTCCTTTTCTTTCAAGAATTGCAATATTTTTTTCATCTGTTGTATCATACATACTATAACAAATACCTGTATAGTTTCCACGCCCTGAACGTCCACTTCGATGAATATAAAAATCAGGTTCTGTTGGAAATTGCATATTAATGACATGAGAAACACCATCAATATCAATTCCACGTGCAGCAATATCTGTCGCAACAATGTATTGATATTCATTGTTATTGATTTGTCGCATCATTTTCTTTCTTTCACGAGGTTCTAAATCTCCGTGGATTTCTCCAACTTTATAACCATCTTCTCTTAATTGTCGCGTAATCTTTGATACTTCTGTTCTTTTATTCGCGAAAATAATACAAATATAAGGATCAATTGTTGCCATGATCTTCTTTAAAACATCATAACGATCTTGATGCTTTGTTGCAAGTAAAATATGTTCAACATTGGCTGTTGTAGCAAGTTTACTATTGATTTCAATAGTAACTGGACTTTGCATATATTTCTTTAAAAATGGTCTTAGATTTTGTGGAATCGTTGCTGAGAAAACCATCATTTGTAGATCATCAGCCATTTTTCCTGCCACAGCATCAATATCTTCTAAATAACCAAATTCTAATGTCATATCTGCTTCATCGACTACAAAAGTTTTTGCTGTTGTAATTTGTAAAGCTTGCGCATCTAAAGATAAATCTTTGATACGTCCTGGTGTTCCAATAACCACGTGTGGTTGTATTGAAAGTTTATTAACAGCTCTTTGACGGTCACTTCCTCCAACAATTAATGAAACACGTAATTCTGGTAAATATTTTGTAAATGTTTTAGCGTTATTAAACAATTGAGAAGCAAGTTCTCTTGTTGGTGCTGTAATAACAGCTTGCACACAATCTTTATTGACATCAATACGAGACATGATTGGTAATAAAAATGCATGTGATTTACCTGTCCCTGTTTGTGAAATCCCGATAATATCTCTATTTTTTAATACAAGGGGAATGACTTTTTCTTGTATTGGGGTTGGCTTTTTAAAACCTAACTCTTTAATTACTTGATTACAATATTCTTGTAATTTAAAATCTTGAAAAGTTGCCATAAAATCCTCCTTTTTTCTTTTTTAGTCACGTTATTATACCATATTTTTGATACATTTCAACAAATATTATGGATGGATTTTTATAATTATTCTATAATATTCTTGTTGGAGGTGATTAGATGATCTTAAATACTGGTAATCGTACAGATATTCCTGCCTTTTTTAGTGACTGGTTTTTTAATCGTATTCAAGAAGGTTTTGTCTGTGTTCGTAATCCCTATTTCCCTCATCAAGTCACAAAATATATTTTAGATCCTCAAATCATTGATATTATTTGTTTTTGTACTAAAAATCCTAAACCAATGCTTTCACGTCTAGATTTAATCAAAGACTATAAACAATTCTGGTTTGTAACAATCACCCCTTACAATCAAACGATTGAACCCTATGTTCCCAATAAAAATGAAATTATTCGTAGCTTCATTGAACTATCTAAAAAAATAGGAAGTCTTTGTATTGGTTGGCGTTATGACCCTATCTTTTTAAATGATTATTATACCATTGAATATCATCTTCGAATCTTTGAAAAAATGTGTCAAAAACTAACTGGATATACTCATCAATGTGTCATTAGTTTTATCGATTTATATCAAAAAACAAAAAAGAATTTTAAAGAAGTTCAAGAAGTAAATCAAAAAGATCAAATCTATCTTTGTCAAAAATTTGTAGAAATTGGAAAAAAATATAACATTGAAATCTATACATGTCACGAAAATGAATTTTTAAAAACAACAGGTGTTCATACAAGTGGATGTATGAATCAACAAATTATTGAAAGAGCTCTAGGTCATTCATTAAAACTACCTAAAATAAATGAAGCTAGACAAGGATGCCGTTGTTTATTAAATAATGATATTGGCGTTTATAATACGTGTTTACATGGTTGCCTTTATTGTTATGCCAATTACGATCGTGTAACTGTTTTAAAAAATGTTAAAATGCATAATAAAAAGTCCCCTTTTTTAATTGGAGACTTTCAAAAAGACGATATTATTAAAGAAGCAAAACAGGTTCCTTATATTGATCGACAACTTTCCCTATTTTAAGGGATGTGCGTGGCGATAAGCAACACCTCTAGTAATACGTAATAAATTATCTTCTCCAGGAAATTTCACAGGTACAACTGGATTTTCTTGATACATTTTCATTACATCTTCAATATCGACAATGATTTCATCAAATTTCATGAGTCCATACATTTTAGGTGGAAGTAAATAAAGTGGTTTATCAATTGTTTGATTTTTTAAAGCTCTATCTAATTCTACCTTCAAATGTGGACATAAAATAACAACATCAAAACGGTCTAATTCTTTTAATCCTAAACCAAATGGTAAAAATTCAATACTGTATTTATCTTCTAAATTTTTTTCTTTAATTTCTTTTTCCATCCTTGTTGCAATAGCACTTGAAGAAAAGCCCCCACCACAACATAATAATATTCTAATCATTTTAACACCTCACTATTTGTTAGTATAACATACCCTCCATTTCAATGTAAGGGCTTTTATTTTTCTTTGTAATTTTTATCTTATCTTTTTAAGTTTCACTTTTTTACCTTTTCATCATATTTTATAGTAGGTGATTTTATGTATCCTTATCAAAACCCCAATTATTATTACTATCAACCTCAGATGTATCCTTATTTTCAAAGAATACCTAAAAAATTTAATTTACAACATACTCTTCATACAACGATACGAGGTATTCAAATCGCAAATCAAGTTATTCCTATTATCTATCAAGTAAAACCATTAATTGATAATACCAAACAAGGTTTGACTTTATTAAAAGCAATGAATCATTTAAATGACATAGATTTTGATGAAATAGAAAAGGAATTAAAACCAATTTCTAAAGAAAACAATGAAATATTTGAAAATATGTTATAATCATCTTTGAGGTGATAAAAGATGTTAGTAAAAGGTATTGTTCCTAGAGGTTATTGTAAAGGCGTTGTTCGTGCAATTGAAATAGCTAAAAAACAAGCACACCAAACAGCACCTGTTTATATTCTAGGAATGATTGTACATAATCAATATATTGTAAATGCTTTAGAGGATTTAGGAATTCAAACAATTGATTTCAAAGGAAAAACACGATTAGAACTATTAGATGAAATCAATGAAGGAAAAGTCATTATTACTGCTCATGGAGCAAGTCAAAAAGTATTTGATAAAGCGAAAGAAAAAGGTTTAGAAGTAATTGATGCCTCTTGTTTAGATGTAATTAAAACTCATGATCTTATTCAAGATAAATTAAATGAAGGTTATGAAATTTTGTATATTGGTAAAAAGGGACATCCTGAAGCAGAAGGTGCAATTTCAATTGATGAAAAAAGAATTCATTTAATAACAAATATAGACGATTTAAAAACAATAGATCCTACTAAAAAATATGTTATGACTAATCAAACAACAATGTCTCTTTATGATGTTTATGATTTATGCGAAAAAGCAAAAGAAATTTTACCTTTTGTAGAAATTGAAAAAGAAACATGCACAGCTACTAAAATACGTCAAGAAGCTATTAAAAACATTGAAGATGATGTTGATATTATCTTTATTGTTGGTGATCCTCATTCAAACAACACAAGAAAACTTGCAAGTATTGCTCATGATTATCATACATGTGATGTTTATATGATTGAAAGTATTGAAGATTTAGAAATTGAATGGTTAAAAAATAAAAGATATGCTGCTGTAAGCTCAGGAGCTTCTACACCAACATATCTTACAAATCAAGTAATTGATTATTTAAAACAATTTGATATCAACGATTCTAAAACATATCAAAAACCTATCATTGATAAAAATAAAATATTAAACCAAAAAGATGCCTAGGCATCTTTTTCTTGTGGTAACCATTGTACTTTGAAAAAATAAATAATAAAAATCAAACTACATACGACCCATGTTGTAGGCCATCCTAAAAAGACATAAACAATATCACTTGTTACTTTTGTAATTAAGAAAAGATAAATTTGTCTTAAGAAAACAAAAGAGAATATCATCACATACATTGGAATAGCTGAACGTCCAGCTCCACGTAAAACTCCATTGATAACTTGATTGATTGGTAAAACAATATAGAATGGTAAGAATGTTAACTGCATCAATCTTCCAGCATCAATCACATCTTTTTCTTGATTAAATAAAGCAATAAAATCACGACCAAAGAAATACATAATTACTACAAAACAAGCAATGGTAAGTGTTGCTAATGCTGTTGTAATATAAGCTCCTTTTTTTACACGATCATACTGTTTAGCTCCTATATTTTGACCAACAAAAGTTGTAATAGCCATATTAAAAGCTTGTAAAGGTAAGTTAACAAAACCATCTATTTTAATCGTTACAGAATAACCTGCTATAACAGAGGCTCCATAAACATTAATATAAGATTGAACAATGACATTTGATAAAGAAACAATACTTTGTTGAAAACCTGTAGGTAAACCAATTTTTATAATTTTTAATAAAATTTCTTTGTCAAAACCAATTTCCTTTAAAACAACTTTATAATCATCCTCTGTTTTCATTAAAACATACATGACCATAATTGCTGAAATAGCTTGAGCAATTAAAGTCGCATATCCTGCACCAGCTACACCAAAATGAAAATATTTAACAAATAAAAAGTCTAGGATAATATTAACAACACTTGAAAAAATCAAAAAATAAAGCGGTCTTTTAGAATCTCCCACCGAACGTAAGATACCTGATCCCATATTATAGACCATTACAAAAATAAGACTCCAAAAATAAATAGATAAATAAGTTGAAGCTTCAGAAAAAACTTCACTAGGAACACCAATTGCTTTTAAAATTGGATCATTAAATAATAAACCAACAATCGTTAAAACAACTCCCATAACAAGAGTTAAAGCGATACTATTATGAATTGCTCTTTTCATTTTACAAGTATTACCAGCTCCAAAGAATTGAGCAATAACAACTCCTGCCCCTGTTGAAATTCCCATAAAAAAACCAATCAACATATTAATGATTGGTGTACTTGCACCAACTGCCGCTAAAGCAACTTTTCCAACATAATTTCCTACAACATAAGAATCGACTGCATTATAAAGTTGTTGAAATAAGTTACCTATTAATAAAGGAATTGAAAACAAAATAATTGCTTTGACAATACTTCCTTTTGTTAAATCCTGTGTATTTCTTTTCATACATTCACCTTCCATTTATAATTTTACTCTTATTTTATTGAAAACAAAAATATTTGCACGAAATGAAAAAAAATAATTTCAATACATTCTTTTCGCTATAATAAAATTAAGTTGGAGGTTAGTTATGAATAAAAAAATTATCTTTTTTGATGTTGATGGTACTCTCGTTGATGTTAGACCTGCAAGAGAATATGTACCAGAATCAACAATCAAAGCAGTAAGAGAAACAAGAAAAAAAGGGAATTTATGTTTTTTATGTACAGGAAGATCACTTGCTGAAATCTACCCACATATTTTAGATGTCGGTTTTGATGGCATCATTGGTGCTGGTGGTGGCTTTGTAACCATTGGTGATGAAATGCTTTATCATAAAAAAGTATCTGACAAAGATGTAAATCGTGTCGTTGATTTCTTTGAAGAAAATGATTATGACTACTATCTTGAAAGTAATGGTGGATTATTTGCTAGTGAAAATTTAGTATCTCGCTTAGAAATGATTACTTATGGCGATTTAGAAAATGACGAAAAGGCTAGAAAGAAAAAAACTGAACAACCAAGTCACTTTATTACATCTTTAATAGAGGGAGAAAGTATGTATCGTAGTGATGTCAATAAAATTTGTTTTTTAGAAAATAAAGATATTCCTTTTCAAACAATTATAGATAACTTTTCTGATGCATTCAATGTTATTCATTGTACCGTTCCTTCTTTTGGAGATGACTCAGGGGAATTATCCGTTGTTGGTGTTAACAAGGCAAGCGCCATTGAAGCACTTATCAATCATTTAAACATTCCTCAGGAAAATACTTTTGCCTTTGGCGATGGCATGAATGACGCGGATATGTTAGAGTATTGCCATATCGGTATCGCTGTTGGTAACGCTAAAGAAGGTTTAAAAGCAATTGCTGATGAAGTATGTGATGATATTGCTGAAGATGGTATTTATAAAACCATGAAAAAATATCAACTTATATAAAAAAACATTGGCTTTTTTTCCAATGTTTTTTTATTAGAGTAAATGTGTCATTAAAATGGTCGCAAGTCCTAAAAACGCAAAGAAGCCAAACATATCTGTACATGTTGTTACAAAAACTCCACTAGCAAGGGCTGGATCAACATGAAATCTATCTAAAATAACTGGTACAAAATAACCTGCAAGTGTGGCAACGATCATGTTACAAATCATGGCGAGTCCAGCTACAACACCAAACCATGGATTACCAGCAAAGAACCAAGCCCCTACTGAAACTAATGCCCCAATGACAACACCATTTAAAATACCAAGTCCAATTTCTTTTAATAAAACTTTGCGAGCATTTTCTTTATCTAATTCTCCTAGTGATAAACCACGAACAACAATAGTTAAAGTTTGTGTTCCGGCATTACCACCCATTCCTGTAATAATCGGGCTAATCGTTGCAAGAGCAACAACTTTCGCAATTGTTCCTTCAAAAACACTAACAACACTTGAAGCCATAATTGCTGTAAAAAGATTGACAATCAACCAAGGAATACGGTTTTTAAAAGATTCTACAAGTGTTGAATCTAAACGTTCTTCAGAACCAACCCCTCCTAATAAGTTCATGTCTTCTGTTGTTTCTTCTTCGATGACATCCATAACATCATCGATATCAATAACACCTAATAAATGATGCTGTTCATCTATAACAGGCATCAAAATATATCCATATTTACTAAAAGTCTTCGCAACTTCTTCTTGGTCTTCATAATAATAAACAGCTTTAACATTTTGATTTGTAATCTCAAGCATTGGTGTATCAAAGGTACTTGTAACGATATCCCCTAAAGAAACAACCCCTTTTAATACATTTTCTTTATCTACAACATAAAGATAATGTCTAGGTTCTTCTTCCGTTGTTTGCAAAAATAACAATGTTTCTTTGACTGTATTATTTACATGAATATCTAAATATTCAGTTGTCATAATTCCCCCAGCAGTTTCTGGGTTATATTGTAATAACTGTTTGACATCTTCTTTATCGTCATCTTCCAATAACTCTAAAAAAGCATTTTTTTCATCTTCATCTTCGATTGATCCGATAACATCCGTAATAACGTCATGACTTACTTCATCTAAGATTTGTTTTTGTTTGTATTTTGAAAATAAATTCAACCATTCTAAGATAAGTTCTTCATCATCTTCTTCATCTAAAATATCACCAATAACTTCATTTGGTAAATGTTCTAAGATTTCTTTTGATGAATCTTCATCTTCATGCAAAATATCAAGGATATCTGCCGGGTGAATATTTTCTAAAACTTCTTTAATTATTTCTTTATTCCCATGAAGAATTAAATTTTTTAATTCTTCAGAAGTCATTTGTTTTATCATTTATTTTCCCCCTCTTATTTAAAGAGGAACTTTACCGACGGTGGTAAATGATCCTCACTATTACCATTATGTCCACCGGATAACGGGTCTACTATCATTATTACCACCTCCACCTTGTTCATTTTATCATAATGTTCAAACTTTTAAAGAAAAAAATCATTTTTTACATAATAAAAAGATTGATTTTATAAAAAAAGAAGATAACATTTGGTATCTTCTTATTTAGAACACATATTTCTTTGATTTTCTTGATCATAATCAAACAAACCATCATTCTTTTCTTCAAGTGCTTTAATCATATGATAAGTATATTCATTATAAGGTGTAGGAATATGAAGCTCCTTCCCCATTTTAACCAACGCTCCAGAAAACATATCAATTTCACTATGACGTTTAGCATCTAAATCTTGCAATGTTGAATAACGAGCACTTGCTGGTACAGCACTTCCTCGCGATGAAGAAGAATCAGCTTTACTTAAATCAATTCCTTTAGCGTGTGCAATAGTTTCAAGTTCATGACGTAAACCATCTTGAATAAATTTCATATGTTCACTATCTCGATAACAACCTACTCCTGCGCCTAAAATAGCTTGAGGTAAATTATTACAAACATTTAAACGAAATTTACTCCAAATTTCTTCTTGAATATATTCGCTTGCACGAAAGTGGATTCCTGTATTTTCAAATAATGATTCTATTGCTTGTACACGTTTGCTTTGATAAGGTGCTTGGAGTTCTCCAAAAACAATTCCAATAGTTGTTTCAGGATCAAAACGATAACCATTTTCTTTACGTGAAGCAATCTTAATTAAAGATGGCATAAGATGTTCTTTTCCAATGGCTTCTCCAATGATTTCTTCACTATCTACGCCATTCATTAAAGACATGACAATTGTATGATCATCAACGATCGTTTGAATAGATTTTAAGACATCTTTTAAAGCACAATATTTTAAAGAAACAATCAGTAAACCCACTCCATGTGCTTCTGTCGGTGACCATACTTCAGGATAATACATTTGATCATTGATCAAACATCCCTTTTGTAAACGTTTAGCACGTTCCCCTTCGCCAATAACACCTAATTTTACTTTTTTATCTAGTCCCCAAATAATATATGAACCTACTGCTCCAGCACCTAAAACAGCAACTGTTTTTATTTCCATTTTTTCATCCCCCATTTATTTTTCTATATTGTAGCACAAAATTTATAAGTTAAAAATGTGTACTGCAATGTTGAAATAAACAAGAATAGAACATGTATCTACAATTGTTGTAATAAGTGGTGAAGCCATAATTGCTGGATCTAAACCAATTTGATTGGCAACTAAAGGAAGAATACAACCAATTAATTTAGATAAAATAACTGTTACAATTAAAGATAAAGCAATCACAAAAGCAATATTAATGTCTTGATACATCACATAAATTCTAAGTCCATTCGCAATTGCTAAAATCACTCCTACTACTAATGCAATTCTAAATTCTTTAAACATCACTTTAAAGATTTCTTTAAAACGAATTTCATTTAAAGCAATCCCTCTAATAATTAAAGTAGAACTTTGAGAGCCACAATTTCCTCCCGTATCCATTAACATAGGAATAAATGAGACTAATAAAGGTACTGCTTGAAAAGCATTTTCATATCTTGCAATAATACTTCCTGTAAGCGTTGCAGAAAACATCAATACAAGTAACCAAATAATACGATGTTTAGCATGTTCAAAAACAGATGTTTCAAAATAACTTTTATCATGTGGTTCTACAGCAGCCATTTTAGAAATATCTTCACTTGTTTCATCGACCATAACATCCATGACATCATCAACTGTCACAATTCCTACAAGCATTTTTTCATCATCTAAAACAGGTAAAACAACTAAATCATATTTTCTAAAAATATTAACAACTTCTTCTTGATCTGTATGAGTATAAACATATTGAAAATCTTCTTTCATAATTTCCTCAATACTTTTATTTTCATCATTTAATAAAATATCTTTCGTCGAAACAATTCCTATTAATTTTTTATCTTGACAAACATAACTTGTATAAATGCTTTTACAATGATTTCCATTTTGTTTAATATAATTTAAAGCATCTTCAAGTTGAGTTTCTTTCTTTAAAGAAAGAAACTCAGTAGTCATAATTGTTCCAGCACTATCTTTAGGATAACTCAAAAGTTGATTGATGACTTGTCTTTGATTTTCATCAACATGTTTTAAAAGTCTTGTTACTAAATTTGCAGGTAATTCTTCGATTAAATCTACAAGATCATCCATATATTGATTTTCAATCAATGATTCTAACTCTTTTTCACTAAACAATTCTACAAGTTGACTTTGCGTTTTAATATCCATATTTGAAAATACTTGTGCTGCTTTCTTTTTAGAAAGTAAACGAAAAGCAATAGCACAATCATCAATTTCTATTTGTTGTAAAAGATAAGCTATATCGACAGCATTGTTTTCCATTAATAAAGTATGTAATTGTTTGTATTGTTTTGTATTTAATAATTCTAGCATTAATTCTTTTTTCATTTTTATATTTCCTCCTTCTTTGAATTTGCCTTTGACAACCCTCGTCCATATAACTCACCTCCTCACAAAAAAACATCGCTGCTTGAGCGATGTTCTATTCTTCATTTCATCCGTTCAAGCTTTAGTATCACAGGGCATATCAATTACATTAAACAAAGCCTTTGCGACTTTATCTGCTAACCAGCGCATTGTGTCTCCACAATTTTGCGGCAGTAATCTTAGGATATCCAAATCCCTGCGGTAACCTCACCTACCGTTGTTTATTCAATTCATATTTATTATATTTATTAAAATACACTTGTCAATAAAAATTTATCTTTCTCTTTTGATTTTAATACTTGCAGCAACAATAAGTCCTAATGCTAGAACAATAAAATCCATTTGACTTTGTAAACCTATCCATTTACCTAGCCATATTGTTACTAATAAAAAACCTAATATTAGTACCAAATACCAACCCTTTTTATTCACAAGTATCTCCTTAAATTAGAATAACGATCTAATAATTATTGATTATTTAATTCTTCTAGGCATAAATTTTGATTATGCATCTTTTGTGCATTTTCTTTGCCAACATATCTAAAAATATTACAACTTTCTTTTTGTGTAATTGTTACTTTATCACTTGGATACCTTAAAACATATCCATATTCATAACTATGTTCTAAAAGCCATTGATAAACATCTGTTGAAACAAATTCAACATCTTTTATCCCATTTACTTTTAAAGAAACAGATGTTCCTAATTGAAATTCACTATATCCAGCTTGTGATGTATTTTCTTCTAAATTTAAAACATCATAGCTTTTATAAGCACTTGTCACTAAAAATCTTTTTTTAGTATTTTTATATAAATCATCATACATTTGTTTTAAAGCATTATAAGCTTCTTCATTTAAATACATGGAATAAGATAATCTTGAAATATTTTCAATCATTGTCATATGTTTAGATTCATAACCACCAATAAAAGTTGTATCATCAATTACTTGAGACATTGTATCTATTTTATATAGTCGAGAAGCATTCGCTTTTAATTCTGTATTCATCAAAATATAAAGACCTTGTGCATCATACGTACTTACCATTTCTTTAAAGAGCTTATATGTATCATCTTTTTCATTTTCCAAAGTATTTACATAATTATTTGTAAGTATAATATAACTATAATCATCATCACTATAAAGTGTCCTTAACAATTGATAATAACGCACATTATCAAAATCAAAATACGTACTTTTTTGATAAGCATAAAATAAATCATTTTTAATTAGTGTTTTAAAATATGTATCTGTTTGCGTTCCAAATTCTACTGTAAGACGATCAACAACACTATTGACATCATTAATTAAATTTTCTAATGAATCATATTTTTTAGCTTCTTTTAACTCATTATAATATTGATAATATTGTAAATGAAATTGATCATATGTAATATAATCAATAAACTCATCTACTGATATTCCATGATCAATTAAATAATCCTGTTCTTCTTTATCTAAATACTTTTCTATTAAAGATCGATTATCATTATCTATACCATTTACTCGATAAAAACGATCATATTTCATATTTAATGATGTAAAAGCAAATAGAAAACATAAAGTTGCTAGAACATAAAGATGCCAGCTTTTTAATTTCATCTTCATCACCATCCCTATTATATAGAATTATAGAAAAAAAATAAAGGAATTAGCTAAAGCTGTAATTCCTTTAACCTAATCAATTCAAATACTGCTTGTATACGCGATTTTACACCTAATTTTTGAATTACATTTGATATATGATTTCTCACCGTTTTTTCACTAATATTTAACTTTCTAGCAATATCTTTTGTAGAATAATTCTTGACTAATAAATGAAATATTTCTTTTTCTCTTGGGGTTAATATAATATTCATAGTCCACTTCCTTAATAGTAGTATATGAAAATTATATTATTTGGTGTTTTGTAAAACAGTAAATAAATTTTTTGCCACTTCTTTAGGTAAGACTTCTTCTAATTGTTCAAGCGTCGCTTCTTTTAATTTTTTAACAGAACCAAAATGTTTTAATAATTCTTTTTTACGTTTTGGTCCAATACCTTCAACATCATCTAAAATAGACTGAAATAAAGATTTAGAACGAACATTTTTATGAAATGAAATCGCATAACGATGGACTTCATCTTGCATACGTGTTAGTAAAAAGAAGAGTTCACTTTTTTTATCAATACTAATTTCATTAAAGTCACTATCAATTAAAACAGCAGTTGAATGATGATCATCTTTGGCTAGTCCACATACTTTAATACCAATATTTAAGCTATCAATGACTTCTTTTGCAACTTTAATCTGTCCTTTACCACCATCAACAATAATCAAGTCTGGTTTTTTTAATCCTTCTACAAGTACTCGATAATATCGACGATAAATAACTTCTTTCATACTACCGTAATCATCCGGTCCTTCAACTGTTTTGATTTTAAATTTACGATAATCTTTTTTAGAAGGTACCCCATCAACAAAGCAAACCATTCCTGCAACCGCATAAGCTCCTTGGATATTAGAGTTATCAAACAATTCAATTCTTCTAGGAGTAATCATATTTAATTTTTCTCCCAATTGTTTAATAGCACCTACCGTTGCCTTTTGATTCTTTTCAATCAATAAAAATTTCTTTTCTAAAGCTTCTTTTGCATTATTTGTTGCCATTTCTACAAGTTTTGCTTTTTGACCTTTTTGAGGTTTAATGATCTTGCATTCAACTATTTCTTCTAACAAAGTTGTATCAATATCCTCTGGTAATAGAATCTCTTTAGGATATGTATTTTCTTGATAAAACCCAACAATAAATTGTGTAATTTGTTCATGGACATCTTGTAAAGGTACTAGATTTAAATCTCTTGCGAGTAATTTTCCATTTCTCATAAAGAAAAGTTGTAAAGAAAGATACCCTTTATCTTGATAATAGCCAAAAATATCTCGATCAATTTGATCTGCAAATTGAACATGTTGTTTACTTGTAACATGATTGATATGTTGGATCAAATCACGGTATTCTTTCGCAAGTTCAAAATTTAAGCTTTCTGAAGCTTGCATCATTTTATTTTGTAAATCATCGATGATTTCTTTGGTATCTCCTTGAATAAACTGTGTAATTTGTTTGGTTATTTTTTTATATTCTTCTTCATTTACTTCATTGACACATGGCCCTAAACATTGATTTAATTGATAGTAAAGGCATGTTTTTTTAGGAATGTGATTACATTTTCTTAGAGGATACAGACGATTTAATAATTTAAATGTTTCTCTAGCTGCTGTACCATCTGGAAAAGGACCAAAGTGTTTATGTTTTTTATCCTTAGCGTTTCGAACGATTTTTAAACGTGGGTGTCTTTCTTTTGTTAATTGGATATATGGATAATATTTATTATCCATAAAACTAATATTGTATTTAGGTGCATAATCTTTAATTAGATTGATTTCTAATAAAAGGGCTTCCTTTTCACTATCTGTTACAATATATTCAAAATCAACAATTTCTTGAACAAGCTTTGTTGTTTTATAATTATGACTTCCTGCAAAATAAGAAGAAACCCTATTTTTTAATTTTTTTGCTTTTCCAACATAAATCACCGTACCATCTTTATCTTTCATTAAATAACAGCCTGGTTGCATTGGTAAAAGTGATAACTTATCTTTAATATATTGAAGATCCATTATTCAAAATATACCACTGTTGCACCTAATCCACCTTCATTTGGTCCACCATCTTGATAAGATTTTACATATTTATTTTTATCCAATAACTTTCGAACACCTTTTCTTAAAACACCTGTTCCCATTCCATGGATAATTCGTACTGTTGAATAATTTGATACAAGTGCTCCATCAATAAATTTATCTACTGCATTCATTGCTTCTTCATAACGCATACCAATAATATTAAGTTCATAACTTTGTTTATTAGCTCTTCGTAATGAACGGATATTAGATGTTTCTTTCTTTTCTGGTACTTTTTCATGCATGAATTGAACTTCTGTTTTTTTAGCATTCAATTTTAAACCACCCATTGAGATCGTCAACATTCCTTTTTTATTGATGTCAACAACTTCTCCTTGTCGATTGACAGATAATACTTTAACAATATCTCCTATTTTATAATCATGATTTTCATGATTTTCTACTTGTTTCTTTTGATGTTTTAAATCACCTAATTGTTTTTTAGCTTGAATAACTTGATGCGGCTTAATTTGTCCTTGTAATTCTTTTAAAATTGCATCTGCTTTATTTTGTGCTTCTTCAAGAATCTCATTCGCATCACTTTGAGCCTCTTCAATCATTTTTTCTTTTTTAGATTGATAATTATCAATCAATTGTTGATAATGCTTTTCTTTATCTGCTGTTTCTTTTTGTAATTTTTCAAGAGCTTCTTTTTCTTGTAAAACAGCTGATAATTCTGATTGTAATTTTTCTAATAACTTTTGTGATGTTGTCATACTTTCATCTTTGATGATGAAAGCATGTTGAATAATGTCTTGATTTAAACCTAAATGTTTTGAAATTTCAATAGCATAAGAATTTCCTACACTACCATCTAATAAACGATAAGTAGGTTGCATTTTTTCTTGATCAAATTCAACCGAAGCAATCTTAATATAATCTGATTCTTTCGCAAATTCTTTTAATGCACTGTAGTGAGTAGAAGCTAAAATATAAGCACCTTTTTTATGTAAATAAGTTAAAATAGCTTCTGCTAAACTTTCACCTTCTTTAGGATCAGTTCCTGAACAAATTTCATCAATTATAACTAAACTATTTTTTGTCGCATGTTGCGTAATAAAAACCAATCTTTTCATATGCGATGAGAAAGTAGAAAGCGATTGTTCAATAGATTGTTCATCCCCCACATCTACAAAAACATCATCAAATAATGGAAGTTTTGCTTGTGTGACTGGAATTGGAAATCCACAAATAGCCATTAAAGAAAGTAATCCCGCTGTTTTTAAAGCAACTGTCTTCCCTCCTGTGTTACTTCCACTAATGAGTAAAATATCTTGTGGTTTCTTTAATACAATATCATTAGCAACAACTTCTTTTTGATCAATCAAAGGATGTCTTGCTTTAAGTAACTCAATTTCCTGACAATTTTCATCAACAACTGGCATCACCATATCTAACTTTTTGCCATATTCACTAATAGCAAAAACAGCATCCATTTCAATCATGATTTCTAAATCTTCATTTAAAACACGATCATAACTTCTTACCTTTTTTGTTAGTTCTAATAAAATACGATGAATTTCTAATTGTTCATCTTGTTTAATTTGTGAAAGTTGATTGTTGTAAGAAACAATTTCTTCTGGTTCTACATATGTTGTTCTTCCTGAAGAAGAATGTCCATGATGAATTCCCTTGATTTGATTTTTATAAGAAACATTGACGGGTAAAACAAAATGATCATTTCTTGTTGAAATGACATCATGAGATAAATAATCTTTATTTTGTGCTCTTAATGCTTCAATTTTCTTTCTCATATTGGCTTCAATCGCTGAAATTTGTCTTCTTAAACGATAAAGCTCATGACTTGCATGATCATAAATATTTCCACTTGGATCGACGCATTTTAAAATTTCATTATATAAATCTTTAGGTAAATAAAGTAATGAAAGTATTTCAAGTAAATGACTTTGTTCAATTTCTTGATCCAAATAAGCTTGTACCTCTTGTACATTTTTTAATATTTGTACGATTTTTAATAAATCTTGAGGATAACAAACACCACCTTTTTGTGCTTTTTGAAGTATTTCTTTAATATCTTCATAAGGGGCTAAAGGAATACGTCCATAAGCATAGATGATTTTCATAGCACTTGAAATATCATCTTGATAGAGTTTTAAATCATCTATATCTTGAAATGGTTTGATTTGATCAATTCGCTTTTTAGCCATTTCACTAAAACAATAGTTTTTAATATAATCTTGAATAAATGAAAACTCCAATGTTCGATAACTCTTTTTCATTTCTAATGTCCTTTCGTTAAAAGATTGATATCAATATCATAATTTTGACATAAAGAAGATATTCTTTGATAATCTTCTTGATCTACTGTTTGTAAGTCTATTTCACTATAATAGTTATAAATAAAATCTTTTATTGTTTCATCATCTAACCATTTATTTTGACTTGCTTCTTCTATAAAATTTGTCACCATAGATACTTGTTTTTCATCAGATAAAGAAACATCTAGATGTGTTAATTGATTTAAATCTTTAAAATCAGCAATAGATGAAAAATAATGAGGCATGGTATCAATTATAAAAGAGCCTATATACGTTTGTTCAATTGTTTCTTTTCCTTGATTGATAAAAGGAATAAAAATCATTGAAATAACAAAATATACAATAATGATTCCTTCAATAATTGATAAAATCAAACCTAATAAACGATCTAATAATTTTGTCATTTTTAATAAAGAAACAATTTTCTTTAAAAACGGTTTTAATAAAACACCAATTCCTTTTAAAAGGAAATAGATAACAATAAATAAAATAACAGCAACTAACAATTGATTTACCTTTATACCAATTGGTTCTAATAAACCTTCTAATTGATAAAGTGTAATCAATTTAGATAAAGGAAAAGAAAAATTAATTGTTAGAAAATAAGCTATAAAAAGACTAAAAAAGTCATAAAGTCGAATAATGAATCCTTTTAGATAACCAATAAATGTATATATAATAAGGAATAGACCTATAATTATATCGATTATGTAGGGATTATTTAATAAAGCCATAAATACCTCCTTGCAATTATTGTATCAAAACAAAAATATAGTGTCAAAATTTGAAAAATATGCTATAATTAATATATATGGTAGGAGGAAAGAAATGACATGAATGTAGCAAATAATAACAAACCAATGAATATTATAGATATGCATGTTGAAAACTACGCCCCTTTAAGTGATGGTGGTCCATCAAACCAAGAAAAACAATATTATCCTTATTCTCACATTGGTTGTGATGAAACAGGATCAGGTGATTTTTTTGGACCATTATGTGTTGTTGCATGCTATATCGATGAACGCGATTATGATTGGTTAGCGAGCTTAAATGTTCGTGATCCTAAACTCATGACACCTCAAGAAGTTATTGAAATTGCTAGAGAGATCAAAGATCGACTTGTTTATAGTTTGTTGATTCTTGATAATTCTCACTACAATCAAATGGCAGTTGCTGGTAATAATCTAGCAAACATTAAAGCAAAACTTTATAATCAGGCCGTTACAAATGTAATGCAAAAAGTTGCAATAAAAGTTGATAAAAAAGTCGTAAATCAATTTGTTTCACCTAAAACGTATTATAATTATTTAAAGAGTGAAGTAATCGTTGTTAAGGATTTATCTTTTGAACAAAAAGGAGAAGAACAATACTTTGCAATTATGTGTTCGTCTATTCTTTCAAAATATGCCTTTTACCAATATTTTAATAACATGTCTAGAAGCTTGAAAGTAAAATTACCTCGTGGTAATACAAGCTCAGTTGTCGATCATGTTGCTGTAAGTATTGCTAAAAAGTATGGTAAAAAAATGTTACTTAAAGTAACAAAAACTAATATGACTAATTATAAGCGTATTAAAGATGTAATTTAAGGTCTTCCAAAGAAGACCTTTTTATTTTATAAAATATTTAATTCAAATGCTGGAATTTTTGTGTATTTGACACCTGCGGCATCTAACATACGTTTTGCAGCACGATCACTGTCTGTTCCATTATATTTATCATCTTCATAAATAATTTCTTTAATACCACTTTGAATAATGGCTTTCACACATTCATGACATGGAAATAAAGAAACATAGATCGTACATCCTTGTAAATGAGAAATACTATTTAAGATGGCATTCAATTCTGCATGAACAACGTAAGGATATTTTGTATCATACAAATCTCCTTCTCTTGCCGCCCATGGAAACTGATCATCTTCGCATCCCCATGGAAGTCCATTATATCCTACTCCTACGATCTTATTTTCTGGAGAAACAATACACGCTCCTACTTGTGTATTAGGATCTTTTGAACGATAAGCTGAAAGCTTAGCAACTCCCATAAAATATTGTTGCCAACTAATAATCTTTTTAGACATTTTATTCTCCTTTCAATTCATCAAGTTTTGCTTGAAAATAATCAGGTAAAGGACATTCAAACTCTAAATATTCACCTGTTGTAGGATGAATAAATCCTAATTTTTTAGCATGCAAGAATTGTCCATGACTTTGATCATCTTTTTTCTTTCCATACTTAGGATCTCCATAAACTGGATAACCAATATAAGACATATGCACCCTAATTTGATGCGTTCTTCCTGTTTCAAGTCGACATTCAATTAAAGACATATCATCATATCTTTCTAATACTGTAAAATTAGTAATTGCTTCTTTACTGTTGTTTTTTGTGACAGCCATTTTTTGACGATCATTGACATCTCTACCAATTGGTGCATTGACTTTACCATGAACATGTGGAATAACACCATGAACTAAAGCCACATAACGACGTGTAACACTATGTTCTTTTAACTGTTCACTCAATGATTTATGAGCTTTATCATTTTTTGCTACCATTAATAAACCACTTGTTTCTTTATCTATACGATGAACAATACCAGGACGATTCACACCATTGATTCCTGATAAATCTTTACAATGATAAAGTAAAGCATTTACTAAAGTACCACTATAAATTCCCGCACTTGGATGAACGATCATCCCTGAAGGTTTATTGACAACGATGACATCTTGATCTTCATAAACGATATCTAAAGGAATATCTTCTGGTAAAACATCCATCTCCTTATTATCAGGAATCGTGATTTCAATAGCATCATTCATTTTAATTTTATAACTTGCTTTTTCAATTTTTCCATTTACAAGAACATGCCCTTCTTTAATATATTCTTGAATAAGTGTTCTTGATAAATCAGAAATTGAATTCATAATAAACTTATCTAAACGTACATTTTCTTCATTAATCTCTAATTTTCTTTTGTCCATTAATATAATCCTCAAATATAATCTCTAAAATAATCAATCCTACTCCTATTACTACTGCCATATCAGCAATATTAAAAATAGGAAAATCATAACCAAAAATAATAAAATCAATAAAATCTCTCACATATCCAAAATAAAGACGATCTGTTAGATTTCCAACAAGACCTGCAAAAGTTAAAACAATTCCATAACGTGTTAATCTTTGAGCTTTGGTTGTCTTACTAAAGTAATAAAACATAAAAATTGCTGCAGCAAGCGAAACAATTACAAACAAACTAATATGTCCTGATAACATTCCCCAAGCTGCTCCTTGATTATGCGAATATGTATAATAAAAGAAATTATCAATAATCGCTTGCGATTGCCCTAGCATCATCGAAGAAGACACTAATATTTTTGTAAGTTGATCTCCAATAACAACCACCAAAAAAGTAACAATATATAAAACCCAATTTTTCTTACTTATATTTTTCATCTAATCACCAAGGACATTATACAATAAAGCTTTTTAAAATCCTAGTATGACTTTTTTAAATATATAGTATTTAAAACCATTTCAAATAGTTTATATTGCAAAAAAATATGATAATCTATAAAATAAATATGAGGTGAAAATATGAATCAAGAAATATTAAATAACATTATAGAAAAAGAGGTTCAAAAAAGTTCTATTACATCTAAAGATATCCCTGATTTAGATTTATATATGGATCAAATTATGACTTTATTTGATAGTCATTTAGCTAATAATAAGAAAAATGAAGATGATAAATTATTAACTAAAACAATGATTAACAATTATTCTAAATCAAAAGTTATTACTCAAGTTAAAGGAAAAAAATATACTAAAGAACAAATTATTCAAATGTTAATGATTTATCAATTAAAAAACAATCTATCCATTCAAGAAATTAAAGATTTACTTATTCCTATTTATGAAAGTAATACTGATTTATCAAAGTTATATGATCATTTTATTGAAATCAAACATTCTATAAATCAACAACTGCAAAAAATGATTCAACAAATAATTAAAGATTATCAATTAGATATAAATCAATATCATGATTTATTTTTACTTATTGCTTCTCTTTCAACACTAAGTTATTCTTTAAACAACATTGCTGAATCAATAATAGAAGAAAAATAGTTATAGATTTAAGCTATAACAAACTACAATTATTTAATCATTTACTATTTATTCTTTTTTCAATATAATAATCAATAAAAGTGAGGTAGCTGTATGAAAATTAATGAATTATTAAATAAAAGACCTACATTGTCTTTTGAAATATTCCCACCAAAAAACAATGAAAATGATATCACATCTATTTATGCAACCATTGATGAACTAGCAAAATTAAATCCAGATTTTATTTCTGTTACATATGGAGCAAATGGTTCTACATCTAAAAATACATGTAAGATTGCGTCAACCATTAAAAATAAATATGGTATTGAATCTGTAGCTCATTTAACATGTATGAATAATACAAAAGATGAAATCAAAGAAATTCTAGAAGAACTTAAAGAAAATGGTATCGAAAATGTCCTTTCTTTACGTGGCGACTATCCTAAAGATAGTGATGGTATTAATCATGGTGATTTTAAATATGCCAGTGAATTAAATGAATTCATTGAAGAAAACTTTCCTAATGATTTTTGTTTATCTGGTGGATGTTATCCAGAAACACATTATGAAGCTAAAAATTTTGAAGAAGATCTTTTAAACCTAAAGAAAAAAGTCGATGCTGGTGCAAAATACCTCGTTACACAAATTTTTTATGACAATCAATATTATTATCGTCTAGTCAGAGAAGCAAGAAAAATTGGAATCCATGTCCCTATTCTTGCAGGAATTATGCCTGCTCATAATCCAAAACAGTTAAAAAATATCGCAAAAATGTCAAATTGTTCTGTTCCGTTTGATTTAGCAGCGATGATTGATCGTTTTGCTGGAAATCCTAAAGCGGGAAGGGAAGTTGGTTTACACTATGCAACTTATCAAATCATCGATTTAATGACTCATGGTGTAGATGGAATACATATTTATACAATGAATAAACCAGAGATTGCAAAAGAAATTTTAAAAAGAACAGAATATATTCGTGATGAATTTTTCAAAGATTAAAGAAAATGCTTTAAAGTATTTAGGATATCATCATCAAATACTTGATGAAAAAATGAATGTTTTGATTGATGAATGCATAGAGGAAATTGAAAAAATGAGTTCTTTTAGAGTAACTTATCGTAAATTTCCTCTTTCTTTTCATCCTTTAAGAATTGATGAAATTTCTTTAAATCTCGATTATCCAGACTTGAATGATTTATTTCAAAATTGTCATGATGTTGTTATTATTGGCTGTACTTTAGGATTACAGGTAGAAAAAAGATCTCATTATTACAGTCATATTGACATGACCAAAGCGACGATTTTTGATGCTGTCGCAAGTAGTTTTTTAGAAGTGAAATGTGATGAATATGAAAATGAACTACTGATTGGTAAAAGAACGTTTCGTTTTTGTCCTGGTTATGGTCGTGTCCCTATTGAACTCAATAAAGAGCTTGCTTTCATTATCGAAAGTTCTAAAAAAATTGGTTTGACTGTCCAAGAAAGTAATATTTTATTACCACAAAAATCAATGATTGGTTTGATTGGTTTAGGTGATAACAGAAAAGAAAAAACATGTCAGAATTGTTTACATATAAAAGATTGTAATTTTAGAAAGAGAGGTCAAACATGTTACGCGAAAGATTAAATAAAGATCTTCTTATTTTTGATGGTGGTTTTGGTTCACAACTTCAAGAACTAGGAATGAAGGCTGGAGAAATTCCAGAATATTATAATATTGAACATCCTAAAATAATTATTGATATCCATCATCGTTATTTAAAAGCAGGAGCTGATTTTATTACAACCAATACATTTGGCGCAAATCCCCTTAAACTAGAACAACATAAATATAGTTATCAAGAAGTGATTTTAGCGGCTATTCAAAATGCAAAAGAAGCTAAAAAAATCAAACCAGAAGCTTATATTGCTTTAGATATTGGTCCTATTGGAAAACTGATGGAACCGATGGGAACTTTAACTTTTGATGAAGTTTATCATAGTGTCAAACAAATGGTGGAACTTGTAAAAGATGATATCGATGTTGTTTTATTTGAAACCATGACAGATATTTATGAATTAAAAGCGAGTATTTTAGCTGTCAAAGAATGTAGTGATCTTCCTGTTTTTGCAACAATGACCTTTGAAACAAATGGTCGTAGTTTAGCAGGCTGTGATCCTCTTACAATGGTCAATGTCTTAGAAGGATTAAAAGTGGACGCTTTAGGAATTAACTGTTCTTTAGGACCAAATGAAATGGCTCCTATTATTGAAAATATTTTAGAAAGTACCTCTTTCCCTGTGATGATTCAACCAAATGCGGGTCTCCCTCTTTTAGAAGACGGACAAACCGTTTATCCAATGAAAGCAGATGAATTTATTGAGGCAATCGTTCCTCTTGTCAAAAAAGGAATCGCTATCGTTGGTGGATGTTGTGGAACAACCCCTGAATTTATTCAAAAATTAAAAGAAAACTGCCCAACAACAGTGACTCCAAGAGAAGTTTCTTCGTTGACACGTGTCTCTTCAGGAACAACAACTGTTGAATTTGGAAAACATGTTGTTGTTTGTGGAGAAAGATTAAATCCAACAGGAAAGAAAAAATTAAAAACGGCTTTAAAAGAAGAACGTTATGATGAACTTGTTGTAGAAGCCATCAAACAAGAACAAGCAGGAGCTCATGTTTTAGATGTCAATGTCGGTTTACCTGGTATTGATGAACCAAAAGTTATGAAGCATGTTATTAAATTATTACAAGAAGTTATTCAACTTCCTTTACAAATTGATAGTTCTAATTTCCAAGCAATTGAAGAAGCTTGTCGTTATTATAATGGAAAACCACTTATTAACTCTGTCAACGGGAAAGATGAAACCATGGAAGCCGTCTTCCCTGTTGTAAAAAAATATGGTGGTGTTGTCATTGGCTTAGCCTTAGATGAAAATGGCATTCCTCCAAAGGCTGAGCAAAGATTTGAAATCGCTAAAAAGATTATTAACAAAGCAAAAGAATATGGCATTGACAAAAAAGATATCATTATTGACTGTCTTGTTTTAACCGCTTCTGCTCAACAAAAAGAAGTCATGGAAACAATCAAAGCTGTTTCTATGGTTAAAACATTGGGTGTCCATACTGTTTTAGGAGTAAGTAACGTTTCTTTTGGGTTACCAAATCGTCCTTTACTTAATAAAACATTCTTAGCAATGGCAATGTCGGCAGGACTTGATTTACCAATTATCAACCCATTAGATCAAGAATTAATGAATACAATTGATGCATTTAATGTACTTTATAATTATGATCAAGATGCAACAAATTACATTCAAAAACAAGCTCAAAGTCAAGTTGTATTACCAAAACAAACTGCTTCATTTTCATTAAATGATGTTGTTTTACATGGATTAAAAGATGAAGTCAAAAAAGCAACGGAACTTGCTTTAGAAAAACAAGATGGTTTAGCAATCGTCAATGAAATACTTATTCCTGCTTTAGATCAAATAGGAAAAGATTATGAAACAGGTAAAATCTTTTTACCTCAGCTTATTCAATCTGCAGAAGCAAGTAAAATTGCTTTCGATGTTATCAAACAAACTTTTAAAACAACTGAATCTTCTAAAGGCCCTGTTTTAATTGCAACTGTTCATGGAGATATCCATGATATTGGAAAAAATATAGTAAAAGTTGTTTTAGAAAGTTATGGTTATCAAGTGATTGATTTAGGAAAAGATGTTCCTTCTAAAACAATCTTAGAAGCTTATCATAAACATCAACCTAAAGCCATTGGATTATCTGCTTTAATGACAACAACTGTTGTTTCTATGGAAGAAACTATTCATCTTTTAAAACAAGAAGAAAAGATGTGTCCTATCTTTGTTGGTGGTGCTGTCTTAACAGAAGATATCGCTCAAGATATCCAAGCAGACTACTATACAAAAGATGCTATGGCTGCTGTTAATTTATTAAATGATATTATATAAGGGAAGCTTAATTGCTTCCCTTTAGTATATAGTTTAATATTTGACCACACACATAAGCGTCATCATAAGCACGATGTGCATTTTCATTTTTTATATGCAAATAATGAGCTATTGTTCCTTGCTTATAATTATATGGTCCATGGATATATTTTCTTGAAAGTTGTAAAGTATCTACATAACAAATTTTTCCATCTAAGTCTAATCTATAAAAAGTTTCTCTTAAAAACGACATATCAAATTTCGCATTATGCGCACAAACAATCACTTTGCCTTCAAGAGCCTCTTTCATAAACTCTTGGAACATCTCGTATGCTTTTTCTTCTCGTGGTTGATTTTCTAACATCTCATTGGTAATATGTGTCAAATTAGAAATAAACTCAGAGACTTCTACTTCAGCATTGACAAGTGTATTAAATTTTTGAACAGCTTGTCCATTTTCAAAAAGAACAGCTCCTAATTCAATAATTCTTTCCTCTTTTGGATTCAAACCTGTTGTTTCTACGTCAAAAGCAATAAATCTTTTTTCTAATTGTTTTTTGATATCTTGATCATATTTTACTTTAATAAGTTCTAACATCTTATAATCTCTCTAAAAAATGAATTAATCTTTGATAACATTTATAAAATGAATTCATATTTAATCTTTCGTCAGGTGTATGAATATCAAACATATCAGGTCCTAAAGTAATAATATCGAGATTACCAAGTGCTCCTTTAAAAATACCTGTTTCTAATCCACTGTGAGTTCCTTCTTCTTTTAAAGTAACTCCTTCTGTTTCTTTTACAAAATCAACATATTGTTTTCTAAGTTTTGAACCTTCATCGTAATTCCATCCTGGATAATTATTATCTAAAACGTATTTTGCCTGAAACATTGATGCAATTAAACTCAATTTGTTTGATAATTCATCTTTAGCCGATTCCATTGGAGAACGAATTGAAAAATAAATATTGAATTTTTCATTCATTTCCACTACACCCATATTTAAAGAAATATTGGTAAGATCCATTTTTAAAGATTTATGCATAAAGCCATTAGGCATTAAATACATCATTGAAATAATATTTTGGCTTTCTTTAACTGAAATCACTTCATTTAAAGAATCTACTTTTTCTAAACGAACAAATACATGTTCATCACTTTCTTTTAATTCTTCTTTTAAATCATTTTCTACTTTTAAAACAACTTCTTTGATTTTTTTAAAATCATCATTTGAAGCAAAGATACTGACACATTCTCTAGGAATCGCATTATCTTTTAAACCACCTTTAAAACTTCCTAATAAAAATTCAATGTTATTTAAAGAAAGATGATAATAGACACGTGTCATAATCACATTAGCGTTTCCTCTTTCTAAATGAATAACGCCTCCTGAATGTCCACCTTGTAAGCCACCCACATAAAGTTGATAACAAGGTGATTCGTTTTTTAGATAAGAAAGTTCTTTTTCAACAACAGCTCTTCTTCCTCCAGAACAGCTTACAGTAATAATTTTTTCTTTCCCCCTATCAAGTCCAATCATCTTTTTCGCTTTTAAAATACTTTTATCAAGACCCATTGCTCCATTAAGTCCTACTTCTTCTTGAACGGTAAAAACACATTCTAAAGCTGGATGTTTTAAGCTTTCATCATCTAGTAAAGCAAGCATATAACAAACACCAACACCATCATCCGCTCCTAATGTTGTTTTATTGGCATGTAAAAAAACATCTTCTTCAATAAGTTCAATGGAATCTTTTGAAAAATCATGATCACTATCATTATTTTTTTCACAGACCATATCCATATGTCCTTCTAACATGACTGTTTCATGATCTTCATAGCCTTTTGTTGCTTCTTTAAAAAGCACGATATTATGCATTTTGTCCCTTACATATTTTATATTTCTTTCTTTAGCAAAGTTTTCCACATAATCACAAATTGCTTTTTCATTGTAAGATCCTCTTGGAATCTTTGAAATTTCTCTAAAATAATATTCTACTTTTTCCATATATATTCCCCTATACTAATGTTCTATTCATCCATTTATTGGATTTATATCTAATCATAAAACAAATAGCTCTAAAAATCCAGTCAACAATCATGGCCCACCAGACACCAATAACGCCCATATGTAAATAAAGTGCGAAGACATAACTTAAAGCAAAACGGAATGTCCACATTGAAAATGTAGAAACAATCATTGTATAAGTGGCATCATTGGCTGCACGTAAGGCATTTGGGAAAGAAAATGCCATCGGCCAAATAAAGAAATCAAATACACAATGGAGTGAAACCATTGAAACTGCAAGATTGGCTGTTGCTTGTGGTAAGGAATAAAGTTTTAATATGTATCTTACACCCACTAATAAAATACCAGCTGCTACGATTGTTGATAAATAAGCAATAATCATCAGTTTCTTTGTATAATATTTAGCTTGTTGATAATCATTAGCTCCTATACATTGTCCAACCACTGTTAAAATAGCAAGTCCTAAAGCCATTCCTGGAACAACTGCAATAGATGTTAAACTAAACGCTACCGCATGAGCTGCAATCGCTGCTGTTCCAAAAGTAGAAACGAGTCTTTGAACAAGAATTTTCCCCATTTGAAACATTCCATTTTCTAAACCATTAGGAATCCCTATTTGTAAAATCTTTTTCACTGTTGCAAAATCAAAATGATATTTAAAATATGTATCAATATAAATTGTATGTTCCTTATTTAATAACATATATAAAATAATAAACGAACAGAACATTCTTGAAAGTAAGGTTGCAATAGCTGCCCCTTTAACAGACATATTTAAAATAAAAATAAAGATATAGTTTAAAACAATATTTCCAATATTCATATAAAATGAATTTGTCATTGCTACTTTACTATTTCCCATCGATCTAAATAAAGCAGCTCCTCCATTAAACAAACCAATAAAAGGATAAGACAAAGCAGAAAAGAAAAAATACGTTTTAGCATAAGCCATAACATCATGACCAATATGTCCAAAAATCAAATTTAAAATCTTTCCATTCAATAAAATACATAATCCCATAATAACAAGTGATAAACCTAATATCGTAAATAAAAGTTGTTTAGCACTATGACTTGCCATCTTTTTATCCTTTTTACCAATATACTGCGCACAAACAACAGCTCCACCTGTTGCTAAGGCTGAAAAGATGTTAATGATCAATACATTCAAGCCATCAACAATACTGACACCTGATACTGCACTTTGACCACATTGAGAGACCATCATGGTATCAAACATCCCAATTGTTAATGCTAGAACTTGTTCAATCACTAACGGAATAATTAATTTTTTTAAATCTCGATTACTAAATAACATAACTTCACTTCCTCAAAGCTATTATATACCTCTAAAATTTTCATACTTTCCACTTTCAAAAAATGAAAAAAGATCTAATGCTTGTTGCGATCACGCCAACAATCATTAGATCTAGAACTTCCATCATTATAAATAATATAGGGAACATCCCTTCTTTTTTCATAACCTTCTTCATTTTTTAATAAATCTTGAATAATAGAAAGACGTTTATGTCCATCTTTACAATAATATTGACCATCAATAATATTCACTTTAATAGGAAAAGAAAGTCCTATTCTTTTTATGGAATCATACATTGATTGAGGATAAGGACAATACTCAAAATTTATTTCTTGAAAATTTATTTTTCTAATTCTCATTTGATTTTAAATTCCTTTTCAAAAAAATCAGCAATACCATCTTCATCCACTGTTAAAGTCACTGTAGAAGCATGTTTTTTAACTTCATCATCCGCATTACCCATCGCAATAGAAGTTCCTACAAGATGCAACATTTCAATATCATTTTCTCCATCGCCAAAAGCATACGTATTTTCTTTAGGAATATTTAATTTTTGATATAAATATTCACACGCTGTCCCCTTTGTGTAACCTTGAGGATGGACATCCATACGAATATGTCCTGTATCATAAGCATTGATAGACCATTCTTTTGGTAACATATCTAAGGCTTCATGTAAGTCTTTTGCATTATAGAAAAGAGCGGTTACTGTATTGGCTTTGATATTTTGAAAGCGCCAGTTATCATCATAATCATCAGGAAGCTTATCTGTTCCTGTATAAAGTCTTAAATGTTTTTTGATAAGTTCACCATTCATATCACTGAAATAACTTTGATTTCTTTCACTGATAATATATTGTCCATTTGTTGCTTCATAGACACTATTTTGTAGATTTAACTCTTTAACAGTAAAGATATTATTGAGTAAAACTTCTTGATGAAATTCAATATATCCACCATCACAACCAATAAAGCCATCAAAAGGAATTTCCTTTAAACAATCTGGCATTGCTCCTCTAGCACTTGCTACGACAATATAATTTCCTTGTTTTTGAAAATCTTTTAAGGCTTCTATTGTTCTTTTTGTTGGTTTTAATAATTGATGAGGTACATTAATCAATGTGCCATCGACATCAAAAAAAGCAATTTTAGTCATCTTGATGCTCCTTAATATATTTTTCTACTTCTTCTTGGTCAGAAAAATGAATCTTTTCTGTTCCAATAATTTGATAATCTTCATGTCCTTTTCCTAAAATCATTAAAATGTCATTTTCTTTCAATAAACTCATTCCCTTAACAACGGCAAGATGACGATCATTAATGACTTCATAATCACCACTAACCCCTTTTAAAATATCATTAATGATTTTTTGAGGATCTTCTGTTCGCGGATTATCATCTGTAATAATCACGTGGTCACTATGTTTGCAGGCAATTTCCCCCATGATTGGTCGTTTGGTCGTATCACGATCCCCACCACAACCAATAATCGTAATAATTTTTCCTTTTTTAAATTCTTGAGCACTTTCTAAAACATTTAAAGTGGCATCAGGGGTATGGGCATAATCTACAAAGATACCATTTGTTCCATAAACAATAAGTTCCATTCTTCCTTTAGGTGCTTTGAGTTTTGTATTTAAGGCTAAAATAGCATCAATCTCATATCCTAATTCATGAATTAAAAGCATCGCTGTAAGATAGTTATAAACATTGTATCTTCCTACCATTTGAATATGTGTTTGATATTCTTTTTCTTGATATTTAAAAGTAAAAGTTGTCCCTAAATGAGAAAATTCAATATTTTGAATGAGAACATCACCTTTTTGATCAGAAATCAAAAGATTTTGATTACCTTCTAATTCAAAATGTGAAGCATGTGGATCATCACCATTTATGACAGCAATTTTCTTTCCTCTGGTCTTTTTAAATAAAAGTTGTTTGGCATTCGCATAATTTTCTAATGTTTTATGAAAATCTAAATGGTCTTGTGTTAAATTTGTAAAAGCAACTTCATCAAATTCTAAGCCATGAATACGATCTTTCGCAAGCGCATGTGAAGAAACTTCCATCACTAATACTTTACACCCGGCATCTTTTGCTTTAATAAAATAATCATAAAGTACATCAACATCTGGTGTGGTATTCACCATTTTAATAAGGTTCCCACAATAATAAAAACCTATAGTCCCCATATATGCACAAGGAATATCAAGCATCGTCATCATTTGATACATCATATAACCAATCGTTGTTTTACCATTTGTTCCAGTAACTCCAATTAATTTCATATCTTTGAAATAAGGGTAATAATGTTCATACAAATAATCTTTTAAATATGCTCTTGTATCTTCAACAACAACAGTTTCAACATCATAATTTCCTTCTTCAACAATTACTTTTGTTGCCCCGTTTTTAATAGCTTGAGGAATATAATCATGTCCATCACGATTAACATTTCTAATCGCAATAAAAGTATCTCCTGGTTTAACCTTACGTGAATCTGTTTTTAAATCTATTTCCATAGTAATCTCCTTAATAAACTAATTGAATTTTTTTATGTAAACATTTTAAGTGATATGTTCCTGGTTCATATTTTTCACCATCAATATTAACATATTGATTGGTTTTGACCCAAACATCATCTTCTTTAAAATGTTGAAATTTTTTTGTTTTATGTAATGTATTGGTGATCAGTCCTTTTAAATAATATGGTAATTCTTTTTTAGATATTTCTGGTACCACCGACATATCAATCATACCATCTTCTAAAGATGAATAATAACCAGCTTGATAGCCACCACCAAAATAGTGACCATTACAAAAGGTACAAATCAAAACATTACCTTGATAAATATCTTTATTATATGTATAAATATCAGTTGGATAAAATTTTAAATGAAAGATCTTATCTAAAATCGTTAAACTATACTGCATAATTCTTGGGAATAAGGTTGTCTTACGATTTGTATTCACTAAATTCCCAACATCAGCATCTAAACCACAACAAAAGACATTGATACAATAAAGATCATCTCGACATTGAATCACATCAATTGCTTTGGCTTGCTTATTTAATGACTCTTTAAAAATCTTTATCGCATCTAAATTTTTGTAGATACTTCTAGCAAAATCATTTCCTGTTCCTTGCGGAATGACAACAAGTTCATGAAAAGACCCTACCATGCCATTGACCACCTTATGAACAAAACCATCGCCACCTATCGCATATAAACGACAAACTTCTTTTTCATCTTGATAAGATAAGGCAATCTTTCTTGCATCATCTAAATCTTTAGTATAACGTAATTCGTATCGTTTTCCTTGCATCAAAGATACAATACAATTAACCAAGCTCTTTGAAGTATCCGGTTTTAATATAAAGATATGTTTCATGTTTATCACCTTATCCATTATAACATAAAAGAGAATGTCTTTGACACTCTCCCAACTATCTTCTTTTCTTTTTATATAGCTTATAAGCGATGATAAGAAAAATTAAAACAACAAAAAGAATGCTTACTAATGAAACTTCCACAGGTTCATAAAATATCCCAATACTTCCTGATAAAAAAATCATCCCTAATAAACACATTATAAATACAATAATAAGAGCCTTTTTCATAATGACCTCCATATAAAAACGATTGATCTACGATTAATGTATCATAAATCAACCGTTCTTTCATTATCTACAACTTAAACGACATCTTTCAAACATAAATAACACTTTATCTATTAATAGATGAAGCAATCTTATGATATGTATGTCTTTTACCACGAATCGCAATTGATAATGCCATAATGTTTTCAGGTAAAGCAATACCACAGAATCCTGCATCCCCAATATGTTGAATATCAATTCCACATCTTTTATTTAATAAAGCAATTTCACGAATTGTTCCTTCATCTGCACCTTCTTGGCTTGTTCCAATCGCACTTAATGATAAAGCCCCATGAGCTTTAATATAACGACAAGCTTCAGTCACTTCTTGTTCAGATAAACCTGGAACTGTATTAACTGCTGGCATTAAAATAACATCTGCCCCTGCTTCAATGAACTCTTTGATACTATCCATATCAACGATTGGTTCATCGATTCCAGCTGCATGCATTTTCCCTGCAATAATTAATCCTTTAAAATATTTTTTAGCTTCTTTGATTGCTTCGCAAATTGAATGATTTGAAACTCCAACTCCTGGATTTCCTGTTAAACAAATAAAGTTGAAACCTAATTCTTGAGCTTTAATATAAGTTTCTTTTCTTGCTTGTCTACCTGTAGAAATCACACGTCTTTCTTCCATTAATTCAGCCTCTAAATCAACTGGTTCTAGATTACATCCAATTGGACGACCAACGATTTCTTTTAATTTTTCTACAGGATTATCACATGCTGGTAACCCTTTGATTTCTGGATTATTACAATCAAAACAATTTAATAAAACCATGTCACTTCCAAATGAAACAGCAAGTTCAGCATTTGTAAGATCTCCTAATAAAGGTTCAATCGCAACAACTGTTTCTGTCATCACAGTTCTTCCTTCACTAGCAAGAATTGCTTGTTTTAATTCTTGACCATCCATTTTCAACATTTCACTACTTGTACAACTTAATAATCTTTTCATTTCTTAAAACCTTCCTTTTCATGTCTCTATTATCCTATATGTATATACAAGAGTCAATTATTGATTATCAATTTGTTCTTGTAATTCTAATAAATAAAGATATCTTTCATTTTTCTCATCAATTTGTTTTTGCAAGTCATCTCTTTGTTTTGAAAGTTTATCAATTTTTTTAAAATCAGTAACACCATTCATCTTTTCTTCAATTTGACTTAAATTTGTTTCTAAATCCATAATGATATCTTCAATTTCTTCAAATTCTTTCTTTTCCATATAAGTCATTTTGATTTTCTTTTGTTTACTTTGTTTATAAGCTAAAGCCCCTTGACTCTTTTCTTTCTCTTCTTTAGTTGTAGTATCAAGATTTTGACTATAACCCCCATTAACATATCTTAAATGTTGATTTTGTAAGATAAATAAACCATCACAAATACGATCCAAGAAATATCGATCATGACTAACAGTCATAATAATACCTTCAAAATTATCTAAATAATCTTCTAAAATATTAAGAGTATCAATATCTAAATCATTTGTCGGTTCATCTAAGACAAGAACATTAGGCATCATCATTAATACACGCAATAAATAAAGTCTTCTTCTTTCCCCACCAGAAAGTCGAGAAATTGGTGTATGTTGTAACCTAGAATCAAATAAAAATCTTTCTAACATATCTTTAGCAGATAATCCTTGACCATCTACTTTAAAGTCATTGGAGATTTCTTGAATATAATCAATGACCTTCTTATTCATTGGAAGATCATCATATCCTTGTTTAAAATAACCAAAACGAACAGTCTCGCCAATTTCTACATAACCCATATCACTCTTTAAATTTCCTGTAATAATATTTAATAAAGTTGATTTCCCTGTTCCATTATCTCCTAATATCCCAATACGATCATGTTGTTTAAACATATATGAAAATTCATCAAAGAGTTTCTTTTGTTCAAAACTTTTAGAAATTTCATGAAGTTCGATCGTCTTTTTACCAAGACGAGAGAACGTATGAATCATTTCTACTTTTCCATTGACTTCTACATCTTTAACTTTTGATAATTCTTCAAATCTTTGCAGACGATCTTTGCTTTTAGTTGTACGTGCTTGTACACCCGCACGTACCCATTCTAATTCTTTCTTTAAAAAGAGTTTTCTCTTTCTTTGACTAGAAAGTTGTGTTTCTAAACGAGCTTGTTTAAGTTCAAGATATTTTGAATAATTGGCTTCATATTTATAAATTTGGCCATGATCTATTTCAATAATACGATTAACAACTCTTTCTAAAAAATAGCGATCATGCGTTACCATGAGTAAGCCTTTAGACCATTTAATTAAAAACTTCTCTAAATATTCTATCATACCATTATCTAAATGGTTTGTTGGTTCATCTAAAATAAGTAAATCACAAGGTTTAATTAAAGCAATCGCTAAAGCTACTCTTTTAAGTTGACCTCCTGAAAGTTCTTTAATCTTTTGTGTTTCATCTAAAATACCAAACTTACCTAATTGTGCTTTGATTTCATAATCATGAATCTCTTTCGAATCCAATTGCTTATGGACCGTTTCCATAATACTATCATTTTCATCATAAAGAGGTGTTTGAGGCAAATAATTGATACGGATATCTTTTTGATAACTCATCTTTCCTTGATAGTCTTCTACACCGGCAATAATCTTTAAAAGTGTAGATTTTCCTGTCCCATTAACTCCTAAGATTCCTACTTTATCTTTATCTTCTATATGTAATTCTATATGATCTAAAATACACTTTTCTCCATTATATTTTGTTAAATCTGTCATTGACACTAACATTTTCATCACCCACGCTATCATACCACAAACAAAAACAAAACGCGACTACTCGCGTCTTGTCTTGAAATGTTTTATTAATAAAAGAAGAAGTGTTGAAATTGATAATCCCAATAATACATACCAAAATTCTTGTTTTGTATCATCTCCCGTAGCAACAGGACTTGTCGTTACAGGTGTTGACTTTTTAACTTCCGTTTTAATTGTTTCACTTGGCTTTTCAGGTTCATCAACATTAGTTTCTATTACTTTGTATGAAACTGTTGGGGACAAAAATTCTTCAGGTTCTAATTCTTTAGAAAAACTATCAATAGGATGTAAAATAGCTTGCGTATTTGTCTTTAATCCTTCTTTAAAAAGATGACCATCTTCATCGTATTCCCCATATTCTCCTGCTTTTTTTTGAGGATTTATAAGTTGTAAAGTATAAACAAGTTGAACATGTTCGAATTAACTCACAGGTACATTCATTTTCCAAATAAAATGTTCCTTTTCATCAGGATAATAGAATAATTCATAAGCATAACCATTTTCTTGATGATTAAAACCATAATGATTTTCTTCGATGAATTCTGGAACATATTTGTGATTTCCAACCATCATATAAAATTGTTTTGTATCTGTTATAAAGTCAAAATCATACTCATTTCCATAATTATCTTTTCCTTTACCCATAAAGTCTTCTACATAAGTTCCTTGATCCAATAAATAATAAATATCATTTTGAATATCTTTAAAAGAAATTTCTTGTCTTTTAGATAAATAATTCATAAAAGATGTTGCCCATGGATAATTACTATATCCATTAGCAAGCATTGAATAACAATGATATCCTTCATCTTTCATTGCTTGGTAAGTAGAAACAGTATAATAAAGAGCTTTATCAACAGAATTTAACCCTTCTTTAGATTCTTCTAGAGACATTATATTTGTTGGAGCCTCACCATAAAGATAATCATACTGATCTCCTTGAATGGCTAATTTTTCTTTTACATCTGTTAAATAATTATCCCAATCAGGAAGAACTTCTTGACCATATTTTAAATTCCAATTATCAGGTCCTGGCCAACTTGCAACAATGCCATCATTTTCAAATGACCAAGCTGTAACCGTTGCTTTTTGATTATACATATAAGTAATACCATCACTAACAAAGACCATATACTTACGTTTAGCTGCTATCTCTTGATCTTGATCCAATAATTCTTTTCCTGCTAATAATCCTGCATGACAATTCGTTCCAGATGTTATTTCTTTAAAAATCGCCTTTTTGATATCATCCAAATCATTTTCTAGATCAAACCATCCAAAAACATTTGCCTCTTTATTAAAAATAACAATCCCGACTTTTACTTTAGCATTTGTTTGTGAAATTTGTGTTTGTAAATTTTCCAACATATCTAAAGTTTGATTTTCAATTTGTGTACTTGTTGATTTATCTAAAACAAAAACAACATCTGAAACAAGTTTTTCACTTTTAGCAGGAAGCGAGAGTGTCACCTGGCTTCGATAATTTTTATCTAGTTGTGTGGCTGTTTTTGATTTAGAAATATCCCAATTGATGTCACTTGCTTTAACAGGAACTTGCATAAAAAATAAACTTACAAAAACTGTTAAAAGACATATTAATTTTTTCATTTTTTCTCCTTTCCATCTCTACAATAAAAAGAAAAAAATACAAATCATGTCGATTGATTGCCTTTTTAAATAATTATTAAAAATATTTTTACAAGCTATGTCCTATCTTGTAAGAAGATGTCAAAGATTTTCAATTTATCGTATTTTTTAAAGTTCATGTTCAATACATAATTCAAGCATATAATCACCTCATCAAAGTAAGGAGAGATGTTTATGAAAGAAAAATTAATTCAATTCATGCAAGGAAGATATGGAATAGATACTTTAAATAATCATGCATTATTTTTTGTCATCACTTTATTTATCCTTAATATATTCTTTAATAATAGAATCATTATGTTACTTGGATATCTTATTTGGCTTTTAGTTATCTATCGTATGTTTTCTAGACAAACATATAAACGTTATCAAGAAAATGAAAAATACTTAAAAGCAATTACGCCTGTTCAACAATTTTTTAACCTTCAAAAGAAAAGATTTTCCGATCGTAGTCATAAATACTACCGTTGTCCCTCTTGTAAACAAATGGTAAGACTTCCTAAAGGAAAAGGAAAAATTATTGTGACTTGTCCAAGTTGTCATCAAAAATTCGAAAAGAGAACTTAATTATGTTTGGCTATGTCGTTATTAATAAACCAGAATTAAAAATTAAAGATTATGATAAATATCAAGAATATTATTGTGGTTTATGTCAATCTTTAAAACAAAATCATGGTCGCCGTGGTCAATTGACTTTAAATTATGATTTAAACTTTGTAGGAATTTTGCTTTCTAGTCTGTATGAACCAACAGATAAACAATATTTAATTCGTTGCCCATTACATCCTTTTCATAAAAAGAGTGTACGTACTAATCAATATATGAATTATGTCAGTGATATGAATATTGTTTTAACGTACTATAAATTAGAAGACGATGTTTTAGATGAAAATTCTTTAAAAAGTAAAACTTTTAAACAACTTTTAAAAAAAGAATTTAATAGAATTAAAAAGAAATATCCTGATAAAGTAGAAAAAATTAAAGAACATTTAGACCAAATTCATTATCTAGAAAAATCACATTGTTTAGATTTAGATGAAGTTGCTGGTCATTTTGGTCATATCATGGCAAGTATTTGTGTTTATCAAAAAGATGTTTTTAAAGATGATCTTTATCAAATGGGATTTTATTTAGGAAAATTTATTTATTTGATTGATGCTTTTGAAGATGTAGAAGAAGATATCAAAAAACAAACTTATAATCCTTTTAAAAATAAATTTAAAGAAGAACACTTTCAAGAATATTGTTTTAATATTTTAGAAATGATGATTTCTAGAAGCAGTTTTTATTTTGAAAAGCTTCCTTTGATTGAAAATGTTGAACTTTTACGAAATATTATCTATAGTGGTATTTGGACAAAATTTGAACTGATTAAAAAGAAAAGAATGGAGGAAAAATCATGAATCCTTATCAAATACTAGGAATTTCCCCTAGCGCCAGTGATGATGAAGTCAAAAAAGCTTATCGTACACTTTCTAAAAAATATCATCCTGATGCTAATATTGGAAATCCTCATCAAGCAGAATACACTGAAAAATTTAAAGAAGTCCAAAATGCATATAAAACTATTATGGATGAAAGAAAAAAAGGTTTTAGACAACAAAGTTATGGTGGTCAAACAACTGGTGGTTATCAATATACAGGTAATGATCAAGAAGCTTATCAAGAAGCACAAGGATTTATTCAAGGCGGGCGTTATCAAGAAGCAATCAACGTTTTAAATCAAATACGTAATAAATCAAGTATGTGGTTTTATTTATCTGCCATTGCCGAAAATGGTTTAGGAAATAATATACGTGCTCAAGAATATGCTCAAACAGCTGTTCAAATGGAACCCATGAATATGCAATATATTTTATTATTAAATCAATTACAAGGAAATACAAGACAATATCGTCAAACCAGTCAACAATATGGTAATCCAGCAAGTATGATGAATTGTTGTTATTCGATTATGCTTTTAAATTGTATGATGTCATGTTGTTGTGGTGGCGGATATCATTATCCTATTTTATGTTGTTAGAAGGAGAAAATTATGGCAAAGGTTATTGGAATTGACTTAGGAACAACAAATAGTTGTATGGCTTTTTATGAAAATGGAAAAGCTAAAATTATTGAAAATAAAGAAAACCAAAAGACAACACCAAGTATTGTTGCTTTTGATAAAGATGGAAAGAAACTTGTTGGAGAACTTGCAAAACGTCAACAATCGATGAATCCAAAACGTACGATTTCATCTATTAAAAGAGAAATGGGACAAAATTATCATGTGGAAATCGATGGTAAACAACTATCTCCTCAACTCATTTCTTCTATGATTCTACAAAAATTAAAAACGGATGCAGAAGCTTACTTACAAGAAGAAGTAACTCAAGCTGTTATTACAGTTCCTGCTTATTTTAACGATGCTCAAAGGCAAGCAACCAAAGATGCTGGAAGAATTGCTGGTTTAGAAGTATTAAGAATTATTAATGAACCAACAGCTGCTGCTCTTGCTTATGGATTAGAAAATGCTTATGGTCAAAAGGTAATGGTTTTTGACTTAGGTGGTGGAACTTTTGATGTTTCGATTATTGAAATTGGTAGTGGTGTTATTGAAGTTTTATCAACAGCTGGGGATAATCATTTAGGTGGAGATGATTTTAATAAAGCCATTAGTGACTACGTCCTTGATACTTTTTCAAGACAAGAAGGAATTGATTTAAGAAAAGATCAAATTGCTTTATCTCGTATTTTAGAAGCTAGTGAACAAGCTAAAATAGAACTTTCAAGTCAATCAAGTACCATCATTAATTTACCTTTTATTTATCAAGATGTAAATGGTCCAAAAAATTTAGAAATCACCTTAACAAGACAAAAAATGAATGAACTGACAAAATCTTTAATTGATCGTCTTGTTTTACCAATGCAAACAGCCTTAAATGATGCAAGATTAACACCACAAGACTTAAATAAAGTCATTTTAGTGGGAGGTTCATCACGTATTTTAGCAGTTCAAGAAAAAGTAAAAGAAATTACTCAAATGGAACCAAGTAAATCCTTAAATCCTGATGAATGTGTAGCTTTAGGAGCTGCAATCCAAGCAGGAAAACTAAGCGGTGAAATGGTTTTATATGGTGAAGATAATGATGTTTTATTATTAGATGTTACACCTTTGACACTTTCTATTGAAACTGTTGGTGGTGTTGCTACACCATTAATTCCAAGAAACACAACGATTCCAACCAGTCACAGTCAAGTCTTTACGACATCAGCAAACTTTCAAACACAAGTTGAAATCAATGTTTTACAAGGAGAAAGACCACTCGCAAAAGATAATCAATCTTTAGGTAAATTTAAGCTTAAAAAAATCAAACGTGCGATGCGTGGAGTTCCACAAATTGAAGTTACTTTTGATATTGATAGTAATGGTATTGTTTACGTTTCTGCTAAAGACTTAGCTTCTGGAAATAGTCAAAGTATGACAATTGAAGGTTCTTCTAAAATGTCTGATGCAGATATTGAAGAAGCCATTAAACAAGCGAAAATGTATGAAAGTCAAGACCAAGTTACTAAAGAAAATATGCTTTTAAAAAATGAAGTTGAAACATTGATAATCAATGTTCAAAATGGTCTTGCAACGCATAAAAAAGAAATGGATAAAGCTTTAAGAAAACAAATTAAAGGTGAACTTGCTTCTTTAATGAAAATAACTAGAAAATTCAATTATGAAACAGCTTCGCCAGATGAAATTCAAAAAATAAAAGATTCTAAAAATCATTTAGAATCTCTAGCTCAAAATATCATCGAGAGATAATTTATCTCTCGTTTCTTTTTTCTAATATTTCATCATGTTTAATAAAACCATAAGTTGCTACAATTAAAGAGCCTCCTAAATCAAGAGCTAAATCTTTCATTGTATCCTTTAAAGCTTCATGCCCTTTTAAAGGAATATCTTTTTTAGAAACAAGTGTTCCTTTTGTAGAAGCCATATATTGTTGAGCATTGGTATGGAAGATCCCATCACAACTATATTCTAATAATTCCCAAAAAGCCCCTATTCCTAGCGAAAACACAACTAAAAATAAACATGTAAAATATTTATTCATATAAATATATTTGCTTTTTTCAGCCATCATCACATGAATAAACCATAAGGCTACAAAAGATAAAATTATACCCGAATGGAAATGTAAAAAAGAATCCCACCATGGATATCTTCCATAAAAATCAAGTCCATCTCCTAAAACTAAAGCATTAAAGGCAAAAAATGCAATAACTATATAAAGTGTTAAAGGTACTTGCATCTTAAACCATTTTTGTAAAATTCTAGGTGCTGATAATACAAGTAACATCGCACTAAATTGAAGAATACGAAAAATCATAGTTGTCACATATTTTATGTAAACATCACCAATATGATGGCGGAAAGCAATAATAAAAATTGTCCAGCCTACATGATAAATCAATAATAAAATCGTTAATATAAATAGTATTTTTTTAATAAGCAAAAGTCTTTTTTCTGTTAATTTCTTATTTTTCATAAAAAAACCAATCCCATCCTTTCTTCATTCTTAGTTCACTTTCAAAAAAATGATTTCCATTATTTTTTTGAAAGAAACAATCATTTTCTTTTTGGTAGATTTTATAAGCTTCTAAGGTGTTTTTCAACACATTTTTCATCAATGCATTTCTTGTTTTATGTTCCTTACTTCCTAAACTTAAATAGATTCTTTTGTTTTTTATAGGATGATTCTTTAAATACTCTAACCACCCTTCTTGCCATAAAGACCCAGATACACTGATAGCCCCATCTAAATCAAGTTCATGAAGTGAATAAAGACTAAATAAACCTGCTAAAGAATAACCGCTAATATAACATTTTAAATATTTGTTTTTTAATTGTATTTGCTTAATTTTTTCTAAAAGAATTTTCCCTTTTTGATTTGTTAAAGAAAGTTCATTTTGCCAGTCATCAATTTCAATTACTTTTAAGACATAAGAACTTTTTTGAAAATAGGCTTTAACTTCTTCTAGCCATTCATTTTGTCCTTTCATGCACAAATAAATCATGATTCCTTCTTTATCCATCTTGAACCTCCACAAAGATTGCTTGATGATTAATGGCTGGTAAAATTTTATCAAAGACATCTTTCATTTTAATTTTTAGACTACTTGTATTAATGCATGGATGACAACCTAGGTATTCATCTTCTAATAAATCTTGATCCATTAATAATTGAACATTGTTTTTAACGTCGTTCATTAGTCCTAAAACACTAACAGAACCAGGTGTAATATCTAAATATTCATGCATTTTTTCATCACTTCCAAAAGAAAGACGTGAACTGTTGATTTGTTTCGATATATTTTTTGTTTTGAATTTTTTATGTCCTTTTAACATTAATAAATAATATTGGCTTTTATTGGAATTTACTAAAAATAAATTTTTGCATATTGTTGCTTGTAAAGATTTTTCTATTTCTAAACATATTTCCATCGTATCTGCTTTTTCATGGTCTATGCGTTGATAATCAATATGTAGTTTTTCTAACAAATCATAAACTCTTTCTTCTTTAGCTATTCTTTTTTCTTGTGGTCTGCCTTGTTTTAATTCCATTTGTTATTCCTCATTTAAATCTATTTGATCTTTGATTTTATTAAATTCAATAATTGGCAATTGATTTTCTAAATGTTCCCCTATAAATTTTTCCATCCATACCATATCATACCAACGATTAAATTTATAGCCACATTGATGAAACTTACCTATCATTTGATATCCCAAATGATGATGATAATCAATACTATTAGTATCCAAATATTCATCATTTTCAATAGGTGAAGAAATACACGCATTTAAATTTGTAATATGTTGTGCTTTTAATGCTTTTTCTAAGGCTAAATAAAGTTTTTTACCAATCCCACATCTTTTTAAATCATAATTAACATAAATTGATGTCTCAACACACCAATCATAAGCGGCCCTATTTTTAAAACAACTTGCATAAGCATAACCGACAATTTGATCATTCTCTTTAGCAATCAAATAGGGATATTTTTCCATAACATGAACCATTCTTTGTTTAAATTCTTCAACAGATGGTACCTCATATTCAAAAGTAATCGCTGTTTTTTCAACATAATAGCGATAAATCTCTACTAATTCTTGTGCATCTTCTAAAGATGCAATTTCAATTTTCATAACTCATTCCCCCGTTTTCCTTATTATCTATCAAAATAAAAAAGATGTCCACCTAAATGAACATCTAAGATTAAGCTTCTCGCATTTCTTTTGTATATGTAAAACCATTTCCACTAACTTCTTCTACATGAGAAACAATAATAAATGCTTTATCATCAATCTCTTTAATCTTATCTTTTAAATCAGGAAGTTTACGATATGGTAAAATTGTTAAAACAACTTCTGTATTTTCTTTTAAAAACCCTGTTTTACCATCTAATAAAGTCACTCCCGCATCCATATCATTTAAAATCATTATTTTCATCTTTTCAATTTCTTTTGTCATGACAAGAACTTGAACACAACCTTTACCTGATGATAATAAATAATTCATCATATAAGCTGTAATCAAAATTGTCATAATCCCATAAACAATTTCAGGAACACTATGGAAAGAAATTTGTAAAATAAGAATTGTCGCATCAATACCATTAACAAGTAAAGTTACGGGAACTTTAAAATGTTTTTCAACAATAAGCGCTAAAATATCAAATCCCCCCGTTGATCCTCCAGCTTTTAAAACAAGACCAATTCCAAGTCCTAATAAAAAACCACCTAAAATACAAACAAGAAGTTGATCATCTAATAAACCATGTAAATAAGTTTGTTGATTAAAAAACTCTAATAAAACAGGAAATAAAAATGTTGAAATCAATGTTTTCATTGCAAATGTCTTTCCTAAAAAACAAAGACCTATTAAAAATAAAGCAATATTAATAATTGCGACACATAAAGAAACAGAAATTCCTGTATAAAAATGAAAAACTGTACTAATACCAGAAACCCCTCCTGCCACAATAGAATGATCTAAAATTAATGCGCTAACCGTAAACGCCATTAAAACATTTCCAATAATAATTTGAATCACTTTTTTCATATCTCTCACCTCGCAAGAAATAATAACAGTTTTTCTTTTATCAGAATGTAACCTATGTTACAATTTAACAAAGAAGGTGAAAAAATGAAAATTAATGAAGAACTATTTGACTACTTTAAACAAGTAGGAACTATTAAACATTATCAAAAAAATGAGATTATTTATATGCAAGATGATTGTGCCGATGAGTTATGTCTTGTTTTAAAAGGCAGAGTACGAGTTTATCATATTAAAAAAAATGGTGATGAAATCAATTACGATGTTCTTGATAAAGGACGTATTTTTGGGGAGTCTTCCCTTTATGAAAATGCTTATCGTCCTACTACAGTTTCCGCAATTAATGATGTTGAAATTATTACTTGTCATTTACAAGATCTTTATCCTTATTTATCATCTTCACTAGATTTAACGATTTCTTTATTAAAAATGTTAAATGATAATTGTAATCATTTAACGCAATTACTCAAATGGGCACAAACCTATAATCGTTATGAAAAAGTAGCCGCTTTTCTTTATGATTTATCAAAAGATAATAATAAAGAAAAAAATTTACTTTTTGGTCGTATTCCTTATACGCATCAAGAAATTGCTGATTCTTTAGCTATATCTCGAGTGACCGTTACTAAAGTACTTAATCAGTTTAAAGAAGAAGGACTCATTGATATTCAATACGGTCATATTCAAGTACTTGAACGTCAAAAACTCTATAATCATTATCTAGCAAAACTCGATTAGTGAATAATTAAAAAAAGATATGTTATAATAAATTATGGGAGGGATAATATGGAAAATCACGTTGGATGTTATGAAACAGGATCACTCGATTTTTTTGGACCATTATGCGTTGTGGCTTGTTATGTTGATCAAAAAGATGAATTTTGGTTAAATAAGCTAAATTTAGAAGTTACAAGCAATGAAGAAATAATACAGCTTGGAAAAGTGTTAAAAGAAAAACTTACTTATAGTTTACTTTTATTAGATAATAGCCATTATAATCAATATGTTAGTGAAGGACAAAAACTTTCTTGTATGAAAGCAAATCTCTATAATCAAGCAATGATCAATGTCATTCAAAGAATCAGTCATCCTATTTCAATAAAAACAATCGATGCTTTTTTAGCACCTAAAAAATACTATCGTTATTTAAAACGCAAAACCATTGTAGTACGTCACCTTGAATTTAAAAAAGAAGATATGTCACCAGCCATGATGTGCGCAAAAATCTTATCACAATATGCTTATCTTCAATATTATCAAAACATGTGTGATTCCTTAGAAATCACTTTACCAAGAGGCTTTAATATTCTTGCAAATGATGCTGGTTGTCTTTTAGTAAAAAAATATGGACAAGATATTTTAGAAAAAGTATCAAAGACTAATTTTCCAAATTATAAACAAATTTTAGAAAGAGTTTAGACTCTTTTTCTTTTTAAGAAAAAAACATTTCTTATCATCTATTTTTTTTATAATAGAACTATGGAGGAAATGAATATGATTAAAATGATTGTCAGTGATGTTGATGGAACCTTATTATCTCATGGTTACATCCATCCTAAATGTATTGAAAGTATAAAAAAAGCACAAGAAAAAGGAATTGAATTTGTTGTGGCTTCAGGGAGAGATTATTATGGCGTGACAAGTGTTTTAGACCCTTTAGGTATAAAATGTTCGGCCATTTTAGGAAATGGTGCTCAATATTGTAATAAAGAAGGAAAAGCCATCATGGATTGTTATTTAGATAAAGAAATGCTTAAAGAAATTCTTCCTGTCTTTATTGAAAATAATACACCGTATATGATTTTTACCACAAATGGTTTTTATAGTACTTTAAAACCCGATTACGTAAGAGATCGTTTTGCTTATCGCGGTAGTGTCCGTTTTGGAAATAAAATGGAAGATTTTTTACCAGGAGGTCCAATGAGTGATTCTCCTGCCTGTCAAATTCAACAGTTTGATTCGATTGATGAATTCATAAAAAAAGATTTAGACATCATCAAAGTAGAAGCTTTTTCACATGATGAATCTGAAATACAAAAGGTCCTTCCTTATTTTAAAGATATGAAAAAGATTGCGTATTTATCTTCATATCCTGATAATGTTGAAATTACAAATGAAAATGCGCAAAAAGGACTTATTTTAGAAAAAGTAATTGACCTATTAAACATCAAAAAAGAAGAAGTTATTGTTTTAGGAGATGGTATGAATGATATTACTCTCTTTGAACGTTTCCCTTATTCTTTTGCGCCAAACAACGCTGAAAAAGTTATTCAAGAAAAAGCTTATAAAGTTGTTTCAAGTTGTAAAGATGGAGCTGTTAGTGAAGCTATTGAATATGCTTTAGAAAACTTATAAAAGATTCATTTATTTTGAATCTTTTTTATTTGTTTGGAAATTTCTAAAATACCACGATAACTTTTAACATTATCACCATTATAATTTATCCCATAAAAAGTTAAATTAAAATGTTTTGCTAGTAAATAATCAACTTGACTATCTCCTATATAGATAGAGTTATTCATATCAATTAAAAAATCTTTTTTAGCTTGTTCTATCATCCCAGGTTTTGGCTTTTTACAGTGACAATGATCTTTTTCATTATGCGGACAAAAGTAGATTTTTAGAATATCTATATTTTCTTCTTTTAATTTTTTTAGAAATTTTCCTGTAAACTGTTGATAATCATTCAATGAAATAATTCCATCATTAATAAGATATTGATTTGTTATAATGATAAAATCATATCCCCTCTCTTTTAATCTCTTGAGTCCTTCTATTGAACCTTCTAAAAATTCAGGTTCTTTAATTTCTCTCCATTTTTCATCTGGATAATCCTTAATAATAGTTCCATCTCTATCCAAAAAAGCAATTTTTAAATAAGATGGCTTCATTTTAACCTTTTGATTCATACTTTACCTCCAAAGCTTCTATTTCTAAAATTTTATCATTTATTTTTACTAAAAAGAAGAAAACTCCTCAAAAAAAGACAATATATATAGGAAGGAATCTATATGAACAAAAATAGAGAAAATTTTATAAAATATTCAAATGATTTATATTTTCATCATTTGCTTGTAGAAAATGAAAGAATTAGAACCCTTATTTGTCAAGAACTCGTTTCAGACAGGAAAATTATTTCTATTAAATTAAAGAAAGCAATTGAAGAATATATTAAATATTACAATGAGAAAAGAATCAATGTAAAAAGAAAAGGATTGAGTCCATTAGCTTATAGACAACAATCCCTATCTTAAATTTTATAGTCCAACTATTTCAGTGCACTACACAACTATTGACGCTTTTTATTTTATTTATCTTTCCAAAAATCAACAGGTTCATATTCTTGTAACTGTGCAAGAAATCCAGCTTTTTGAAGTTCTTCTTGAATTTCATCGAGAATTTCTTCATTGTCTGCATGAACTGTATGATAATGATATCCTGATGTGACATTTTTTAGTAAGCTTGAATGTCCTGTTTGTAGATTTGTCATATAATTTTTAATATCTCTTCTTGAGGCAATATTTAATGTTGCTTTTACAATATTATAAACTTTATGATAAACAAAGACATCTTCAACATAACCACCTAAGTCAACAATTAAAGAAAGTTCTTTTTCTACTTCATTATCATCATGATGTACCTTAAAAATACGTTTACAAACTTTTTGTGTATTTAAAACATATCCTTTATGTGTTGAATAAATATCATAATCACCAGCACGAAGTAAAGCAATGTCTTGAACAATGACTTGTCGACTTACTTGGAGGGTTTTCGCTAAATATGTTCCTGATACAGGTTGTAAACTGTTTTTTAAAATATCAATAATGGCTTGTCTTCTTTTATTTCCATCCATACCTCGCCCTCCTTAATTGATATTATAGCACATGTAAATTCTTCAATGAAAGGTCTAATATTGGTGCAGAATGTGTTAGAGCACCACTGGAAACATAATCTACTCCTAAATTTGTAAGTCTTGCAATGTTTTCTTTTGTGACATTTCCTGAAACTTCAATTTCAGCACGATGATCAATATAAGCAATAGCTTCTTTTAACATATCATCATCCATATTATCTAGCATGATAATGTCTGCACCTGCTTCTACTGCTTCTTTGACCATTTCCATATTTTCTACTTCAATTTCAATTTTTCTAACAAATGGTGCATATTCTTTAGCAAGCATAATGGCTTCCTTAACACCACCAGCAGCACCAATATGATTATCTTTTAATAAAACACCATCACTTAAATTATAACGGTGATTATGTCCACCACCGACTCTTACTGCATATTTTTCAAAGATACGATTATTTGGTGTTGTCTTACGTGTATCTAATAAACGAATAGAAGAATCTTTTAAATATTCTTGAACATTCGCTGTATAAGTGGCAATTCCACTCATTCTTTGTAAATAATTTAAAGCAACACGTTCTCCACTTAGTAAAACACGGACATCGCCTTTAATACGTCCTAAAAGTTGTCCTTTTTCTACGTGATCTCCATCACTAGCAAAGAATTCAACATCACAAGCTTCATCTAACAATTCAAAAGTACGTTCAAAAATTTGTAAGCCACAAATGATACCATCTTCTTTACAAATCAAATCAACAACTCCTGTTTTAGAAAAAGGCATCACACTATTAGTAGAAACATCTTCACTAGTAATATCTTCTTTTAAAGCACTGATAATAAGTGGATCTACATTAAGTTTTAATGTTGTTTGATCAAACATATAATGATTTCTCTCCTTTAAACTTTTTTCAATACGTTTAGCCGCTCTTTTAGCAAAAACAAGACTTTCTAATAATGAATTACTTGCAAGTCTATTTTTACCATGAACGCCATTACAAGCTGTTTCCCCAATAGCATATAAATGTTTCATACTGGTATGACTATCATAGTCTACTTTGATACCACCCATGAAATAATGTTGTGCAGGTACAACAGGAATGGGTTCTTTAAAAACGTCATATCCTTTTTCTTTACAATGTTCTACGATATGAGGAAAATGACTTTCAATTTCTTCTTTACCAATTGGTCTTAAATCTTCATAAACATAATCTGTTTGATCCTTTTCCATTTGTTTAAAAATAGCTTCTGCGACAACATCTCTTGGAAGAAGTTCATTAATAAAACGATTTCCATTTTTATCTAAAAGAATAGCCCCTTCACCACGGACAGATTCAGAAATCAAAAAACTTCTTTCATGATCTGTTGTATATAAAGTTGTTGGATGAATTTGTACATAATCTAAATTCTTAAGTTCAATTTGATATTTTTTAGAAAGTTCAATAGCATCTCCTGTTAAATGAGGATAATTTGTAGAATGTTTATAAAGTCCGCCAATACCACCTGTCGCTAAAACGACTTTTTTAGCGTATACTTTTTCTTCTTGATTATTTCTTTTAATGATACCACCAAGCGCAACATTTCCTCTAACAATCAAATCAACAAGGGGTGTATTTTCTAAAAGTGTCACATTCTTTTTTTGTCTTACTTTTTCTAATAAATGACGCGTAATTTCTTTTCCTGTAATATCTTCATGATACAAAATACGTTTATGACTATGGGCTCCTTCTCGCGTAAATGCAAGACTTCCATCTTCATTTCTTTCAAAATCAACACCATAACTTATTAAATCTTGAATAACATCAGGTGAAGATTTAATCATCAATTCTACAGAATACACATCATTTTCATAATGACCTGCTTTCATGGTATCTTCAAAATAACTATCATAATCTTCTTCATTTCTAAGCATACAAATACCACCTTGTGCTAGAAAAGAATCACTTAATTCAGCTTCTTTTTTTGTTACCATTAAAATATTTAAATTTTCTGGTAGATGTAAAGCCATATAAAGAGCTGAACATCCACTACCTACTATTAATACATCTGTTTTCATTTTTTCTACCTACTTTGCAAGTTCTAACATTTTTTCTAAAGGACTTAATGCCTTTTGCATAAATTCATCATTTAAAATGACTTCATTTGTTTCATTTTCTAAAACATCTAGAATTTTTTCTAATGTTACTTTTTTCATATTTGGACATACTTGAACATCCATAATTGTATGTAACTCTTTATTTGGTGCTAATTCTTTGATTTTTGCGAAAACACCGTCTACTGTCCCAATAATAAAATCTTTTGCATCACTTTGGACAACATAGTCAATAATCGCTGATGTGCTTCCTACAAAATCAGCAGCTTCAACGATTTCTCTTTTACATTCAGGATGAACAGCCACTTTTGCTTCTGGATATTTTTCTTTTGCTTCATTTAATTTTTCTAAAGTAATATTTGTATGACGAGGACAGTGTCCATAGTTTGTTATCACATTTTTTTCAGGAACTTGTCTTCTTACAAAATCTCCTAAGTTTTGATCTGGTATAAAGAAAATATTTTTTTGTGGTAATGCTTTAACAATCTTAACTGCATTTGATGAGGTTACACAAACATCTGCATATTGTTTAATTTCAGCTGTTGAATTGATATAACATACCACCGCTAAATCTTCATATTTTTCTTTCATTTCTTTAATTTCTTTAATTGTAATCATATGAGCCATTGGACAATCTGCAAAAGCATCTGGCATAAATACCTTTTTTTCAGGATTTAATATTTTTGCACTTTCCCCCATAAATTCAACACCCGCAAAAACAATACGATCAGCTTCTGTTTGACTTGCTACTTTAGCAAGATAAAACGAATCTCCGATATAATCAGCAATCTTTTGCACTTCTTCATCCACATAATAATGTGCTAAAATAATCACATTTTTTTCTTCTTTTAATTTTTTAATCTTTTCTACTGTATTCATAAAACTTCTCCCTTTTTACGAGGAGAGTATACTCCTTTTGTTTACATCTGACAAGACAGTTGTAAAAAATAAATGTAAAAAAGGTATCTTTTTTCAAAGATACCTCTTACATTTCTTTTAACCCTAATAAAATACAGCCAATCAACATATACTCTTTTAAACTTTCTATCTTGATTAAATCTGGTAAATAACTTTCAGGCATATATTTTTCCATTTCCTTTTTGACATCATCACTTTTAGAAATCAATTTATTATAAATAATAATAGCTTCAGGAGCCACCATCGAAGTAATTCCTAAACAATACTTTGTTGTCCATTCCAGTGCTCCTTCTGGTGTTTTTTTCATTTCTTGATAATTTTCACTAAAAGAAATAGGTAAATATTGAATTTCACCGGCAATATTATGTCTACCCTTGATTAAATGTTCTCGATGAATATGGCCAACGCCACCTGTTCCACCAATACGTGCTTGATATAAAAATGAAATAGATTCATATTCATCTTGAGAAGCAAAATATCCCATGACAATTGTATTGACATCATTATTAATAACAATCTTTTGAGTATATTTTTCTTCAAGAAACGCTTGTAAATGACATTCTTCTAATCCATATTTCCTTAATGTTACAATGCCATTATAAACCACACCAGGAAGTGATAAACTAATCAGTTGAATATCAGGATATTCATAAAGAATCGTATTCAACAAATCTACAATATCATCTACTGAAATCGTATTTTTATAGACTTCAAAATCTTCTAAAATCACATCATTTTCATCATAAAGTCGACTGACGAGTCTTACTTTTTGATCAAGTTGAATAAAAGCAAGGGCTAAAACTTGTTGATGTTTTTTTAAGGTTTGCTTAATTGGTAAAGGACTTTCTTGATGACTTTGGATTTTCTTTTCTTTATATAATTCTTCTTCTAAAAAAGTAATCGTATTTCCTACATCATATTTACCAAATAAAGCAGATGACAAAGCATAAACACGTTTATCTTTTAAAACCCCTTCTACTTCTGATAAACGAAAAGAAACTTGTGGGGCAAGAAGAATCACATCATAGTCTTTGGCTTCATCATAGAGATTGCCATAAGAAACCGCATTAAATTCAAAATCTTTATTTAAAAGTTGTACTCCTTCATTTAACTTTTGCGCAAAGAATCCAGTTGTCAAACCACTTGTACATGATAAAAGGACTCTTGTTTTTTTAGTAGTTGTTAAGGTTTGTAAACAAAATCTCATATCATAAAGTAAACCTAAAGCATGATGAAAATTATTCATTTGGAAATGAATAAAAAACACTTTTTCTTTGGTTATTTTATTTTCAACATCTAATTCAATCATACAATCAGGATAAAAGTTAATGGCTCCAATTCCATATTTTGTTTCAATGATAATATTATCATTGACTTCTTTAACATCCCAATTCTCTTCATTTTGGTTAAGCAACCATCTTTTTAATAAAGCTGTATCAATCTCTTTTAAAAAAGAATCCATAGTCTCACCTCGCCTCTATTATAACGAATTTAAACTTTAAAAAAAACAATAATTCTTGATAAACAAGAATTATTGTTCAGGTACAACTGCAAAATAAACAAGATCTTCTTCATGATCATTAACCATTGTATGTTTATGACCTTTAGGACAATAATGAACACTTCCTTTATGAAGTTCTTCTCTTTGTCCATCATAAATAACATAACCATTACCAGAAATGACATAAATTATTTCACTATTTGTTTCATGAACATGTTCACCAACACTTCCACCACTAGGAACATGACCAATCATAAAACGGTTTAAACCATCAAAATACATCTTAGCTTCAATGTATTTTTCTCCGCCTTTAAAGTTTTTATATTTTTCTAAATTATTTTCATCATATTCAAAAATCATTTTTATATCCCCCATTCGCTTTTATTATAACATACCTTACATAAATGTAAGATGACGAATTAAATATTTTTCTATATAATATTTAAAGAAGGTGATTTTATGTATAAATTATTAATTGTAGAAGATGATTTAATCATCGCCCAAGGGTTACAAAAACATTTTGAAAAATATCATTATGAGGTTTCTTGTGTTGAAAACTTTGAAAATGTCTTAGATGATTTTATTCAATATAAACCTGATCTTGTCTTACTTGATATTCATTTACCTTTTTTTGATGGCTACTATTGGTGTCAAGAAATACGAAAGATTTCTCAAGTTCCTATCGTCTTTATATCTTCAGCAAATGAAAACATGAATATTGTTTTAGCGATGAACATGGGTGGTGATGATTTTATTAATAAACCTTTTGACTTACAAGTCGTTCAAGCTAAAATTCAAGCACTTCTTAGAAGAACCTATAGTTTTTCTAAAGAATTTCATCTTTTATCCTATCAAGATGTCTATTTAGATTTATTACAAGGAAAGATAACTTATCATCAAAAAGAACTTGTTCTAACAAAAAATGAACTTAAAATATTAGAATTTATGTTTGAACACGCTGAAGTGATTGTATCACGCGTTGATTTAATGAATCATTTATGGGACGATCATCAGTTTATTGATGATAACACTTTAAGTGTTAATATGAATCGCTTAAGAAAGAAACTTGAAGATATTGGACTTTTTAACTTTATTCATACAAAGAAAGGTTTAGGGTATTTATTATGCTTAGAGAATATTTAAAGAAAACTTCTACTGTTTATCTTCTTTATCTTTTCTTTATGCTAACAAATTTTCTGATTTTACTTCTATGTCAGGTTTTACAAGATTTGATGATTTATATCTTGATTGTCGATTTAGTAATCGTCTTGATTTACTTTATTATTGATTATACAAAATATAAAAACCATCATCGTTATCTTCAATATTTACAAGAAGACAGGGAACTTCATTTTCCTAAAATACGTTATCTTGAAGAAAAAACATATCAAGAATATATTCAAAGACTTCAAAATATAATGAATGATTTAAAAAAAGAAAATCAAATTAAATATAATGAAATGATGGATTATTATACAAAATGGGTCCATCAAATTAAAACACCTATCGCAGGATTAAAACTCATTATTCAAAATGATTACCAAGATGAAAGAATGCTCGTTGAATTATTAAAAATAGAACAATATGTCAATATGGCTTTACAATATATCCGTTTAGATCACATTCATCATGATCTTTCTTTTCAAAAAATATCTTTAGATTATCTCGTATCACAAGAGATAAAAAAACAATCCCTTTTCTTCTTTGAAAAAGATATAAAAGTAGATTATCAAATCAAAGATATACAAATATTGACGGATGAAAAATGGAGTGCTTTTGTCATTGAACAAATACTTTCTAATGCCTTAAAATATACTCAACAAGGAAGTATTAAATTTTATAATGATCATGAAAAACTTTATATTCAAGATAGTGGTATTGGTATTAAAGAAAGTAATCTTCCTCGTGTTTTTGAAAGAGGATTTACGGGGTTTCAAGGAAGAAATGATAAAAAAGCGAGTGGTTTAGGTCTTTATTTATGTAAGAATATTTTTGATAAATTAGGTCATCTAATTTCTATTGAATCGACTATTGGTAAAGGAACAACGGTATGTCTTGATTTTACTAAAAAAGAAATATTTATTGAATAATCTTACAATAATGTAAGATTATTTTGCTTATTTGTAAGATAAATCGATAGGTCATCTTTTATTAAAAGCATAGAATATAGGTGTAAAAAGGAGGAGACAAAAATGTCATTATTACAAGTTAAACATTTACAAAAAATTTATTCAACACGTTTTTCAAGTCAAAAGGTAGAAGCTTTAAAAGATGTCTCTTTTGACGTTGAAGAAGGTGAATATATTGCTATTATGGGTGAATCTGGAAGTGGGAAAACGACACTTTTAAACATTTTAGCTTCTTTAGATAAACCAACAAGTGGCGAAGTATTACTAGATAATCAAGATCTTACTAAAATCTCTGATAAACATATTTCAGCTTTTAGAAGAGATAATTTAGGCTTTGTATTTCAAGATTTTAACTTATTAGATACTTTTAATGTTGCTGATAATATTTATTTACCCCTTGTTTTATCCAAAGAGCCTTATGCTTTAATGAAACCAAAACTAGACAAACTAGCTAAACCTCTAGGAATAGATCATTTATTAGAAAAATATCCCTATGAAATATCTGGTGGTCAAAAACAAAGAGTTGCTGTCGCAAGAGCCCTCATAACAAATCCTAAAATCATTCTTGCCGATGAACCAACAGGAGCTCTTGATTCTAAATCAACTGATCAGCTTTTATCAATCTTTGATCAAATTCATCAAAGTGGACAAACTATTTTAATGGTGACTCATAGTAGTAAAGCAGCTAGTTATGCCAGTCGTGTTTTATTTATCAAAGATGGTCAAATCTTCCATCAGCTTTATAAAGGAGATATGTCTAATCAAGAAATGTATCAAGCTATTAGCGATACTCTAACAATGCTTCTTTCAGGAGGTCAATAAAATGAAATTTTATTTAAAATTGGCTTTAGGAAATATCAAAAAGAATAAGAAGCTTTATACATCATATTTTGTTTCAACAATCTTTTCTATTGCCTTATATTTTATTGTTAGAAATATTGGACAAAGTCCTACTTTAAAAAATCATCAAGAAATGACGATGTTTTTAGGATTAGGCAGTGGTGTAATAAGTATTTTCTCTTTTATATTTTTACTTTATACCAATAGTTTTGTTATAAAAAATAGAAAGAAAGAAATTAGCCTTTATCATATCTTAGGGATGGAAAAAAGAAATATACGTTCGATGATGTTTCTAGAAACACTCATTATCGCCCTTATTTCTCTTTCATCAGGTATTTTAATAGGTGTTCTTCTTTCGCAAATAACATCGGTTATTATCTTAAGATTGATTCATAAAAGTGTTCAATTTTCTTTAAACTTTTCATTGAACGCTTTTATACAAACTATTATTGTTTTTAGTATCATTTTCTTAATTTCTTTAATATACAATATTACTATTGTTGTAAGAAGTAATCCTATTGAACTTTTAAAAGGACAAAACATTGGTGAAAAAGAACCTAAAACAAAAATAATCTTAACGCTTTTTGGAATGATTACTTTAGGGGCTGGTTACTACCTTGCCTTATCTATCACTGATCCAATGAAAGCAATGACTTTGTTCTTTGTTGCAGTTATTTTAGTCATGCTAGGAACTTATAGTTTATTTACAGCAGGAAGTATTGCTTTATTAAAATTCTTAAAATCAAGAAGAAACTTTTATTATCAACCAACACACTTTACTTCTATTTCTGGTCTTTTATACCGTATGAAACAAAATGCGGTCGGACTAGCAAATATTTGTATTTTATGTACTTGTGTTTTGGTTACTCTTTCTTCAACAATCTGTTTATATAATGGAATTCAAGATAGTATAGACCGTCAATGTTATATGGCTGGTAATATTAAGTTGAATGGTTTTAAAAATCCAAGTTATGTTTTTGATAAAACAAAAGAATTATTAAAAGATGAAAAATATGATTCTCTTTATGCTTTACCTGTTTATGAGTATTCTGGGAGTTTAAAAAAGAATCATGCTAAACTTGATGATTATGATTATAAATATCTTTCTTGCATCAACCTTGTTTCTTTAGAAGATTATAATCATTATTTTGATAAAAACCTTTCTTTAGATAAAAATGAAATCTATCTCTATAGTTATGGAAAATATAATTACCGTTCTCTTTCTTTAAATGGCAATTCTTATGTCATTAAAGATCAAATCAAAAATCGTCAAGTTCAAACTGGTAATAGTTATGCTTTTAATGCTATAACTATTATTATGAATCAAAATAATCTTGATCAATATCAATTAAAACCACAAATATTCTTTATTGGTTTCAATGCATCAAAAGAAGTTGTTAAGAATGTTACAAATCAACTTTTAAAAATAGATTATAGTCAACTTGGTGAAAAGAATTATTATTTTACTACTCAAAATGGGATTGAAGATCAAGAACTTATCTATGAAATGTATGGAAGTATTCTCTTTATCGGTATTTTCTTATCAATTATGTTTTTAGTAGCTGCCATTATCATTATCTACAATAAACAAATATCAGAAGGATTTGAAGATCAAAATAAATTTGAAATCTTACAAAATGTTGGTATGTCACAAAAAGAAGTTAAACAAACAATCCAGTTTCAAGTACTTATTTTCTTCTTTGTCCCATTAATTGTTGCAATTATTCATTTATTATTTGCTTATCCGCTTATTTTAAAGGTATTAAACGGTTTATTGTTATGTAATGAAAATGTCTATTTTATTTCTACAATCAGTTGTATTATAAGTTTAATTATTATTTATACGATTGTTTATTTAATCACTTCTAAAGCTTATTATCGTATTGTGAAAAAATAACATATTTTAATGGACTGAAAAGCTAAATTATAGCTTCAACAGTCCTCTTTTATTATATAAAAAAACAGAGAAATCTCTCTGCTTATCCAACTATGGCTCTGGTTCTCCGATTTAATCCAACTAAAGCATGGATTCTCTAAAGAAAATATATCATATTTTCATTTTAAAAAAAATATTTTAGAGATCACTTACAATATTATGTACCCATATACCCTTTCTTACAAGAACAAGACCAAGTGTTGCTTTAGGAATATCAACACATTGAACTAGTAGATAGATAGTCAATATTGGTAATGATGTTAAACGGGTAAGTAATAAAGCGCTCATGAAAGTAAAAACAAAAGTATAACCACTATCAAATAAGAAGGTTAGAAAAGTTTTACCTCCTGCTCGCATTGTAAAATAACTACTATAATAAATAGAAATAATTGGTAACATACATGCCGCAATTTTTAAAAGTTGAGAGGCTAAAGCTTTTACTTCTAATGAAGTATTATAGATTTGTGGTATGAGTGATGAAACATTGAATAATACAATACCTATAGCCAAACACATCACAAAATTCATAAATAACATTTTTAAATCGTAATCTTTGGCTTTTTCAATTTCTCCTGCTCCAAGTTGTTGACCAACTACAATAGAAATAGAGTTACCCATAGCATAACATACGATCATAAAGAAATTTGTTACTGTTGTTGTTATGTTAATGGCAGCTACCGCTATAATTCCTCTTGTCGAATAACTTTGGGAAATTAAAGCTATTGATATTGACCAAAGAATTTCATTACATAAAAGCGGTAATCCTCTTTTCAACATTTCTTTTGTTAAAGAAAGTGGTACTTTCTTTAACACCATCGCTTCTTTTAAATAAGTATTACGGTATCCACCTACAATATTAATACTCATTTCAACCACACGAGAAACAACAGTACCAATAGCTGCACCAGTAACTCCTAATTGTGGAAATCCAAAATGTCCAAAGATCAAAATATAATTAATACAGAAATTGACAATCACGGCGACCACACTGGCAATCATTGGTAAAACCGTATTTCCTGTTTCTCTAAGTGACGATGAATAAACTTGTGTAATTACAAAAGGAATCAGTCCAATGATCATAATTTTTAAATAATCCATTCCATAATTTAAAGTTTTTAAATTATCTTGCGGATTATCATTTAAATATAAAGAAATCAATTGTTGTCCAAATGTATAGAATAAAAAAATAGCTAGCAGTGTAATTATAATTCCTATAATCAATTTGATCCTAAAACAATTCTCCACTCCTTCTTTATTTTTCTTTCCATAAAACTGTGCCATAAAGATTCCTGGGCCTGACATTGCTCCAAAAATCGTGACATTAAACACTTGTAATAATTGATTGGTAATAGAAACTCCTGACATAGAAAGTGTTCCTAATTGTCCAATCATAATATTATCTAATAAACTTGCAAGATTTGTAAAACCGTTTTGAATAACAATGGGTATACAAATCGCAAGAACCATTTTATAAAATCCTTTACTTCCAATTAGTTTTTTCATATTCCCTCCTATGTGTAAAAGATATTATAATCGATTATGCATTTAAAAAAAAGAGCTTTCGCTCTTTTGACTACTTATTATCTCCTAATAATTGAAGAATATCTAAGAAGATATTAACAAAGTCTAAATAAAGATTAAATGCTCCATAAATACTTAATTTTTCTAACATTTCTGGATTAGATGAAGCATGATTATAAAGTTGTAATGATTTTTGCATATCATATGCTGTAATTCCTGCAAATAATGCAAGTGAAATCAGTGGCATAATAAGTGTTCCCATACCTAAATGAAAAATCATCACAATAACTGAAAAAATAATATAAACAAATAATCCTGCTAGACAGATTGTTCCAATGCGTGTTAGATCCATTTTAATCACTGTTCCTAGTACAACAAGCACACCAAAGTAGATGGCTGCTACTAAAAAAGCAAGTGCAACGCTAAAGGAAGTATAGCTTGCAATAACATAAGAAAATGTCACACCAGTAATGACTGAATAGATCATATAAAGAACTTTTGCCGTAATTGGTTTCATTGTCATTAAACGTCTTGATAAACCAATAACAACCGCAAATTGAAAAATAATTAAAATGAAAGGAAGCATTCCTGCATAAGACATAAATGATGATTTTTCTAAAGCAAAAGCTGTCACAAAAGTTGTTAAAACACCAATAACCATCCATTTAAAAATATTGTTAATGTATTGTTGTATCGTCATTGAACGATCTTCAACATATTCATAAGTTTTGTTATCCATATTCATTCTCCTATCCTTGAATAATACGATTTTCTAAAATTTTCTTTTCAGGTAATGTTTTTTCAACATATCCTAAAATACAACAACCAATACCAACGTAATCCTCTAAATGCCATTTTCGAAGATATTCTTGGCCTTTTTCTAATTCAAACATTTCTTTACAACGATTGATCCAACAAGAACCTATATTTAATGCATAAGCTCCTGTCTGCATAGCACCAATCACTAATGAACCATCTTTTATACCATTACTTTCATCTTTTGGGACAAAGATAAAACATACTGTTGGTGCTCCATAAAAAGGATCTGCTTCTTTACCCCAAATGAAAGCATTTAACTTAGATAATTCTTTGATTTCTTCTTGATTTTGAACTACCACGATTTTACTTGATTGTTTGTTCATTCCACTAGGGGCATTTAAACCACAATCAAGTATAGTTTTTAATTCTTCATCTTTGATTTGTTCTTGTTTAAAACTACGACAACTTCTTCTTGTTGTAAGTGCTTCAATTGCATCCATTTTTATCTCTCCAATCCTAAAATATAATTGATAAATTGTTGAGCTGTTCTTCCTGATGTTCCACCATGAGAAAGTTCCCATTTATTCGCTTCTAATAATAATTCTTTTTCATCCATTTCTATATTATTTTTATGTGCTAATTCTAAAACAATATGATTAAATTCTTTTTTCATTGGTTTAGAATAATTGATTTTAACCCCAAAACGATTAACTAATGAAAGTTTTTCTTCCATGGTATCTGATTGATGCATTCCATTTTCTTGAACAACATCATTACGATCAGACCAGTTTTCTTTAATAAGATGTCTTCTATTACTTGTTGCATAAATAAGAATATTTTCAGGTTTTGTTTCAACTCCACCTTCAATTACTGCTTTTAAGAATTTATATTCAATTTCAAATTCTTCAAATGATAAATCATCCATATAGATAATAAAACGATAATTTCTATTTTTAATCATCGCAATAATATTTGATAAATCTTTAAACTGATGTTTATAGATTTCAATCATTCTTAGACCTTGATCATAAAATTCATTTACAATTGCTTTAATACTTGTTGATTTACCTGTTCCACTATCCCCATAAAGTAAAACATTATTTGCTTTTCTTCCTTCAACAAAAGCTACAGTATTATCTAATAACTTTTTCTTTTGAATTTCATAACCAACTAAATCATCTAAAATAACTTCATCCATATTATTAATTGGCTTTAATTCTACATAGTTTTCATGACTAGTCGCAATTCTAAAGGCTTTATTTAAACCAAACATACCTACTCCATAATCTTTATAGAATTGCGTTACAACATCAAAGAATTCTTGTTCATTCTTTGTTTCTTCTAGTTTTTTAGAAAGTTCTTGTACTTTTAAAGAAACATTCTTGTTGTACATCAATTCTGGTTTTGATAAAGCTTTATAATCAGCAAGAGTTGAAAAACAATCAATATTTAATTCCTTTTCTATTGTACTAAAATCATAATGAAATAATTCATAGAACACTTTAAAATCATTTAAAGCAAAATGATTGACCGTACCTTCTCTTGCCCCTTGTTTTTCACAAGTCATACTAAATGGATTTTCATTTGTCATTAATAAATAAGTCAAATAATTATGCCATAAATTATCATTAAATCCATATTGAGTTGCAAGTTCTAATAATCTTTTTATCTGACTATAAATTTCTTGACGAAGTTCATGATTTGATTTTTCATCATCTGATAACAACTTAGCAAGTTGTACTAAAATTTCATCCTTTGGTAAATTCCCATAAAGAATTAAATTTGATATTAATTCATACATATATATAATCCCCCTAATTTTCTTTATTTTAACGCATCTTTTAGGAAAATGAAATAAAATGATGTATAATAGTTTCAATGAGGTGAAAAAAATGGAAAATGGTGTTTTATTACAAGGGTTTCATTGGTATATAAAACCTGAAGAGAAACTTTGGAAACAACTTCAAGAAAAAGTAAAATCTTATAAAGAAATGGGTTTTTCAGCTATTTGGTTACCACCTGCTTATAAAGGCGTTGGCGGTATTCATGATAATGGTTATGGTGTTTATGATCTTTATGATTTAGGAGAATTTAATCAAAAAGGAAGTATTGAAACAAAATATGGAACAAAAGAAGATTATTTAGCGTGTATTCAAGCTTTTCAAAAAGCAGGAATCGATGTCTATGGGGATATCGTTTTAAATCATAAGATGGGTGCTGATGGTACAGAAATCGTCAATGCGAAAGAAGTCAATCGCCATAATACCAATGAAATCATTTCTAATGATGAACAAATCGAAGTATATACGCTTTTTACTTTCCCAGGTAGAAATAAAAAGTATTCTGATTTTATTTGGCATTGGTATCATTTTGATGGTATTGATTACGATGAAAAAACACATCGTAATACAATTTTCCTTTTTGATCATAAAAGTTGGGATCAAGAAGTAGATGATGAAAACGGTAATTATGATTATTTAATGGGGACTGACTTAGATTTCAGTAATGAAGAAACTGTTCAAGAAGTCACTTCTTGGCTTCATTGGTATTTAGATATCACCCATATAAAAGGTTTACGTTTAGATGCAGTCAAACATATCCCTGCTTATTTTTATCAAGAACTTTTACCAAAATTACGCCAAGATTATCAAGAAGAACTTTTCACTGTTGGAGAGTATTGGCACGGGGATGTGTATCATTTAGAAAACTATTTAAAAGAAGTCAATTTTGAAATGTCATTATTTGATGTGCCTCTTCATTATCATTTTTATGATGCTAGTCATAGTGAAAACTATGATATGTCTCATATTTTTGATCAAACTCTGGTTTCTATGTACCCATCAAATGCAGTCACCTTTGTGGATAACCATGATACAGAACCAAGTCAATCTCTTGCTTCTTATATACCCGATGAATTTAAAGGACAAGCTTATTGTTTAATACTCTTACGAAAAGAGGGTTATCCTTGTGTTTTCTATGGTGATTTAGAAGGTATTGAATATGAAAATATTTCTTCTAAAAAAGCAATACTTCAAAAAATCATGTCACTTAGAAAAGAATATAATAATGGTTATCAAGATGATTATTTTGATCATCCTCATTTAATTGGTTGGACAAGGCATGATGAATTTAAGTCTATGGCTGTTGTTTTAACCAATTCAACAGGTGGCATCAAATCAATGTATGTAGGTAAAAATTTTAGTAACTGTTATTTTGTTAATGTATTTAATTCAAGTCAACGTGTTTGTATTAATGAAGAAGGCTATGGCGATTTCTATTGTGAAGATAAAAATTTTGCGGTTTATGTAAAAGAGCAATCATAAATATTGCTCTTTTTTAGCAGACATGACAAGCCATACATACTTCTTTGACCCAACGAGAGGCATCCAACAACAATTCTTCATGTCTTAAATCAAATTCAATAATATCAGGTTGTTTGAAATATTTTTCATAACGTTTTCGATACTTTTCACCCATCTTTTTTGCATAGAATATATGAATTTTGTATTAGGCACTTGTATTTGTTGACCAACTTTTGTATATAAGTCACTACAAAATTGATTTTTCATTGATTCTTTAGAAATAAAAGAAAAATTAATACCACTTCCTATACCCTTAAGTTCCATGAACTTCTTTCGGTAATCTGCATTTTCATCTTGAGTATTCATTCTTTTAGAAATAAATTTTTTAGCTAGTCTACTTCCTTTGCCTGTAATTAAGGGATAAATAATGGACATTACAAGTGCAGTTTGTAGTTTTGCAAGAAACTTCGAAGTTTGATCCATATCACTTGAACCAATAATCGCATGATCGATATGAATATTTTCTCTACTTACCAGTAAAGATACAAAAGATCCGCCAAGTGAACAACCATAGGCAGCAAAAATATGACCATTAAAATATTCTTGAATATATTGTTCAATCTTTTTTGTTTCATCTAATTCAGAAATAAAAGTTAAGTGTTCTGTTTCATCAAAACCACTATAACTGACAATTGCTACATAAAAATATTCTTTTAACCCTTCTATAACATGACCAAAATTATTTTTCCAATAACAACACGTTCCTGGAAACAACATCATTACTGGCTTTGATTGATCTCCAAATGTAGAAACTTTCATAGAATCCCTCCGTTAGCTTTAGCTAACATAATGCTAACATACTTTATGCTAAAAAAAGAAGGATTTCTCCTTCTAATATTATAAAGCTCTATATTTAAAATCAAAAATATCGTTGTGCTAGATGTATCGTTCTTGTTATTATTACTATCTTTTACCCAATTTACCTAACTAATAATTTATTTTGTATATTCTTTAATTAATGAATTAATCCATGAATTAATATTTGAAAATCTAAAACCTAATTTTTTAGCAAGAGCAGTATTTATTTGGTAACTTTCTACATCATTGTATGGAGCAATTTCTGTAGTCTTTTTTAAAAATAACTCAGAAATGTTTTTATCAAGAACATTTTTATTCGGCTCAAGTATTGATAAAATCTCATACATTGATAAAACTCCATCACTAGCAGCATTAATACATCCCTTAAAATCATTTACATCTTTTAAAAATGCTAGAAATTTCCCGGCTTCTTTAGAATCTATGAAACTCATCTTATTTTTTATATTATTTACATATAAATTTTTCTTTTCTCTATAACATTTTATATACTTAATCAATCTTCCTGTATAATCATCTTTTCCTATAACAAATGGGAATCTAACACAAATATAGTTTATATCATTAAATTTTTGTAATATTGCAGCCTCAACAAGACGTTTCCCTTCTGCATATTCAACTTCATTTCGTTTACAATTAATATATGGATAAGTTATTGAATCAAAATCAGTTTCTTTTACATCTCCTTTTAAAGGATTGTAAACAGATGTAGAAGACGTAACAATATATTTTCCACAATGAATATGTGGTAATAATATTTCTATATCATTGGAACAATATGCCAAGTTATCATATATTACATCAAAATATTTGCCACTAAGGCTATTAATTATACTTAATTCATCATGTCTATCCAATATAATTCTTTTAACTTTATTTCCAAAAGAATCACTAGTTAACCCTCTAGTTGCTATTGTTATATCACAATTACTTTTTAATAATTCATCAACCAAATGAATACCAAAGAATCTCGTACCACCTAAAACTAAAACTTTCATCTTACTTTCTCCTTTAAATAAAAATATAGAGTTAATGTTTTTGAATATACGTATATAATTTTCAAATTATATTTTTAGTACTTAATTTCTTAATTATTTCTATTTCACGAAATAAAGTTTCATCCAAGGAACAACAATTATTTAACATTTGATCATAATCATCAATATCAATACTTTTTCCTTGCAAAATCATATACTTTAGTATGCAAATTTGTGCTTTATGTTCTCCAATTCCTTTAAATTTCAATAAATTATTTTTTAATTCAATAAAATTAGTTACTTGAAAAACATTATTTATATCTTTAAAATCATATTTTAAAGTGTCAAACATACTATCTAGATAATCTATCATTTTATTAGAAAATCTGTGTTTAATGCCTTGTTTATAAAATAAATCCGTTAATTCTCTTTCGGTACATACATAGTTCTTTTTTTCCAATTCTTCAACTAATTTAAGACTATTTTGTAATGTAGTATTTGTATTTTGTGATTGATGAAATATCGTTGATATTAAAAGATAATATATTTGTTTTTTATTTATTTCTTCCATTTTCTTTTTATATTTTCCCTTTCCTTTTTTAAAAATGCATCATACAAATCAATTTGTAATTTATTAGCTATTGAAAATAAAACTATTAATACATCCGCAATTTCTTCTTCAATAGGAGAATAATTATTTATTTTGCATCTATCAATTGGTAAACTTGTTGAATCCTTTCTAATAGACTTTGCTAGCTCACCCACTTCTTCCATTAATAACATTAATTTTAATTCTATTGACTGATTGTTGAATCCTCTAATTTCTAAAACATTATTAATATAATTTTGTAGTTCCACTAATGATGTATCTTTCTTTAAATCATTGAAATATTTTTCTTGAGTTTTCATATTTCTCTCCTCTTTTTCACATAAAATTAAAATAATACTTTGCTTTATAAGTTCATTATACTCCAGACAATGCATAAAGTTGAAAAAATAACATAAAATAGTTTTTTATCTAAAAATTGTCTTACTGTTAATTGATAAATTTTGATCTAATATTCACCAAAATTAATTGATTTTCTCTAAACATAAATTGTATCATAGCTATCAATTATTCTTAATATAAACATTTTTAATTTTATATTAATACTGACTAACAATTAGAAACATATAAAAAAAGAAGGATTTCTCCTTCTAATATTGTAAAAAGATTTCTCTGATTTCATCACGATCATGTGTTTGTGTTAAAGCAAGCATGAGTAAAACTCTTGCTTTTTGTGGTGATAATGTATTTGAAGAAATACATAAATGATGTGGATCAAAAATTTCATCATCAAACACAATACCTTGTGAGATACGCGAAGAACGTACAAAAATAGTTCCTTTTTCTGAAAGTTCTTCAATAGCTTTTAACCATGCTTGGCTATAATTTCCACTTCCTGATCCCGCAATAACAATCCCTTCATGACTACTTGCAAGATCATATAAGATTTTAGCATCCGCACCACTGTAATAAAAAGCAATCGCTACACTTTTAATCGAATCAATACGTTTATTAAAACGTGATTTTACCGTATGAATCTTACTTGTTTGTGTATAGAAATAGACTTCTTGATCTTGCATATATCCTAAACATCCTAGTGATCTTTGATCAAATGCATCGATTTTAAAGTTATTGACTTTTTCAATATCTCTTCCTGAATAAATCGTATTAGAAAATAATGCTAGAACACCTCGATTATAGGATTCTCCATGACAAGCTAAACAAATAGCTTGATAAAGATTAAATGGACCATCTGCACTCGTCGCTGTTGCTGGACGCATTGCTCCTGTTAAAACAACAGGCTTTGGTGTATTTAATGTTAAAGTTAAAAAATAAGCTGTTTCATCTAAAGTATCTGTCCCATGGGTAACGACTGCACCATCAATCGTATCATCCGACAAAATTTCTTCAATGTTATTTTTTAAAATCAACCATTTTTCATGTGTCATTTCATTACTATCAATATTCATTAATTGATATTCTTTAATATGTGCGACTTCATTAATTTCTGGAATTGTTTCAATAATTGAATCAATATCAATTTCTCCTGCATGATAAGCTGCTGTTTTTCCTTTTTTACCTGTACCAGCAATCGTACCACCTGTTGCCACAATAGCAATTGTTTTCATAGTTCCTCCTTAGTATCGTATTTCAAAAGATTTTTCATGTTCTTTAATATTTAATAAATGATAATGGATTTGTTCTATTTCAATAAATGGTTGTTGATACAATTTTTCTATCATTCTTTCTATTTGCATTCCTTCTCCTTGAACTTCCATAGAAACCGAACCATCATATTCATTTTTTACAAACCCCGTTAATTTTAATTCATTTGCGATAGAAAAGCAACGAAAACGAAAACCAACCCCTTGAACTCTGCCTTTAAATAAATACTTTCTTCTTTCCATAAAAAATAACCGGTTTTCCCGATTATTTTAAACTATCTAAAATATCTTTCATTTTAAAGGCAAGTCCTTGGCATTTTTCTACTGATAAAGAACATAAAGCAACACGAATACCTTTATTGACTTTAATTGTATAAATATCTTGAGCAAGCATTGCTTCATGGAAACGTGTTAATAAATCATCATCTTCTACTTTTAAAGTCACAAAGAAACCTTCTTTATATGGATAATACGTTAAACCACATTCATCTGCTTCTTTTTTAAAGACTTCACATCTTTGTCTTAATAAATCAACATATTTTCCTTTTTCTTCGTTAAATTCATCTTTATGTTCTGTTGTAACTTTAACAAAGTTTTCCATTGCTGCATTAGGAATATTTGACCAAGAAGCTCTGGCATGTTTTTCCATTAAGATTTCAAGTGCTCGAACATCTTCTTGATTTCTTGCTAAAATAACAGCACCCCCACATCTTAAACCATAAGATGTAAGTGTTTTAGAACAAGAGAACGCTACAACAATCATGACTTGATCATTCATACGATTAAATGCATTCATATAATCTCTTGATCTTTCTAAGTTATAAGAATAGTCAATATAAGCAATATCATCTAAAATAATAACAGGTCCTTCATTTGATAATTCATTACAAAAATCAATCACTTGATTCCATTCTTCAACTGTCATAGAATATCCTGTTGGGTTATGACATGGATCATTGATAATCGCTAAAACTTTACCTTGTCTTGCCATTACTTCACGACAAGTTTCTTTAAAGCTTGTAATATTGAAAGCATCCCCATCAAACATTTGATAGGCTTGTACTTTACAATTAGCAATGGTTGCCATTGATTTATAATTACCCCATGCAATATGAGGAATAATTAAAGTTTGACCTTCGTCTAACACATTTAAAATGGTTGAACTTACTGCTCCTGATCCTCCAGGTGTTCCAATAACACTATGACATAAATCAAGTTTTGTATCTTGTACGACCCAATTATAAACCTGTTGTCTAAAGTTAGGATTTCCACTAAAACTTGAAGCATATTTTGCTTTTGTTCTATTATCTAAACTGTTATACGTATTAAATACGGTATCTAATGCAACTAAATTTCCATCTTCATCATATAATGAACCAATTGTCGCATTGACAATATTTTCTTTTCCTTTTTTAGCAATTGCTTCATTTGCTAAACTTACGATTTTAAAAACATTATCAACAATTGGTTGATGATCTATATTTTGTCTAATAAATTTTTTCATCATACATACCTCTCTATTTCACTGATTTTATCTTATCACACTTTAATAAAAAATTCTCTAATTTTAAAGATTTTTTTAATTAAATACAATCTATCTTATCTTCCTTGTTCCATCTAAATTTTGATAAGCCATCCAAATTTTTTTAACAAATCGATGTGGTAAAACCTTCATCCCTAATATTTGTATTTTATTTATCGTTCCATAAAGGGAAACATCATTAGAACTTTCCATATCTTTAATTGCTTTTTTTATAACATCTTTTGCTTGATATACTTTTCCATAACGGATAACCACGGGCTTTTTATCTTTTTCAACAGCACGATCAAAGAATTCTGTTTCAACCCAATAAGGACAAATAGCTAATACATGAATCCCTCGATACTTCAATTCTTCATTTAATGCTCTTGAATAATTAAGGACAAAAGCTTTAGAAGCAGCATAAATATTTAAATAAGGAATTGGCATGTAGCCACTACATGAAGCAAAATTAACAATATGACTTTCTTTATGCATATAAGGTAAAATAGTATTTACCATTTTGACAACTGCCAGCATATTTAAATTCATCATATTTTCAATTGTTTCTGACGACATATTTTCATAATGATCTAATTTTCCATAGCCTGAACAATTAACAAGAACTTTCACTCTTGGTTTTTCTTTAAATAAAGCTTCCTGAAGTATTTCAAATGATTCTTTTTGTGTTAAATCTAAAGCAAGTACTTTTACTTTTGTTTCTAATATTTCTTTTAGACTTTCCAATCTTTCTTTTCTTCGAGCAATCACCCATAATTCATCAACTTGATATTTCTTTTCAATTTGTCTAGCAAATTCTTTTCCCATACCAGAACTTGCTCCTGTAATTATCATTATTTCTTTCATTGTATCACCACATTTATTATAGTTTACAAACAGGTAAAAGAGAATGAATTTTTTCATAAAATAAAAAAGCGCTTACATTTTCTGTTTATATGATAAAATAAAAATAACGAATATGTATCAAGGAAGGAAATGTTTATGAAAAAAAATCGTAGTCTTAACTTGAAATATGCGGGAAGTCAAATCTTTTATTTTGCTGCTTTTGCAGCAATGATGGGTTATGCCTCTGTCTTTTTATTAGATAAAGGTTGTTCTAACTCACAAATTGGGATTGCTTTAGCACTTTCAAGTATTATCGCTGTTTTATTACAACCTATGCTTGCCTCTTTTGCTGACAATCATAAAAATATTGAAATTAGAAATATTATGGCTCCTATCATTTTAGTGGTTATCGCATTATCAGCCATCCTTTATCTAATTCCAGGAAGTGCTTTATTTGTTTTATTTTTAGTTGTTACTATCTTTTCAATTATGTCATCAATTATGCCACTGATGAATTCTCTTGCTTTTGCTTTTGAACAACATGGTATTGAAATTAACTATGGTCTTGCTAGAGGTTTAGGTTCGGTAGCTTATGCCATTGCTTCTTTAGCTTTAGGACATATTGTTGAAAGTTTTTCTCCAGGTATTTTACCTCTTTTCTATATTTTATTTACTGTTTTATTATTTATTGTTGTTAAAATGTTTGTATTACCAAAAGAATTTAAAAATGATGTTGAACAAGTAGAAACACTACAAGAAGAAACTGAACAACTTTCTTTTGGTAAATTCTGTATGAAATATAAAAAATTCATCTTATTTTTAGTAGGATTCGTCCTTGTTTATTTTGCTCATACCATCATTAATAACTTCTTTATTCAAATTATTACAAATATTGGTGGTACAAGTGCAGATATGGGAAATGCTGTTTTCGTAGCAGCTATGTTGGAACTTCCAACAATGGCATTCTTTTCTAAAATGTCTGAAAAAATCAATTGTGGAACCCTTATCAAGTTTTCAATTTTAATGTTCTGTGTCAAACATGCCCTTACATATTTTGCTACAAATATGATCATGATTTATCTTGCTCAGGTGTGTCAAATGTTTGCTTATGCCCTCTTTATTCCTGCTTCTGTTTATTATGTCAATGAAAAAATTGCCTTAGCAGATCGCGTTAAAGGACAATCTTTAGTTACTACTTCAATGACTTTATCTGGTGTTTTTGCTAACTTCGCCGGAGGAATTATGCTTGATGCTTTAGGTGTTGGTCATGTTTTACTTGCTGGTATCATTTTATCTATTGTAGGAGCTGTTATTGTTATTTTAACGACAGAAAAAGTTTAAGCGACTCAACATTGAGCCGCTTTTTTTATAAGCTTATTTCTTTCTTCTTTTGTTAGAAAACGGTAATTTCCCTCTTTTAATGAAGAATCTAATTGTATTTGATCAAAAGAGATTCTTTTTAAAGAAACCACTTCATTATTTAACGATAAAAACATCTTCTTTATTTGATGATATTTCCCCTCTTGAATCGTTACATAACACCAATAATCATCAATGATATCCATCTTTGCTGGTAGACATTGAATATTTTCATCAATAACAATCCCCCTAGCAAAAATCTCTTTATCCTTTTTACTTAGTTTCCTTTTAGCTTCGACCAAATAAACCTTATCTACATGATTTTGAGGTAATAAGAGTTTCTTTAAACTTTTATCATTTGTGAGTAGAAGTAAACCTATCGTATCTCTATCTAATCTTCCTAAACAAAAACAATCTTTTTCTTCTATTAAATCAATAACACATTTTTCTTTTTCATCTTTATTTGCACATATATAACCTTGGGGCTTATTAAGCATGATATAAGTAAAAGGTTGACTATTTAGTATTCTATTTTGATATTCTATGCAATCATCTTCTGTTATTTTTCTTTTAGCATCTGTTTCAACAAGGCCATTTACTTTAATTAAGCCATGCTTAATGAGAGTTTTGCATTGTTTTACATTACCTAAATGATTATACATTAAAACATAATATAAATCTTTCATATTATCCCTTATAATTTTCCTTCAAATATTGAGCTACACTCTCTTGGTCATGATGTCCTATAACACCTGTTGCCTTTTCTTTAAGTTCTCGACAAGCATTTTCAACAGCATAACTTTCATCAGCTATTTCAAACATAGAAAGATCATTTAAACCATCACCAAACACAACTACTTTATCACAGTTTAAATATTCTTTTAATTGTAAAATAGCGTGCGCTTTTGTTGCCTTTTTTGGTAAGATTTCTAACCACCAATCTTGGCTATAAATATCTTTAGAAAATAAGCATTGATAGTAATCTTTTAAATCATGATAAAAACCTTCTAAAAGCTCTTTTGAAGCAATGCATGTTATATAAAAGACATTTCCTTTAAAAAGATGGTCTTTTATAGGATTTTTTCTTTGATCATTTCTTGTGTTTATAAAATCAAGTTGTTGTTTTGTTATTTTATCAGGTATATAACTAAATTTTTCATAGTTATTTCTAAAAGCATAGACAATAGGATAGAAGTCTTTTTGTTTAAAATAGAAAGATAAATCATCCACTTCTTCTTTTAAGAAGAAATTAGAAACAAGAATTTCTTGGCTTTGATTATCAATAACAAAAGCCCCATTATAAAGAATTAAAGGAATTTTAGCAGTTAATCCTTTTGTTGCTGGTTTGGCTGAATAATAAGATCTTGCTGTAGCATAAGAAAACAACATACCTTCATCTACTAATTGATTAATCACTTGATTAGTATAAGATGAAGTATGTTGTTTACTATTTAAAAGTGTTCCATCTAAATCAGAAACATATAATGTTTTCATCTTATCTTATAAAATTTGTATTTCTTTTCGTATTTTGAGGAATATCAATTCCTGCTTTTTTACCAGCTTCAATACACTTTAACATCCATGCCATATTTTTACCTAAAGCATACATTGTATCTAATCCTTCTTTGTCTTGTTCTACTTCTTCTACGGTATTTCCATGAACTTCATTCCAATACATAGAAGAAACAATTGGCATCTGTGAAATACTAAAATATTTATTTAAAACATCCATACTTGTAACACTCCCTGCTCTTCTTGAAGAAGAAATCGTAGCAGCTGGTTTATGAACAAAAGCTGCTTTTCCACTATAAAAAATACGATCCATAAAACTTTGAATTTTTCCCGTTGGATGAGCGTAATAAACAGGTGTTCCAAAAATAAAACCATCTGCCTCCTTTGCCATTTCTACAAATTCATTAACACAATCATCAAAAATACATTTACCTATTTTAGCACAAGTTCCACAAGCAATACAATCTTGTAATGGAACATTAGGAATATGATAAATGAGTGTTTCTATTTCCTCTTCCTTTAATGCTTTTTCTACCTCTTCTAAAGCTCTATTTGTACACCCCTTAGGATGGGCTCCTCCATTAACTAATAATACTTTCATTCCTTTTTCCTCCTGTATTTATTGTAAAACACTCTATACTTTATGACAAATACTTATTTATTAGAAGTGAATATAAGAAAAAGAAATCCATATGATTTCTTAAATTAAAATTTTTTCAAAATGACATCTACACGAAAACAATTATTCTCTTAAGCAATGTTTCTAATCATGATTTAATTCTAAATTTGTCATATAAGTTACTTAAATTATCGTCAATAACTTTAGCAATATAAACTTCTAAACCACACTCATTGCAATAGGCTACTTTTCCTAAGTAGCTATACGTTTTTCCACTTAAAGTTGCTACCATTTGCCTATTTTCAACCCCGTAATCCACATCTTTTCTACATATATCACAAAATGCTTTACTTTCATACATAGCAATATCTCACCCATTAACAATTAAAACTAATATGCAGGTTAAATCATCAATCCCAATAAAGCATGATCATTTGACTAATTTTCTCTTGATCAGTTAGTTTAGTAACTTGTGCATTTTCTTGTTTTATAAGCCAAACATTTTTCTTTCCACTTTCAGCATTATCTCCTACAACAGAAACATAACTAGATTCTGCAACAGCACATTTTTTCATAATTTCCTCAATTTTAGAGATAGTGAGATTCGTATCAATCCAAAGAGTATCAGCATATGTTGATTTTTCTCCTTTACTATTTGTAATCTCATAGCCATAAGTAGATACATAAACAACACTATTTGAATCAATTGATTTAATTTCCTCCACAAAATTTTGCAAGGAAATAAAATCTTCTTCATCTAAAGAAAAACTATTATAATTCCTGCTTTTCTTGTCAAAATAATCATCAAACTCCATCAAAACATCGTCATCTAAATCAAATTTTCTTGTTCTAAAAACCGTTTCTAAAACACCCATATTTTCTTTCTCACTTTCTAATACTATTATAGGTTAAGCTAATTTTTATATAAAATCATGGTAAGAGCATTGCTCCTACCATGATTATTTCTATCATATTCCGATTTAATTAATCTTCATCATTTAATCTAGTAGATATAGACTGAATTTCTCCTAAACCTATATCCATATTGTTAGAAATAAAGAATACCCTACAATAAAAAAAATTCTTTATTACTCCTTTTCTGACTTAGAAACTTTTACTACTCTTAGCATATCCTTTCTCAAATATTCAAGTTCTTTTTCGTTCCTGATGCAAATGCCAAAGCATTGTTCATTGTATAAACATGTTTCACAAATAATAGCATCGATCGACTGCAACATTAATTCATCGTCAGAAGGAAGTTCATACTTCTCAATTTCCTTTATGTTTTCCAGATGACGAAGCCCAAAATCAATCTGTTTTCCATTTCCTGTTTTAATGTAGCGATACGGTTCAGCACAAAACGATAAGCAATCTCCAACTGAATAATGTTCAAGTCCGTGTTTATCAATCCAAACATGATCTTCTTTTCCCTCGAAACAAGTTCCATCATGATACATTCCAGAAACGTAAATACGTTTAAAGCAAACTGCCTTTCCTGTAATACGTTCTATTTTTCCCTTGAATTCTAATGGAATATAGTGATAACACTTTGCAAAATTACAACGTACTTTGCCTTCTTTTTCACATGCCTCCATTTGCAAATCAAGATACTCATCATATGTTATTTTCTCTCCACCTACTAAGTCTTTTTGTTTGTCCGGGTCAAAATCAACAATACCGCCATATAACTGCAATCCAGTCTTAGTGCCATAATACACTCTTTTGGTTTCTAGCCAATCTTCCAAGCTGTTATAGTTTTCATTTTTGTCCAAGTTAATCATTATTTACCTCCTAATAAAAAGTACTGTCATGTGACAGTCTGACATTTTATTTAGGTAAAATCCAGACTCATACATAATCAACTAGTTACTTTTTATACCCCCTTCAATAAAATCAAGACAATAAATGTTTTATTTATCTTTATTAGTCCGTTGTTTTTTCAAATCTTAAAATATTTTCTATGTGGAAAGTATGTGGAAACATATCAACAGGTTGACAATGAGTAATTGTATAACCATGTTCATTTAAATATTTAGCATCTCTTGCTTGAGTGGCTACATCACATGAAATATAAATAATTTCTTTAGGATTTGCCTGTAATAAATGTTCTAAGAATTCTTCTGAACATCCTTTTCGTGGTGGATCAACAAAAACAACATCTAAATGAGTATTTTTCTTTACTAGATCAACCATGTATTTTCCAGCATCATCACAGACAAAATCAGCATTATCTATTTTATTTAATAAAGCATTATTTTTAGCATCCTCTATAGCTTGAGGAACAACTTCGACTCCGTAGATTTTCTTTACATGCTTTGCAAGTGAAAGGGTAATGGTTCCAATTCCACAATACGCATCTAAAACAACAGAATCTTGATTTATATGAGCTAAATCAATCGCTGTTTGATAAAGTTTTTCTACTTGAATAGGATTGATTTGATAGAATGATTTTAAGGAAATTTTGTATTGATTGTCTAATAATGTATCATAAATATAACCTTTTCCATACAGTATCTTTTCTTCATCACCTAAAATGACATTATCATGTCTTTCATTAATATTTTGAATAATGGTTTTAATATGTGGAAATTCTTGAATAAGTATTTCTACAATTTGATCAATATGCTTGATTGTTTTTTGATAGGTAATAAAACAAAGCATAAATTCTTCACTATGATAGCCTTTTTTTGTAAGAATATGTTTAATATTTCCTCGATGTGTTACTTTATCATAAGGTTTAATATTGTACTCTACAAAGAGTTCTTTCACTCTTTGAATCACTGCATTAGATTCTTCATTTTGAATCAAACATTCATTACAAGCAATAATATCATTGGTTTTTTGTTTATAAAAACCTGTAACAAGTTGTCCATTTTTATCATAGCCTAAAGGCATTTGTACTTTATTACGATAATACCATGGATTTTCTTGCATTAAACAAGGTTGAACATCAACTTCTAAATGTCCAATTCTTTCCATACAATCCTTTACTCTTTTTGTTTTAAATTCTTGTTGTCCTTTACTTGATAAATGCATTAAATGACAACCACCACAGCCTTGATAAATATGACATTTAGGATTCGCTCTTTCAGGTGAAGGCTTTTGTAATTCAATTAATCTTCCTACTCCATAATTTTTTAACATTTTAATACATTTAATTTGTCCAACTTCCCCTGTAATCATGCCATTTACAAAATAAGTAAATCCTTCATATTTAACGATTCCTTTTCCATCATGAGACTGATCAACACATTCTCCTATAAAATAATCATTTTTCTTCATTTTTTCCTCCAAAAAAACGAGCTGAGCTCGTTTATTGATTATTATTTGCGGCAGCTTTATTTGCTGCATCGACTTCTGCTTGTCTTTGAATTGCTTTATCTGCTGATGCTTGATCTTTAACATTTTGACCTGTATAGGTAATTGCATCAACACCTGCATGTTTTGTTCCAAATAATGGGAAATCACTTTCACCATTAGATTTTACAATAATTTCTAAATCATATTGTAAACGTCCATTTGCTTTATTTAAAAGTTGTGACCATGCAGCACCATCTTCTTTACTTTGTCCCATTGCATCATCAAAAGTATGCAAAGAATTTTCAACTAAAGATTTAGCAGTATCAACTTGAATATTATCTGATAATTGATAAGTAAGCTTAATTGTACGACAACTAACTTTAATTGCAACATCTTGAATATTTTCATCTTGTTCTATTTGTGATTCAACTTGAGTAATTGCATTTTTATCAACAGATAATAATTTCACACATCTTTCTCCATAAACAGGTCCATTATTATTTCCTGAAAAAACAAAAATATAAAGGAAAAAAGCAACTACTGCAACAACAAATAAAGTTAAAACAACATGCCATATTTTAAGCTTTCTCTTTTTCTTTTTTGGTTTAGCCACCTTTTTCTCCTTTACTTCATCATCAAATGTAAATTTCCCTGTATGATTTGCATGAATATCATTATTTGGTTTTAATTCATCTTTATCAAATTCGATTGTATCATCAAAAGAAAATCTTTCTCTTGCCATTCTTTCACCTTCTCTTCTATCATTGTATCAAATGTCTATCATTAATACAACAATGTACTTTGTGCATCCTTTCCAGCATTTTTAATCACAACAGCTTTCAATCCATCTTGATCATTAATCACTGCATAACTATCAAATCCAGAAAAATGATTATCCATTTGGTCTGCAACTGTTTCTACTACATAAATAAGTTCTGTATAACTTTTTACACTCGCAGTAATTTGAATTTTTAAACTTTGAATTGAACCATCTTTATATTTCCCATAACCTACAACACCAACAGCTTCAGTTGAAGCATTTTTTACATTGTTTTTAAAAACCGAAAATTGTGAATATAGAGCTTCATCTGCTTTATTTGCTTCATCACTTGTAAAAATATAAGTAGCATAATCTAAAGATTTAATATTTCCAACTTTTCCATTTTGACAATAACTACTATAAATAAAGCGTCCATTATAACTATTTTCTTCACTGTCATTTTGACGATAAACAGCAATAAAAGTAGGAATATCTTTCACAGATTTTTTTGTTTGTAAGTACTTATATAATCTAGAAATCGTTTCTTTTGCGTAACTGTCTATACTTCCTTCAGATAAAGTTGCATTCGTTCCACCTTTTGGATCTAGAATAATCGCTATAGACATTCCTTTTAAAGTATACTTATCTCCACTTTTTTCATAATAATCTTGTTCACTAATATTTTCTACCATCTTATTAATTTCTTGACCATCAACTAATTCTCCATTTAATGGTTGTAAAGAATATTTTTCTTTCTTTAAAAGTTGATTTTTATCATTTTGAACAAGTTGTAGACCCTCAGACATATAATAATCTGAAGTAGAGAAATAATCTGTCGATAAAGCTTGTAATTCTCTTCCTATTGTTTGAAAATCTTCAGAGGAAGAAAAATCTTGATAAAAAGTTTCTCTTACAAGATTCGTTCCTAAATTAACAATAGGATAAAATGAATCATCTAAAGAATCAGTAGATGATGTATCTTGGCTACTTTTTGTTTCTTTTTTACTTGTTTTTGACGTACATCCTGTACAAAGAAGTAAACATAATATAACTGTAAATAGTTTTTTCATGAGCACCCTCCTTTTTTGGCACATTATAGCATAAAATTATGATTTTATCATTTCCATAAACATTTCTTCCGTTAAAACTGGAATATTTAAAGATTGTGCTTTTGTAAGCTTACTACCTGCATTTTCCCCTGCTAATAAATAGGTTGTCTTTTTAGAAACGGATCCAGAAACTTTACCACCATTATTTTCTATTAAAGTAGCTGCTTCTTTTCTAGATAATGTAGGAAGTGTTCCTGTAACAACAAAAGTCATATTTTCTAATATAGATGAACTTTGAGTATCTTCAATTTCCATCTTTAATCCATAGTGCTCTAATTTATGAATGATTTCTTTATTCTTTTCATCTTTAAAATAATCAATTAAAATTTGTGCACTGGTATCACCAATATCATTGACTTCAATAAGTTGTTCATAAGAAGCATTCATCAATTGATCCATCGTTTTAAATTTCTTCATTAAAGATTTTGCAGCCGATTTACCAATATTTGAAATACCTAAAGCAGTTAAAACCTTCGTTGCATCATTTTCTTTACTTTTTTCAATGGCATTTAATAAATTATCTGTACTTTTAACAAGACCAATTACCTTTTTATCTAAAAGTTCTTGTCTTTTATCTTTTAAAATATAAATATCACTGACATCATGAATATACCCTTGATCTATTAAAGTTTCAACATACGATAAACCAAAACCTTTAATATCCATGGCATCTCTTCCTACAAAATTAACAACATTTCTAACTAGTTTACTTGGACATGTAGGATTAGAACATTTAATATCAACTGTCCCCTCTTCTTGATACGTTGGTGCCCCACATACAGGACACGTATTTCCTATTTGATAAGGAACACTTCCTGCAGGTCTTTTATCTTTATTGACACCTTTTACTTTAGGAATGATTTCTCCTGATTTATAAACAATGATTGTATCGCCAAGACGTATATCTAAACTATCAATAAAATCTTGATTATGAAGCGTTGCTCTTGAAACCGTTGTTCCACATAAACGGACTGGTTCAAAGATAGCTGTTGGTGTAATTCTACCTGTTCTTCCAACTGAAAGTTCTATATCTAAAAGCTTTGTTTCTTTTTCTTCTGGCGGATATTTATAAGCCACGGCCCAACGAGGCACTTTGGCTGTTTGCCCTAATTGTTGTCTTTGTGCATAGCTATCAATTTTAACAACTGCTCCATCAATATCATAGCCTAATTGATCTCTACTTTCACCAATCATCTCAATAGCTTTCCATACTTCTTCAAAGCTATGACAAATTTGATAATTATCAATGACTTTCATTCCTTGTTTTTTCAAATATTCATAACCTTGACTATGACTCGTAATTTCTTTTCCTCGAATATCTTGAATATTAAAAATAAACATAGAAAGATTTCTTTGTTTTGTAATACGACTATCTAATTGACGTAATGTTCCTGCCGCACAGTTTCTAGGATTTGCGAAAGTTTTTTTATTATTAAGCTCTTGAATTTCATTAACTTTATCAAAGGCCTCATTTGTCATATAAACTTCACCACGTACTTCAAGGTATTCAATAGGTTCCTTTAATTTATTTTTAACATCTTTGATTACTTTAGCATTAACGGTTACATCTTCTCCTTGAATGATTCCATCTCCACGAGTAATAGCCGTTGTTAAAAGACCATTTTCATATCTTAAAGCCATTGATAAACCATCAATTTTATATTCAACCACAAATACTGGATCAACCAACGTTTCTTGCATTGATTCCACAAATTCTTGAACTTCTTCTTTAGAAAAAACATCTTGTAAAGAAAGCATTGGGACACGATGTCTAACTAAAACACCGGCTTCTCTTTTAGCACTTCCCCCAACATGTTGAGTTGGCGAACTTGGTGTGACATATTCAGGATGATCCTTTTCTAGTTTTTTAAGTTCTTTCATCATCATATCATATTCATAATCACTTATTTCTGGATCGTCTTGGTTATAATAACGATCATTATGATATTCAATTGTTTTTACTAATTCTTCATATCTTTTTAAATCATCCATATTCTTACTCCTTTTTAAAATCTTTTTTATTATAACAAAATAATACTAAAAAGAGAATTCTAAGAATTCTCTAATTTGTAAGTTTTTTTAATGCTTTATGATTAGCCATTAAAGACTTCAGTCCTGCTGGAAGCTCAAAAGCAATATCTAAAATATTCTTATTGACCTTAACAACAACACCCTTACCAAAAATATCATGATTTACAAGGTCTCCTACTTTCCAATCATCAACTTTATTATCTCCAATTAATTCTGCTTTAGACACTGTTTGTTTAGGTACATAATCTGTTGTTTTAAAACGAGGCTTACTTCCGCTATGAATAATTCCTTCATTTCCTACTTCATCAATGAAACGACTAGAAATTTTAGGTGAATCTGTTACAAAACTAAATCCTTCACTATCTGTTAAGAAAAGCTGTTTTCTCGCTCTTGTAAAGGCTACATATGCGAGTCTTCTTTCTTCTTCAAGACCATCATCTCCATCTTCAGCTAAACTTCTAAAGCTTGGGAAAATTCCTTCAGATAAGCCTAAAACAAAGACATAATCAAATTCTAGACCTTTAGCCATATGAATAGACATTAAAGAAACATATTGCCCTTGATCAATAGAATCATTATCTGTATATAAAGAAATATCTTGTAAATAATTTTCTAATGTTGGTGCATCTTCATGAGAAACTTGAAAATCATAAATAGAACGTTGTAATTCATGAATATTATCAATTCGATTATCTTCTAAATCATTTTTTAACATATCGATGTAGCCTACATCAATCATTAATTGTTCAAACATTTCATGTAATGGTAAAGTTGAACGTCTTGCTTTTTCAATTGCTTCAACTAAAATTCGCACTTCTTTTTTAGATTTATTAGATAGTCTAATTTCATCACTATGAAGCGTTAAAGCATCATAAAGTGAAATTTGATGATTAAGTGCTACTAATTGAATATTTTCTAATGTTTTTTTACCAATACCTCTAGCTGGTGTATTAATAATTCTTTCAAACGCTAAATCTTCTTGATTACAAACAAGTCTTAAATAGCTTAAAGCATCTTTAACTTCTTTACGATTAAAGAATTTTAACCCCCCAAAAATACGATAATCAATTCCTTTACGAATCAATACTTGTTCAATCGTACGTGATAAATAGTTTGCACGATATAAAATTGCAATATCACGATAATTAACCCCATCTTGATTATTTACAATATCTTCGATTTTATTAGCAATCCAATTAGCTTCCTCTTCTTCACTTTTAGCAACATGGTGAATCACATCTTCTCCACCTGTTTGCTTTGTAAAAAGATTCTTTTCTAAACGTTGACTATTTTTACGAATTAAATTATTTGATACTTTTAATATATTTCCAGTTGAACGATAGTTTTGATCAAGAATAATTGTTTTATTAGGTTTGAAATCTTTATCAAAATCTAAAATAAAATGAACATCTGCTCCTCTAAAGCTATAAATTGTTTGATCAGGATCTCCAACGACACAAACAATGGCATATTTTGATAATAATTGAACTAAATGATATTCAATTTCACCTACATCTTGGAATTCATCTACATGAATATATTGGAATTTTCTTTGCCATTTTTCTAATATATCTGGATAATTATCCAAAATATAAACTGCTTTTAATAATAAATCATCAAAATCTAATAAGAAATGATCTTCTTTATAGTTTTCATAGGCTTCATAGACTTTTGCTTTTTTGAGTTCTCCTGAAAATTGTCCAGCTAATTCAATAGCTCTTTGTGGAGAAACTCTTGCTGTTTTATATGAAGAAATTGTATTGATCATACTTTTAATAGAAATAACTTTTGCATCTATTTCTAATTGTGTATAAAGCTTTTTAATAAGTGCTTTTTGATCTTCTTCATCCATAATTGTAAAATTACTTGGATAATTTAAAACATTAATATGTTGTCTTAAAAATCTCACACATAAAGAATGAATCGTACAAATAAGTGTTCCACTTCCATGAATACCTACAACTTCATTCACTCTTTCTTTCATCTCGTTAGCAGCTTTATTGGTAAAAGTAATTGCCAAAATAGAACGAGGATCAATTCCTACATCCTGTATTAAATGTGCAATACGATAAGTCACAACTCTTGTTTTTCCAGAACCTGCCCCCGCAATAATTCTTAAGTGACTATCTAAATACGTTGCTGCTTCTTTTTGATTTTTATTTAACAATGTATCTAAATCCATTTATTTCACCCCTATTTATCTTATTATATTACATGGATAATGATAGAAAAAGAGAAATCTTTCATTTCTCTTTTTATTGATGTGATAATCCAACAATATCATTAATATCTTCAACACCAAGCTTTTCAAGTTCCTTTGGTAAATCTTGAATAATTTTATAACAAGCATATGGATCAACAAGGTTTTGACAACCAATCGCCACAGCGCTTGCGCCTGCAACCATCATTTCAATAACATCATGGGCACTTGAAATACCACCCATACCAATTACTGGAATCTTAACAGCTTTACTTACTTGATGAACCATACGTAAAGCTACTGGGAAAATAGCTGGTCCTGAATAACCACCTGTTCCATTAGCGATAATCGGTTTTCCAGTTTTGATATTAAAACGCATACCTACTAAAGTATTGATCATTGTAATTCCATCAGCTCCAGCTTCTTCTACAGCCTTTGCCATTTCAACGATATCTGTTACATTAGGAGAAAGTTTAACATAAACCGGTTTTTGAGAAACGGCTTTTACTTTACGTGTAACATCCGCAGCCATTTGTGGATTTGTTCCAAATTGAATACCTCCACTATGAACATTTGGACAAGAAATATTAAGTTCTAACGCTCCTACCATATCATGTGTTGAAATACGTTTTGCAGTTTCAACATAATCATCAACACAGCTTCCACCGATATTCGCAATGACTTTATCATTATAACATTTACGAAGTTCTTCTAGCTCATGAGACATGACCGCATCAACACCAGGATTTTGGAGTCCAATTGCATTAAGCATTCCACTTGGCCCTTCCGCAATACGTGGTAAAGGATTTCCATAACGTGGTTCAAGCGTTGTTCCTTTGATCATGATACTTCCTAAAACATTAATATCATAGAATCTTGTAAATTCATATCCAAATCCAAAAGTTCCTGATGCTGGAATCACTGGATTTTTCATTTCCAAACCTGGAAGTTTAACTTTTAAATTAACCATTTACAATAACCTCCTCACTTAATAAAATTGGTCCTTCTACACAAATACGTTTATAAGGTTTTGTTTTCACTTTACATGAACATCCCATACAAGCTCCAAAACCACATCCCATTCTTGCTTCAAAAGAAAGTTGTCCGTTTTCTGGATAATTTAAAGCAAGCGCATCTAACATTGGTTCAGGTCCACATGTATAATAATGATCAAATGTTAAATTAGCTTTTTTAATAACATCAATAACTGTTCCTTTAACACCTAAAGAACCATCCATTGTCGCAATTAATACATCTCCAAATTCTTGGAATTTATCAATATAGAAAACATCTTTTTTAGAAGAAAATCCTAAAACAGTTGTCACTTCTACACCTTTTTCTTTTAATTTTTTACCTAAGTTATAAAGAGGTGGTGTTCCAAGTCCTCCACCAATAAGTAAAGCTTTTCCTTCTTGAACAGTAAAACCATTTCCTAAACCAATTAAACAATCCAATTGATCTCCAATTTGTTTATTCTTTAAAATTTCTGTTCCTTGACCAACAACTTTAAAAACAATCACAATTGTATTTTCATCATAATCAGAAATAGACATTGGTCTTCTAAGATAAGGTTGTAAACTTTCATTGATCTTAATATTAATGAATTGACCTGGTTGGCTAATATATTTAGCCCCTTCTCCTTTTAAAGTCATTTCATAAACATCATCTGCAATGTTTTCAATTTTTGTAATTTCCATTAACCCTTGATAGTTCATAAATTCCTCCTATAATTTTTCTATTTTTCCATCTAAAATATGATACTTCACTAAACCAAAACATTTTGTATCTAAAAATGGTGTGTTTTTTGCTTTTGAATAAATATTATCTCTCGTAATCGTATATTCTTCATTTAAATCAATGATAGCAATATTAGCCTTTTTACCAACAGCCATATCATGATCCAATCCAATTACTTGACTTGGATTGACTGTCATACATTTTAAAACAGTTTCTAAATCTAACAAATTCTTCTTAACTAAATATGTATAAACAAGACTAAAAGCATGTTGATTGCCAATAATACCAAATGGTGCTTGATCAATTGGTTTTAATTTTTCTTCATCACTATGAGGTGCATGATCTGTTGAGATACATGTCACTGTTCCATCTTTAAGTCCTTCAATTAAAGCATCTAAATCTTCTTTACTTCGAAGTGGTGGATTCATTTTATAATTTGGATTTAAGTTTTTAATATTTTCATCTGTTAAAATCAAATGATGTGGACAAGCTTCTCCTGAAACAGGAAGTCCTTGTTTTCGATATTCTCTTAATCCTGCCACAGTTTCTTTAGTAGAAATATGACAAATATGATAACGATTACCAATTTCTTTAGATAATTGTAAATCACGTAAAGCATGATTATATTCTGAAGCATTATTGATTCCTACAAGACCATTTTCTTTAGAAACACGTCCTAAGTTAATACATGCTCCTTTTTCAAGTTCTCCTTCATCTTCACAATGAGCAACAATAATACTATTGATTGCTTTTGCTTCTTTCATGGCTTTTGCCATCATTTCTTTACTTTGAACACCTTTTCCATCATCAGAAAATCCCTGTACAATATCAAAAGCATTATTTTCTTTAAAATCAACAAGCTCTTGTCCTTTTAAATCTTTCGTAATAGCACTATAAGTATATGTATGAATAGAGCTATCTTTTTGAACTCTTTGAATAAAATCTTCAATAGTTTCTTTATCATCCATACATGGATTTGTATTAGCCATCGCTACAATATGCGTATATCCTCCATATTTAGCAGATAAAGTTTCTGTTTTAATAGTTCCTTTATGTTCAAATCCTGGTTCACGTAAATGAACATGAAGATCAACAAAACCTGGTGTTACTAAAAGATCTGTACAATCAATTATATTTTCACCATCTAAATCATGACCTATTTGACTAATTGTTTCACCATCAATTTCTACATCTAATTTTTGAATTTTATTTTGGTAAAAAACATTTCCATTTTTTAATACAGTTTTCATAGTTTCTCCCTTTTTCGATTAAAAACATCTTTATTTTTATCATATAAAGTATACTAAATGATACTTATTTTTTCAATGAAAAAACGGCATAAAAAAACAGCCAAGAAGGCTGTATTTTTATTATCTTTTTTTATTATTTTTTCTTGCTGCTTCAGATTTTAATTTTCTTTTTAATCCTGGTTTAACATAGAATTCTCTTTTACGAGCTTCAGCAAGGGTACCTGTTCTAGATACTTGTCTTTTAAAACGACGTAAAGCGTCATCTAAAGATTCGTTTTCTCTTACTACAGTTTTTGCCATGATGATTCCCCCCTTTGACTCTTAATTTACAAAAGTATTATATAGAGAATCTTTCCTAATTGCAAGAAAATATTGTTATTTTTAAGCATAAATATTAATTTTTTGCGTATAATATCCTTTTTTGCCCTATTTATGCAAAAAATCACTAGAATTCGGTAGTTTTATCAACTTCTTTTCAATATAACTACAAGATGGAATTATTTTCAAAGAATTGTCTTTTACATAGCCCATCAAAGCATCAAAAAGCTTTCCTGCCATCCCTTGACCTTGATATTTTTCATGAACAACTGTTGAAATAACATCAATCACATTTTCTTCTTTTCTAACATATTTAATATAACCGACTTCTTCATCCTGATCTTTTAAAACAATAAGACCTTCTTTATATTCTATTTTCATATATGTTCTCCTTTTTATTTCTTTAATAATTTATACACTTTACATGTTTTATCCTTCTTATTTTTTAAAACAAATCTAACATATTATCTAAATAAATAGCTTCTCTTACATGTATTTGATATTCAGGTTTTACCATATAATAAAGTAAAAATTCTAACACTAAAGCACTCCCTAAACTTCTACCTTCTATTTTAAATTGAGAAAAGCCTTTTGGTAGATAATTATTTTGAATATCTTCAACACTGATAAAACTCGAATTTTGCATAGCTTTAGAAAAACGATACCCCTCATGAGAATCTGGTGCCTTGCATACATGATCTAAACAATCTTCTCCTAGATTTTGACGGCTAACCGTTTCATAACATTTCTTTCGTTCAAGACATCCTATAAAACAGCATTCATTACATAAAAATTCAATTTTATCCTTATCTTTTTGTAAAAGATTTTCTAATTGTTGAACTTTATTTAAACGAAAATCAGGAACAACATATAAAAAGTCATCTCTCTTTAATTCATCTACTAATTGTTCAAATTTTGTAAGAACTTTCGTTGTTGAAGAAACAAAATAAAAACGTGGAAATTTCTTTTTTAAATATTCTAGTAACAAATCAGAATGAATGATAATCCCACTTTGAATCTCACTTTTTTCAAATAAAGCACAAAGATCATTACATCTTTTATCTTGAAGATGTTTTTCTTGAAGTAATGAATTACTGAAAGTAAGTCGCGAAGAAATATGATAGTGATTCATTAATTTAAGAACTTCATAAGGATTTTGATTCCCTTCACCAAGACGTCCTCCACCCCATAAGCAATCTTCAGGACTTCCATAAATAGAACCTATTTCACACCAATCATAAAAATATTCACGATGATGATAGAATAATGGTAAAAAGACTTTATATAATTCATAAAATTCAAATAATCCTGGTAAATGAAAATACGCTTTTTCCTTTTTTGACAATTCTATCACCTCTTCTTTAAATGTTATCTAAAAATTTATGAGCCCCTTGCAAAAATAATTCATATCTTTTTTGTGTTACCTCATTATCTTCTTCATCCCAGACTTCAAAGATATATTCTTTATTATTTTGAATTATAGAGCATAATTGTTTTGCCGTATAATATTCATCATTTAAGTTATATAATTTTATAATTCTTTTATCTAAAGTTTTATTATAAACATCTTTACTTGTATATCCTTGTATATGTGTTAATGGATCTATACATTGTTCATGATATTTTTTACAAGGTTTACAAATGTCATCTCCATCAATTGTTAATTTTAAATCAACAGATGGATTATCAATAATTTCATTAGCAACCTTATAAAAATCATGTCCCATTTTTTCATCAGGAACAAATCTATCTATCCCAGATCCATATAATTTAATAATATCAATAAAATGATGTGGTTTAATTAAAATTGAGTTCATTAATTAATCTTCCTTTCTAAAACAATTCGTGTAATAAAATTACTTTAATTTATTATGTTTTTTACTCTCGATAATTGCGGTTCTAATATCACTTTTATTAGTTAAAATATCAAAAGGTTTAAATTTATAATAATTATAATATTGTATATCCGTCCAACTACATATATATTTTTTTAAATCCTCATTTATTGCATCAAATGATTTCCAAAATTTTTCACTATTAAAATTTATTTTTAAAAATGACTTTGCACCATAACATTCAAATTTAAAATTCTCAATAATTGATTTTAAATTTTCATCGTATAATTCATTAATACTCAAAATAAATTGTTGTTTATTTATATAATCTATAGATTTTTCTATTACATCTAAATTATATATTAATTCATCTTTAAAGAATTCTAGTGCTTGTTCTTGTCTTTTGTCATCTAATTCTATAAAACGATTTTTAACAATGCCATACCATTCAGTCCAAGTATGTTTTTCATCTTTGTATTCTTTATCTTTGTATACTATATTACAAAATTGTGCCCAACCATTCAAATACCACAAAATATTAATTTTTAAATCACTATAAATCATTTCATACAAATTATTAGCTTTATTATTTTTCTCTTTGACATTTCCTATTTCAATTAATAAAGCAATAAAAACAGATGCAACACCTCCGTAAGATAAATTTCTAATTATATCAAAAATAATACTTTGTACATTTTGTGCATTAGGGCAACAAAAAGAAGCAAAAATCATTACTAAAATTGATATCACACCTATAAGCCCGTACATTTTCCAATTTACTTTATACGGATTATGAATATGTGTCTCCATTTGCTTTAATCTCCTCTTCTCATTTAATTAAAAAATATTTATATCATCCAATTTTTCACAATATAAATACTTCATTTATACATTTTACAATTCCTACTTATTTAGATTTAGTAATTTTTTAAATCAAAAAAAATTTATAAACAATTGTTTATTCTTCGGTTAATCACTTAATACTTTATCAATGTTATTTTATTTATCTCATACTTTTTAAGAATATGTTACATTATTAATCATGTTAAATATTTATTATAATTTCAAAAAATTCTTCACTATAATATTTTTTATCTAACTTAATAATGTATAAAAATTTGTCTCATTAATGAAATCATCTAAAATTAAAAATGCTTTTGCAACATCATTTAATTCTAATATTAATTGATAGAACGCTACTTCCCCTCCACCTATGCTGTACGGTCTTATATTACAAGGATCACACATCCATTTTTTTATTGGTAGTGCGTCTTTGGGAACAATATATTTAAATTCACTCATATCAAATACCGCACCAACAGAATCAAAATAAGTATATTCAGCTGCTTCATAATCATTATCACGCATTGCTATGCTATCATAATCTTTATAATAATTGTAATCTATAGTAATAAATGCCCATGGAAATAATTCTTGAAAAATTTGATTATACGGCTTTGTTCCAAACCCAATAAATGTACTATTAACAACCTGCCTATCATTACCATTTTTATCAATTATTTTCAGCTTAAAAGTACCTCTACCGGATGATTTATTTATCCATTCTTCAACATTTAAAACAATTCTATTTCCATAAATAATTTGTTTCATCCATGGCTTTGCAAATAAAAAAGTATTGAACTTTTTTTCATACTCTGTTAATCTGTCTGCAATTTTAATCAAAGATGATTTAGAGTTTTCTAAAAGATTAGAAAAAGAAATTTCAATCTTCCAATTTTGTTCAGATAAAATTGCTGTTTCTTTGTTAACTATATTCCAATAACATTTATCTTTTTCTGGATCATACAAAACGATTATCACCGGTAAAGAATGATTCAACCAATAATCATAATGTTTTCGTTTTCCTCTATATATTATACTATTTGGTGTTAATTCCTTAAAATAACTGTTACCCGATTTAATCTGAACAGCAATTAATTTTCCGGTAGCACATTTATTTTCAACAATTTCAATTTGCGCATCAATTCCATAATCATCCACAGGCTGCTCTCTAAAAATCATTCCCATTTGATTTATAATTTTTTCTACCGATGAAACGCCTATTCTCTCAACTGACATATTACTCTCCTTTTACCTTTTTACACTCCATATAAAAATAAATTAATTTTTGTATTTTTACAATACGATTGAGAAAACCACTTGGTTTTTCATTAATACCTGTGATAATTATAAGATACTTATTAACATTTCTTTCCAACATTTGTTTGATATATGTAAACTATTTTATATAGTATCTAAATATATATGATTTCTCCAATATAAAATACAATATAGCTAATCAGTAAACAAATTGCCAAAATCTTTATAATAACCATCCGTAATAATTTTAGGTTGATTTATAATTGTATTATCACCTTGAAATAATTCTATTTAAATCATCCTTTCTTTAATTCTTCTAATACTTTTCTTACATTATGAGCAGCATCTTCTTGTATTTCGATAATTCTTGCTCCTCTAGCTTTAGCAACTTCTCTTAAATCAACAGATATTCCTGTATGAAATGAACATCCTACTACCAAAAAGATATCTCCTGGTTGTAATGTATAAACCATTTCATAAGCTTTTTGATAATTTGGTGCTGGATCACCATAAAGTACCGGTTTATTATATAAAGAATACGCAATATTCATTTCATCATCTTCTGGTAAACCACCATGTAATTCTAAAGCATCACTTCCGGCTAGTTTATGCAATCCATCAATATTCATAGTAATAATTGGTACATGATATTCAGCTAAAGCAATATGAGCATCATTCGGTTTAGCACCGTTCATATTGGCTTTAAGCTGTTTAATAACCTCATTATATTCTTCATGATGTGTATTGGCATAACTTCTAAATAGTTTTTCTCTTACATCTGGTCTTTCCATAAATGTTGGAATATTACTTTGTTTTGATATTCCTGCTCCTGTAAAAGCTAATATTTTCATATAAATCAACTCCCTTAACTACATGAAATTATATCACATATTTCTATTGGTTATCTATAAAGTGCAATGATTAAAACCAATCTCTCTATATATTTGAATGTATCTAACTTAAAGAATCGATATATACTGTTATAGATGATATTAGTGCTTATTATAACCCATTAAAAACATTTCAACAAATAAAAAAGCTGATTAAATCACAATATTTCTACATGTTATATGGTATAATTGAATAAAGATAAAATGACTATTCATAATTTAAAGTTCTTTGATGTAATAAATTTATTTTTTAAAAAGGAGGTTTTTGCAATGGAAGAAAAAAGAATAAAAGCACAATTTTCAGTAACAAGTATTTCTGATGATGTACAACAACTTATTTTAAACGAAGATGCTTTAGTAATTAAAAATGAATCCAACGTAGATATTACCATTCCGTTTAGTAGTATTAATAATATCAAAATTTTACCTGTTAATAGAATCTACAATCCATCTGTAGGTCTTTTAAAAGATGGTTTCAAAGGTTTTATGTCACACCGTAATTCTGGAAAATTTAGTATTTACTTTAATTATTTTGTAGATTTAAACATCTATACAAACACAGGAAATTACTTTTTTGAAAGTTCAGACATCGAAGAAAATACATCTAAATTTATTTTGAAATTAAATGATATTTTTAAAATAGAAGATGATGTAAACTTAATTACCCTATTCCAAACAAAATCAACTAATGAAATAAAAGATTACATGGATAAACATTACAAAGATTTGGCAAAAACTTATAATTTAGAAAACCCACGTGCTACATTAGATGATAGCATGGTAAGGTTAGCTAAAAAGAAAATTAAAAAACATTAAGTTTTAAAATCAAAGTTTCTCATAATGGGAAACTTTTTATATATCAACAACCAAATTTAATAATTCCTTTTATACATCGAATTGTCATTTTTCTTTTTTTTGAACATTCCTATTTTCTGTAATATCTCTTTTTTATCATTAAACCCTACTTCTGCTTTTCTATAGATATCGGCATATTACTTTATTTTGATATTCCTACTCCTGTAAAAGCTAATATTTCCGTATAAATCAACATCTTTAACTAAATAGAATTATAATATTACACAAATAATAAAAAAGAGGAATTAAAATATCTTCTATGATGTGTTCCATTGACAAATTTAATTTTTAATTATAAAATAACATATGTTACGTAACAAATGTTATTTTATAAGAAAGGAGTTTTGTTATGCCACCAAAATCAAAAATTAATAAGCAAGATATTTTAACTTCATCTCTTGAAATAATAAGAAAAAGTGGTTTTGAGGAAGTTAATGCAAGAAGTATTGCAAAAGAAATGAATTGTTCTACAAATCCTATTTTTAGGGTTTACAAAAATATGGATGAATTAAAAGAAGAACTTATTGAAGAAATATATAAATACTATCGAGAATTTACAGATATTTATGTTGATGAAAATGATGAATTGTATCGCGTTAGCTATGCCTATATCGAATTTGCAAGAAAAGAAAAAAATCTGTTCAAAGCTGTTTATATTTCAGATATTGGTGGTCAAAGAACGCTATCACAAATAATTCAATCATCGTACAATCAAAATATTATTAAAAAGATTGAAAAACAGTATCAAATTTCATTTGATGAAGCTTGCCAACTTTTTCAAAATATTCGATTTTATACGCATGGTATTGCAACTTATGTTCTTGTTGATAGCATTTCACTTTCGCAAGAAGAAGTTTCAGAATTATTAAAAATAGCAATTAAAAATTTTAGAAATGCTAAAAATTAAAAATACTTTAACAAAGGAAACAAAATATTTACTTATTGTAGGAATGTTATTCCTTGCTGGTTCAAATATTGCCTCAGTTTTTTTGAATGTTTATTTAGTAAGACTAACAAATAGTATATTTATTATCTTATTTCAAAATATTCTTAACTATGTTTCTTTGCTTATTGCTTTTATTATTGGAACAAAATTTATATCAAAAATAAATCTTGTTACTTTTCTTAAAACTGGCATCTTTTCAATGATTGCTTATTATTTGCTTATTTTATCATTAAAAGAACAAGCCCAATTATTTTTAATTCCATTAGGTATCTTTAATGGAATTGGTCAAGGTTTTTACTATTTTTCGTTTAACCTACTTACTGGACAACTCGTAAAAAAAAGTGAACAAGGTCGCTTCTTTTCATATCAACAAACATTCAGTTATCTTTTTGGAATTATTATACCTTCACTTTCAGGTTATATTATTTCCATTTATACTAAACTAACAGGTTATTATATTTTATTTTTTATATCCGCTTTGTTACTTATTATTGGTATTTATATGTCTATTTTTATAAAAGGACTTACTTTAAATCAAAATATTAGATTATTAGAAGTTTTAAAACTTAAAGGTAACAAATATTGGAATGCTAATAAATATTATAATTTTAGTAACGGTATTAGAGATTCAATATTTAATCAGATATTTACTGTTTTTGCTTATACAATTATTTCTAACGAACAAATTATCGGTCAATTTAATTCAATTATGGCTTGTATTGGTATTTTCAGTTCAAGTTTAATTGCTAGTAAATTTAATAGAACCAATCAAAAGAATTATCATTTAATTGCTTCTATGATTTATTTTGGAATAATGTCCTTATTAGGAATTTTTCAATCGCCTAAAATATTATTAATCACTTATATCTTACTTGGTGTTGTCTACTGTTGGAATCAAACAATCTTTCAATCCGTTAAATTCCAATTAGCCAAAATAGCAAACAACGATTATAACCAATACGAATATATTGTTGCATCTGAATTTCCAATTGCCCTAGGAAGAATTATTGGTCTTTCAATTTCACTTATTACCTGCTCATTATTTTCATTAAATAATGCTTATCGTTTTCTTATTATTTTTAATGGAACATTATGGCTTATCGATCACTTTATCATTAACAAAAAAGTACAATGGTTAGAAAAAGAAAAACTTTAAATCATATAAATTCTAAGACATTTTATTTACACTCTCACCTATAAACATGATGTTTTAAAGAAAATATATTAATTTAAAGTTAAAAAAATCCTATCTTAATTTTTAAACATTGTCAAACGATTAAGGAGATTTTTATGAATAAAGAAAAGATTATATTTACTGATTTAGATAAAACTCTTTTAACTGCTCAACATGAAATTAGTGAAGAAAATTTAAAAGCTTTATATCAATTACAAAATAAAGGTTTTATTGTCGTCTTTGCATCTGGGCGTAGTTATAATGATATTAAAATAAATCTATTAGAAAAATATCATCTACAAATACCTGTTATTGCTTTAAATGGTGCTCAAATCTATTTACAAGATGGTTTCTTACTTGCAAATATGCCTATTAAAGAAAACAAGATTTTTGATATTATCGATCAATGTAATAAATTAGATTACTATTATATTCTTTACGATCAATGTCACTTTTATTATCATAAATCTAAACAATTAATAAAAAGACTTTATCAATTAGCAATGACTAAAACTACTGATATTGATTATGCTCTTTATGGTATGCAAGTTTACTATGATATTATATTTTCAAGTGTCCCTCTTACTAAGCAAATTATCAACGACTTTAAAACAAAAGATAAAGATTTATTTAAATTAGAAATCATTACTCATGATTTTAAATTTATAGAAAGTATAAATAAAAAATATGACAAAGATTTCAAAATCACTTCTTCAGGTCAACTAAACACCGAGATATCTTCTTTATCGGTAACAAAAGCAAATGCTATTGATATTTTATGCAAACATTTTAATATTAATTTAGAAAATACGTATGCAATTGGAGATCATTTAAATGATTTAGAAATGTTAAAAAAAGTAAATTATAGTGGTGCTGTTAATAACGCAGTAGATGATGTAAAGAAAATTGTAAACTACATTTCTACTTCTTATGATAAAAATGGTTTTGCTAACTTTGCATATCACATTATGAAATAAAGTAAAAAAGGAACATTTGTTTAATTAATCTGTTCCTTTTTTAATGAGTTTCTTATCTTTCGTATGATACTTTCCTTTACGATAATATTCTATTGAGATAGTATTTTTATCAAAATCAATCTCATAATATATGCCTATAGCATATCGACAAACATGTTCAGGAGGTTCTGTTCCATCAAAAGACCACTCATGATTAAAGCTATCTTTAGTTAAACATTTTAATCGGCTCCTATCTGCATCCTTCTCCTTTTTAGGTCGATAACTTTTCTTCATTTCAAGTGCAAGTAAATTATCTCGTTCTACACATTCGCCTCTACTATGTACAATTAAATCTGTTTTAATTCTTATTATTTCTTCGCCTGGACCCTGTATACTTTTAGACATTTTTTTAAATTTTCCACCTCTATTGCGATTATATTCAATATCAACGTAATACTTGGAATATTGGGTATCTTTTAATATATCATGTAATCTTATAGCCAGTGCTCCACAAATTGTTTGTTCAGATACTTGTGATTCAAATAAATCAATATCAAGATTTAATAGTTGTTCATTTGCTTGTTCAAATATTTTTTTTAAATTTTCAAAATCTTTTTTCATTGACGACTCCCCATTAAATATAAGTTATAATTCAACTAATTTTTCTTCAACAAAATAATAAATATTTTCTTTTTTATAACCATATTTAGAATTTAAAACACTTATATGTGGTTCAAACGTAAAATAATTTACATCTATTAATTTTGTTTTATTTCCCTTTTCAATATAAATTCTATCTTCACTTCTATTTACAATAGAATGTCCTAAATTTCCTAAAAAATCTAAATTTATAAACCCATATTCCTTTATCAAGTGATTCATATGAAAATAAAGATCTTCAAAGGTTGTTTCAACAGTAACATATTTCAATAATTCTTGATGAAGTCTATCTTCCATTTGTAATCCTTTTTTCCATTCTTCATTTTCAATATTTCCTACACAATCAACAACTATCCCATTTTCAATAATAATTGTTCTTGCATAGTCTCCCCAAACATTATTATTTTGAGGTGATAAATCAATCGTAATAATATCATTATTTTGTATAGTTTTATTTGCAGTTACATAATGTTTACCTGATATTGAAACATTTGTTTCATCTCCCGAAAAAATAAATGCTCCTACATCCCAATACCAAAAAGAATCTGCGCCCAACTCAAGCATTTTCTTCTCTAAATCATTTCTCAAATCAACAAGGGACATACCAGGTTTAATAATTTCTTTTGCATATTGTATTGTCATTTTTGCTATTTCTTGTACATCTTTATTTTTCATAATATTTTAATTCTCCTTTAAGGTTAAATATTTTTTATAGTTTCATACAACTCTTTTGTTTTTTCTTCACTTTCATAATTAATCAAGCATTTGTCGTCCTTGGTTTCAAAATAAATATATGAATGAATATTTGGATTTATATAAATAAAACATGTTCCAAATTGTGTATCAAAATAACCTGCATAGCACTTATCTTCTTTATAACCTACTTGTTTATTTCCAATTTCAACGTTATCCAATAATTTAATATTTCGTATTTTATCTATTTTAATTGTTGGTTCACTACAATTAGGTACAGATGTAATGATTTCATTATCTTTAATTTTAATAGCTGGTTTTTGATTAGAATCTTTTATTAAAGACGTAACGATCAAAATAGGAATCAAAATAACTAAAATAATAATAAAATAATATCTTTTTTTCATTTTTCTACCTTTCCTCTATATGCTTTCTTATAATACATGTATTTACCACTTAATTGTAAATACTCTATCTGCTTCCTATTTCTAATTATATAAACTATAGTAGCAAGATCATTAATTGCTCCTAAAATTATAATACTTGAAACTAATCCTATCATTTTTAAAATCAATGGATTTGATAGTTTTACAAATATTACAAAAATCGATAATGGCAATGGAATAAGTAAATTAGGTAACAATAAAGTATAAAGATACTCTTTTACATTCTTTATTTCTGTGCAATGTGTTATCATTCCAAACCCCTGAAACCAAATATAAATATCTTCTTTTTTAGAAAAAGTTATTGCATGAAAGTATTCATGGACAATCATTAATAAAATTACAATAATAAAACCCAATATATCTATTAAAAATACATTTAAAATTTTTCCATTATATTTAGAAATTAATAATTTTAAGCTTTTTGTTAAAGGATATAAAATAATCAAAAAAACAAATAGATAGTCAATCCATCCAATAGCCATTTTCTCCAATCGTGATTCATCAACACTTTTTAACTGATTATTATTTTTTAAATAACCTCTAAACTTTATTGTCATAGATAACACCTCCATCATTATTATTTCTTAACAATCCAATCACTTTCTACATTTTCTCTTATTGCATAATAACCTCGTGGCATGTCTTTTAATAAGCAAATAGAATAATCAATGTTATAAACTTCAAATAAAGAAACAATACTTGCATCTTCTATATTATGATTGCTTCCACATAAAAATTGCCACATACCGTCATCTTCATCATGACTTACATATAAAATAGGATGTCCTTCTAAAATATGACAACATACAATGCATGCTGTATTTTGTTGATCATCAAAAGGAAATGATAGTGTTTGTTTTTTCTTCGTAAAAATTCCCATAAATATGCCTCCTTAATCAAAATATGTTTTTCATTTTTCTCCTGCCTTATAAGCATCAAAACACATTTGAATTTGTTCTTCATTATTCTTTTTTGTAGCAAGTAATGAAAGTTTGTCTTTTGTAAAATAATCAAAACCTATTGTTTCACTATTTTCTTTAAAAACACCCCCTTCTACTTCACAAAGCATAAAATTTTACATACTTTATAAGCATAGATTGGTTGATTATGTTTTTCTCTATCTTGAATTGCAATGACATTTTTAACAACAACATCAAGTCCTGCTTCTTCTTTTACTTCCTTTATCGTATTTTCCATAACTGAGACATTGACATCACACCAACCACCAGGTAATGACCATGTTCCGTTTTTCTCTTGTACAAGTAAGATTTTATCTTCTTTAAAAATAGCAGCACGTGTATCAATTTTGGGTGTTTGATACCCTACTTCATTACAAAAAAGCCCTTCTACTTGTTCTACTGGTTTATTTGAAATATCTGCCATCATCATAGCGGAAAGTTGGCGAATACGTTCATAGCGTTCTTGATCATAAACATCTTTTCCATAAGTAAGTCCGGCTTGTGCTAAACTTTGTAATTCAATAATATAATCAATCCATTTTTTATTTTTATCCATACACATTTCCTCTAATCTTTATTGATTTTATTATATCATATTTTTCTCATTGCATTTTTATTGAAAGCAGATTTATAATAAAACTTACCCATAAGGAGGAAAATCATATGAAAGAATTTCGAAACAAACTTATTGTCCATGGTTTAATGAAAATCAATGATAAATACCTTGTCATTAAAAGAAGTATTATCAAAAGAGGTAAACCAAATGTATATCCTGAATATTGGGATATTCCTGGAGGCTCCGTAGAAGACTTTGAAACACCTGTAGAAGCTTTAATTAGAGAAGCTAAAGAAGAAGTTAATTTAGATGTTGAAGTAAAACAAATCATTCATGAAGATAGTAATTTTGATAAAGGTAAAAATACGATGTTTACCCGTCTTGTTTATATTTGTACTTTAAAAAATACTACTGATTATACAATTCAATTAGATTCTGAAGAACATAGTGAATATCGTCTTATTTCTTCTTTAGATGAAATGTCTGATGAAAAAGTTGTTCCATTTTTAATTGATATCTTATCTAATAAAAATCTCTAATAGAAAATAACTCTATTAGAGACTTTTTTATTATTCTTCATTGATTTGTTTTAATTTTTCAGAAGCTTCTAATAACCAAGTATGTGGCATAAGAAGTTGATGTGTTTCAAATTGATAACTTATAAACCAATAACATCCTTTATCTAAAAAAATATTGACTGCATTTTTTAATTGCTGATAATAAGGAGGTATTCCTCCTTGATCCCATGCAAGCTTATCCGCTAAGAAAATAATTTTATCATAATCATTCATTTCTTTTTTCAAAGTTGTATGACATTCAATTGCTGATAAAATATCTTCATCTTCAATATGAAAATAGTTACGTGCTATTTCCTTAGAAATTCTTTGATGCAATAAGAAATGATATTTTTCTTCACTTGGATCTATTTGATACCCTAATTCTTTAGCGTATTTATACATATCCTCTGGTGAAAGGATTGCACTGATATCATGCAACAAAGCAGCTATCATACATTTTTCAATATCTAGATGATATTGAATTGCAAGCTTTTTTGCTTCTTTGGCTACATCCTCTACATGATTCCATGTTTTTTCTTTATGATATTTTAAATAAAGATTTTTGATTTTATCGTATAATTCAATATTCATTTTATTTCCACATCACATTCATATACAACTCATTTTGTTTTTCCCACTCAGTTTCATTATGATGACCTCCAGGAACAATATTGATATAACTTGTTGCACCTTGAGATACAATATAATCATTAAACTCTTGAATATTTTTAATAAAGCGTTGTGGTCTTTTAAATTCTTCCGTTCCTAAAGACATATAAATACGTGTATCAGGATTTAAATTTTGAGGAAGATCTCTTTCTAAACGTTTTTTACATAAGCCAAAGGCTGGTGACAAACAAGCAGCTTTAGAAATATATTGGTTGTATTTGATAACTCCATAAAATGCCATTAATCCACCCATAGAACTTCCTGCAATAGCTGTACATTCTCTAAAAGGATATGTTCTATATTTTTGATCAATCATAGGTTTTAATTCATAAACAAGCCAATCTAATGTTTGAATACCTTTTCCTTGAACACGTCCAAAATAACGACTATTTAAGCTATAAGGACAATACTCACTTAATCTTTCATTTCCTTCATGATTACATTCAATCCCTACAATAATCAATTTCTTATCATAATGATCTAAAAAATCAGCTAAGCCCCATGATTTACCATAAGTAGCATCACTATCTAAAAACAAATTATGTCCATCAAACATATAAACAACCGGATATCTTTCATCACTTTGATAATAATCATTAGGTAAATAAATATGCAATGTTCTTTGACAGTTAAATGGTCTTAAATAAACATCATATTTCTCTAACATTGAAAATACCTCTTTTATAATGAAATAACTTCATCAAGATCACATTGATCTATTTGATTTTTACCACCAATAATACATATTCCACCTTTTTCTAAAGTTTCATCGATTTCTTTCGCAATTTCTAATAGCTCATCCTTATCTACATTTAAAATAGCTTCCAATTGTTCTTGTCTTGCTTTTTCATCTTTTTGATTAAAATAATACAAATCACCATATTTGCCAATATTATAAGGCATCATAAGTGGCATTAATCCTGAAAGTGTGCCAATGATAAATCCCGTTAAATCATGATTTTCCTTTAAATAATCTTTTAAAAATGTTCCACATTTTTCATATTTCTTTAAAGATTCTTTTCCATTTGGATCACGATAAGAATAACAACATGTAAATCCTGAAGCACGCGATACTAAACCTGTACCATAAGCACCTCCTTGTACTCTTACTACATTCCATAAATACGCTAAAGAAATAATGTTTGAAGCAAGTGGTGTTATTTTAGAAGTCTCTAATAGATAACCTCCTTTAGAGGCATAAGCAATATCTGAAGGAATAATAATTCCTTCTTTTTTAATAGAAAAAGGTTTGATGATTGCTTTTTCTAAAGCATCAGAGACTTTTAATGTTTCTTTTAAATAAAGAACTTGTTTTTCTAAGTTTGTATCATCATTTCCAGTAAAAGATAAAGTTAAACGATTATAGAAACAAACATTTTGATAAACACTTTCTAATTTTTGTTTTAAAGCAACAAAATCAAAATGATCATCTAATTCTTTTAACCATTTATAATAAGCAATTCCACTACTATATTCATCAATAACACCCGAAGAACTTACCATCGCTAAAACTCTTTTCATTGATAAACTATGTCCTGACATAGTAATCGCTTGTTTTAATGAAATAATACGTTGTTTTAAAATGTCATGAATCATTTTTTCTTGATCAAAAACAGATTCTTGTAAGATTTCAACAAGAAGTTGTAAAGCTTCTTTTTCATTTTGTTCTAAAGTAGAAAATGAAGCTTTGAAGTAAACTTGATTTTCTTTATTAGTTTTTTCATATGTATTAATAGAATAATTCATTGTTCCACAAAGAAGTCGAATCTTTGTAGAAAGATCTTTAGCACTATGTTTTATTGTAGAGATATTTCCTAATAAGGAACAAATAAAAGATAAAGTACTGATTTGATTTAAATCTAAATGATCTATATTAAAATAAAGAGCATAATAATAAATACCATTAGTTTCTGTTGGATGTTTTAAAACTTTGCATCCTTCTAAATCTATCAACTTTGAAGGAATCTTTTGTACTTTTGCTTCAATATCTTCAAGATTTAATTTTGGTAAAGTATTTAAGTTTTCTAAAGTGTCTGGTGCTTGTTGGAAAGCATCTAATTGTTTTTGTTCTATTTGTAATTGTTGTTTTTGAACATCTGTCATAGAATTTAAAACATTTGTTAATGTCTTTTCTTCTTTTTCACGACGAATCTTTCCTAACTCTTTTGAAGGTTTTAAAACAATTTCACAACTATGATTATTTTCTAAAAGAACTTCTTTGATAAGATTTTCAAAATACCCTTCATTTACTTTCTTTTTCAAATCATCAAAGATCTTTCCATATTCTAAATGGGCTTCTGGTTTTCCTCCATAAAGCCAACTTTCTAATACTTGGAAACCGAAAATAATTCCTTGAGGATATCCCCCAAAGTTTCTTTCTTTTAAATTTAATTCTAAATAAGCAAGCGTGGCTTCAAGTTGTTGACGATCAATACCTTTCTTAATCAATATTTGAAGCGTATCAAAAACAATTTCTTTAACTTGATTTAAATTTTCTTCTTTTATATGATCAACTTCTAATTGACACCAATTTTGTAATTCACCGTCATTAATTGCTAGATAAACATTTTCAGCAAGTCCTTTTTCTAAAAGCACTTTATTTAAAACTGCCTGGTTATCACCACATAAAACATCACTTAATACTTGCATCGCAATAACTTTTTCATAGTCTTGATAACTTCCAATCACATTTCCCCATGCCATGCGATATTTATTTTCAGCGTTTTCTTCTTCCCCTATTTCATAATCTACCACTCGTCTAGAAACTTGAACAGGTTGTTGATAAATTGGTCCTTCTATTGGTAAATTCGCTTGCATTGAAGAAAGATATTCTTGATTTAAAAGTTCTAAAACATCATCAAGTGGGACATCTCCATCTAAAAAGACAAAGGCATTCGAAGGATGATAATATTTTTGATAAGTTTGGATAAATTGTTCATAGGTTAAACCGGTAATAGCTTCAGGATCACCTCCTGAAACATATTGATAACAGTTGTCTTTAAATAAAGCTCGATTCAACGCATTCATCATAATTTCACGAGGACTTGAAAAAGCCCCTTTCATTTCATTTAAAACAACCCCTTTATAAGTTGGGCTTTCTGTAGCTTCAATATGCCAGCCTTCTTGTAAAAAGATTTCTTTTTTATTTAAAATCAAAGGATTGAAAACTGCATCTAAATAAACTTTTGTTAGATTCATAAAATCTTGATTATTTCTAGATGAAATAGGATAAAAGGTTTTATCTTCAAAGGTCAAGGCATTTAAAAAAGTGCTCATTGAACTTTTCATTAATTCTACAAAAGGTTCTTTAACAGGGTATTTTTTAGAACCACATAAGACCGAATGTTCTAAAATATGAAAAACCCCACTATCATCACTTGGTAAGGTTTTAAACGCAATACCAAATGTTTTATTTTCTTCATCACGTTTTAACCAAGCAAGTTTTAAATGGGTTTTTATATGTTCCATTTCATACATTGTTGCATTAAGTTCACTGACTTCTGTCCTTTTTTTAACGACAAAGCCATATTTTGATTCATTTATTTTCATTGTACTACCTCATTTCTTTACACCTTATTTTACCTTTGAATAGACATTTTGTAAACGAAGACGATATTTTAGTAAACATTGATTTCAAATTTACTAAATGATAAAATAACTATAGATTGGAGGTTTTTATGGCAACAATAAAAGATATTGCTGAATTAGCGAAAGTATCAAGCGCCAGTGTTTCGCGTGTTTTAAATAATGACCCTACTTTGTCTGTTCCTAAAGAAACAAGACAACGTGTCCTTGATGCAGCTAATCAGCTTGGTTATAAAAAGAAAAATAAAAAAGTCTATGATACAGTGATGACATTAGGAATCATTCAATGGATATCTCCTATTGAAGAATCCAATGACCCTTATTATTTAAGTATTCGTCAAGGAGTAGAAGAATATTGTTTTAAAAACAAGATTGCTATCAAACGTGTTTTTAAAACAGATGTTGATTATTTAAATCAATTAGAAGATATTCAAGGTTTAGTTTGTATTGGAAAATATAGTCAAGAAGATATTGAAACATATAAAAAGATATGTTCAAATGTTATTTTTTTAGATATGAATATTGATCCTATTCATGAATGTTGTATTTTACTTGATTTTAAAAATGCAGTTAAAGATGTGGTTTCTTATTTAAGTCAAAAACATACTTCAATTGCCTATTTAGGTGGTAAAGAAATAATTCATGATAAGCTCTATCATGATCAAAGAAAAGAATATTTTGAACACTATTGTAAAGAATACAACATTGATTATTCTCTGAGCGAAGAAACGTTTTCAATTGAATCTGGTTTTAATATGACTTATGAACTTATTAAAAACAAGAAACTTCCTTCCGCTATTTTTGCAGAAAGCGATCCTATCGCTATTGGCGCCATGCGTGCTTTAAAACAATATGACATCAAAATACCTGAAGATATATCAATCATTGGTTTTGATAATATTGAAACAACCAATTATACCGATCCACCGCTTACAACAGTCTTTGCGCCAACATTTGATATGGGCTTTATGGCAGCTAGACAACTCTTTGATGCTTTTAAACATAATGAAAATATTTCACCAATCAAAATTCTTTTACCTTGTTTTTTAATCGAAAGAAATTCGTGTATTTAAAAATCTCTAGATTTTTCTCTAGAGATTTTTTATCACTTCAAATTTATAAGATGTTTTTTCATCATAAGTGTCGCCTGCTTTTAAAATCGTACTTGGGTTTTCTTCTAGATGAATCGCATCCGGCATATTTTGTGTTTCAATACAAATGGCATCACGGGCATTGTAATGTTGTCCATATTTACCAAGACGTCCATCTAAATAATTCGCTGTATAGATTTGTGCTTGTGGTAAAGTCGTTGAAACGGTTAATTTTCTTCCTGTTTTTTCATGAACCAATTCAACTTGGTTTTCTTTTGTATTAAAGATCATTGGATGATCAAATCCTTTACCAAGTTGTAATTGTTCATCATCATTATCGACACGATCTCCAATATAGGCAAATTCATTGAAATCAAAAGATGTTCCTTTGACATCTTTTATTTCACCTGTAGGAAGTCCATCAGGATCAATGCAAGCAAAACAATCAGCATGAACTTTTAATAAATGTTGATACACATTTTCTTTTTTGCCAGATAAGTTAAAATACGAATGATTCGTAATATTAATAAGCGTATCTTTCGAAGTAGTTGCATGATAATGCATGGTAAGTGTATCTCCTTCAAGTGAATAAATTGCTTTAAAATCTAACTCACCAGGATATCCTTCTTCCCCATCTTTAGAAACATAATGGAATTCAACACTTGTTTCATCAAGCACTTGATAATCAAATACTTGATAAGAAAAGCCTTTGATTCCTCCATGTAAGGAGTTAGGTCCATTATTAATTGGTAAATGATAAGTTTGACCGTTTAATTCAAAAGTTCCTTTTTTAATACGATTAGCAACTCTTCCAACAAGCGCCCCAATATAGGCATCTAATGTTTGATAAGATTTAAAATCATCATATCCTAAAACCACATCATCAACATTTCCTGCTTGATCTTTCATCAACACTTTAACAAGCGTACATCCATAATTAGAAACAACAACTTCTAATTCATCATTTTTGATTGTAATTAAATCAATATCATTTTCTACTTTCTCAATTTTAATCATCTTAAAGTACCTTCATTCCACCAAATTTTCTTACTTTTAAGACATGACAAGAACCTTCACCAAAATACTTTTCAATTTCTTCTTTATAATGATCAACGTATTCATCTTCCACAAAGGCTTGGATTGTTCCCGCAAATCCACCTCCATGAACACGACATACACCATGATTTTCTAAAATACCTTCTGATAAAGCAAGGGCCAAAGAAACAGCTTGATTATCTGGATATTTATTTGAATAAACGTTTTGTAAGTATTTATATGAAGAATCTCCTGAATCTTTAATAACTTGTTTAAACGTATCAAAATCATCATTTTTTAAAGAAGATACTGCTTTTTCCACACGTTTATTTTCATTAAATAAATGAATTGCTCTTAAAATCGCACGATCTCCCACTTCTTTTCTTACTTCTACTAATTGATTATAAAAATCTTTTTCATCTACTTCCCTTAAAACTTCTTTGCCAAAGAATTGAGCTACTTTTTTCATTTCATAAGGAACAGCTGCATAATCATCTGTTAAATCTGCATGAGAGGCATGGACATCTACGATACATAAACTATGTTTAAATGAAGAAAACTCAACATCTACTTTTTCGACAACAGGTTTACTATTATCCTTAAAATCAATATGAATCAAACTTCCTACTGAACAAGCACTTTGATCCATTAAACCACATGGTTTTCCAAAATATACATTTTCACTATATTGTCCCACTTGTCCAATCACGACAGGATCGACTTTCATTTCATTATAAAGACCTGAAAGAATAGTTCCAATCATGACTTCAAAGGCTGCTGATGAAGATAACCCTGAGCCTTGTAAAACATCACTTGTCATATAGCCATTAAATCCACCAATGTCATAACCTAATTCTTTAAAACGAGCAAGAACGCCTCTCATTAGTCCTTCAGATGTTCCTACTTCATTTTCATTTTTCGATAAATCATCTAAAGAAATAGGTTTTAAATCATAATCATCTGATAAAACTTTCACCACATCATTTTTAGAAACAACCGCAATAATGTCTAAATTGATAGCTGCCGCTAAAACTTCACCATTTTGATGATCCGTATGATTTCCGCTCACTTCACTTCTTCCTGGTGTACTATAGATTTCAATTTCTTGATCTCCATAAAGTGAAATAAATTTTTCAATGGCTTCTACATATCTTTGAGGTTGTTTTTCAATACGATTTTCATCAATATAGACTACTTTTAAAATATCATTATAACTTCCTTCTTGAATTTCTTTAATCACTAAACTTGCTTTTTTCATTCTTTTTCTCCTACCATTTCTACAAATTTAATAAAAGCTTCTTTTCCTTCTTCATTCATTTTAAAGACACCTGCATCTTCTAATACATTAACGAATTTATGTGTTAATTCTTCTTTAAGTAATTGATCCACTGTATCTTCATTAAAATCATGGCTCTTTAATTCATTATACCATGCCACATGCTTTTTCATATTTGAAATTTCTAAAATATTCTTTTTTCCTAATAAACATTCTTTTAAAACTTCTAATTCATCTTTTAATCTTGCCGGTAAAACCGCAAGTCCCATCACTTCAATTAAACCAATATTTTCTTTTTTAATATGATGTAAATTTTGATGAGGATGGAAAATACCATCAGGATATTTTTCACTTGTTCGATTGTTTCTTAAAACAAGATCCATTTCATACAATCCATTTTTCTTTCTTACAATTGGAGTAATGGTATTATGTCTTGTTTCATGGCTATAGGCAATAATATCCAATTTTTCATGAGAATAATTAATCCATTTATTTAAAGTATCTAAGGCAAATCGAATCATTTGTTCATCATTTGTTGAACGTACACGAATGGTTGATAAAGGCCAATTTAAAACACTGATTTGTAAATCAGGATATTTGTCTAAAGATATATCTTTAACAACTGTTGCTTCTTCTATTGGGAAGTTATAATGTCCTCCTTGATAGTGGTCATGTGTTAAAATAGATCCTCCTACAATTGGTAAATCCGCATTTGAACCTAGCATATAATGTGGAAATTGTTTAACAAATGAAAATAATGATCTAAACGTATTTTCATTAATGACCATTGGTTGATGGTTTTCATTAAAAATAATGCAATGTTCATTATAATAAACATAAGGTGAATATTGCATGTAATAGCGATGTCCATTTAACGTTAATGGAATAATACGATGATTTTGTCTTGCGGGATGATTAAAATTTCCTGCAAAGCCCACATTTTCTTTACATAAAAGACATTTTGGATAACCACTAGCTTTGATTGTCTTTGCCTTCATGATTTCTTTTGGATCTTTTTCTGGTTTAGATAAATTAATGGTAATTTCAATATCACCATATTTATAAAATTGTTTGAAACGAATATTTTTATCTGTTCTTGTTTTTCGAATATAATTCGAAGCAATAGATAAATCATAGAAATACTTTGTTGCTTTTTTAGAATCTTCTTTATAATACTCTTTAAATGTTTGAATCACTTCTCTTGGACGAGGCATTAAACAATTCATAATGCGCGTATCAAAAAGATCTCGTTCTGTAATATTATTTTCAATGAAGCCTTCTTGACAAGCATAATCTAACATTTCTTCTAAAATATCTGTCGCCACTTCTAATTCTTCACTCATTTCTTCTTTAGTAAAATGATCTAAATGAAATAAATCTAATAATAAGTTCACTGCATAAATTTCATCATCTTCGCTAATTAAATGATGTTGTAAACCAAAATGAATAAGTCGATTAATTTGATGATTCATTTTATTCTTTCCTCCGCTTTCTTTCTATACTTATTGTATCATTTTAGTAAATAATGTCAAATAATTTTACTAATTTTAGTAAATGTTTTACTAATTTATTGACTGAATTTTACTAAAAGTATAGAATTAAATCATCAAGGAGGACTAAAAATGAGTGTTTTAGTATTAGGAGGAGCTGGTTATATAGGCTCTCATACAGTTTATGCATTAATCGAAAAAGGAGAAGATGTTGTTATCGTTGATAATCTGCAAACAGGTTTTAAACAATTGATTCATCCTAAAGCAAAATTTTATCAAGGAGATCTACGTGATAAGGAATTTTTAAATAGTGTTTTTGAAAAAGAAGACATAAAAGGTGTTATTCATTTTGCAGCAAATTCTTTAGTTGGAGTAAGCATGAAAGAACCACTTGAATATTACAACAACAATGTTTATGGCATGATTTGTTTATTAGAAGTCATGAAAGAACATGACGTTAAATATATTGTTTTTTCATCTACTGCGGCCACTTATGGTGAGCCTAAACATATTCCAATCGTTGAAAGTGATGAAACAAATCCTACAAATACCTACGGGGAAACAAAATTAGCAATGGAAAAGATGATGAAGTGGTGTGATCAAGCCTATGGCATGAAATATGTTGCTTTACGTTATTTTAACGCTTGTGGTGCTCATGAAAATGGTTTAATTGGAGAATTACATAACCCTGAAACCCATTTAATCCCATTAATTTTACAAGTACCATTAAAAAAACGTGAAACAATTTATGTTTTTGGAAACGATTATGATACAAAAGATGGAACATGTATTCGTGATTATATTCATGTAAATGACCTAGCAGATGCACATATTAGAGCTTTAAATTATTTATATCAAGGAAATCCAAGTCAAACATTTAATTTAGGAAATGGTGAAGGCTATTCTGTTTTAGAAATTATCAACGCTGCCAAAGAAGTGACTCAACTTCCAATCCATGTCACAATGGCACCTCGTCGAGCTGGTGATCCCGCTAAATTAGTTGCTGATAATTCTAAGGCTAAAGAAATTTTAGGTTGGCAACCTCAATACACTGATATTAAACAAATTATTCAAACTGCATGGAATTTCCATTTAAAAAATTGCAAGTAAACTAAAATATACCTCCAAGTTAGTAACTTTGGAGGTTTTTATTTTGAAATATACTAATGAATTTAAAATAGAATAGGTACTTTTCAATCCATTTATAACGTGCATGGATCAAATATCAAAATAAGTAAAAAAGATTCTGACCAACACAAGTGATACAAACAAAATAAGGAAAACCAAGACTGTATAACATCTTAATTTTCCTTTTAATTAAAATACTCGGAGGTATTATAAAAGTTCTTTAAAATCATCGATTACTTTTATAACTCCAGGCATTTTTTCATATTCTTTTTTATTATTTGCAGAATTTACAACAATAATTTGTCTACATCCTGCTTGATAAGCATTTTCTATACCACTTTTAGAATCTTCAATAATTAAACAATCTTTAATATTGACATTCAATTTTAAAGTGGCATCTTTAAACATTGCTATTTTATTTTGATATGTTCCATTATCATAAATAATATCATCTACTTTCATCCACTTATCTAAATGAAATGATTCAACAAAAAAATCAATATTTTCTTTAATAGAAGCGCTTGCTATTGTAAAAGGAATTTTTTGATCTTTAAGTTGTTTGAAATAATCATAGCTTCCTTCAACTAGATGGAATGTAGCTTGATCTTCTTTACAAAATTGTCGATAGTATTTCTCTTTTAATTTTGAATAATAGTCAATATCTTCTTTTGTTGCTTGGTTATTTTTCATATATTGGATTATTTTTTGATTAGGAACTCCATTAAAATGTTTATGAAGTTCCTCATCTGTAATATCTTTATTTCTTAATAGCCTTGATATCGCACCCCAGGCTTTTACATGTTTATCGTTATCAAAAAACAACGTTCCATTAAAATCAAAGATAACACCTTTTACCATTAAAACAATTCCTTTGTTTGTGAAATGTATTTATACCAATAAGCTGAAGCTTTTGGATATCTTTTTTGCGTTTTATAATCAATATAAAATAATCCATATCTTTTATTATAACCATTTGTCCAAGAAAACATATCCATCAATGACCATATAAAATATCCTTTAACATTAACGCCTGCTTCAATCGCTTTTAACAAATAATAAAGATGTCTTCTTACATAGTCAATACGTGGTGTATCATCAATAATACCATCTTCAAAATCGTCTTTATAACCCATTCCATTTTCAGTAATATAAATTGCTTTATATTGAGGATATTGTTGTTTAATACGCACAAGCATATCAAACATACTTTCAGGATGAATCAACCAATCCCAATCTGTACGATCAATACCTTCTTTATTCATTCTTTCTCCAACACCTTTTAAGCGGAAACGAGAAGTTCCTTTTTCCCCTGTACCGTTATGATAGATATCATTTTCACCATCATAAGCTTGAATAAAACGGCTTTGATAATAATTCATTCCTAAATAGTCATTTTCTTTAGCTGCTTTTTTCATAATTTCTAAATCAGATTCTTCAATGTCTAACATTCCCTGATTAAGGGCACATAATTTTTGCGCAATTTTTAAAGTTTCATCACTATAATATCCTAAAAAAGTAGCATCTAATAAGAATTGATTTTGTAAAACATCTTCATTTTTTGCTGCAATAATATCTTCTAATTTATTTTCATTATAAGGATATTTATATTCTAACGATTGAACAATTCCTATCTTTCCTTTATAGTCACCTTTTTTATAAGCTAATACTGCTTTACTGTGAGCAAGCATCATATAGTGCATTGATTGAAATGCTTTTGTCATATTATACTTTTCTCCATTTGGAAAAGTTCCTTCAATATATTGATTTGTGCAAACTGCCCAAATTTCATTAAAAGTAAACCAATAGGTTACCTCATCTTTATATTCTTCAAAACAATAACTTGCATATTTTTCAAAAGCTTCAACTGTTTCTTTATTTAAAAAATCACCTTTTTGAAATAAAGTATTTGGTGTATCAAAATGATGTAATGTAACAAATGGTTCTACCCCTTTTTTATGACATTCTTTAAATAATTGATGATAGAAATCAACACCTTGTTGATTGATTTTTCCTGTACCATCAGGAAAAATACGACTCCAGGCAATAGAAATACGTATACCATTAATTCCAAACATCTTACATAATTTTAAATCAACAGGATATTGGTGATAAAAATCACTTGCTGGATTTGCTTGAAAACGACCTTTTTCTACCAAAAAGTCATCCCAAGCAACTTTTCCTTTCCCATACTCTCTTGTACTTCCTTCACATTGATAGGCTGCTGTAGCCCCACCAAAAATAAAATCATCTGCAAATCTCATCATTATTCCCCCATAATCTTAAAAACAAATTCTAAAGCACCTTTTGGATTACGTGTTAAATCAATATATTGTTTTCCTTCACAAGCAATACATTTAACATCCATACGATCTGCATCTTTCTTTAAATCTTCGTAATAAGAAGCTACTTGTGGTGCTAAAATAACAAGATCATAATCACCCATAATATCTAAATGTGCTCCATAAGAACCTGCAGCTGTAACTAATGGAATTCCTTCTTCTTTAGCACCTTTAGCAAGGGCATTGGCAAGTAAACCGCTTGTTCCACCACCAGCACATAATACAAGAATTTTTTTAGAATCTAATATTTTTCCATCAACTTCAACACTGTCATCTTCTTTTACTTCAAAGTGATTGTTTTTTTCTTCTTCTAATTTTTGATTATCATAAACTTTAAAGAATGGATAATAAATAACAAAATCCATTACTAAAACGATCACCAAGAAAATAACAGGTAATAATTTAATACCACATCCAAGTATAATTCCAAGAGGTCCTGGTGTTGTCCAAGGAAGCGTATAGATGAAACCATCCATATTAAAAACATCTACAAAGATTTTAAATAACCAAACATTAGCGATTGGAGCAAAAATAAATGGTACAAAGAATACTGGATTTAAAACAATTGGTGCCCCAAACAAGAAAGGTTCATTAACATTAAATAATACTGGAATCGAACTTGCTTTTCCAATTGCTTTTAATTCTTTTGATTTAGCAAGGAAAGCAAACATCAAGCATATAACAAGAGTTGCTCCTGTACCCCCTAAACAAACAACAAAATATTGTGCTCCTAAAGTTAAAACTTTATCAGCATGTTGTCCTGCTTGAACAGCAGCCAAATTGGTAGACATATTTAAAACTAATGCTGCTGAAATTGCTGGCTCTACAATAGATGGACCATGAACGCCAATAAACCAGAATAAAGACATTGCTCCATAAATAAGTGCTAAACCGACATAACCATCTGCGGCTGAAAATAGTGGCTGGAATACTTGAATAACCCCTTTAGCAAAACAAATACCTGTAGCCATTCTAAAAAGATAATCAAATAGCCAAATAATAATCATTGAAAAAGCAAATGGAATAACATCTTTAAATGTTTGAGATAAATTTGGTGGTACTTGTTCAGGCATTTTAATCGTAATATTACGTTTAATACAGAATTTATAAATACCCCCTACAACAAAAGCTGTCATAAAGGCTGTAAGTAACCCTTTTGAGCCCATAAATTCACTTGCAAAGCCACCTTCTAAAGCATCACTACTTAAAATTAGAAAACCACAAATGGCACAAATCATTGTTGAAATACTATTAATTTGGTTATTCGCTGGCATTTCACGGTTTAAAGTATCTGTAAAATGCTTTGTCGTTGTTGCTGCTACAGCAATCGCTAAGATTCCCATAGAATAGTTGTAAGGTTTCATAATGATTGTTTCTATTTCTTTTGACCAATAAAAACCAAAAACATTTGGAACATAAGCAATTAAAAGAAAAATACTTGAAAATAAAATAATTGGCATACTCGAAATAAAGCCATCTTTAATTGCTTTTAAATATTTATTTCTTGCCACTTTATCAAAAAATGGTTTCATTTTTTCAATTGGCTTAATAATTGCATCCATACACATTCTCCTTATTTTTTATAAACATCAATGAGTGTTGAAATAATATCTTTTAATAATAAAGTTGTCATTAAATGGTCTTGTGCATGAACCGTAATAAAGCCAACTTCTACGTGGTTACCACGTGCTTCTTGTTGTAATAATTCTGTTTGTGATTTATGCGCATCAACTAGACAAGCATTTGCTTCTTCAATTAATTGATCACATTTATCAAAATTTCCTGTTTTTGCATTTTCAACTGCTAATAATAATTTAGATCTTGCATCTCCTGAATAAGCTACAATTTCAAAACCAATCATACTTGCTTCTTCTTTTGTCATTGTTCTTTCCCCTTTATAATTGAAATAATGGTTGCAGCTTCTACATCACTAATAGTAATACGACATATTTGTTCTATTGGTAAAAGAATTTCTTTCACTTTTTCAACAGTACTTCTATCTTTTGTTAGAATATCACTTGCTGCTTGAAAATGAACAGCTGGTGAAAGATGTTTTTTCAAACGATCAATTAAACATATAATATGAATTAACAATCCAATAAGTGTATCATAATCTATTTTTTGATTTAAAATGATTTCAAGTTTATTTGCAAAATGGATCAATGGTTGTTTTAAATCTTCTATTTGAATATCTTCAAATTGTTCTTGTAGATAATCAAATAAATTTTCTAAATCATCTTCATCAGTAAATAAATCATCTAAACTCTTGGCATTTAATTTATAAACATTTGAAAGTGGAATCATTGTATATTGTGATAAGTGTATTTCTTGTCTAGAAATAAGTCCTTTGATCTTATATTGACTAGCAATTTGATCAATACGATTATAAATAGATTCAATTTGACTTTCTTGAATCAAGAAAATTTCAATATCTTTCAAATCAAAATGTTCTAAAAGATAATTCTTTGCCTGTACTAATTCACTTTCTAGCGAAGAAATCAATACAAGCGCTTCTTTTTGACTATTGTTTCTTACATATTGAAGATCTTTAAAATGTTCTTGTAAATATTGATATGTTTCATTAAGCGATAATAATTCATGTGCTTTATTGACACTCGTCATCGCAATAAGTGTTAATGGTATTTCTAAAAATTCAATATCGATATTAAGCTCAATCTTTATTGATTCTGCCATTGTACGAATAGAACCCATATCATAAATAAGAATCATTCCTTTTCCTTGATGAATATGTAAAATATATTCTTTCAATTCTTCATAAGATTCATTAATTGTTTGATCTAATTTTAAATCATAGCCATATATTGATTGCTTTCCACTTAATTTTTTAACAACATCGACAATAGAGGTTGCCGTATGTTCTCCATGCATCGCAATAAGTGTGACAACTTCTTGATGATGTATTTCTTCTTGCCCACAAATAAGAAATAACATCACCATAATAACTTCATCATTAGGAAGGTGTATTCCAAAATCATCATTAATTTTTTTAATAAATTGCTGTGTTTGTTTATAATATTCTGGAAATTGTTGAATAAAGTCATTTTTTTCTTTAGGTGATAGTCTTTGTTTTTTAGAAGTCTGAATAATCGCTGTATCAATATGTAAGGCTAATCCATATAAAGTTTTTGTTTCAAAAAGTATATTATATTGATTAGACATTTGATTTAAAAAATCTTCTACATCCTGTATTAATTTTAATGATACTATTTTTTCTAATTGTTCTTTTGAATAAATATTTTCAGTAATACGATAAAAATATTCTTGAAAATCTTTTTTTAATTCTACAAGAATTAAAGAATCCGTTTCTTCTTGTGTTAATTGTTGTTTCTTTAATTCTTTTTTCTTTTCGTCTATCGTTGAATAAATATGTTCTTTTTGTAGAGCTGTACTTTTTAATACTTGATCACCTGTAAATGTATATTGACTGTTTGATGAAACAAGTTCATCAATTTCATCTTTATAGTGTTTGTAATAAATCATCCCTTTTCTTACATGATTTGGAAAATCAGAGAGAAGTAATTCAATGTGTCTTTCATTTTTTTGAATACGTACATAGCTGTTAGCACAAGCATTATGAATATCATTTTTTAATTCTTTAATTTGTCCCGAACATTCATAAAGCATTAAAGAATGTAAAACAGTATTTGCGAGTTGAATAGAACATTGAATTTGTTTTGCTTCTTGGTTTAAAAACATCTCTATTAAATCAAATCTTTCTTTTAAACTTCTTGATTTTAAGGGTGGAATAGAAATCGTGTAATCCAATTCATTCATAAGCGTATAGGATGTTATTTTTTGAAGTGAATCAATATGACAAATGAAAATACATTTATACTTATCATTTGTTGCAAGATGTTGCATTGATTGTAAGAAATCAGATAATAAGTAATCATCTAATAAATGTGCATTTTTCAAAAAAAGTAATCCTGTATTTGCTTTTTGAATTAAACCTTGATTTTCTAAAAAGATGTCTTTTATTTTATTTTGATTTTCACTATAAGATTGACAATCAAAAATAATATAAGGTGCATTATTTTTTAATACTTTTGACTTTACAGCAAATTCATAAATACTCTTTACAAAACAATCAATACCACTTCCTCTTTCTGCAGTTAAGAGAATCTTAGGTAAAACAGAAGGATATAAAATGGCAGCTTTTGCTAGCATAATAGCTTCTTTTAAAGATTGATCATGACCAATTAAACTTTCAAAATCACGTTTTTCATTTTCATTAAAAACCAGTTGATATAAAACAGGTCTTCCATCAATCTTCTTTACTTTTCCTTCTTTTACTAATTGATTCAAAAGAGTTGAAATATTCGTTCGCTGCATATTCAATTTTTCGGATAGAAACAAAGTTGTTAATTGGGGATATTCTTCCATTTGATATTGGTTTGAATAGTCTTGAATAAATTCTAAAAGTATTTCTTTTTTTGTTTTCATGTTGTCCTCCATTACAACTGTTCTAACCGCTTACAACTATAAAATATTTTGTTAGGGCTTACAAATCCCTAATGTTCTCTATTTTTATACACTATAGAACAGTTTTTTTGTACACTGTATAACTATATTTTCTTATTTTATACATTTATTATACACTATTAACTATAATATCACATTATTTCATACACTATATAAACTTTATAACATTTTCTATACACTATTAAAAATAATAAAAAAACTGATATTTTTTATAATAACAGTTCCTTTATACGCTATTTTTTTATTTTCAATCTACAAAAAAATATCACTTATCTTATTTTTCAATTATTTCTTTATCATTTTTAATCATTTCACTTTGATTTTTATAAGAAGGAAGGTACCGAAACACTATAAATTCTACAACCTCATCTGTTTGATTTTCAAAAGTATGAATATCTTTATCAACAGAAAGCAAATCCCCCTGTTTTAATTTTAAAGATTGTTCCTTATTTGTTTCATCTAAATAACGATAAACAAGCTCTCCTTTTAAAATAAAAATATTTTCTGAAATACGATGATGTCTATGCCATTCTTGCAATGTACGAGGATTAATTTTATTATAATGAATTTCAGCGTCATTTAATAAATAATAGTCCACCTTGGTGCCGTTTGTTTTATCTACATGAATCGCCTGATCTTTCCTAATTAATTTCATACAATTATTCTCTCGCAAATGAATTTACATATAAGGCCTTTAATTCTTCATCATCCATTTCATCAACTTCTAAATAAAAATGTTTGATCCCTACTGCATCATAATAACCTATCACACGATCTTTCATTTCTTCTTTGCTGACTTCTTTTTTTACACCATTAATTGTTACTTCCATAATTATTCTCTCCTTTTCTCTATTCTATCAAAAAAATGGACTCTTCGTCCATTTTTACGACAATTATTTCTGTTTCATAAATCGTTAAATCATCCATAATTTTCCTCCATAGCCCTACTCTAACAAAAAGAAAATATTAAAGATGTTTTTATCTTTAGTTAAACCACAAATAAACGTATTTAAATATGATTTGTATCTTGAATAATTTTTCCGTCTTCAATCGTAATAACGCGATCAGCAATAGAGGCAATTTCTTGATCATGAGTTACTAAAATAACCGTTTCATGATATTTTCTTTGGGCGATTTTTAATAAATCAACAACTTCTTTAGAACTTTTAGCATCGAGGTTTCCCGTAGGTTCATCCGCGAAAATAATCGCTGGTTTACTTGCAAGGGCTCTTGCAAGGGCAACTCTTTGTTGTTGTCCTCCTGAAAGTTCATAAATAAAAGAATTCTTCTTTTCTTCTAGACCTAATAGATTAATAATTTCATTTAAATAATCATCATCAATCTCACCATCATCTAAATGAATTGGTAAAACTATATTCTCTAAAACATTTTGTGTGGAAATAAGATTGAAGAATTGAAAGACAAAACCCATTCTTCTTCGTCTAAAACGCGTTAAAGTATGATCATTCATTTCATAAAGAGACTTTCCTTCTAAATAAACTTCTCCTTTTGTTGGTTTTACTAAACCTGCCAAGATATGAAGAAGTGTACTTTTTCCACTTCCACTTCTTCCAACAATAGCTACAAAAGAGCCTTCTTCTATTTGTAAATCAATATGATTAGTTGCATAAATTTTATTATCTTCATAACCATATGTTTTAACAATATCTTTTGCTTCTAAAATAACATTCATATTAGTCATCTTCCTTTCTTATTTCTTCATTTTGATGTGCTTTTAAAACAATTAATAAAGGAATATTATAAACACATAAATAAACTAGAAAAATAATCCCTACTAACAGTATTAATTGCGCTATTGGGAAATAATGATCGATACTTCCTCTTAATAAAATCAACTCATAAAAACCACAAGGAATAAGTGTATATAAAAACATTTTTATTGATTTCCATACTTGTTTTATTTTAATTTCCCGATAACTTAAACCTATAATATGATACATAAAATAATCTTGATAATTATTTTCAATATGATTGTAATTTAAAAACATCATTAAAATAAAACCTACAGCTAATGCAAGTATTAAAAGATGTTTAGGAATATTTAATGTAGAAAACAAACTTACTGAAAGTTCATCACTTGTTACCATTTCATAAACTCTTGCTTTATAATGTTTTTTCATGAACTTTTCTACTTTTATAACATCTTTTATTGGATACCAATGATATCCTGAATAATATTCATCACTTGTATTGAATCGTTTTAAATCATCTTCAAGCATATAAATCATTGAATCATTATAATATTCATTTTCATTGATTCCAACAATGGTATATTCTTCACCTGCAATTATCACTTTTTCATTGAGTTTTACTTCATCAAGAGCAATCTCATAATTGTCATCTCCTAAATAATTTTCTTGATCATCATGAGAAGATGTTAAACTTTCTACTTGATATTTTTTCCCTTTAAAAGTTACTTGATTCGCTTCAACTTTAAGATTTGGATACCGTTCTTTTGAAAGAATAACATGATTAAAATGATTGCCCACGACAATTTCATGACTTTTTTGAGGAAATCTTCCTTTTAAATCATCTTTATTACTTTGATAATAATAAAGTTGGCAAAGTTTATAAACAGATTGAGGAATTTCTCGATAAGTCATAGTTATTCCTTCATCAATATAATGATGATTAATAATAATGTCATTTTGAGAAAATTCTTTTAAAAATAAATTTGCTTCTTTTTGAGTTGCCATCATAAGTTCTACCTGACTTTGTTCATTTTGATCTTTTGTTTGAATGGGATGTCCTTGATAGAAATAAACAAGCCCATATAAAGAAAGTATTAAAACAAATACATAAAAACAGATATTCATTCTTTTATTTGCCCATAACTCTCTCGTAGCTAAGGAAGCAAGTGTTTGTTTTTTTAATTTTTTATATCTTACTTGAATATAATTAAACTTTTTGCTATCAAAAGTACCTGCCAAAGCATTCTTAGAGCTTGAATAAATGGGAATGAGAACCGTTATAAAAATACAACTCATCAATACCAATACTAAAAATAATATTTCTTTAAATGAAATTTGATAAATAAATGTATGATAGGTTTTACTTTGAAGATAGAGATAACCTAAAGATACACATACACCTATTAACAATCCTATTAAAATAGAAAGAAAAGAAATCAGTATGTTTTCTTGCATGACCATCATCATTAATTGATTCGTTGTCATTCCTATTCCTCGATAAAGAGCCATTTCTTTCATTCTCTTCTTTAGGGAAGTAGAAGTTAAAGCGAATAAAACAAAAAGTGTAATTATAATAAATTCAAACGTTTGTTGAAGCTGATTGGTTGCTTTTTCTACTTGATTATGAATTTCATTATGATCATAACCATAAGGATTATAATCATAATGAATTTCTATTTCTTGATAGTTATTTCCATCATTAAATTGAATATAATGATTATCTGATAAAACAGATATATTCGAATAATAATCTTTTGTTTGATACGTCTCCAAGTTTGTATAAATATCAGGTAAGTTTTTATTGGCGGTTTGTATAATACCAACTATCGTATAATTTTTTCCTTCTATTTCTATTTGATCATAAAGTTTATACTTTTTAGAAACTTTTTGATTGATTAAAATTTCTTGATCATTTTGTATTTTTCTTCCTTTAATAATTTTTACTCGACACAATGAATAAATATTCTTTTCAATATGACCTACTTGGTAATTATCATATTTTCCTTGAAAATCTACATAACCGTATTTAATAATATCTTTAAAATAGTCTTTGCTGTAGATTTCAATTCCTTTTTGAGTTTGTTCATCAATATTTTCTATTCGTGTATACCAAGAACCATAGGTTGAAATATGATAGTTCTTTTTCATTTGATACAGATTATCAACAATAAAAAAACTTGAAAAAATAAAAGTAGAAACAATTAAAAGAACGATTAAAACAATAAGATAATGCTTTTTATACTTTTGAATATTTCTTTTTGCGAGCATATTGATCGTATGTGACATATTCTTTCCTCCTCTAACTTTATCTTACGATTCAATCATGAAAACTAAGTGAAATTAGATTTTTTTCTTCATTTTCATTTGAGGAAGTACAATTTCAAAGCAAGCACCTTGTTGATTATAAGCTTTCATAAAACCGTGATGAGCCTCTATTATTTCTTTAGCTATATAAAGCCCTAATCCTGTCCCTTTTGAATTTTCCCCACGATAAAATCTTTGAAATAAAAAAGGAAGATCTTTTTCCTTAAAACCATTTCCTTGATCTTGAATCATCATTTTTAAAGTTGTTTCATTTTTATAAGCAAAAATAGAAAGGGATGTAGAATTTTTTTCTAAACAATTCTTAATAATATTTTCTAATGCTTCTATAAACCATTTTTCATCACATAATACTTTTATATTTTTATTTAAATGAATTTGCGGATTTAGGTAGTCTAGATCTTCTTCTATTTCATCAATAAGCGTTTGTAAATCATATTCTTTAAAACAATATTGGATATTATGAGAATCAATTAAGGCAATTGTTTGCAAATCATTAACTAAATGCTGTATTCTTTGAATTTGATGTTCTATAGAATACAACTTTTTATTTTGGTTTTCTTCAAGTAATAATTCTGTTTGTATGCGAATAGAGGTAATCGGTGTTTTTAGTTGATGAGAGATATCTTCAATATAGTCTTTTAATTTGAGTTGTTCTTTTTTAATAGCTTTTAATGATTGATGATATCTTTTATTAAGCAAATATAATTTATTAGATAATAGACTTTCTTTAGATTCACCATCAATAATCGAAAAATCTTTTTGTTCAATAATAGCATCACAACATTGTATTAAATAATTCATTTGTTTCTTTTTATTTTTTTGTTCCAAAAAATAAAAAAGAATACTTGTAATAATAAATACATTAAAAATATTACTTACCAAAAAAGAATAGATTTCTACAACAATCATTAATACAAATGAAATAATCAAGCAAACATGATTATTCTTTTCTTTTTTTATATTTTCCATCGATACCCTACACCCCTTAATGTTTCAATATATTTTCGATTTTGATATTCTCCTAATGTTTTTCTTAATCTTTTTAAATGAGCTGTTAACGTATTATCTTCCACTACATGCCCGGTTATATCTTCAATCAACATTAATAAATAATCTCTGGTAAGTACCCTTCCATGTCCTTCTACCAGAGCCATTAATAAAGCAAAAGTAATCGTACTCAATTCTAATTCCTTATTATCTTGAAAAACTTTATGTTTTAACGTATCAATAATTAAATCATCTATATAGTAAACCCCTTGTTGCTTCGTTACTTTTCTAAGGTTACATTCAATTCTGGCACAAAGTTCTTTAATACCAAAAGGCTTACATACATAATCATCGCCACCTTCGTTTAATCCCCTTACAATTGTTTCTTCATCATTTAAACAACTTAAAAAAATAATTGGCATCTCATATTTTTCTTTAATCTCTTTACATAAATCAATTCCATTACCATCAGGAAGTTGGATATCTAAAAGAATTAAATCAACATATTCATTAACTTTTTTTAAAGTTTCTTTTTTAGATTCAGCAATCTCTATAAAATATCCTTTCTTCTCTAACATTTCTTTTAAAGGAGATGCAATACTTTGATCATCTTCTACAATTAATATTTTTTTCACAACTATCACCGCTTTTATCATATCATGAATAAATGAAAAAAAGATGAAAGTACAAACTTTCATCTTCCTAAAATATAAATTTTTCGATTTTTAATATAAATAAGTAAATGAACTAAAAAACATATACAAACAACTTTCATTGCTGGTGAAACGATCAACATCGGAATAATAAAACATCTATATAATGCCAAATCCATAAAAACAATTCCAAACAACAAACCTGTATTTTTCTTTAAATCAATGATTTTATGTTGTCCTATTTTATAAAGAAGAAATAAAACATAAAGAATACCTACTATAAAAATCATACAATAAGCTATTTGAAAAATATTATCAAAGATAGACATTTTCTTTATCATTTCACTTATAGAGATGGCATGACCATTCAAATAGAGTGAACTTATTGTATAAATAAATTCAAAAATATAAATTAAATAAATGAGATACGTATCTAACTTCTTTTTCATAAGACTTCATCCTTTCTATAGTTTTAAGTATACAAAAAGGATGTGTAAATCTTGTGAAAAAAGAACCAAACTGGTTCTAAAGGCGTTTTTTCAACATAGTAATATTTTCTCTTGCCCAAACTTCTTTAAAACCTAAATCAAGAAAAAGTTTTTTGGCAGGATTATTTGTTTCTATATCATCACATAAAAAGCGTAAACCATTATCTTTAGCTTGTTTACATAAAAGTTCTAAAGCAACTTTTCCTTTTCCTAAATGTCTATAAGGATATTCAATGATAACATTTAAAACATATTCTCGATATTCTTCTTCAAAATAATAAGATACTTCTCCAATATATTTTTTTATTTCATCATCATAAACATAAGCATAATAATGTTTAGTATCATTCATCCATAACTGATACCAAGACTTCCATATTTTTTTATTAAAATCAACAGTTCCCCCATTGATTTTATTAAAAGCCATTGTCTTTTTATCTTTTAATAATTTTTTTCTATATTTTAAATCTGTTATTTGTGGTTGTACTAATTTAATCATATTCTTCTCCATAAACAAAAAAATCCTTTATTAAGGACTTTATATTCACTAATGGGGCGGACGATGAGAATCGAACTCACGAATGCCGGAGCCACAATCCGGTGCGTTAACCACTTCGCCACGTCCGCCATGGACTATTATTATACAGTTAAAAAATGGGGCGGACGATGAGAATCGAACTCACGAGTGCCGGAGCCACAATCCGGTGCGTTAACCACTTCGCCACGTCCGCCGTATCAACTGCATGTATTAATTTACACTATTTCATGAATTTTGTAAAGTATTTTTTACAAAAATATCTACATTCTTTTTAAGATTTATTATACAATAAAAAAGAATATAATAATGAAAAGGATAAGTGTATGAATGAATTAGAAAATTATTATGGAAAATTTTGCGAAGACAAACGTCTTTTAAGAAAACATGGACAAGTAGAATATCGTACTTCTATGAAATATATTCATGATTATTTAAAAACTGGTGATCGCATTTTAGATATCGGTGCTGGTACAGGAAGATATTCTGTCGCTTTAAGTCAAGAAGGTTATGAAGTAGACGCTATTGAACTTGTGAAATATAATCTTGGAATGTTAAAAGCAAAGAAAAGTAATGTGAAAGCCTATCAAGGAACTGCTTTAGATTTATCACGCTATCAAGATGAAACTTTTGATTTAACACTTTTATTTGGACCAATGTATCACCTTTTTAGTTACGAAGATAAACTTAAAGCATTGTCTGAAGCTAAACGTGTAACTAAAACAGGAGGAGTTATTTTAGTTGCTTATGTCATGAATGATTATAGTGTACTTGTTCATGGCTTTAGAGATGGTCATATCAAGGAAGCTTTAAAAAGTGGGAAAATTGATGAACATTTTCAAACAAAAACCAATATCGATGATCTTTATAGTTATGTCAGAATCGAACTGATCAATCAATTAAATCAAGATTTGAATTTAAAAAGAATTAAGATTATTGCTGCTGATGGACCAGCAGATTATATGCGTCCTATTTTAAATAAAATGGATGACGAAACATTTGAACTTTTTATGCAATACCATTTATCTACTTGTGAAAGATTAGATATGATTGGCGCAAGTTCTCATACTTTAGATATATTAAGGAAGGTGTAGTTATGGCAATTATTAAATTAAATTATTTATCAAAAGCATTACTTAGAACTGTTGATGTTACTGTTGTTTTACCAACAGATACATTAGATATGGATACAATGACATATAATCAAAAGAAGGAATATAAAACACTTTATTTATTACATGGTATCTTTGGTGATCAAAATGATTGGCTTTATGGTACCCGTATTCAAAGATTTGCGAGTGAAAGAGGATTATGTGTCGTGATGCCAAGTGGAGAAAATATGTTTTACGTTGATCAAGAAAATACACATAATTTATATAGTCAATTTATTGGAGAAGAACTTGTAGAAATGACACGTGCAATGTTCCCTCTTTCTCATAGAAAAGAAGATACTTTTATTGCTGGTCTTTCAATGGGAGGCTATGGTGCTATTGTCAATGGTTTAAAGTATTACAATACTTTTGGTTTTATTGCCGGCCTTTCAAGCGCTTTGATATTAGATGATTGGGTAGATTGTAAACTTCCTATCATTCAAGGGGTTGACGCTAAAAAATATTATGAAAGTTTATTTGGCGATATAACAAAATTAAAAGAGAGTGATAAAGATTACTATGCTTTAGTAAAGAAAATCCCTCATGATCAACTTCCTAAAATGTATATGTGTATTGGAACGGATGATTTTTTACTTGCCACAAATCGTAAATATCGTGACTTTTTACTTGAAGAAAAAGTAGATTTAACTTATGAAGAAGGACCTGGAAATCATGAATGGGATTTTTGGGATCGTTATATTTTAAAAATTTTAGATTGGCTTCCTTTAAATAAAAAAGATGAAGGTTTAAATAGTGGTCACGTAAGCAAATAAGAGCAGGATAACCTGCTCTTATTTTAAATCAATGTTTGATTAAGTCCCCAATGATCAAATTCATGGAAAATAACATAAATATTATCAGCTTCGATTTTCGTTGTTTCATGAATCATTTGAATCATCGCTTCTGTTAATTTTTTCTTATCATCAAATTCTGCACTTTTATAAAGATTAATTTCAATCATCATACAAGGAGTTTCTTCCCCTTTAAAATACATAATTTGATCATCTTCCATATGAATCATCAAAGCTTTTTCTGTTTTACCAGGAATAAGTGAAATAAGTTCCCCCGATTTTGATTTAATTGTATTTTCTTGTCTTAAGGTTAATTTATGATTTGTTTTAAATGATATATATGGCATAATAATTCCTCCTCTTCTTTCTATTTTATCATTAAAAAAATAAATTGAAACTGTTTACAAAACATTTTTTGTAATGATATAATAGATATGCAAAGGTTTTATATGATTTTCCAAAATATCTCAAATATGAGGAAGTTGTATTTCACTTTATGTACACAATCTCATATTTGCGATTTTATACATAGAGTATTTCCATTTGTAATTTTTATAGGAGGTACCAGACATGGCTGTCGGAAAAGTAAAATGGTTTAATGCCGAAAAAGGATTCGGATTCATCACTAGTGAAGAAGGAAAAGATATTTTCGTTCACTTCTCTGCAATTCAAGCTGATGGATACAAAACATTAGAAGAAGGTCAAACTGTTGACTATGATGTAGTAGAAACTGATCGTGGTCCACAAGCACAAAACGTTGTTGTAAAATAATGTATAGAAAAGAAAAGAGATTGATGATGCAATCTCTTTTTTTATCTATAAACAACGACTGGTAAATTAACATAAATTTGTGAATATAAGCTTCCAGCAAATCCTGTTGGTAAGTTAATACATCCATGTGAACCGCTATTAATATAAATATCTCTACCAAACGTACTTCTCCATGAAGCATCATGTAGCCCTATACCTTTATTAAATGGCATCCAATATGAAACTGGTGATTCGTATTCATATTTCCCATTTGGTTGTTTTGTTCCTCTTAAAACTCTATTTCTTTCCTTATTATAAATATAATATGTACCATTTGGTGTAAGTCTTGAAGGATCACTTTCTTTACCACTTACAAAATCACTTTCTAAAGCAACCGCTCCATCTTTAACAAGCCATAAATGTTGTTTTGTAATATTGATTTCTAAATATGTCGTTCCTAGTCCACCATTTTCTCCTGATGGAAGTTGTCCTGTATGTTCAGGTGTTCTATTATTTTCACTTTTATTTTCATTGATCATTTTTAATAATGCACTTACTTCACTATCAGTAGAAACTCTAAATCCATAAGTTCCTCCACTGACTGTGTGACTTTGTCCATCTTTTCCAGTAAACGTTCTTGTTGCGCCAATGGAATTATATTGACTTGCAAGTTCTTTAACAAAGGCAGTTAATTTTTCTTTAAAAACACTTTCATCTTTTGTATAACTTCCATCATCTTGTTTACTTAACCAAGTAATAAGTGTACTTCCATCTAAAACAATTTCTTTTCCTTTAGGTGTTGTATATGTAATTGTTGATAAACAATATTCATTTGCTGCCTTTAATTGATTATTCAAATCTTGATCATCTTTGTAAACTTGAGGTTTAACATAACCATTTGCTTTTGTAACATCTAATTGTTGTTTTCCTTCACTTAAAGCTACCTTGATATTTTTAACTAATTCTTCAGTATTAAATTTTGATCCTAACGTTTCTTCAATAATTGAAAAACTTCCATCTTTATATTGAATATAGGCATCTGTTGGTGCAATTTGATTTTCTTCTTTAGCATGTTCCATTGATGCTATACCATTTGTTAAGTTTTCATCACTGATTTGTATTAAATCAGTTAAAGTATTTTTTTCATTTTTAAAGAATCCTATAAACCAAGCCCATTTATTTTGATTTTTCATTAATTGATTCAATGAATTATCTTTATTATAAGATACACCTAATTGAGCTGATTGTAATACTTCACTTTGTCCATCATTAAAAATCAATTTTAATGATTGTCCATTTACTTTCTTAGATAATTGATCATTTGCTTTTTGTAATGTCATTCCTCCAACATCACTCCCATTGACCATTGTTCCATTTAAAAACTTATCATTGTAATATAGCATTCCTGCTAAATAAACAACAAGAAGAACCAAAACAACAATCCCGCAAATTAAAACAGGCTTTTTATGATTCGAATACCAATTATTCTTCTTTTTTGTCATAAATACTCTCCCTTTCTTACATTTCCGCACCTATTTTATCACAAAATATTTATAGGTAAAGAAAAAGTATGGTATTTATCATAAAAAATGATAATCCATACTTTTATAAGATATTTTCTATATATTTTTCTAACTCTTGTATATTTTGATGATAAACAAAGCCTTTCATACCAACTTTTATAGCTGCGTCTATATTTTCTTTTAAATCATCAACAAAAAGGCATTCATTAGCTTTTAGATGATAACGACTTAAAAAATCTTGATAAATATCTAAATTTGGTTTTATTTTTTGATATTTTGCAGATGTATAAAGCTCTTTAAAATGTTGAAAAATAGATTTTGATTGATAATATTGATAAAATTGCATTGAACAATTAGACAACAAATAAAATTGATATCCTTTACCCTTATATCTTTTAATAAATTCTTCCATTTCATTAAACTGATCAAAATAATCAAACCAATGTTCAAAAGCATACACAATTAAATCTCTTTTTTTATCAGGAATTTGTTCAATTAATTGTTTTTTGGCATCTTGTAAAGAAAGAACCCCTTGATCAAGTTGTGCCCATTGTTTTGTTTGGAATAAATGTTTAATAATATAATCTTTTTCTTCTAAAGAAGATGCAAGCTGACTTGCAATATAGGAAACATCCCATTTACAACAAACATTTCCCATATCTAAAACAATATTTTTTATCATATGTAAAAAATAGGCAAACTGCCTATTATAATAAAGGATTAAGTTTTTCTAAGATAACATTTTTTCCAACAAAACCACTAATTTGATCAACGGCTTGACCATCTTTAAAAAGAATTAAATGTGGAATAGATTGAATTCCATATCTTCCTGCTAATGAAGGATCTTGATCAACATCTACTTTTGCAAATGTAACTGTTGGTAACTCTTGAGCAACTTCTTCTAAAACAGGAGCTAACATTTTGCATGGTCCACACCAATTAGCAAAGAAATCAATCACAACAACACCTTTAGAAATAACTTCATCAAATTGTACATTTGTAATAACTTCCATAATTTCACCTCCATTATATTATGCCAAAACTCTTTTTTTTTACAAGTGATATGCTTATATTATTTGAATTTTATCGCTATAACTGTTATTATGTGCTTGTGATTATACTAGAAATGGAGTGGTATTATGAAAAAAGTCGCAGTTGTGACTGATAGTAATGCAGGTATTCGTCAAAAAGAAGCAAAAGAACTTGGTATTTTTGTTTTGCCAATGCCTTTTACTATTGATGATCAAACATACTATGAAGATATAAATTTAACTCATGAAGAATTCTTTGAAAAACAATTAAATGGTGCAGAAATCTTTACTTCTCAACCTGTTGTAGGAAACGTTAAAGAATTATGGGATCAAATTTTAAAAGATTATGATGAAATCGTTCATATTCCAATGTCTAGTGGATTAAGTGGTTCGTGCCAAACAGCTATGATGCTAGCACAAGAATACGATAATCGTGTTTTTGTCGTAGACAGTCAACGTATTTCTGTTACTCAAAAATACGATGTCATTGATGCTAAAAGATTAGCTGATCAAGGAAAATCAGGACAAGAAATTAGTGATATTTTAACTGAAAATAAATTAAATGCTTCTATTTATATTACTGTTAATACACTTGATTATTTAAAAAAAGGTGGTCGTATTACCCCTGCCGCTGCTTTATTGGGTGGGATGTTAAAGATTAAACCTATTTTACAAATACAAGGTGAAAAATTAGATTCTTTCGCTAAAACTAGAACAATGGCTAGAGGAACTAAAATCATGAAAGAAGCAATCACTAAAGATATTAAAGAACGCTTTGGCGATGACTATCATAACGTGCATATTTGTGTCGCTTATACTTATGATGAAGCACCCGCTTTAGAATTAAAAAAAGAACTTGAAGAACTTTATCCAGGTGAAAATATTATTTGTGATCCTTTATCATTAAGTGTTTCTTGTCATATTGGACCTCATTCTCTAGCAATTGCTATATGTAAAAAAATTTAAGATTCTCGTTTGAGAATCTTTTTTATTTTTGGGTATAATAATTTGACTTTTTTCATTTTGATAGTCTATAATACATTTTAAGTTTATGCTATAATAAAACAAAAAAATATAAGGAGGTCATTTATGCAAGAAAAGCCAATCCATAATAAATATAATGGCAATAAAAATACAAAAAATAAAAATTTTAATCGTCATAGATCAACACATAAAAACTATAAAAATACAAAACATAATAAAACAATCGATACTAAAGTTTATGCTTTAGGTGGTTTAAATGAAATTGGAAAAAATATGTATTGTGTTGAACACGATAATGAAATTATCATTATTGATGCTGGGGTAAAATTTGCTGAAGAAGGTTTACCTGGTATTGATTATGTCATTCCAGATTATAGTTATTTAAAACGTAATGAAAACAAAATCAGAGGATTATTGATTACTCATGGTCATGAAGATCATATTGGAGGAATCCCTTTTTTACTACAAGTTGTAAAAATACCATTCATTTATGCTTCTCCCCTTGCTTGTGCGATGATTACAAGAAAGTTAGAGGAAAAGCGTTTAACAAATGCAACGCACTTGATTCGTATCGATGATGAATATCAAATAAAAACTAAATATTTTAATATTGGTTTTTTTAAAACCAATCATTCTATTCCTGAAAGTTTAGGAATTATTATTAATTCTCCTAACGGACGAATTGTTTCAACAGGTGACTTTAAGTTTGATTTAACACCTGTAGGAGATCCTGCTGATTTCCAAAAAATGTCGTTTTTAGGTGAAACTGGTGTTACTTTATTATTAAGCGATTCTACCAATGCTGAAGTTCCTACTTTTTCTAAAAGTGAAAAGCAAGTAGCATATGCTGTTCAAGAAGAATTTAGAAAAACTGAAGGACGTTTAATTGTAGCAACTTTTGCTTCCAATGTTCACCGTGTCCAACAAATCGTAGAAGCAGCAGTTAAATTTAATCGTAAAATTCTTGTTTTTGGTCGTTCAATGGAAAATAACATCCAAGTATCAAGACAAATGGGTTATATTAAAGCACCTGATTCTTTCTTTATCAGTAATAATGAAGCAAAAAAATTACCTGATAATGAAATCTTAATTCTATGTACAGGAAGTCAAGGAGAAGCTTTGGCTGCGTTAAGTCGTATTGCTAATGGAACACATAAATTCGTTAAAATCAAACCTGGAGATACTGTTGTCTTTTCATCAAGTCCAATTCCAGGAAATGCATCAAGTATCAATGTTGTTGTTAACCGCTTATTTAGAGCAGGTGCCAAAGTTTTAGTCAATACAGCATTCAATAACTTGCATACTTCGGGACATGCTAGTCAAGAAGAACAAAAGTTGATGTTATTACTTACAAAACCTAAATACTTTTTCCCAGTACATGGTGAATATCGTATGTTGAAAATTCATGCTGAACTTTCTCAAGAAGTAGGTGTTCCTAAAGAAAATACATTTGTTTTAAGTAATGGAGATACAATTTTACTTAATAAAGGAACTGCTCGTTTAGGACCAAGAATTCATGTAGATGATATTTATGTTGATGGTAATGATCTTTCAGGTTTATCAACTGCTGTTTTAAGGGATCGTCAAATCTTATCTGAAGATGGTATGGTTTCTGTTTTAATTGCTATGGATTCACATGAAGGAAAGTTACTTACAAAACCTGTGATTATTTCTCGTGGATTTGTCTATATGAAAGATAGTTTTCCAATGATTCGTGAAGCTGAAAATTTAGTTGGCCAAGCTTTAGGTCAATTACTTGCAGGAAAAACAACTTTTGGTGAAATCAAAAATACAACAAGAGATGTTCTTTCTCAATATTTTTATCGTAAAACAAAAAGAAATCCAATGATAATTCCTGTTATTATGAATAAAAAATAATGAAAAAAATAAAAAAAATCATTTTATGTATCCTATCTCTTTTCTTAGTTCTATGTCTTTATCAATGGTATATTCAAAGTAAAGATACTTATCGTTTTAAAAGTGTTACTTATACTCAAAAGACATTACCTAAGGAATTTAATGGTTTTACGATTGGTTATCTTTCTGATTTAAATCTTTCTACAAAAGAAGATTTAAATCATTTAAAAGAAGCTGTTAAAGATTTAAATAAAAAAGATGTTGATTTAATTTTATTTGGTGGAGATATTTATAGTAATGATTCATTTGAAACTGATCAAGTAAGTCAAATATTAAAAAATATCCACTCTCGTTATGGTAAATTTGCTGTTTTAGGAGAAAAAGATCAAGGTGATTCTACTAATAACACAAATTTATTAACTGAAGCTGGATTTGAAGTTTTGCATAATGAATTACGTTATATTTATTATAAAGGTTCTATTATTGATTTATTAGGATTAGAAAATTCCGGTGATTGTTCAGGTTTAATCAACGAAGACAATAAAGATCATTATAAAATTGCTTTAGTTCATCAACCTGATTATTTTACACAAATTAAAGAAAGTTCTGTCCAACTTCAATTATCTGGTCATACTTTAGGTGGATACTATAAGATTCCTTTTATTGGCGGATTAGAAACAAAAGAAATGGGTAAAAAATATGTAAGTGGTAAACATACTAATAATGGAACTACCCTTCTCATTTCTAATGGTTTTCATAAAGAATCAAATGATCAACATCGTTTTATGACATATGATGAAATCAATATTATAAAGCTAAAAAAATAGAACTCATATTTGAGTTCTATTTTTTAATCATTGTTCCAACACCTTTTTTAGTAAAGATTTCAATAAGTAAACTATGTTCTAATCTTCCATCTAAAATATGAACACGTTTAACATCATTTTGTACTGCCTCTAAACAATTCTTCAATTTTGGAATCATTCCTCCAGTAATAACACCATTTTCAAATAATTCTTTAGCAGATGCTGTATCAATCTTTGAAATCAATGTATTTGGATTATTTGGATCTTGTAAAACACCTTCAATATCTGTTAAGAAAACAAGTTTACTTGCTTTAACAGCACGAGCAATCGCTGTAGCTACATCATCTGCATTAATATTATAAGCATGATATTTTTCATCTAATCCAATAGTTGAAATAATTGGTGTATATCCTTGTTCTAATAAAGCATTAATAAGTGTTGTATCTACTTTAGTAATTTTACCAACGTAACCAATATCTTCACCTTGAGGCATTACTTTTTCTACCGTAATCATATTTCCATCTTTACCAGATAAACCAACAGCATGTGTCCCAATTTGTTCAAGATGTGTCACTAATCCTTTATTAACCTTTCCAGATAAAACCATCTCAGCTATTTCTAAGGTATCACAATCTGTAACCCTTAAACCATTTTTAAATTCACTTTTAATTTGTACACGATCTAACATTCTATTAATGTCTTTACCACCACCATGTACAATAATTGGTTTTAACCCTACAGATTTCAAAACTGCAATATCTTTTAAAACGCTTTTTTTGATGATTTCATTTGTCATGGCACTTCCACCATATTTGATGACAACAATATCACCTTCATATTTTTGCATATACCCTAAAGCTTCAACTAATATTTCCGCTTTATTAATTTCTTTTGTAAACTCTTGTTGCATTATATTTCCCCCTACGAACGATAATCAGCATTGATTTTGACATAATCATAAGTCAAATCACAACCCCAGGCAGTTGCTTTTTCATTTCCCATTTTCATATCAATATTTGTCTTAACATAATCACTTGATAAAATTTGTGTTGCTTTTTCTTCACTATAATCAGTAGCCATCCCATTTTCTACAAGTTTTAAATTACCAAACTCACTTTCAATATACAAATCAACTTGATAAGGATCAAATTCTTCTCCAGAATATCCCATTGCACATAAAAGTCTTCCCCAGTTTGCATCATTTCCAAAGATTGCTGTTTTAACAAGTGGTGATGTACAAACACTTTTAGCAACTACTTTTGCTTGTTTAACATCTTTTGCACCATTTACATTTATTTCTAATAATTTAGTAGCCCCTTCTCCATCACTTGCAATACATTTAGCTAAGTATTCATTAACATAATATAAAGCTTCTTTAAATGTTTGATAATCTTCATCTTCTTTTACAATTTCATCATTACCAGCTAAACCATTAGCGAGTAATAAAACAGTATCATTTGTTGAAGTATCTCTATCTACAGAAATCATATTAAAAGTATCTGGAATAACTGATTTTAATGCTTTATTTAATAATTCTTTAGAAATATTTAAATCAGTTGTAATAAATCCAAGCATTGTTGCCATATTTGGATGAATCATCCCTGAACCTTTACAACATGCTCCAATAGTTACCGTTTTTCCTTTTACTTCAATTTCAACAGCTAAATGTTTTGGTTTTGTATCTGTTGTCATAATTGAAGTAGCTACATCAATTCCTGCTTGATGATCATCTTTTAATTGTTTTAAAGCTTCATCAATTCCTTTTTCAATTGGATCAGTAGATAATTGTTTACCAATGACTCCTGTTGAACAAATCAAAACTTTTTCTTTTTTTACATTTAAAGCATTTCCGACAATATTTGCGAATTTTTCATTTGCTTCTTCACCAAGTTTTCCAGTACAAGCATTGGCAATCCCACTGTTAATCGCAATAGCCTTTACTGTATCACCGTTTTCTACAACTTGTTTATCCCATAAAACAGGAGCCGCTTTTACCATATTTGTTGTAAAAGTTCCTACTGCTTTTGCTTCAACATCAGAAACAATTAAAGCAAAATCTTTATTTCTCTTTTTAATACCAATATGTAATCCAGCCCCTTGATATCCTTTTGGATTTGTTACTGTACCATTTTCTATTACTTTCATACTCTTTTCCCCTTATAACATAGCAGGTGCTAACATAAGCCCTGTTTTTTCATCTAAACCAAACATAATATTCATATTTTGAATAGCTTGACCAGCAGCTCCTTTAACAAGATTATCCATAGCCCCCATCATAATAACTCTATGTGTACGAGGATCTACTTTATAAGCTACATCAACAAAATTTGAACATTTAACATTTCTGACTTCAGGAACATTTCCTTCTTTTAAAACACGTACAAAATATTCATCCTTATATATATCATAAGCATTTTTAACATCTTCTTCACTTACACCATCTTTTAATGAAGCATAAGCAGTAATTAGAATACCTCTATTCATTGGAATTAAATGTGGTGTAAAGTTAAGTAAAACCTTTGATGAAGAAGCATACCCTAATTGTTCTTCAATTTCAGGAGTATGACGATGACTCGCTACTCCATAAGCTTTAATACTTTCATTCACTTCACAATATAAGTTTTGTACTTTAGCACCTCTACCTGCACCACTTGTTCCACTTTTAGCATCAATAATCAATGTATTCATATCAATAAGCCCTGCTTTAGCAAGTGGATAAATCGATAAAATAGAACATGTTGGATAACATCCAGGATTAGCAATCAGTCTTGCATTTTTAACATCTTCTCTATTGATTTCACATAATCCATAAACAGCTTCTTGAATAAATTCAGGTGAAGCATGCTTAATTCCATACCATGACTCATATGTTTCTACATCTTTAATACGATAATCTGCAGATAGATCAATTACTTTCACTTTCTTTAAAACTTCTTCACTTACCATCTTAGCGCAAACCCCTTGAGGTGTAGCAAAGAAAACCACATCTACATTATCTAAATATTTTTCAAGATTTTCATCTACACATTTTTGATCTAATAAAGTGAAATACCCCTTATAAACATCACTATATTCTTGATCACTATAAGTTCTAGAAGAAACCCATTCAATATGAACATTTGGATGTGTTAATAAAAATCTAACAAGTTCACATCCTCCATAACCAGTTGAACCAACAATACCTACATTAATCATTTCTTACTTTCCCCCTATAAAAAAAATAAAAAGTCGTCTCTATAAATAGAGACGACTAATCGCGTTACCACTCTAATTGTTGTAAGTTGACCTTACAACCTCTTTCATCTTTAAGGCAGATCTACCAAAAGATATACTTAATTTCCATCTTTCCTCTCGTAAATGCGTTTCATCTTTACTTCCATTCCTATCTTCCATCAACATAGGATCGCTTTGATTTCCATAAAGACTACTCTTTTAGTCCTCGAGTTTAAAATCATTATATGACAAATTTCCATTTTGTCAATAATGATTTATTAAGAAAAAAATTTTTTATATATAATAAAGATACGTTTACATTTTTTAACATCCAACATTTCGACAAGGATATTGCATATTTAAAAAAAGTAGTTTATGATAATAATAATTTATAATATAAAAACAAGGGGGAAACTATAAATGAAAGAAAAAGTTGTTTTAGCTTATTCTGGCGGATTAGATACAACTGCAATCATTCCATGGCTAAAAGAAAACTATGATTATGAAGTTATTTGTTGCTGTATTGACGTTGGTCAAAAAGAAGAATTAGATGGCCTAGAAGAACGTGCAAAAGCTTGTGGAGCAAGTAAACTTTATATTGAAAATGTGGTTGATGAATACGTAGAAAATTACATTATGCCTACTGTTCAAGCAGATGCTGTATTTGAATACAAATACTTATTAGGGACTGCAACTGCTCGTCCATTAATCGCGAAAGTATTAGTTGATGTTGCTCGTAAAGAAGGTGCTGTTGCTATTTGTCATGGTGCTACTGGTAAAGGGAACGACCAAATTCGTTTTGAATTAGGAATTAAAGCTTTAGCTCCAGATTTAAAGATTATCGCTGCTTGGCGTGATCCTAAATGGACAATGGATTCTCGTGAATCTGAAATTGAATACTGTAGAGCTCATGGTATTAATTTACCTTTCTCTGCTGATAATAGCTATTCTCGTGATAGAAATATTTGGCATATTTCTCATGAAGGATTAGAATTAGAAGATCCATCATGTGCTCCAAATTATGATCACTTATTAGTATTATCAAATTCTCCAGAAAAAGCTCCAGAAGAAGATGTTCACTTATCAATTGATTGGGAAAAAGGTGTTCCTGTTGCTTTAAATGGTGAAAAATTATCACAAAGAGAAATCTTAGAAAAATTAAATGAAATCGGTGGTCAACATGGTATTGGTATTATTGACATCGTAGAAAACCGTGTTGTTGGTATGAAATCAAGAGGTGTTTATGAAACACCAGGTGGTACTATCTTAATGGAAGCACATCAACAATTAGAAGAACTTATCTTAGATAGAGAAACACTTAAATATAAACGTCTTGTTTCTGTTGAATTTGCTGAACTTGTTTATGCTGCTAAATGGTTCTCACCACTTAGAGAAGCACTAACTGCTTTTGTTGATAAGACTCAAGAATATGTAACAGGTACAACAAACTTTAGATTATATAAAGGAAATATTATTAAAGAAGGTACAACTTCTCCTTATTCATTATATGATGAAGATATCGCATCATTTAAAACTGGTGATTTATATGATCATCATGACGCTGAAGGATTCATTACTTTATATGGTCTTTCAACTAAAGTACGTGCAATGAAATTAAATAACAAAAAATAAAAAGAGCCCACTGCTCTTTTTATTTAAAGGAGGAAATTTATGAATTTATGGGGTGGAAGATTCACTAAACCTACAAACCAACTTGTTTATGATTTTAATGCTTCTATTAAATTTGATAAGACTTTTGCCAGTCAAGATATCAAAGGAAGCATTGGTCATGTAAAAATGCTAACAAAACAAGAAATCTTAACACAAGAAGAAGGTCAACTCATTGAAAAAACTTTAAAAGAAATTTTAAATGAAGTTGAAAATGGAACATTAGAAATTGATGAAAGCTTTGAAGACATTCATAGCTTTGTAGAATCTACATTAATTGATCGTATTGGTGATACTGGTAAAAAATTACATACTGGTAGAAGTAGAAATGACCAAGTTGCTTTAGACATGAGACTTTATACAAAAGATCAAATAGAAATGTTGAATACTTTACTTGTTGATTTATTAAAAACTATTCATGAAATCATGAAAGAACATGTCGATACCATCATGCCTGGTTTTACCCATCTACAAAAAGCACAACCAATTACTTTAGCTCATCATATGGGAGCCTATTTTGAAATGTTTAAGCGTGATCAATCACGTTTACATGATATTTATGAAAGAATGGATTATTGTCCATTAGGTTCTGGGGCTCTTGCTGGAACAACTTATCCCTTAGATAGAGAATACAGTGCTGAAATTTTAGGTTTTAAAGGACCTTGTTTAAATAGTATTGATGGTGTTTCAGATCGTGATTATTTAATTGAACTTTTAAATGCAATGTCTACGATGATGATGCATATGTCACGTTTATCTGAAGAAATGATTATTTGGAATACCAACGAATATCAATTCATTGATCTAGATGATACTTTCTCTACTGGTTCTTCTATTATGCCACAAAAGAAAAACCCTGATATTTGCGAGTTAATTAGAGGAAAAACAGGACGTGTTTATGGTGCCCTTATGGGATTTTTAACAACAATGAAAGGTTTACCTCTTGCTTATAATAAAGATATGCAAGAAGATAAAGAAATGTATTTTGATGCTTTAAATACTACTAAAGGTTGTCTTCAATTATTAAGTGATATGTTAAAAACAACAACATTTAATAAAGAAAAAATGAAAAAATCAGCAATTGGTGGTTTTACAAACGCTACTGATGCTGCTGATTACCTTGTCAATAAAGGTGTTCCTTTTAGAGATGCACATGGTATTATTGGACAACTTGTCTTATATGCAATTAGTCAAAATAAAGATCTTGATGAATTAACTTTAGAAGAATTTAAAAATATTTCTGATGTTTTTGAAGAAGATGTTTATCAAGCTATTGATGTTAATACGTGCGTTAACAAAAGAAATACTATAGGTGCATGTGGTCAAGAGATGATGAAAAAAGTTATTGCTTTAAATGAAGAATACTTAAAACAATTTTAAAAAGGGCGTTTGCCCTTTTTCTTATGCTCTTCCATATTTTATATGATAAAGCGCTTCTAATAATTCAAAAATGTACGTAATCGAAAACTTACCAATCAAAGATAAATGATCTGTTCCTACTTGAATAATCATATCAAATTGCTCTTGATATGGTATATTTTCTACTTGAGTAATACATATTTTATGTGCTCTACTTTTTGCAATCTCTCTTAACATATCTGGATGATCTTGCCAATAACCTCCTGCAATCGAAGAAACAATAATCAAATCATTTCCTGTTAAATCACGAACCACTTCTTTTTGACTTTGTAAAGGATACATTCCTGTACATTTCTTTCCTAAATAGGATAATTCAATTTGTAGTTGCATGGAAACAGATTGGGTAAAAAAGTTACCCGCAAAACAAATTTCATTACTTTGATAAATAAGATCTACCAGTTTTTCTAATTCTTCAAATTCGATCATTTCATAAGTTGATCTTAAGTTTTGTACAATATTTTCAAAATGATCATTAAATAAATCTTTAGTTGTTTTTCCTGCAACTGGTAAAACAGGAAGTTGATGGTCAAATTGCATACGCATTGAATCATGATTAAAATAACGTAAATTCATGGTCACATCCATTTTAAAATCACTGAAGCTTTCATAATTAAGTTTTCGACATAGTCTTGAAATTGTTGCTGTAGAAACAAAACACATTTCTGCAACATCTGTAATATTTGACTCTGGTATTTTATTAATATTTTCTAATATCTTTTTAGCTGCATTTGCATAAACATCATCTACTTTAGCCGTATTAATAAAATTAATTAAATTATAAAAAGCACTACGCATGATTAACCTCACTCATTTTGATTACAAAAACTTTATCATCATCTAAACATATACAATTCAGTTGTCCTCTTTCTCCTAAAGCAAGACCACCATCTATACCTATCTTATTATGAAACTCATCATCATACCAAACATCAAAACTTTTATCTCGATTAATAAAACAAAGTGGTGTATGTCCAAAAATATATGTCTTTTTTAAGTCACATTCACTTAAAAAGAAATAATCTCGAATCCATAAAAGCGTATCTTCTTCTTGATCTTCTAATGAATTTTCGGGATCTATTCCTGCATGTACTAATACATAATCTTTATGATTAACAGTAAGTTCAATATATAAAGGTAAGTTTTTAAGATAATTATAAAGATTTCTCAAAAAGACATTTCTTACAATTGTATAATCACAATGATACAAATTCTTTTTACATAAATAATTTCGAATATTTTCTATTGTTTTTTCTCCACCATTTTGTGCCCATAATTTAAATTCACAACTAGGAAAATCAAAATCATTATGATCAATTGCTTCTTTTAAAGCTTCTTGCATCATATATTCATGATTGCCTTTAAGTAAAGTAATATTATCAAACTTTTGAATATAAAAATAGATATCTAAACTGCAAGGTCCGCGATCACAAATATCTCCAAGTATATAAAGTTGATCATGACTATTAAATTGTATTTTTTCTAACATTCTTTTAAATATTTCAAAATTACCATGAATATCAGAAAGTACATATGTCTTACCTTTCATATTGATCACCTAAAATTATCATAGCACAAAATTAAATAATTTGCTTAAAAAAGAAACAAATTTAAAAAAGATGCCTAAGCATCTTTTCCAATTGTTGCGACCATGACAGCTTTAATTGTATGCATTCTATTTTCAGCTTCATCAAAAACTACAGAATTTTTTGATCTAAAGACTTCATCTTCAACTTCTCGAATATCAATACCTTCTTCATGTTTTGTTTTTGCTACAGTTGTTTCAAAATCATGGAATGAAGGTAAACAATGCATAAATAAAGTCGAATCCTTACCTGTTTTACTCATCATTTCTTGAGTTACTTTATATGGTGATAACATTTCTACTCTTGGTTTATATAAGCTTTCATCTTCCCCCATACTTACCCAAATATCTGTATAAATAACATCAGCTTCTTTAACTGCTTCATCAACATTATCTGTCACTTCAATTGTTCCACCTGATTTTTTAGCTTCTTCCTTACAATAAGCAAGTACTTCTGGATCGATATGTAATGATTTTGGACCTAGACAAACAAAATGCATTCCCATTTTGACTGCTCCATACATCAAACCATAACAAACATTGTTACGAATATCTCCAGTAAAGACAAATTTAATATCTTCTAATGGTTTATCTAAATGTTCTTCGATTGTTAGAAAATCAGCAAGTGTTTGAGTTGGATGATCGACATCTGTTAAACCATTCCATACAGGTACTCCTGAATATTTTGCTAGTGCTTCTACTGTTTCTTGTTTAAATCCTCTAAATTCAATACCATCATACATTCTTCCTAATACTTTTGCTGTATCTTCAATAGATTCTTTTTTCCCCATTTGTGAGTTACTTAAAAATGTCGCATGTCCACCTTCATCTAAAGCAGCCACTTCAAAAGAACATCGTGTTCTTGTTGATGTTTTTTCAAAAATCAAACATACATTTTTCCCTAATAAATGTTGTCCAATTTTTCCCGCTTTTTTATCTGCTTTTAATTGATGTGCTAAATCTAATAAGTATTTAATTTCTTCTTTAGAATAATCTTTTAATGTTAAAAAATGTCTATTTTTAAGATTCATAGTAATCCCCCTTTTAATAGTATCTATTCTATCAAATTACTGATATTTCTTCAATATTGATAAATAATTATTATTTTGTTTAAAAATCAAACAATTTATATATAATAAGGAGCGGGGAGAAAATAAAAGATGAGAAAAATTGGATTTAGTAACGAAAAATATATTGAATTACAATCAAAACATATTAAAGAACGTATCAAACAATTTGATAACAAACTTTACTTAGAATTTGGTGGTAAATTATTTGATGACCACCATGCATCTCGTGTTTTACCTGGATTTGAACCAGATAGTAAATTAAAAATGTTATTAGAATTGAAACAAGATGCAGAAATTATTATTGTCATTAACGCCAATGACATTGAAAACAATAAAATGCGTGGTGATTTAGGAATCACTTATGATTTAGAAGTTTTAAGATTGATTGATGCTTTCCAAAACATTGGACTTTATGTTGGAAGTGTTACAATTACACGTTTTGAAAATCAAGTACACGCAATTGCTTTTCAAAAGAAACTAGAAAACTTAGGAATTAAAGTCTTTAGGCATTACCCTATTGCAGGTTATCCAAATGATATTGAAAAAATCGTTTCAGAAGAAGGATTTGGAATCAATGATTACATTGAAACAACAAAACCACTTGTTGTCGTAACAGCACCTGGTCCAGGAAGTGGAAAAATGGCGACTTGTTTATCACAACTTTATCATGAATATACTCATGGTATTAAAGCAGGATATGCGAAGTTTGAAACATTCCCTATTTGGAATATTCCTTTAAAACATCCAGTCAATTTAGCTTATGAAGCAGCAACTGCAGATTTAAATGACGTCAATATGATTGACCCATTCCATTTAGAAGCTTATAACGAAACAACTGTCAACTATAATAGAGATGTTGAAATCTTTCCGGTTTTAGAATCAACATTCAAAAAAATCATGTCAACTTGTCCTTATAAATCACCTACTGATATGGGTGTAAATATGGCTGGAAATGCAATTATTGATGATGAAGCATGTAAAGAAGCAAGTAAACAAGAAATTATTCGTCGTTATTATCAAACAAAACTTGATTTTAAACGTGGTCTTGTTGATAAATCAGCTATTTCTAAAATCGAAGCCATCATGCTTTCTTTAGCTTTAAAAGCTACAGATCGTAAATGTGTCAATCCTGCATTAGAAATCGAAGAACAAACCAATGAACCAGGATTTGCGATTGAACTTAATGATGGACATATTATTACTGGTAAAACAACATCTTTACTTGGAAGTGCTTCAGCATGTTTATTAAATGCATTAAAATATCTTGCCAATATTGATGATGATATTTTGCTTATTGAACCTGAAGTTATTGAACCCGTATCTAAACTAAAAAAAGGAATCTTAAAGAATAAGAATCCTCGTTTACATACAGATGAAGTTTTACTTTCATTATCTATTTCTGCAAATAATAATGAAAATGCTAAAAAAGCTTTATCTTGTATTGAACAATTACAATACTGCGAAGCTCATTCATCTGTTATCTTATCTGAAACTGATATTGATACTTTAAAACGTTTAGGTATCCGTTTAACTTCAGAAGATAAATTCCAATTTAATCGTATATATCAAAAATAAGCCAATTTTGGCTTATTTTTTTAATGTTTTAAACAATAATGTAAATAGTTCTTTATTTCTTGTCTTCTTGCTTCTATTTTTAAATAAATACTCTTTTCTAAGTATTCTATTTCTTTTACATAACAATGTTGATGTAAATATTTAAAATCTTCTCCTTGACTATAAGGAATAGAGAGTTCAAATACTTCATAATCTTTAAAGAGCAGATGTGAGATTTCATCTTCTAATAAATCAAAACCTCTTTTATATTTTGCAGAAATAAAAACATACGGTGATTGTGGTTGAATATAAGCATATTTATTTAAATCAATTTTATTATAAACATAAATCATTGGTGTATTTTCAACCCCTAATGATTTTAAAACCTCATTGGTTGTTTCTACTTGCATTTGATAGTCTTCAAAACTTGTATCTACAACATGTAAAAATAAATCTGCTTCTTTGACTTCTTCTAAAGTAGAGCGAAAAGCTTGAATTAAATGATGTGGCAATCTTTCAATAAAACCAACCGTATCCGTAAGCAAACAATCATGATTTTTCATTTTAATATGTCTTGTGGATGTTTCTAGAGTCGCAAATAACATATCTTTTTCAAAGACTTTCTTTTGTTTATCCTGGCATAAAGTATTCAATAAGGTCGATTTACCACTATTTGTATAGCCTACTAAAGCAATAACAGGAATTTGATTATTCTTTCTTCTTTGTCTTTGTACTTGTCTTTGTTTGACGATTTCAGCAAGTTCTTTTCGAGAACGGGCAAGCTTTCTTGCAATGATTCTTCGATCAAGTTCAATTTGTTTTTCTCCTGATCCTCTAAAACCAGAACCTCCTTGTTGATGTGACATATGTTCTTGCATTCCCACAAGACGTGGTAATAAATACTGATCACGAGCAATTTCTACCTGTAGTTTAGCCTCTTTTGTTTTGGCTCGTTCATCAAATATACGTAAAATTAAATCTGTACGATCTGTTACTTCTGTTTCTAGAAGATCTGTTAAATTCTTTACTTGTAATGGTGTAAGTTCATTATCAAAGATAACCATTTCATCTTGAAGTTTTAATTTAATTTCTTCAATTTTACCTTTACCAATATACGTTGCTGGATTTATTTTTTCTAATTTTTGAATCACCACATCTACCACTTCAATATGACACGCCTCACATAAAGATTTTAATTCTTCTTCATAAAAAGGATTTGTTGATGTTAATACTAAGATTGCTTTCATTCTTTCACCTCTTTAAGTATTCTACCAATTAGGAGACGCTATGAAAAGATATAATGACTATTTTACTTTACTCTTTGTCACATTTTTAACACTTTTTTCTTTTTTTCATATGTCAACAATTGTTGATGTCAGCCATGATGTCATTACCATTGTCTTTAAAAATCTTCTACCCTCTTTACTTCCGTTTATGATTCTTGTTTCACTTTGTTTAAATCTAGGTATTTTAGATATCCTTGCTTATTTTTTACAAATTCCTTTTTATAATTTATTTTCATTGACACCAATGATGTCCTCTCTTTATTTTGTTTCCTTTTTTTGTGGCTATCCAACCAATGTAAAAATCATTAAAGAAGCTTATGAATTAAATTATATTGACCTTGATGAACTTCAACATCTTCTCTCCATTGCTTCTTTTAGTTCCATCTCTTTTATTTTTGTTTCCTTAAACACACCCTATTCTCTTTTAATTTTTATTTGTCACCTTCTACCAAGTCTCATACTTGCCTTATTTTATCACCATCCTCAAAAAAAACTTACCTTTAAACAAGTACGACAAACTCTAAAACAACCACATCTTTCTTTTGTAAAAGCCTTTAAAAAAAGTGTTCTTTCCAGTGTCTATGCTTTCCTCTTTATTTTAGGATATATGTTGATTTTCCAATTTTTTGTTTCTTTTTTACAAGATGTTTTTCCTCAATTTTCTTTTGATTATCTTAAAGGAATTTTAGAATTTAGTAGTGGCTCTTTAAAGATCATTCATCAGTCCAAAAAAATGCTTCCTTTTGTATGTTTCTTTCTCTCTTTTAGTGGTTTTTCCGTTATGATGCAAGCTGATAATCTCTTAGAAGCTATTCCCTATTCTTTTAAAAAATATTTTCTTTCTCGTCTCTATCATGGAATTCTTTCTTTTATTCTTTGTTTACTATTTCTTCAATTTGGATTGATTTGACAGATATATGGTATTTATTTATAATAATAGTAACCATTACTATTAGGAGATACTTATGAAAGAAATTAAGATTAGATACTCTAAACAAAGAGAACTCATTTTCAACAATTTAAAACATAGATATGATCACCCTACTGCAGAAATGATTTATCAGGACTTAAAAGTAGATTATCCCCATTTAAGCTTAGGAACAGTATATCGTAATTTAAATCAACTTGTTGAAACAAAACAAATCAAGAAACTCGATTTAGGAGATACCATGGTTCACTATGATGGCAATATTCAACCACATATGCACTTTATGTGTAACTGTTGCCAAACAATCTATGATCTTGATAATAATGATGAAAAAATTATTAAACAATTTGAAAAAACGTACAAGCATCATATTGATGTTATTGATATCAATATGTCAGGTATCTGTGAAAAATGTTTAGAAAAAAAGGCAGCTTAATTGCTGTCTTTTAATTTACTTTAGATGGATTATAAACACTTGGTCTTTTTAAAGTTTTAACTAGTATATCACTTTGTTGCTTATTTAAATCTATTGCATCAATATGATAATAATATTGACTTGCTGCTTGAATCCCATAATTTCCTTCACCTAAATAAGTAATATTTAAATACATCTCTAATATTTCATCTTTACTATACATTTTTTCTAAATCCCTAGCGATAAAGACCTCCGCAAATTTACGGGAAAGATCTTTTTCAAAAGAAAGACATAGATTTTTTGAGAGCTGTTGAGTAATGGTCGATCCACCCTCTTTAAAAGAAAAGGTTGTAAGGTTTGTCAACATCGCACGTGCTAAACCATAATAATCTACAGGACCATGTTGATAAAAACGTCGATCTTCGCTTTCTAATACTGCTTCTTTATATATCGGTGAAATTTGATCAAGCGTGACATAATCTTCTTTACTCTTTAGTTGATGGACTCTTTCAGATAAAGATTGTTCTTGGATTTTATCTTGGTAAATTTGATAGCCTAAATAACCATAGTACCCACAAAAACCAGTAATAATAACTAATAATATTATAATCATTTTAAAAAGTAATTTTTTCATAGAATGCTCCTTATGTTATAATCTCAAAGAGGTGAATTTATGTCTTTTATTTATAATTTTTTTCTTTTATATCCCTATTGGTTTATAAAAACAATCATCCATTGGATTTTACAATTTTATAAAAATATTTTTTGTTTACATATCAATGAAAATAAAATTGATCAACTTTCTGGTTTTGAATTTGAATTACTCGTTCAAAAACTTTTGATTAAAAGCGGTTATCATGATGTAAAAATCACTCAAGCAAGTGGTGATTATGGAATTGATATTCTTGCCAAAAAGAAGCATGTTTTTTATGGATTTCAATGTAAAAGATATCAAAAAAATATTGGTGTCAGCGCTATTCAACAAGCATATGGTGGTATTTCTTACTATCATTTAGATCGAGCAATCGTTATTACCAATTCTTATTTTACAGAAGCCGCTTATCAATTAGCTGCTATCAATGATATTTTATTAATTGATCGTCAAAAGCTTTTAAAAATGCTTAAAAAATCCAAACTCTTTTCTAGTCAAATACCTTTTTATTGTTATATTGTTGATATCTTCATTATTGGCTTTTTTTACTATATATACTTACAATTGCGTGATCTTATTTATTTGAGTCTCTGTCTTTTTCATCTTCTTTTACTTATTTATATGTTTTTTAAAACATTACGTTATAAAAAATATAATCAAATTAAAGAGTATACGATTCATGATTATCAATAGCTAGAATCGTTTTTTGATAATGTTGATAGATTTTATAACAAATAAATGCACTGAATAAAACAATAAAAACAATCGACATAAAACAATGCATAAAAAAGTTTTCAGGCAAAATATTAATAATTGGATCCAAATGAGGATTAAAAAGCCAATAATCATTACTAAACACCAATTGATGAAACATCACAAATAAACGATCAAAATCAACAAAAGCAAAGAAGCCTAAAATCAAAGGAATGACAATCGTTAAAATGGCTGTCAATTTAAAAAAGCGATATTCTTTTTGTTTAATTTGTCTATAAACCAAATAAGAAGTTGTAAAAAAAGTAAGCAAACATACTATTTGAATCATTTCAAAAATGCGTTTCACTTCTTCAAAATGAATACGTCCACCTTTTGACATGATAAAATCTTTAAAAACAAGTTTTCCTTGATAAAAGATAGATTGATAATGTATTAAGATTTGATAATTTTCTTTAATTTGTTGATATGTATAATGTGTATTTTCAACAAGTTTTAAATGATGAATATCAAAATAATAAAGTGGTTTAAAAAAGACAACAAAAACAACAGAAAAAGAAATGATAAATAGCATGAAAGATATACTTGTCAGTATATCTTTTTTACTATAAGTCATATAAAAATTCTTCACCTTTTTGAACTTCTACTTTAGAAAGGTTTGGATAATCTTGTTGTCTTAAAACTTCATAAATCGTAAGCGCTGCACAGTTAGACAAATTTAAGCTTCTTACTTTGTCAGACATTGGAATACGTACACAACGATCTAAATTTTCTTTTAAAATTTCTTTAGGAATTCCATCATGTTCATGTCCAAAGAATAAATAATGTTCCTTAGAACTATCACTATAATCTTGATCCGTATAACAAAGTTTTGAATAACGTGTAAAGAAATGATATTCTCCTGGGTTTTTAGCTTTGAATTCTTCATAAGATTCATAAACATGTAAATCTAGATCTTTAATATAATCAAGTCCTGCTCTTTTCATTTTTTTATCATCTAATTCAAATGACATTGGTTTAATAATATGAAGTGATGTGTTGGTTGCAACACATGTTCTCATGATATTTCCAGTATTTTGAGGAATCGCTGGATGTACTAATACAATATGGTTCATTTTTTTCTCCTTCTATAATTCTTTTAAAATCGTATATAATTTTTTGAGCGCTTTAGCTCGATGTGAGTACTTATTTTTTTCTTCTAAAGTCATCTCTGCACTTGTTTTTTGACAAGGTGGGAAATAGAAAATTGGATCATAGCCAAAACCATTGACCCCGGCAATATGATCATGAATTTCACCTTCAAATGTTTCTTGAATCAAGATAGGTTCTTGATCTGGAATACATAAAGCTAGAGCACACACAAAGCGGCATGTTCTTTCTTTACCTTCAATTGCATCAATGATTGCTTGATTGATAATTGGATAAGGGGTATCTTTTCCTAAAAAGCGAGCAGAATAGATTCCTGGAAGCTTTCCAAAAGCATCGATTTCAATGCCACTATCATCTGCTAAAACAATTTTATGTAAATCATCAGCAACATATTTCGCTTTAATCAAAGCATTTTCTTTAAATGTTTTCCCATCTTCAACAATATCTGGAACATCATCATAAACATCTTTTAAAGATTTGACTTCAATATTTAAATCCTTTAACATTGCTTGAATTTCTTTGACTTTTCCTTGATTGGTTGTCGCCACTATGAGTTCTTTCATATTTTCATCTCTCTTTCTTTGTATGTATTTTAGCATTTTTTGTATCATAGTTCACTTATTTTCTTTATAATATAACTAGGAGGTTTGCTATGATTAAAAGATTAATTGTAAACGCAGATGATTATGGTTTATCTGAAGGTGTTTGTTTAGGTATTTTAAAAGCGCATAGAGATGGTATTTTAACTTCAACTACTTGTATGATGAATATGGAAAACATTGAAAAATATTTAGAAATGACAAAAGACTATCCAAATTTAGGCTTAGGTGTTCATTTGAATATTACAGTAGGAAAACCTTTAACAAATGTAAGTTTTGTTGATGAAAAAGGAAATTTTAAATCAAGAGATACTTATACAAATAGAGAAGCTATCGTATCTCAAGAAGAGCTTTATCAAGAATGGAAAGCTCAAATTGAAAAATTTATTAAAATCATGGGCCATAAACCAACCCATCTAGATTCTCATCATCATGTTCATTTACTTAATAGTAATATTGATGTTGCATTAAAGCTAGCTCATGAATATGATTTACCTATTCGTCAAGAAACATACTTACAAAAAGATTTTGAACCTGTTTATTTTGAAGAACTTTTCTATAACCAAGATGCTACATTTGAAATGATTGATACGATTTTACATAAAGATGTTAAAAATTATGAATTAATGTGTCATCCTGCGATGATTGATTGGAAACTTTATCAAATATCTTCTTATAATTTAAGACGCGCTCATGAATTAGATATTATATGTAGCCAAAAAGCAAAAGAAATGACAAAAAAGATTGAACTCATTAATTATCAAGACATAGAAAAAATCTAGCAATTAGCTAGATTTTTTTAGGTCTAATCATTAAATAAATTGGTAATCCAAGTAAAATACTTCCACCTATAATATTTCCTAAAGTTGAAAGTAACATATGTAACCACACACCACTCCAAGAAATTCCTGTACCAAGAGCTGTAAAAGTCATCGAAAATGTTCCCATATTGGCAATACTATGTTCAAATCCTGGTAAAACAAAAGTCATAACAATAATCATCATAATAAATGTTTTAGCTGTTTCTTCCTTTAGCTTCATTCCTACAAATGCTGCTGCACAAACAATGAAATTACATAAGATTCCTTTAATAAAAAGTTCTAAATAATCAAAATTTAACTTATTAGAAACAACACTTGCAAGATATTGATTCATTGCCTCATGATTAACACCACTTTTAATAAACAAAAAACAAATCAAGACAATACCAACAAAATTACCTACATAACAAATCCCCCACATCGGTAAAATATCAAAAAATCTTAGTTTTTTATGATAAACTGGAAACATTGTGGTAAAACAATTTCCTGTAAATAACTCTGAACCAAGTAATACAATAATAACGAGTCCTATTCCAAATGCTCCTGCAAATGCAATTTTAGATGCAATCACATGATGTCCAATTAATAAAACTGCTAAAGTATAAGATAAAATCGTTGCAAGCCCTAAATAAAGTCCTGCTACAATACTTCTCATAAAAAAACGAAACGGATCTTTTTTAGACATTTCATATTTTGTCATGGCAGCTTTCTCTAATAATTCGTAATCCATAAAATTTCCTCCGTTTCTTACAATAACATAAAAAATATATAAATGTAACCTCTTCCATTGTTTTTATTGCTTTATTTTTATGTTACTTTATAGATGAGGTGATTATATGTTTCAACATATCATTCAAGAATTAATAACAAAAGCAATTACTCAACAAACAGAAAAAATCATTGAAAAGAAAACTAAGAAACAAATAAAAAAAGAAGAAGTTTATTTCCAAAAACCTCATCTTTTTATCTCTAATTACTATCAAGCCTATGCTTTTTTATTAACTCTTCCTTTTTTATTAATAATTTTAACTCTTTGTATGATTATTCAATTTAAAAATAATCACTTAGATATGGTCATTATTTGTGTTCTTTTAATTCTTTTACTTATCACTGTTACCTATAAACAAAATCATAAAAAATTAATGATTGCTTATTGGCAAGATATTCTTATTATTTATAACGCTAAGGGCACTCAACTTATTCAAATACCCGCTTATTACTTAAAACAAGCTATCATAAAACCCAATAAACTCATTATCCCTTATCATCAAGAAACTTGGGTTATTCAAATAAACAAACATGATAATTTAAAAGAAGTTGAAGAAATGCTTACGTATTTCCAACTTCTTTAAATCAATTTTCATATTCATCTTGTTGTCTAACTTCATCTAATAAAATTTGTTTTCCACATCTTTTAAATTTCCAATATTCTACAAAAACACCATCATAGCTTTCAATGACTTGATTTTGTTGGTCTACTGTTGCATCATTCATTTTTCCTTCAATATATACCCAAAAATAATCTTCATTATCATTCTCACTATCATATAAATTAACTACATTTTGTTTAAGAAGATGAATATGACTTAATTCATTTCTCTTCCCCTGAAATTCATTCCAATTTATCTTAGCCTCCCAAGCATCATATAAATTCTCTGTCAAATATTTTTTTAGTGTCTTTAAATCTTGACGCCCCCAAGCTTCTTGTATTAAATAATAACTCTTTTTTACCTCTTCTTTGATTCTTTTTTCATTCCAAAAATCATCTTGATCATCTAAAATAGCTAATTGCTTTTTGGCTCTTTGATGAAGCTTATTAGCTTTATATCTTCTTTGAAAAGCATATACCCCATAAATCGTTCCTATAAATAAACCTACTGAAACAATCGAACTTACTGGATTATATGAACGACGTCCATAATAATAATGATCATGATAATATGAAGGTGAACTACTACTTGAAGAACTTCCTCCACCTCCACTACTTCCCGAGCCACTGCCACCACCAGCTCTAGCATAACAATTTCCTGTAAGTAAACATATCATAATTAGAAATGTTGAAATGATGATTCTTTTTTTCATACGTAACCTCCGTTTGATTTATTATAACATATCATTGACATCTAGAAAAAGAAGTATAAAATATAGTTTGAATTCAAACTATATAGGAGGCAACTATGTTAGAAGATAAATTTTATCATCAATTACTTAAATGTTTTAATCAACAAAAAAGATGGATTAATCAACAAACAAATCAAATTGATGTCTTACCTGGGCAAAGTAAGTTTTTACTTTGTTTAAAAGAATATGGTCCTTTATCTCCTAAAGAATTAGGTAATCATTGTTGTATTGATAAATCGACAACCACTACTTTATTAAATAAAATGGAAAAAATGAATTATATTGAAAAGAAAACTCAAAACCAGGATAAACGTTCTATTCAAATTCATTTAACCAAACGAGGTTATGAAAAAGCATTACAAGTTGAAAAAATATCTAATGAAAGTGAACAATTATTTCTATCAACACTTTCTAAAGAAGATCAAGTAAAAATTATACAACTACTTAAACAAATCAATTTATTTATGGAAGGAGAACTTAATAATGGAAACACAAAATAACTTTGCGATAGGAAGTATTCCTAAACATATTATGTCTATAGCTGGACCAATGATTGTCGCTCAACTAATAAATGTTTTATATAATGTTATTGATCGTATTTATATTGGACGTATTCCTCATGTAGCGACCCTTGCTATGGGTGGTCTAGGAATTTGTTTACCAATTATTTCCATTGTCATGGCTTTTGCAAACCTCTTTGGTATGGGTGGTTCCCCTCTTTGTTCAATTGCTAGAGGTCAAGGTAAAAATGATTACGCTGAAGAAATCATGGGGAATTCTTTTGCGTTGCTTGTCATTTTTGGAATTATTTTGACCATTATTGGTTTTATCTTTAAAGAAGATATTTTATGGGCTTTTGGTGCCAGTAAACATACCATTAGTTATGCTTTAGACTATCTATCAATTTATTTAATTGGAACGATTTTTGTTTTAGTCAGTCTAGGAATGAATAGTTTTATTAATAGTCAAGGATTTGCGAAAGTAGGAATGATGACTGTTCTTATTGGCGCTGTTTTAAATATTGTATTAGACCCTTTGTTTATTTTTGTTTTACATATGAATGTTAAAGGAGCTGCTATAGCAACTGTGATTTCTCAAGGAATTTCTGCTTTATGGACCTTACAGTTTTTAACAGGAAAACAAACTATTTTAAAACTTAGAAAAAAATATTTTAAACTTAATTTCTATTATGTCAAACGTATTTTTTCACTAGGAACTGCTGGTTTTATGATGGGTATTACCAATTCGATTGTAACTATTGTTTGTAATTCTACGCTACAAGCTTATGGTGGAGATCTTTATATCGCCATCATGACTATTATTAACTCCATTCGTGAAATTGCTCAACTTCCTGGACAAGGAATGGCTAATGCTTGTCAACCTGTTTTAGGATACAATTATGGAGCCAAAGAATATAAACGTGTTTTATCAGGAATTAAATTTGTAACTATTGTTTCTTTTATAATGATGTTTGTTATTTGGCTAGCAATTACCCTATTCCCTGAATTTTTCATTCAAATCTTTACGCATAATCAAAAAATAATAACTCATGGTATTACTTCTTTACATCTTTATTTCTTTGGATTCTTTATGATGACTTTTCAAATGGTCGGACAATCAACTGCCGTTGGTTTAGGAAAATCAAAACAAGCCATCTTCTTTTCTATCTTTAGAAAAGTAATCATTGTTGCACCTTTAACTGTTATCTTACCAAAATTTATTGGCATCAATGGTGTCTTTATCGCTGAAGCAATCAGTAATTTCATTGGTGGTGGCGCTTGTTATATTACAATGTGGTTGACTATTGGTAGAAAACTTCAACAAAAATGTAAGGAGACTGTATGAATACTCCAAAATTAGAAACAAATAGACTTATTTTAAGAAAATTTAATGAAAATGATTTAAAAAGCATTTTATGACATCTTTTCTGACAAGGAAGTTAATCTTTATCTTCCTTGGTTTCCTGTAAAAAATTTAAAAGAAGCAAAAGACTTTTATCAAGAAAGATACGCTTCTATTTATCAAAAAGAACAAAGATATGCTTATGCTATTTGTTTAAAAGAAAATAATCTTCCTATTGATTATGTCAATATTGATTTAGATGATAGTCATGATTTAGGTTATGGTTTAAAAAAGAATATTGGCATCAAGGAATTGTTAGTGAAGCCGTTGAAGCTGTTATTCAACAAGCAAAAAAGGATAATCTTTGTTATTTGACTGCAACCCATGATATTAAAAATATTCATAGTGGAAATGTCATGAAAAAGGTTGGTATGCATTATTGTTATTCTTATAAGGAACAATGGATGCCTAAAAACAGACCTGTTATTTTTAGAATGTATCAAATAAATCTTGATGGAAAGAAACGGATTTATCAAAAATATTGGAATCAATATGAACATTTTATTGAAGAAAACATATAAAGGACAAGTTATTTAAAACCTGTCCTTTTTCCTATATAACAATTAACTTGTTGATAATATTGAAGGTATTGTTCTTTGAATTCTTGTTTTAAAAAAGGCTCTTCAACATATTTGATTTGAAGATGAAACATCATCATTGCAAGCAATGAAATAATCAATAAAATTGTATTAAAAAACATTAAACACATTCCTAGATAAACAAGATCAAAACCTAGAAAGGCTGGATTACGACTAATTTGGTAAATACCATTTGTAATCAAATCTGTTTTTTCTTCATAGCTCACTCCTGCACGCCAACTATCTTTCATTGTTAAAACAGAAGCAATAAAAACAATATCTCCTATGATTCCTAAAAATATTCCCATGATGCGAATTATCAATGGAAAAGTCATTGTATTTAAATAAATACTTAGTATTTCTATGATAAAAGTAGCTATCGTTGTTCCTTTCATCATTATTTCTATCTTCTTTTGAATTCCTTGTTTTCCTTTTCCCATATGATCTGTTTGAATTCCTTGTTTTCTTTGTTGAAACATCTTTATAAAATAACAAAGATAAAAGACAAGCAAAATCATATATCCTACTATTTGCATCTTAATTCCTTCTTCTACTTATTAAATCTATAATGATCATCACGACACCATATAAAACACCAGCTATTGCCCAAATAATCCAACTATATTGTATTTGTCCATTACCATTTTCACCAAAAGTATAATAAAGAAAAATAGCAGTAACAACAAGCCAATAGATGGTACTGATTTTAGATTTTAAAATGTTATTCTTTTTTTGTTTAGGGGTATAATCCCCTGTTTGTAGAATCTTATCTAAAGCATTTTGATAAGTTCCTGCTAAAACAAGAAAAAAACAACCAATACTTACAAACAATAAAAGAAAACAAACAGCAATACTTTCTAAAAATTCATAATTTAAAAAGATAAAAATAGGTAAAACTGATAAAATACATAGAGCAATGCCTAGAATTTGATAACGGTGATAGTGATCTTGATAAGCTTCTTTTTCTTTAACTGCGTATTCTTTTACACTATTTTCAAGAGAAAAATCTTCTTTTTCTAAAAAATCATATTTTTTAACTTTAAAAGCACATAAACAAAATAAGATAACTGCTATCGTAATACAAATAATTAAAAAACTAAGACCTATACTTATTGCTAAATTTTCTGCCATATGAAATCGTTGGTACTGACATAGCGTTGTAAAACCAATTAATGGAATAGGTGAAATCACACATAAAAAGGTTGCAAAGGCAATTTTTAAAGATGATTGTTTTCTAATCTTTAAATATTCTTGTACTTGTGTCAAAGATAAATAAATTCCTGTTTGAATGTTCCCTTCATTTTCCTGATCTAATAATAGATAATCTGTCGTTACATGAAAGAGTTGGCTAAGTTGAATAATTTTATCGGTATCAGGCATCGATTGACCTGACTCCCATTTTGAAACAGCTTGTCTTGAGATTTGAAGATGGTTAGCCAATTCTTCTTGTGACCACCCTTCTTTTTTTCTTAACATCATTATTTTTTCTGATAAATTCATAACTTCCCTCCTGTTTCTATCTTAGAACAATTATTCAAAAAGTACTACCAACTCTACTTTTCGTTTTGTCAACTATCAGTTGACATTTAGATATTTGTTTTAAAAAAGCTTATAATTCCTACAACAATTAATAAAACAAAGGCAAAATAAAGCAAACCACATGAGACCATCACCATTAAAGTAATCGGCAATAAAATAATCGTTAAAATAAATTTTGAAAGTCCCCAAGCTGCCTTTAAGCCAAAGAAAAATAATTTTCCAAAAATGTAAAACATCAAAATCATAAATAAAAAATAGAACATTTTAATCTCCTCTTATCCTAAAAAAACATCCATTAACATCATGATCACAAAACCACTCAAAACACCAAAAGTTCCGACATGACTATGTTTACCAAGTTGTGCTTCTGGAATGAGTTCTTCTACTACAACATACATCATCGCTCCTGCAGCAAAAGATAAACAAATAGGTAATATTGTTTGCATAATATGAATTGTAAAACCAGCAATAACTCCTGCAATGGGTTCAACAATCCCTGAAAGACTTCCATAAACAAAAGCCTTTGTACGTGACATTCCTTCCTGTTTTAAAGGAAGAGAAATAGCTGCTCCTTCAGGTAAGTTTTGAAGTCCAATTCCAAGAGCTAAAGCAAGTGCAGAAGCAAATGTAATACTCGAATTACTTGCAGCAATCGCAAAAGTCAAACCTACCGCAAATCCTTCAGGAATATTATGTAAAGTGACTGCTAAAACAAGCATCGTATTTTTCCCCAACATACTTTTAGGTCCTTCAGGCTTGTCTTCATTTAAGTGTTGATGAGGAATCACATGATCTAAAAAAAGCAAGAATAAGGCTCCAATGATAAATCCTCCACCTAAAATAAGGGCACTATTTTGACCATTGGCTTCCGCCATTTCCATGGAAGGAATCAATAAAGACCAAACAGAGGCCGCAATCATAATTCCTGCCGCAAATCCTAAAAAAAGTTGTTGATAAAAATCTTTGATTTCATCTTTAAAGAAAAAAACCAACGCACTTCCTAAAGTAGTCATTAAAAATGTAAATAAGGTTCCAAGTAATGGATAAAGTATTGTATTCATAAATCCTCCTTCTTCTTTTATTATAAAGATTTTGAATATTTTGCATAATGATATGCTAAAATAATTATGTTTTTGTTATAATAAGGACAAATGGAGGAATTTTATGAAAGATGGATATATAAGAGTTGCCAGTGCATCAATTGATACACTTATTGGCAATGTTAAACATAATGCTAACGAAATTAAAAAGGTCTTAAAAGAAACAAGAGAAAAGAAAGCACAAGTGGTTGTTTTTCCTGAACTTGTTTTAAGTGGTTATACTTTAGAAGATTTATTTTTACAAAATCGTCTTTTAAATGAATGTCTTATTCAATTAGAAGAAATTATGCATGATACAAAAGGACACCAACAAATTGTCGTTATTGGTTTACCTTTTCATTATCAAAATAATTTATATAATGTATCTGCTGTTTTATATGATGGAAATATTTTAGGAATTGTTCCTAAATATCATATTCCAAATTATAATGAATATTACGAAGGCAGACGTTTTACACCTTGTTTTGAAGATAATATTGAAATTGAGCTTTTTGGACAAATTGTTTTATTTGGTCGTAAAGTAGTTTTTGCTTGTCAAAATTTACCAAGTTTTACATTAGGTGTAGAAATTTGTGAAGATTTATGGCTTCCAAATGCGCCAAGTAATGAACTTGCTTTAAATGGAGCAACGGTCATTTGCAATACATCTGCCAGCAATGAATTAACTGCTAAAAAAGATTATCGAAGAAACCTTGTTTCAATGCAATCAGCAAAACTTGTTTCTGGTTATATCTATAGTAATGCAGGAAGTGGAGAAAGTACAACCGATGTAGTTTTCTCTGGGCATCATTTAATTTGTGAAAATGGAACGATTATTAATGAAAGTACTGGTTTTGATGCTGAAGTGATTTATGGTGATTTAGATGTTGAAAAACTTATTAGTGAAAGAAGAAAGATGACAACTTATCAATCTCATCATGAATATGACTATGTTTACTTTGATATGGATTTGATTGATATTGAAACAAATCATTATTATGATCCTCATCCTTTTGTTCCAAGTAATCCTGCACTTCGTGAATTACGTTGTAAAGAAGTCTTTGAAATTCAAACAAGAGGTTTAATGCAAAGATTAAAAGCTACTCATATAAATAAAGTCGTAATTGGTATTTCAGGTGGCTTAGATTCAACACTTGCACTCCTTGTTTGTGTCATGGCATTTGAAAAATTAGGTTATGATAAAAAGAATATCTATGCAATTACCATGCCTTGTTTTGGAACAACATCACGTACAAAAAATAACGCTTTAGGTCTCATGGAAGAACTTGGAGTGACAAGTCAAACTGTCAATATTGCTGAAGTTGTAAGAATGCAATTTAAAAATATTGATCAAGATGAAAATGTACATGATGTTACTTATGAAAATGTTCAAGCCCGTGAACGTACTGAAATCTTAATGAATAAAGCAAATCAAATTGGTGGACTTGTCATTGGAACAGGTGATTTAAGCGAAGTTGCTTTAGGTTGGTCAACTTATAATGGTGATCATATGTCCATGTACGCTGTCAATGTTTCAGTTCCTAAAACACTTGTACGCTATCTTGTAGACTATGTTTCTTCTCTTTATAAAGGTCAAGTTCTTGAAACAATTTTACAAGATGTTTTAGATACACCTGTATCTCCTGAGCTTCTTCCTCAAGAAGATGACAAAATTGTTCAAAAGACAGAAGATATTGTTGGTCCTTATGAACTTCATGATTTCTTTATTTATCATATGGTACGTTTTGGTGATGAACCTCGTAAACTTTATAAAAAGACAAAACTTGCCTTCAAAGATAAATATGATAAAGATACAATTAAAAAATGGTTACGTTTATTCTACTGGCGTTTCTTTAGTCAACAATTTAAACGTAGTTGTATCCCCGATGGTCCAAAAGTTGGATCTGTCGCTTTATCCCCACGTGGTGATTGGCGTATGCCAAGTGATGCCAATGTTCAAATATGGCTTGATGAAGTAGAAAAAATTTAGAACTGCTTGCAGTTCTTTTTTTATTAACTCCTTATTTTATCCTTTTAATAATAGTTTTCACTAAATATTTAAATCCATCTATGATAAAATAAAGCAAGAGGTGAAATTATGCATATTTATAACTCAAATCACTACAGTTCAACAATAAAACAAATCATAAATGATTGTTTACACTCTGCAAAAGAAAATCCTTTTGCTATTCATTACGTCATTGTTGATGATCCTAAATATTACGAAGAAATTTTCTTAAAACATACAGATACCATTTTTAATATTGAACTCATGACATTATCGTCGTTTTATCAAAAGCTTCTACAAATATATCATCAAGATTTTAGAAAAAAGACAGATATTCAAAATCTTTTAGAAATTATTAAAATGAATAAAGAAGATACCTCTTCTTTATTTCATTTAAGCGCTAATCATGTTTTAACAGCTAAACAAATATTAGATATTTTTAAAAATTTCTATCTTTATAATATTCAAGAAACAACAAAAGAGTTACCAAATTTATCAAAAGAAAAAATTAAAACACTTTTCAATTTATATCATCAATTTGATCAAACTCATTTTTTAGAACATGATCTTATTTATTCACTTATTGATGAAAAGTGCCACAATTATTATTATTTTCTAACAAATCAAATAACAATTCCTAAAAATCAAGCACTTATTCAAAAGCTTGATCAATATGGTCATGTTTTTATTTATCAAGATACAAAAGAAAATGAAATTCTTGATTATACAGGTTACGTCACAAATCATTTATTTGATTCATCACATACAAAAAGTGACTTTGAACATCCTTATCAAATCTTAAAAGCATCAACGATTCAAGAAGAAGTCAAACAAATTATTTTTGATATTAATACATTACTTAAAGAAAATGCTTTACGTGATTTTGTGATTTATTACCCAAATGATGATTATTATCGTCATCTTTGTCGTATTTTAGATCAATTTAACCTTGCATATAATCGAAAAGAAACAATCACTAATCAAGCTTTTCAAGTCGTTAATATGCTTTTACAATATTGCCTAAGTAAAGATGAAACCTATCTTTTAGATGCAATCAGTTCTTTATATTTATTAAATTTTCAAGATCATCAATATGTATCTTATTTAAAAAATTTATATACTTTACAAGGTTTTATTGATGATGAAAATTATCTAGCATTAAAAAAAGCAGTTTTAAAGATTCAAGGTCATGATTTATCATCCTATTCTTTATCTTTGATTGATTTTATTGAACACTCTTTTTGTAAAAATGAACTTGTTTATGCTTTACTTTCAAGTTTAAAACTTGAAGGAACTGAACCTCTTTCTTTAAAAGAATATTTAAGTTTACTTCAAGAAATGTTTTCTAAAAAAACACATTCTCTTAAGGAAAGCTATGACAGTCTTTATTTACTTAATTACAATCAACCTTACAGTGAACTCTTACAAACAAAATATGTTTATTGTTTAGGTTTAAATGAAACAATTATTCCTCAAGAATTTAAAAATACCAATTTACTTTTAAATCAAGAAGCACTTGCATTAAAGTATCCTACAACCTATGATACACTAAATAAACATCAAAATACTTTAAGACATCTTTTTTCTTGTCATCATCAAAAAATCATTTTAAGTTATGCATTAAGAGATTTAAATGGTGGAGATTTGGTTGTTTCATCGATTATTCAAAAATTAACGAAATTATTTACGATACCAACTTTTAAAAAACATATACTTATTCATCCTTCATTAAAAGAAGATTATTATTTAAAAGGACATCAAGATGATTCATTATCTGTTTTAAATCATCATCTATTGGTTTACAAACAATCCCATCATCAAGTATTACCAATGCATATCAATCATCAACATAATCCTCTTTCCGCAAGTAAATTAGAGGTCTATAACCAATGCCCTTATAAATACTATCTACAATATATATTAAAAGTAGATTCTATAAATAATTCTTTAATACAAAGTAATGAAATCGGTACTTTAGTTCATTATGTTTTAGAAAAAAATCATCATTATTTCAATAACTATCAAGCTAAAAACTTTGATTCCTTAAAAGAAGATATTCATTTAAGTATTCAAAACTATTTAAAGACTCATATGTTAAAGAAATATGCTTTGAAAAAAAATCAATTCTTTTTAAGACTGATTGAAGATGATTTATATAATACAATTATTGTTCTAGCAAAACAGATGCAACATGGTTTATTTGAACTCTCTGCTTGTGAAGAAAGAGTTTATGATAAGATCCAAGATATTGAACTTAAAGGTTTTATTGATCGTATAGATTTATATCAAAATTATTTAAAAGTCATTGATTATAAATCTTCGAATAAAGAATTGAATTTAGAACTAGCACGTTTAGGATTTAATATGCAAATGTTGATTTATTTAGAAATGTTATCAAAGAATAAAAACTATGATAAAGGCGCTGTTTTGTATTTTAATACAAAGAAAAGAATGTTAAAAAGTGAGATTTCTATTTTAGAAAAACAAGATCCTGAAAGTTTTTTTAAACTTTATAAAATGGATGGCTATTGTGTAGATGACACTTATTTAGAAATTGATCATGAAATGGAACAAGAAAGTGATATTATCAAGATCAAACTTAAAAAAGATGGTAGTCCTTATAGTAACGCTAAAATTATTTCTCATGATGAATTAGATATCCTTTTACAAGAAATCACTTTACACATTCAAAGTCTTTACCAACAAATGATTACTGGAGATATTCGTATTTATCCAACACGTAGTGATAATCCAAACATTGATATGCATATTAATCCTTGTCGTTTTTGTCATTATAAAGCCATTTGTAATTATGATATTTTTTATAATGAAGATCATCAAATTGAATTAGGAGGTCAAAATGAAGAAAGATAAAAGTTTAAATGATGAACAAAATCTCGCTGTTTATAGTCGTGGAAGTTCTATTTTAGTTTCAGCACCTGCTGGTTCTGGAAAAACAAAAATTCTTGTTAATCGTATGATGTCTTTAATTGAAGATGATCATGTAAGTGTAGATTCTTTACTTGTTTTAACTTTTACGAAAGCAGCTGCTTTAGAAATGAAACAAAGACTCGTAGAAAGTTTAAATAAAAGAATTCATGTTGTTGATGATTCTTTAAAAGTACATTTAGAAAAACAAAAAATATTATTAAATGATGCTTATATTACAAATTTCCATTCTTTTTGTAGTGATTTATTAAGTCAATATGGTTATACAATTCATTTGGATTCTAAATTTGAAATTCTTGAAAATCCTACTTTAATTAAAGAAAATATTTTAAACCAATGTCTTGAAAAATGGGTTCAAGAAAAAGAATTTTATGATTTTTATCAAGAAAATTATACTGGTTATCAATTTAATTCTTTTAAAGAAATTCTTTTTCAATTAGATAATTTATCACATACTGTTTATCATTTTGATGATTATTTAGATCAAGTGAAAATAAAACTTTATGATCGTGTCATCAATGATCAAACAATTGAAGATACGCCTTTTGAAAAACCATTAAAAAAATTATTACACGAAGCTTTTCAAGAAGCCTATGATAGTTATTTAAAGCTTGAAGATTATTGTCAAACATATGGTTTAGGTTTTTACTTTGAAGAAACAAAGAAATTACCTGCACCACATACTGTTTTAGAAAATTATTTTCAAAATTTAAAAGAATGTTTTAATCAAGGAAAATATTTTTCAATGGGTATAGAAATTGAAAAACATCGTGCGGCTAGTTATAAAGATGTTGATGATTCAATCAAAGAAACATATAAATCCTTATTAGATCAAACTAAAAACACTTTTAGTAAAGCTTATCAAAAATGTATGCCTTCTTCGATTGAAGAATTAAGTGAGGTTTTAAAAGTTTCTTATCGCCATTTAGAAATCTATTTAAAATATCTTAAAGAATTTCAAAAAAAATACCAAGCTTATAAAAAATCTCTTTCTTATTTAGATTTTAATGACCTTGAACAATATACCCTTCAATTATTAAGTGAAAATCAAGGAGTTGCTCAAACTCTTTATCAACAATTTCATGAAATTATGATTGATGAATACCAAGATACAAATGAAATTCAAGAAAATTTGATTTTATTAATTTCTCGTTTTCAAGAACCTGAAATTAATCGTTTTATGGTTGGGGATATGAAACAATCGATTTATCGTTTTAGAAAAGCAGATTTAGATATTTTTAATGAAAAATATCTCACTTATGGTCTTGAAGATAATAATCAAAGAATCGATTTAAAATTCAATTATCGTTCAAATAAAATTGTTTTAGATAGTATTAACTATATCTTTAATGCGATTATGGATCGTCGTTATGGTGGTTTGGAATACGACAATGATCCTCATGCCCAACTAAATTACGACTTTTTACGAAAAGAAAAATGTGATACTGATGAAAAATTACAAAAAGCCATGTTACGTTACGATCAAGAAAAACGTTTCGATAGTGAAATCATGCTGGTTTTAAAACCCGAAGATGAAACAGTGGATATGATTGAATATGAAGCAAAAATGATTGGTAAAAAAATTCATGAGATGGTTGGTCATCTTGAACTTGATTTTTATACTGGAAATCGTTTGGCAAAGTATCAAGATGTTGTTGTTTTGATGAGAAATGTTGCTAATTTTATAACTTATAAAAAGGTCTTTGATGCTATTTCTATTCCTAATTTAATTGTTCTTACTAAAGGATTTTTTGAAAGTAATGAAATTTTAGATTGTGTTTACTTTTTAAAAGCATTAGATAATTGTTTAGATGATTTGGCACTTATTTCATTACTTAAAGGAAATTATAAAAAAACACGCTTTGATGAAAACTGGCTTTACCTTCATAAAATAGAAAATACATCTATGTATGAATCTTTAAAACAAGCAGCCGATCAAGAAGCGATTGATTTTTTAAACTATTATCATGAAATGCAAGAATTTGCTAGAAATCATCCAGTATATGAAGTTTTAGAAAAATTTATTAAAGAAAACGAATACGATCTATTTATCAGTTCTCTTTATAATGGTAAACAACGCTATGCCAATGTTCAACTTTTAATTGAAATGTTGAAAGCAGATGAAGGTCTTTCTTTATATCAAATCGTTCATAAATTTGAACAAACAATGACTTTAGGAATTGATTATAAACCTGCTACTCTTTCAAGTGATGGTGATGCTGTTACTTTTATGACGATCCATCAATCAAAGGGACTTGAATTTCCTATCGTAATCGTTAATCAAATGAACCATCAATTTAATTTTGCTGATGGAAAAGCACCTTTAATTCAAGATAAAAATTTAGGAATCATTTTAAATCCTCATCAAAAACAAAATTTAGGAGATTTTCAAAATGTCCTTATTGAATATCCACATCCTTTACGTGGTATCTTTTCAACAGTTCTTGATAATGAAACCATTAATGAAGAAATGCGTATTCTTTATGTAGCTCTTACAAGAGCATCTCAAAAGTTGGTTTTAACGGGTGGTTTAAAAGAGATTAATATGATTGAAAAATGGCAAAAACAAGTCATTGATTACGCGCTGGATGCTTCATGTCATCTTTTACCTGCAACGATTCGTAAATCAAATCAAATGTTGAATTGGATCATGCTTGCTTTAATACGTCATCCTGATTTTATTCAACAATGTATTGATTTATCATTATTTGATGAAAAAATTAAAAATTATTATGATTTGGATCAAGTAAAAAATAACGCTTTACAATTAAAACTTTATCAAGAAAACAAGATGCAACTTAATACATGTCATTCTAAATTTCATACATCAATTATTGATGTTCATACAATTGATGAATATATCTATCCAACAAGTCAAATAGAAAATAATGATCGAGAACTTTATTTAAAAAATAGTCAATTTAATTATCAAAACAAAGCACCTTTTGATAAAACAGTAGCAGTTACTTCTATTATTGATGATGGAAATCGTTTTTTTGAAAGAGATGATGAAGAAAATGAATCATCAATGAAAGCAACTGATCGAGGAACTCTTGTTCATTTATTTTTAGAATTGTATCCTTTAGATAAAGAATTAAATTTTGAAGAATGTTTTCAAAATATTATACAAAGATCTTTATTTAATGAAGAAGCGCGAACTCTTTTAAATCAATATAAGGTTCATTTAGAAAGCTTTATTGAAAGTGATATTTATCAATTGATGTTAAAAAGTTCATATTGTTATAAAGAAAAAGAATTTTCATTTTTAAATGAAAATAAACAAATTATTCATGGTATTTTTGACGTTTTATGTATTAACGAAGATAAAATAACAATCATTGATTATAAGACAGATACATTAGCTAAAAATAGTTCTGATGAACTCTTAAAAGAACTTCATCAAGGTCAAATGTATTATTATAAAAAGATTATGAAGCAAATGTTTCCAAATAAAGAAGTGGAAGCTATTGTTTATTATTTACACATTCATCGTTATGTTACACTTTAGGAGGTTTCTATGAAAATATTAATTGCAAGTGATTCTTATAAAGGAAGTTTATCTTCTTTAGAAATATCTAAAAGTATTCAAAAAGGATTTAAAGAAGTTTTTGAAGATGTTTCTTTTAAAACGCTATCAATGGCTGATGGAGGAGAAGGAACAACACAAGCTATTGTTGAATCCTTAAATGGTCAATATATAACAATTGACTGTCATAATGCCTTACAAGAGCTTATTCAAGCAAGCTATGGTATCACTAGTCAAGGAGCTATTATTGAAATGGCAAGTGCTTCTGGACTGCCTCTTGTTAAAGAAAAGAAAATTAGAGAAGCAAATACAAAAGGAACTGGTGAACTTATTAAAGATGCACTAGATCGTCATTGTCAAAAAATCTATCTTGGAATTGGTGGTTCAGCTACCAATGATGGTGGGATTGGAATGGCTCATCATTTAGGAATTCGTTTTTTAGATAAAAATCACCAAGTTTTAGAACCTATTCCTGAAAACTTACCTTTCATTGAAGATATTGATACTCATCAACTTGATTCTCGAATAAAAGATACACAAATCATCGTCATGTGTGATGTAACAAATCCGCTTTGTGGTAAAACAGGTGCCAGTACTATCTATGGCCCTCAAAAAGGAGCTAATGAAAAGGATATTCAATTTTTAGATCAAGGATTAAAACATCTTGTAGAAATATGTATTAAAAAAGGCTATCAAGATTATAGTGAAGAAACTGGTTCTGGAGCTGCTGGTGGTTTGGGATTTGGTTTAATGACGTTTTTAAATGCTAAACTACAAAGTGGAATTGAAACTGTTTTAGATGTTGTTCATTTTGATGAATACGTCAAAGATTGTGATCTTGTTATTAGCGGTGAAGGACGTATTGATCATCAATCAATGTATGGAAAAGTACCTACTGGAGTGAGTCAAAGAGCAAAAAAATATGGTGTTGACACAGTTTGTATTGTTGGCTCTATTGGAGAAAATGTTGGTGATATTTATAATTGTATTACAACGATTGAAAGTTGTATTGATCATTGCTGCTCTTTAGAAAATGCTTTAGAAAACGCCAGTGAAAATGTTTATAAAGCTGCTTTTAGGCTTGCAAGAAGTATCCAATTAGGACAAAAGATGCGTCACTAAACGCATCTTTTTTGTTTCATAAAATTCCAAAAAGCAACTCCAATGATAATTATATAACCGATTACACTATAAACATCAGGTACTTGATTTAATAAGAAAAAGCCAAGTACAGCTGCAAAAATAACTTGCGTGTAATCATATATCGATATTTCTTTAGCAGGTGCATATGTATAAGCATTCGTAATTGAAAATTGTCCTCCTGCTGCCATTAATCCTGCCATGAGTAAACAACCAATTTGTTGAAGTGTCATAGGTTGAAAATGAAAAATTAAATAAGGTACAACAGATAAACATGAAAATAATGAGAAAAAGAAAACAATTTTTGCTCCAGCAACACCTTGTTGTCCTAATTTTCTAACACATGTATAAGCAATCCCTGCTCCCATCGCTCCTAAAACTCCAATAAACGAATTGATATTACTTACAAAATGAATAGAAGGTTTAATTACAAATAAACTTCCTATAAAAGCAATCACAACTGTTACTTTTTGAATCGTATTTGCTTTTTCTTTTAAAAATAATGAAGAAAAGATAATAACGAAAAATGGTGATAACTTATTAAGCATAGATGCATCACTTACTAATAAATGATCTACTGCATAAAAATTACATAAGATACCTAACGTTCCAAAAGTAGAACGTAAAAGCAACATCGGTATATCCTTCTTTTGATAGGTAAAACCTTCTTTACTTTTAATTAGAATAATAAATGCAAAAAGTGCTGCAATTAAATTACGAAAAAAACTTTTTTGAATAGATGATAAATCACCTGATAACTTAACAAAAACATTCATACTTGCAAAAAAGAACGCTGCCATTATAATAAATAACATTCCTTTTTTTGTATCGTTCATAAAATACCCCCTTAAAACAAAAGAATAAGGACACTGTCCTTATTCAGTAATTTTAACAACTTGATGTGCTTGAAGACCACGATCTCCTTCAACTAATTCAAACTCAACCTTTTGTCCAGGATCAATTGTTTTAAATCCTTCTTGAACAAGTTGTGAATAGTGGAAGAAAATATCTCTTTCTTCACCTTCCATGTTGATAAATCCAAAACCTTTATCTTTGTTAAAATTCTTTACAATACCAATAGCCATGAACACTTCTTCTCCTTCTTTTTTATCTACTTAATATTCTACATCATATTGCTTATCTAGACAACTACATTATTCTAAAATTAAAACATTTTTCACCAATTTTTTTTCTACAAGTTCTTCTATTAAATCTGTTGGTGAAATAATACGATATTTAAAAACTTGTGTTTGTTTAGAAAGAGTGATATTCATTTTTTTTAATGAACAAACCACCAGCTCACTACAATATAATTCTTGATCACTTGATAAATCCATTTGATAATCATAAGGATAATTTAAATAATCTAAAGCATTTTTCAAAAAATCTTTAATAAAAGTATTCTCTTTTAAAAAACGAAAACATGTCATGGCTTTTAAATATGACTCATTTTTTAAATTAGCCATTTGATCAAAGGTACGTATCTGTACACCTCCAACATTTGCATCTAAAACAAGTATTTCCTTTTGCGTTTTATACATCTTCACGATTTTTTCATAATATGGAAAAGAAGTATCCAAAAGTTCTTGAACTTGTTTTAGACTTCCTAAATAGATAAGTGTATGTTTCCACCTACCAGGAATCGCAATATTTGAAATATAATGGCTATTTTCAATATTAATAATATCCCCACATTGCAACTTTGAAAAATTTTCTGAAACCTCTTCATAACTAAAATTTTCCTTTTGAGTTGATACCTCGATATCTTTTTTTTGTGTACATCCCACAAGACATAAACATAATATCAAAGCATATATTCTATACACATCATCACCTAGATCATACTTAAACTTACTCTTTTTTTATTTAAATCAACATCTATGACATTGACTTCTACAATATCCCCTATACTTAAAACATCTAATGGATGTTTAATTCTTTGTTTTGACATTTTTGATATATGCACTAAACCATCATTTTTTAAGCCAATATCCACAAAAGCTCCAAAATCAACAACATTTCTAACAGTTCCTTCTAAAACCATTCCTGGTTTTAGGTCTTCTATATGAAGAATATCTTTTTTTAAAAGTGGTGTTTGATATTGATCTCTAATTGAACGATTTGGTTTAATTAAACAATCAATAATATCATCTAATGTATATTGGTCAATTTTTAAAGTTTCTATAACTTCTTTTTTATTAATTTTTAATAATTTATCTTTAAGTTCCACTGTTCCTAAATCAGCTAATGATAATTGACATAAATTTAATAAATCTAAAGCTTGTTGATAATTTTCAGGATGAATAGCAGTAGCATCTAATGGATGATCACCATCTAAGATACGTAAAAAACCTATTGCTTGTGTATATGTTTTGGCTCCTAATTTTTTTACATTTTTTATTTCATTTCGATTATGAAATTTACCATGTTCATTTCGATATAAAACAATTTGTTGTGCTACACCAGCATTTAATCCTGCAACATATTTAAGTAATGACTTAGAAGCTGTATTAATATCAACACCTACATTATTTACTGTTTTTTCAACAACGAAATCCAATTGTTCTTCTAAATCTTTTTCAGGAATATCATGTTGATATTGTCCAACTGAAATTGCTTTGGGTTCAATTTTAACAAGTTCAGCAAGTGGATCTTGTAAACGTCTTGCAATTGATACTGCAGATCTTTCTTCTACATGATAATCTGGAAATTCTTCTTTAGCAATTTGACTCGCTGAATAAACAGAAGCACCTGCTTCAGAAATAATAGCAAATTCTACATTCAAATGATGTTCTTGAATAAGTTTGGCAATAAAGGCTTCTGATTCTCTTGAAGCAGTTCCATTTCCAATAGCAATAATTTCAATTTTATATTTTGAAATAATATCTAATAAAGTTTTAATATCTTTATCATAATTATCTTTAGGTAAAGTAATAAAGACTTTATCAATGTGTAAGACTTTACCTGTTTGATCAACAACTGCTAATTTACATCCTGTTCGATAAGCAGGATCAACACCTAAGACCATTTTATTTTTTAATGGTGCTTGTAATAATAGATTTTCTAAATTGACTGAAAAGACTTTTAATGCTTGTTCATTAGCTTTTTCTGTTAATTCTTTTCTTATTTCTCTTTCAATAGAAGGGAATAATAATCTTTGATAACTGTCTTCTACTGCTTTTTGAATATATGGTAAAAGATTTGTTTCTCTATTTTTTGTAACACCTCTTGTAATGTATTGTAAATAATAATCTTTATCTCCTTCTATATTTACATTGATTACTTTTTCTTTTTCAGCTCGATTGATTGCTAAAATACGATGTGATACTAAAGTTTTTACTTTTTCTTGATAGTTATAATACATTTCATAAACTTTATTTTCATCATCATGTTTTTTCTTTTCACTTGTTTTTAAAATACCACCTTTATATAGCATATCTTTTAAAAACTTACGATATTTAATATCATCAGCAATATCTTCAGCAATAATATCTAAAGCTCCTTGAATGGCATCTTCTACATTTAAAACATCATCATTTAAATATTTTTTAGCTTCTACTAAAATATCTCCTTTATTTAAAGCTAAGATCCATTTAGCTAAAGGTTCTAATCCTTTTGCTTTAGCGGCTGTTGCTTTTGTTTTTCTTTTTTCTTTATAAGGACGATAAAGATCTTCAACTTCACTTAATTGTGTAGCTTTTAAAATATCTGTTTTTAATTTTTCATTTAACATTCCTTTTTCATCAATTAAACGAATAACATCTTCTTTTCTTTTTAATAAATTCACTTGATATTGATAATATTTATCAATTGTACGTATTTGATCCTCATCTAAAGCACCCGTCTTTTCTTTTCGATAACGTGCTATAAAAGGAACTGTATTACCTTCTTCTAATAAAGATAACACTGCTTCAATTTGATGTACTCTTACATTTAATTCTTCACTTATTGTTTTAATAATTTCTTGATTCATATAAACCTCTTTAAATACTTGTATATTCTTTTAACGTATAGATAATATCTTGGTAAATTTCATCACATAAATAATCTTTTAATTCATCAATTGAACACCATTTATAATCCGTATGTTCAAAAGAAATAGAAACATGATCATCATCTGTAGATGCTAAATAACCAATACCTACTGTTTGATAATCCTTTCTTATTTTGGTGAAAGTATATGCTGGTTTAACAACATCGATCGTTAAACCCGTTTCTTCTTTCAATTCTCTTTTTAAAGCTTCATTCGGTGTTTCCCCATATTCTAAACCGCCCCCAGGAAGCTCCCAATATCCTAGTCCATCACTAGATGGTCTAACTCTTTTCATTAATAATACTTTTTGTTTAAAAACAACAATTCCTTTTACTGTAATATGAAATCTTATATTTTCCATTGATATTTCCCCCTATACTGTCTTTATCATAACATTATTTTATCAAATGTGTTTAAAAATTATTATGAAAAATGTATAATATATGTCGAGGTGATTTTAATATGATTAACTTTAAAGAAGAAGTCGAAAAGAGAAAGGAACAGCTTATTCAAGATATTGAAACATTATGTGCAATCCCTTCCGTTTATAATGAAAAAACAATTGGTGAAAACCAACCTTATGGAAGTGAATGTAGACAAGCTCTTGATGCTATGTTAGCAATTGGAAAAAGAGATGGTTTTGTTGTACATGATGAAAATGGTTATGCTGGACATATAGATATTGGTGATCAAGAAGAAAGTTTTGGTATTTTAGGACACTTGGATGTTGTTCCTGTTGATTCAAGAGGATGGGGCAGCGATCCATTTAAAGTAGTTCAAGCTAATGGTAAACTTTATGGTAGAGGTGTTGCTGATGATAAAGGACCTTTACTTGCTGGATATTATGCTGCTAAAATCATTCATGATTTAGATTTACCTGTTAAAAAGAAAATTCGTGTTATTTTTGGTTGTGATGAAGAACGTGGATCTTCTTGCGTTGAACATTACTTTACTAAGAATCCATATCCATCTATGGGATTTACTCCTGATGCTGAATTCCCTGTTGTTTATGGTGAAAAAGGAATTGTTCGTTTCCATATAACAGGAAATGTAAAAAAAGATGGATTGATTGCAATGGTAGCTGGTGATCGTGTAAATATTGTTCCTGGTGAATGTGAAGCAATTATCGAAGGGAATCATAAACAATATGAAGAATCATTTAAACAGTTTTTAAGTGATCATCATGTAACTGGTATCATTGAAGAAGAAGGAAATTGTACAAAGCTTGTCTTAAAAGGAAAAAGCGCACATGCTTCTTTACCAGAAGAAGGAATTAACGCTGTAAGTTTACTTGCAACTTATTTAGATACTGTTATTAATAATAAACTTGTACATTTTATTGCAACGTATTTAAATGATTATTATGGAAAAGGTTTACAAATTAATCATGAAGGATTAATGGGTAAATTAACAATGAATTTAGGTGTTGTCAAATATGTTAAAGAAGATGCTGATATTGAATTAGACTTACGTTGTCCTCATGAAATTGATTTAAAGAAAATGTGTGATGGTGTAAAAGAATTATGTCAGTCTCTTGGATTAAATTTAGAAAGTGATATTCATGAACCACTTTATATCGATCCAAACAGTGAACTTGTTCAAAAACTTCATAAAGCTTATGTTGAAGTTTCAGGTGATACAGAAAGTCAACCACAAGCAATTGGTGGAGGAACTTATGCTAAATCAATGCCAAATTGTGTAGCTTTTGGATGTGAATTCAAAGATGAAGATAACGCAATTCATGGTAACAATGAAAACATAAAGATTGACTCATTATTAAAATCAACAGAAATCTTTGCTAAAGCAATTTATGATTTAATTAAAGAATAGAAATTTCTATTCTTTTTTTATACAAAAAAGCTTATCTTTAAAGATAAGCTTATCAACTCTATGGTGCGGCCGACCGGACTTGAACCGGCACGACATAAGCCATAGGTCCCTCAAACCTACGTGTATACCAATTTCACCACGGCCGCATCTAACATATTTAATTTATCACATTTTGAAGATAAAAACAAGACGACTATTTGTTAGTCGTCTTCATTTTTAATAAATCATCTAAGTTATATGGTGTATTTTGATATACATAATAGTTAAGCCAATTTGAAAATAATAAATAGGCATGACTACGCCACTTAACTAAGATTTCATCATTGACATCATCATTTTTATAATAGTTTTTAGGCATTACACAATCCCCACCTTTAGCTAAATCACGATGATATTCCTTATCTAATGTATCTGGATCATATTCTGGATGTCCTGTAACAAAAAATCTTGACCCGTCCTTTTCTGCTACCAAATAAACACCCGCATCGTTTGAAGAAGCTAAAATATCTAATGAATCAATTTTTTCAATATCTTCTTTTTTAACAGAAGTATATCTTGAATGGGGTGCATAAAATTGATAATCAAAACCTCTTAGAATTCTTCTTCTCATCTTTTCTGGATTTGTATGATGATGATAAACACCTGTTAATTTTTCTTTCAATTGATATTTTTCAACACCATAATAATAATATAAAGATGCTTGAGAAGCCCAACAAATAAAGAATGAAGAAAAGACATTTGTATTGGCCCAATCAAAAATCTTTGTAAGTTCATCCCAATAATCTACATCCTCAAATTTTAATTTTTCAACAGGAGCACCTGTTACAATTAAACCATCATACTTATTATCTTTAATTTCATTAAAAGTTTTATAAAATTCCATTAAATGTTCTTGTGGTGTATTTTTAGAATTATGACTTTCCATACATAACCAATCTACTTCAATTTGTAAAGGTGTATTAGAAAGCAATCTTAATAGCTGTGTTTCTGTCACGATTTTAGTTGGCATAATATTAACAATAATTAATTTTAATGGACGAATTCTTTGTGATAAAGCTCTTGTTTCATCCATAACAAAGATATTTTCTTCTTTTAATATTTTACTTGCTGGTAAATCATTTGGTATTTTTATTGGCATATGTAACTTCCTCTCTATGAAAATGAAATAAATTCATTGAATATTTTTAATATATAAGCATCTGACATTCCTGATAAATAATCTATAATACTTTTAGCCATTGCATTTTTATCGTGTTCAAAATCATAAATAATATGATTTTGATATAATGGATTTCTATTAAAATACTTCATTTGACTATACTTTTCTAACCAATGCATATATCCTTGAATAGTTACAGGATATTTTTTTTGATCTTTCTTTAAAGCTTCTAAAACATTTATTTGTTTATCATTTGCTATCTTATCATATTTATATAAAAATTGAAAAATAGAATTTAAAATAAGTTGTACATAATTTGTGTGGACTTCTATACGATCAATTAGATAAATATTTTGATAATTGAATTTCATAATATACTTCATGACTTCAAAAGCTTCATCTGATAAGCATATTCCTTTCTCTATAGAAGAATTTTGACAAACATCTAATATAAAATAATTAACAATTGTTCCATTATTAATAGCATCAAAATGAGAGTTTGTTAATTGATTTAGATGATTTCTTAAATCTTCTACAAGCTGTTCATCAATAATATTTAATCGTAAAGCATCTTCAATATCCCTAGCAAGATAAGCAATTTTATCTGACATTTTAACAACACAGCCTTCCCAAGTATAAGGATTGTATTGCCCAGGATATAAATAATCTTTTAAATCAATAGATTCATTCCTTTTAATAATTGCTTTTTGATTCATTTCTCCACAATGAGAAATAATTCCATCTCTTACAGCATACGTTAAATTTAAATTTCTACGAACATGATGATCATCTTCCAAAGTTTCAATTTGATCTACAAAATATAAACTATTTTTTTCATGCCAAAAATCTTGTAGACCATGTTCTTTAGAAATCTGATTAATAATCTTTTCTCCACCATGTCCAAAAGGTGCATGTCCTAAATCATGTCCAACAGCAATTGCTCTTGTAAGTTCTGTATTTAATCCTAAATAATGAGCAATGGTATAACTTACTGAATCTACAAGATTTACATGCTCACTTCTTGTACAAACATGATCATCTTCAACTGCAAAAAAAACTTGTGTCTTATGTTTCAATCTACGATAAGCAAGAGAAAAAATAATACGATTATAATCTCTAGAAAAAGGACTTCTTAAATCATTTTTTCTTTGATAAAGTGCTTCATTTCTTGAAATTGCTTGTTGATATTGAGGATGATTTTCATACATTGCTTCTTTTAAAAAACTATTTTTTGACATTTTTATACCTCGCTTTTTTATTATATAAAAATTAAAAAAAAAGATAAAGAAAAAGATTATCTTTCGATAATCTTTTAGAATTTTAAGAATCTTCTCATTGAAACAAAACTTCCAATTAAACCTACTCCAGCACCTAAGCCAGCTAAAATAAATGAGAAATCTCTAATAAATGGCATTGGGGCTTTTAATACAAGCATTGATGACATTAATGAACCACCTGTATAGTTATATAATGCTCCATAACCATAAACAAGAACAAGAATTGGAATAATTGCTCCAAACAATCCAATGAGCATACCTTCTAACATAAATGGAATACGAATGTACCAGTTACTTGCTCCAACCATTCTCATAATTGAAATCTCAGTAGATCTTGCTGTAATTGTAATTTTAATTGTATTAGATATCATGAATAAGGCGACAATAACTAAACCAACAATAAAAACTGATCCAGCTTTTTGTATTGTATTCAATGTCGTGACCATACTTTGTGTAGAATCACCACCATAATTAACAGAATTTACATTAGGAATATCTTGAATTTTTTTAGCTAAACTTGCAAGTTTTGTTGGATCTTTTGCTTCTACTTCATAAGCAGAACCTAAAGGATTATCTTCACGATAAGACTCAAATAACTCCTTACCATCTTTACCTTGTTTATCGATAAGTTTATTCAACTCTTCATCTTTTGATGAATATGTAACAGATCCAACACCTTTAAGTTTTTTGATTTGATTCCCTACTTCTTTTTCAGCATTTTCATCAATCGATCTTTCTAATTTAACATAAATACGCACACCATCTTCAATATTTGCTGAAATATCTTGAACATTAAGTGCTAAAACACTAATAACACCAATAAGTAATAAAGTAATTGTTACAGCAAAAATTGAAGAAAAAGACATTGCACCATTTCTCCATAAATTAACCAATGATTCTTTAAAATGTTTTGGTAAATTTTTTATACAACTTATTAATTCTTTCATTATAAATCATATCCTCCTAAAGATGTATCAGCATTAATGCAACCATCTTCCATTAAAATTGTACGCTTTTTATGTTCTTGTACAATCTTTTGATCGTGAGTTACAACTAACACAGTTGTCCCTTGTTCTTCATTAATACGCATTAATACATTAATAATTTCTTTTGAAGTTTCTGGATCCAAGTTTCCTGTTGGTTCATCAGCAATTAAAACTTTTGGACGATTTACAATTGCTCTAGCAATTGCAACTCTTTGTTGTTGACCACCTGATAATTCATGAGGGAAAGCATTGACCTTATCTTCCAAACCAACAAGCTCTAATGTTGCTCTTACACGTCTTCTAATTTCTACACGTGGTGTATCAATAACTTCTAAGGCATAGGCAACATTTTCAAAAACTGTTTTTTTAGGTAATAATCTAAAATTTTGAAAAACAACACCTATATTTCTTCTAAAATAAGGTACTTTACTATTTTTAATTTTAGAAACATCTTGTCCTACAACTTCAACTTTTCCTGAAGTTGGTTTTTCTTCACGATATAATAACTTAATAAAAGTAGATTTTCCTGCACCAGTTGTACCGATAACATATACAAATTCTCCAGGTTCAATTGTAAGATTTACATCATTAAGTGCCCTTACTCCTGTTTTATAAATTTTTGTAACATTTGTTAGTTTTATCATTTCTATTCAGCTCCCAGGAGTATTATAGCACAATTTGTAAGTTTTGTTTGAATATTGAGTCTATTAATTATGTTTTTTCATGTTATAATATGTTTATTGAAGGAGTGGCTAAATGAAAAGAATATGCCCTAGATGCAATAATGAACTATCTATAAATTGTTATGTAAAAGATAAAGGAATCAATACTTTAAGCTATCTAGAATTAATTATAAAAAAAGATCAATTCAATAAAGAACATAAAGAAATTAAATCATGTTACTGTCCTAAATGTGGTTATGTAGAACTTTATGTTGATGTCGATCATCAAAATCAACATTTAAAAAAGGATGATGATTTAAATTCTTTAAGGCAAACTGTAAGACAATATGCGATTGATTATCATCAACACATAGAATTAGAAAGAAAAAAGACTGAAGAAAAAGAAATTCTAGATAAAAAAAGAAAACTTGAATCTCTTATTTATCAATCACATATACAAAACGATAAAAAAAGAAAACGTAAAAAAACTTTACGTAAAACACATTTACTAAAAAAAGTGCTAAGAAAATAGCACTTTTTTTATAAATCAATATTAGGTAATGTAAATCCTCTTCCTCTTACATTATGTGTCTCATTTGTAATAATAAATGCTGCCTCATCAATTTTTAAAATTTCATTGGTAAGTGTCACTAATTCTCGGCGGCTGACAACAGACATCACTGCATACATATCTTGTTTTTTATAACCTGTGGTAATATTCATAAGCGTGCATCCTCGATCTATTTGATCATAAAGCATACTTTGAATCTCATTCCATTTTGGTGAAATGACCAATACTTGAATTTTAGATTCACCTAATAAAATCATTTTATCCATGACCAAAGCAGTAATCAAAACAACTAAAATACCATAAAGAACTTGTTCAACATTTGAAAAAGGAACTTGTAAAGCTAGGATAATACAATCAAAGCCATTAATAAGTACAGTCGTAGAAATACCTGTTTTTTTATTTAGAACTAATGGTGGTATATCCATTCCTCCGGTACTTGCTCCTATTCTTAAAACAAGTCCTAATCCTCCACCTACAAAAATTCCTGCATAAACAGAGGATAAGAGTAAATCATTTGTAAGATGTGTAACCCCCGGAGTATTTTCAAATATTGTTAAAAATGTTGGGAAAATAATTGTACTTAATAATGTTTTAGCTGCAAAAGATTTTCCTAGAAAAAAATAGCCTGCAATAAACATAATAATATTGATTACATAAACAACAAGCGATAAAGGAATTCCTGTTATTTGTTTGACAATTAATCCTAACCCAGAAGCGCCACCAACAATAATCCCGTGAGGGGTAATGAAAGCACAAATTCCAAATGCTAGAATAGCATTACCAATAACAATCACAGCAATTTCTAAACATTTTTTTAAAAATTTATTCTTCATGACCACCCTCCTGTATACGAGATTTCAAATATGCATAAATAAAACCATCTAAGTTTCCATCTAAAACATCTTTAGGATTATTAGACTCATATAATGAACGATTATCTTTTACTAAAGAATATGGATGTAAAACATAAGAACGAATTTGTGAACCCCAAGCAATTTCCTTCTGCTCACCTTGTATTTCTTTTAATTCTTTTGATTGTTTTTTTTCCATTAAAGCAAATAACTTACTTTTTAACATCATCATCGCTTGTTCTCTATTTTGAATTTGGCTTCTTTGACTTTGACAAGTAACGACTGTTCCTGTAGGAATATGGGTAATCCTAACTGCTGAATCTGTTTTATTAATATGTTGTCCACCTGCTCCACTTGCACGATAAGTATCAATTCTTAAATCTTCTGGTTTAATGTCAATTTCAATTGTATCATCTAATTCAGGAATAACATCAATGGATGCAAATGAAGTATGACGTCTTTTGGAAGAATCAAATGGAGATATTCTAACAAGTCGATGAACACCTTTTTCAGCCTTTAAATGTCCATAAGCATATTTTCCTTTAACCAAGAAAGTAACTGATTTAATACCTGCAACATCTCCATCTAAATAATCTAAAACTTCTATTTTAAAATCTTTCGATGAACAATATCTTTGGTACATACGATACAACATTTCTGCCCAATCTTGGCTTTCTGTCCCTCCTGCACCTGGATGAATTTCTACGATGGCATTAGCACTATCATACTTTCCAGATAAAAGTAAAATTTTTTCAAATTCACTCATTCTTTGTTCAAAATCTTGATAATCACTTTCTAAAATAGTTTGAAATTCTTGATCATCCGTTTCTTTAACTAATGTATATGTTTCATCTAATGAATTTAATGATTGACAAAGACTTTTATATTCATCAGTAATTTTTTTCATATCATTTAATTCGTCATAGATTTTTTTAGCTTTTGTTGGATCATCCCAAAAGCCATCTTGCATTGTTTGATATGAAAGACCTTCTATTTCTCTTAATTTTTCATCAATTTGTGCAGATTTTCTATATTCGTCTATTAATAAATGGGCTTTATCAAGCCCATTTTTTATTTCATATAATTCCATTATTTAAATTCTACTTCTAATTTTAAATGAGGAATATTTTCTTCTGCTGAACTACCAGGACGAATACCCATATGCACAATATTTTTAGAAATCATATCAACAATAGAAAGTTTCATTTGTTCAAACATATAGAACGCTTCTTCTGTATATTCAGAAAGTGGATTCTTTTGTGCATACGCACGTAAATAAATACCATTTCTAAGTTTAGTCATTGCATCAATATGATTGATCCAAGTATAATCAATAACTCCTAATAAAACACTTCTTTCATAATTAACGATTTTTGCATGATCAATATCTTTATTTAATCTCATTTGATATTGAGAGAAGCAAATTTCTGTTAAAGTTTCTAATAATTTCTTAGGATCATTTTTAACAACATCTTTATTCTTAGCATCAATTTCAGCAAGTAACATATAATTTTTAGCTACAAAATCTAAAACAGCATCCACATCAACTTCATCATGTTTACCATGAGTTGTACATCTATTGATTGTCATTTCAATTGCTTGATTGAACATACCTTTGATAATATCATCTAAATTATCTAATGACATGATTTCATCACGTTCTTTATACATAATTTCACGTTGTTGTCTCATAACATCATCATATTCAAGAATATGTTTACGTGAATCAAAGTTTTGACCTTCAACACGTTTTTGTGCATTTTCGATAGCTTTTGAAACCATTTTATTTTCAATAGCCATATCATCATCTAAATAATTACTAAATGATTGTAATTTTTCACCAGCAAATCTTTGCATTAATTCATCATCAAACGAAACATAGAATACAGAATATCCTGGGTCACCTTGACGTCCAGAACGTCCACGTAACTGATTATCAATACGTCTAGATTCATGTCTTTCAGAACCAATAACTGCTAAACCACCAATTTCAGGTACACCTTTACCAAGTTTAATGTCAGTACCACGACCAGCCATGTTTGTAGCGATTGTCACCGCACCTTTTTGACCTGCTCTTGCAATGATTTCAGCTTCTTTAGCATGGTTTTTCGCATTTAATGTATTATGTTTAATTCCTCTTTTATCTAACATTTTTGATAAAATTTCTGAAGTTTCAACCGATACAGTCCCAATTAGAATTGGTTGACCATAAGCATGTCTTGCAACAACTTCATCACATAATGCTTTAAATTTATTTGTTTTTGTAGAATAGATCTTATCATTACGGTCATCACGAATAACCGGTTTATTTGTTGGAATTTCAATAACACGCATGTTATAGATCATCATAAATTCTTCTTCTTCTGTTTTTGCAGTACCAGTCATCCCTGCTAATTTATTAAATAGTCTGAAGAAATTTTGATATGTGATTGTTGCTCTTGTTTCTGTTTCTTCTTTAATTGGAACACCTTCTTTAGCTTCAATTGCTTGATGTAACCCATCAGAATAAGCACGACCTGGCATAACACGTCCAGTAAATTGATCAATGATCATAATTTTTGCATTACGAATATCTCTTGTACCATCTTCTGTAGCAATCATATATTCAACATCACGAGTCATCGCATAGTTTGCTTTTAATGCTTGATTGATATGATGAACTAATGAAGTATGTTGAATATCATATAAGTTATCAATCTTAAATCCTTTTTCTGCTTTTTCGATTCCTTTTGGAGTTAATGAAACAGTTTTTGTTTCGATATCAACTTCATAATCTTTTTCAGCAATTAATGATTTGACAAAACGATCTGCTTGTAAATATAAAGCAGCTGTATTTTTCTTACCACCTGAAATAATCAATGGTGTTCTTGATTCATCAATTAAAATAGAGTCAACTTCGTCGATCAAAGCATAGTTAAGTCCTTTAACTAATACTTTATCTTCCATTGAAGTAACCATATTATCTCTTAAATAGTCAAAACCTAATTCAGCATTTGTTGTATAAGTAACATCACAACCATGTGCTTCTTGTTTTTGTTGAGGTGTTAATTCTCTTTTATTTAATCCAACTGTTAATCCTAAAAATTCTAATACTTTACCATTATTTCTAGCATCACGTTCAGCCAAATAGTCATTAACAGTAATAACGTGAACTCCTTTTCCAGTTAATGCATTTAAATAAACTGGGAAAATAGAAGTTAATGTTTTACCTTCACCTGTTTTCATTTCAGCAATATCACCATTATGTAATGCAATACCACCCATTAATTGAACTTTAAAAGCTTTTAAATGAATTTGACGCCATGCAGCTTCTCTTGCAACTGCAAAAGCATCAACTAAAATATCATCTAATTCACTACCGCTATTTAATTTTTCTTTTAATACATTTGTTTGATTTGCTAATTCTTCATCAGACAAAGCACTATACTTATCTTCTAAAGAAATAATTTCTTGAGCAATCTTATCTAATTTTTTAAGTTGTTTTCTTTCATCATCGAAAACACCTTTAATTTTTGAAACAAAGCCTTTTTTTGTTTTTTGAGGTGTTGTAGAAAATGGAATAACTTCTCCATTATATTCTTCATTTTTAAAATCTTCTACATGTATATCTTCACCTTGTTGATCTTGTAAATCAACAATATTTTTAGCTGCTTCAACATCGATTCCTAATTTAGCGTTTTTCTTTTTAATTTCTTTTCTTATTTCTTGCTTTCTACTAGCCATACATACACGCTCCTTTTACGCTTGTAATCAAGTTTAATTATATCAAATAATTGTGATTATTAAAAGCAAAATTTAAATATACCTACTTAAAATAAAAATCTAGAGATTGTCTCTAGATTTTTACGACATGTTTTGCCTGCATACCGCGTTCGCTTTGATATAATTCAAACTCAACTAATTCGCCTTCATTAAGTGTTTTATATCCATTTTGAACAATTTGGCTATAATGAACAAAGACATCTTTTCCTTCTCCTCGATCAATAAATCCAAATCCCTTTTCGGCATTAAACCATTTGACTCTTCCTTGCACTTTCATCATCCTTTCCTTGTCTATTTCAGTATATTTAATATTTTATAAAAAAGTTATCATTTTCATTCGACAAATAAATTTTACGTGTCATTTATAACAAAAAAATGTCATCTCTATTGTCAAAGAGTTCACACTATTTTACATATTTGTTGAAAAAACAATAAAAAACATTTCTAGCAAAAGCATAAAGCTTACCCTTACTATTGGTTAGTGGTTTTCTTAGTGTCTACAATAGAATTGATTATTTTTTAAAATAATCAATATGAGGGCAAGCCAATACTAATGCTTTTATTTGTTTAGGGTGATATTTTTCTACTTGCTGAAATGCTGCTTGTAAAGTATTTGATGATGTTATGACATCATCAAATACTAAAACATTCTTCTTATAAAGAAGATTTCCCTCTTTAATAGATAATATTTTCTTTACTTGGCTTCGATCTTTTTGTTTTGTCTGCTTGTAGTCTTCTTTTTTATACAAACCTGTAAAAATATGTTGAGAAAATGTCTTAACAATTTCAACATTAGGACAAAAGCCACGTCGTTTATTATCTTTTTGACTACTAGGAATAACAACAATGATATAATTTTTGTAGGTCCTTTTTAATTCTTGAAATGATTCTATAAAACAATCTTTTAAAGCATAATCATCTAATGCTTTATATTGAAAAAGGAGTTGTCTAAAAAAATCATTGTATTCATATAAAACCTTGACATGATATCCTTGAATCCTTATATCACTATTTATTATTTTAAATTTTCTTATACAGCTTAAACAAAGAGAAGAATTATTCACCAAGTGAAAAAGATCTTGTTGTTGATTTAACTCTTTATGGCAGATAAGGCATTGCTTTGTTGAAGATCCTTGATACATTCTTTAATAGCCTTCGTTTGTCTATTTGTATAAATGATAATATCTCCATTTGTATAGGGTACTTTTCGCCCTGTTCGCCCTGCTATTTGAATAAGTGTTTCTTTATCAAAAAGGGGATGTTCACCATGTAAAATAATAACTTGCACATTTTCAACAGTCATTCCTCTTTCTAAAACTGTTGTACATACAATAACATCTATTTCATGGGATTTAATCATTTCTAATGATTGATGAATATTTTTTTCTTTTGACGTAGCACAGTGACTTTTAATAGAAAAGAATTTAAGAAATTTTTGTACTTGTCTTGTCATTTCAATATGTGGTACAAAAAGAAATACCGGTTTTTTATCTTTTTGATACTTTTTTAATTGATAAACAAGATGACACAACATCATAAAGTTTCCCATTACCTTACAAGTAGGAATTGGTAATGATTGATGATGAAACCTTTGTAAGACTTGTACATCTCCACTTTCAATCGTTGCAGACATAAACACATAATTTCCCTTTATACTATTCATTAATATATTTTCCAAAACTTCATTATCACGATATGGAAAAGCATCATACTCATCTAAAATCAATAAATCAAACATTCGTGGATACCGATACAGCTGATGTGTTGTACAAATAATAAATTGTCCTTCTAAACACTCTGTATGTCCTCCATAAACAAGAATGGGCTGAATATTAAAAAATTGTTTTTGAATTCTCTTTGCTAATTCTATAACCAATTCTTTTCTTGGCATCGTCAAACAAACATGATGTCCTAAATTCAATGCATATTCAATGACACCATAAATCATTTCCGTCTTACCTGCTCCTGTTACTGCTTTTAATACTGTATTTTGATGATTTTGATATCTTTCTATTAATAATTTTGAAGTTCTTTCTTGTTCTAAGTTTAATGAATAATTTAAATGATAGTATATTTTCTTTTCATTTTTAACAGATTTTAAGTTAACTGTCTTTGTAGAAAAAGCAATACATTTTCTACAATAAATACGCCCATTGTTTTCAAAAAAATATTGAACATCTTCATTTTGACATCTCGAACATTTCATCTTCTTCACCTACATCTATTTTAATACATTTTACAAAATAATTCGTCTCGAATTTGTTTCAAATTTGTCTCAAATTTGTTTCACATTTGTCTCACGATTTTTTCAATAAAATCATTTTTGTATTTCTTAGAAATAGGAATAACTTGTTTATTTTTAGTGATACAATTCATTCCTTCTATTCTCTCAACATATTTTAAATTAACAATATAGCTTCGATGACAACGACAAAAAGAATCATCTAATTGTAAAGCTATTTCTTTTAAACTGAGATAATTTCTTTTTGTCATATCATTTTGATGAATCATAACATGGTGTTGATAAGCTTCTATATAAATAATGTCTTCATAAGGTATTTTGTGAACTTCTTTTTTAAACTGATAAATAAATGTCTTAGAATGTTGATGTAATAAAACGCAATCAAGTATTTTATATATTTCTTGTTGATCAAGTGGCTTTAATAAGTAGTGCATCGCTTGTACTTGATAACTTGCTATCCCATAATGTGTATTTTTTGTTTGAAAAACAATCGGTATTGATAAATCCTTTTTTCTTAAGATCTTTGCAAATTCAAAACCATTGATATGTTTCATATCTAATTCTAAAAATACAAGATCACAGTTTTTTAAACATTTTGGTAATTGATAATAAAGCTGTTTATACCAATGAAAATAGATTTCTTGTTGTCTTTCTATACCCCATTTTTCAATAATCGATTTTAAAAAAACATAATCTTTTAAATTATTTTCTCCAATAAAAATATTCATTTGATCACCTCTTTATCAGTGTATATTATTTACAATCTACTCTATGATTTTAGAACAAATTGGACTAAAAAAATCGCCGAAGCGATTTATTGATCTTGATATACTTTTTTTAATGCATCTTCAACACACTCTGGCACTAAGCCTGTAAGTGGCTTATGATAACTAGCTATTTCTTTAACGACAGATGATGAGATAAAAGAATGTGATGGCTTTGTCATTAAATACATTATTTCTATTTGACTATTTAAATATTGATTAGATTGTGCATATTGTAATTCATAATCGAAATCTGTTGTTGAACGTAAGCCACGGATAAGCACTTGTCCATTGACTTTTTTTACATAATCCATAAAAAGTTCATCTGTTGAATCAACAATTACATTTTTTAAATGAGCTGTTGCTTTTTTTAAAAGTTCTTTTCTTTGTTCAATCGTAAACAAACCTACTTTTGTTGGATGAATAGCTACCGTTACATATAATATGTCAAATATCTTTGCAGCACGTTCAATAATATCTAAATGTCCATTTGTAACTGGATCAAACGATCCATTATATACAGCAATTTTCTTCATGATTTAATCCTCATAATAAAAAATATTAAGAGCTGTAATTCCATACTCTTTTCTTTTATTTAACTCAATTCCTTCTATTTCTTTAAACTCAACTTCTTTTAATTCTTCTACTACAATACACGCTTGTGGATTCAACATTTGATGATCAACTAAATATTGAAGAATATCATCAACAAGACCTTTTCCATAAGGTGGATCTAAAAAAACATAATCAAACTTTATACCTTTTTCATACAAATATTTTAAAGCTTTTTTATAATCCATTTTCAAGGGAAAACAATTTTCCAATTTTAAAAGAGAAAAATTTTCTTTAATTGTTTTAAAAGCTTCGTATTGATGATCCACACTATAAAGTGTATCACATCCTCTAGAAATAGCTTCTATTCCAAGTCCACCACTACCTCCAAATAAATCTAATACCGTTCCTCCTTGAAAATATGGTCCAATCATATTAAAAAGGTTTTCCTTATTTTTATCTGTTGTCGGTCTTGTTAATTGACTCTTAGGAACTTTTAATTGTCTTTTTTTATACTTTCCTGCAATCACTCTCATAATTTATACCCTGATGTATCTAATGAATCACTAATATCTTTAAAAACAATTTTTGTTACTTCATCGAGTAATTCATTGATTTTATAATAACTTTGATAATATTTTTGAATGTTTTCATTTTGTGACATTCTTTTTCTTACTTCATTTAATTCTTGTCTTTTCTGTGTCAAATCAATATATTTTTCAAACTTTTTCAAATCATCTAATTCTTGTAAAAGATTTTGATAATTATCTAATAATTCTTTTGTTTCTTGATTTAATAATTTTAAAGATTGCTCTTTAAATTGTAGATAGCGCTTATCTTCTTTGATAGCATCTATTAAATCATATATTGTTTCATTCATTGTAACATCTCCAACATACTCATTAGTATTGATATTCTTTCTAGCTTTTCTAAAACTGTACTTTGTTTTTTTTGATGTATTTCATCTAATAAATCATCATATTTTTCTGGATAATGACATAATGTAACATACCAAACAGGATGCTTACGTATATAATCTAAAACATCTTCTTTCATTATTTACCTTCTTTATTTTTATCTAAAAGATTAGAAACAATTCCTAAAACTTTTTCAATTGATTGCAAAGAAGAAGATAATGCTTCCAAATCGACATTTTTGATAATTTCTAAAACATTCATATTTTCTAGCGGATGTTCCTTATACGGTTTGAAAAAATGATCATCTTCTCCATACATTGTGTAGATTTCATATATTTCTTGCCAAGTATAGCGATGATTTAATACATCTTCTTTAATACTTGGTATTGTCTTTAAAAAAGCTTTAAACTCTTTTAAATTATCCATCAAATCACCTAATATATCATATGAAACATTTATAATTGTGTGTCTGTTTTTTCTAGTTGTTCTTTGTTGAACTTGGAAATAATTGCTTGGGCAATACCTATTGCTATTAAAGCAGCAATCGTTGAAGATCCCCCAGATGATACTAATAATAATGGAACACCTGTCATTGGAATCAATCCTGAAACGCCACCTAAATTAACAAATAAATGTAACATAAAATAAGAAGCTATTCCTATCAAAATAACTCTTGATTTATTATTTTGAATTTGATCTGCATATTTTAATAATCTAAAAATAATAATAGCTGTTGGAATAATCATTAAAACCAACCCAAAAATACCAAGTTCTTCATAAATAATTGCACCTATAAAATCATTATGTGCCTCTGGAATATAATCATATTTTTGAATAGAATTTCCTAATCCAAGTCCAAAAATACCACCATCTGTAAAAGCAATCAAAGAATTGACAAGTTGCCATGAACTATCATAAATATTTTCTATTTTTAATGGTTTTAACCAAGAATCAATACGTTGTAATTGATATCCCTGTAAAACAGCTGTGATTAAGAATCCTAAAATAATAACCGCTACAGCTAAAGCAATCCAAACGAGTTTTTTATATTTTTTATAATAATCTCTTGGTGTTGACATAAAACAAATAAAACAAATTGCTGCTAGAATAAGAGAACTTCCTAAATCCTTTTGTACAATAACTCCTATTCCAAATGCAAAAACCATAAGAGCTAAAGGGAACAAAACACATTTGTTAAATTTATCTTTATAAAATTTACTTTTTAATTCAGCAGTTCTAAATTTTCCTTTTACTACAAATGCTGAATCAGTTTCTGTAAGCATATAAGATAAAATAAGAACCATACCAATTTTCATAAATTCTGCTGGCTGTACTGTAAAAGGACCTAAATGAATCCAAGCATGTGAGCCTTTGGTCGTCCAAAAAACACAACCACACATTGAGATGATTCCCATAATATATACAGCCATTGAACTTCTGTAATTAATCATTTTCAATTTAAAACCCTTTGTAAGAACCATCATAATAAAAACACCTATTGCTACATAAATAGATTGTGTAATCATATTTTTTATTGCAAATGCCGTTCCTTTTGAAGAGACCGCTCCAATTGATGCTGAACCAATCATTACAATTCCTAAACAAATCAATACAAAAACTGCAAAAAAGATAGGCTTATCTGCCCCTTTTTTTCTAAAAAAAGCTTTTATTCTTTTTGTCATTATAATTTGATCCAATCATTTTCTTGACTTGCTTTAAAAACTTTATAAATAGAATATCCAGAAACATCTTGGAATTCTTTATCAATTTGCTTTTCTTCACTCTTTGTCCCAACAACATTTTTAAATTTTCTATAAGCATTTAAAAAATCTGTTTTACTTATTCCTTCTTCATATGCTTTTTCTACTGCATTATATAAAGACATAACATCAATAATATCTTCTGTTGACCATGTATAGTCTAGTGGATAATTATAGTCCATCATTTACACCTCATTTCAGTAAAATATTATAACTTAAAAAAGTATAAAAATAAATGACTTATGATAAATCCCCCATACAATTATTTGAAATCATAATATGGTAATAGTAAAGGAGGGATAAACAATGAACTGTGATTATAACTGCAATGGATATGTCAATAATCCATTTGGCTGTGGTGGATGTAACACATGCGGCTATACACCTATTATGGGTGGCTTTGGTTGCAACAATACAGGATGTAGTTGGTTTGCAATTGTTTTAGTTGTTTTCTTATTATTAATCATTTGTGGTAATTCAAGAATTAGACCTTAGATATTTCAATCACCTCAAAATATGTTATAATAACCACGAATGAGGTGAAATAAATGTTATTAATGAAAGATATTATAGATGATTCAAACGAATTAATTAGAACAGTGTCAAAAGAGGTTGAACTTCCTCTATCCAAAGAAAATCATGATTTACTCATGAAAATGCATGAATTTTTAGTTGCAAGCCAAAATGAAGAACTTTCTGAAAAATATGATTTAAGACCTGCAGTAGGTATTGCAGCTATTCAACTTGGTATTCCAAAAAGAATGTGTGCCATCCATGTTTTAGATTATGATGAAGAAGGAAATGTAACAAAATCTACTGATTATGCTTTAGCGAATCCTAAGATTGTTTCTTATACACCTAAACAATCTTATTTAAAAACTGGAGAAGCATGTTTATCAGTTCCTGAAGATGTAAAAGGTTATGTTCCACGTCATGCTAAAATCACTGTTGAAGGATTTGACGTACTTACAAACAAAGATGTAAAAATTGTTGCTCGAGGATTTTTAGCTATTTGTTTACAACATGAACTTGATCATTTTGATGGTGTTTTATATTATGATCATATTAATAAAGAATATCCATTAGTACCAATTGAAAATGCTATGGTTATTGAATAAATAAAAGGTTCTTTCGAACCTTTTATTTTACTTTAAAATAATGAATTGTTTTGGGTTTTAATACTATTTGTCCTTGATTTTCAATTTCTTGTTGATCAATTAAAGAAATAAGATTTTCATTTAAAGAAATGGTAAATTCTTGATCATCTAAATTTAATGCTACAATAATTCTTTCTTGTTGATCATTTCTTTCAAAAACAAATTGTTTATTTGTTAAAACCAATTCTTTAAACTCACCTTTTTGTAAAGCAGATGATTGATTTCTAATAGAAATCAATTTTTTTATATATTTTGTTAAATCATTAGGCATTGGTTTGGTAAACTCTGGTCTTAAAGAATCATCACTTCCCTGTTCTTTCTTTCCGGTTTGTCCCCATTCACTTCCATAATAGATACATGGTATTCCTGGTAAAGAAAATAACATACCATAAATAAGTGGTAATTTTTCTAAATCTGTTAATTTAGATGCTATTCTTTCTACATCATGATTATCAACAAAACTAAATAATGTTTGTCCTCTATACATTTCTCCATAATTACGTTTTATTGTATGAGCCATTTCAAACATATTTAATGAATTAAACGAAGACCAAAGTCCTTTAAAACCAGGATAATCAGTAATACTATCTAAATGTGCTTCACTAAACATATATCCTGCATTATCACCTAAAACTTCACCTAACAAGAAAAAATCCGCCTTTTTTTGTCTACAATGATCTTTTAACATTGCCATAAACCATCTTGGTAAACTATAGGCAACATCTAAACGAATACCATCAATATCAAAGGCATCAATCCAATAATCAACAGCACTTAATAAATAATTTTGAACATCTGGATAATCTAAATTTAATTTAACTAATTCATAATGTCCTTCCCATCCCTCATAATAAAAACCATCATCATAAGGTGAATTGCTGTTAAAATCAATTCTAAACCAATCTTTATATTGACTATTTTCTCTATTATTTAAAACATCTTGAAAAGCAAAGAAGCCTCTTCCTACATGATTAAAAACACCATCTAAAACAACACGCATCCCTCTATCATGTAAATTTTTACAAATTTCAATAAAATCTTCATTTGTTCCTAAACGTTCATCAATTTTACAATAATCTCTTGTATCATAACCATGATGATCACTTGAAAATACAGGATTAAAATAAATAGCATTTATCCCTAAATCTTCAAAATAATCCATAAAATCATTCAATCTTAAAATACGGTGTTCCACAATTCCATCATTAGCACGAGGAGCCCCACAAAAATTAAGAGTATAAATTTGATAAAATACACTTTCATTAAACCACATTATAAAAAACCTCCTTATACATCTATCTATTATTATACACTATTTAGTTAGAGTTATTTAAAAAATATGATATAATATACTATATATAAGGAGGTTCTTATTATGACTCAAAAAATTATTACTATTACAAGAGAATATGGTTCTGGAGGAAGATTGATTGCTAAAAAAGTAGCTGAAGCCTTAAATATTGCTTTCTATGATAATGAACTTATTGATGAAACAGCGCGCCAATTAGGTATTGATATTGATACAATTCGTAAAGCATCCCAAGAAAAATCATCAAGTTTTGCTTATTCACTTAATAATGGTCCTCTTGTTTTACCAATTAATGACCAAGTTTATGCTACACAAGCCAAAATCATTAAACATCTTGCTGAAAAAGAAGATTGTATTATTGTTAATGGATGTGCAAACTATATTTTAGAAGACTATCCTCATGTTTTAAGAATATTTGTGTACGCTCCTTTAGAATCTAGAATTGAACGTGTTGAAAAAGATTATAAAGAAGAACATGAAAATACTAAAAAATATGTTCAAAAAAGAGATAAACAAAGAAAGAGTTATTATAATTATTACACAACAAATACTTGGGCAAATATGAAAGACTATGATTTATGTATTAATAGTGATATGGGAATTGATGAAATCGCTCAATTAATTGTTAAAGTTTATCAAAACGGAAAATTATGGAAATAATATAAAAAATATTCAGGACACCCTGAATATTTTTTATTCTGGTAAAAATTGAATTGCTACTCCTAAAAGTCCTGAACCAAGATAGCAAGATAAAGCAGCACCAACATGACCATCGATTATATATGTAAATTGAGGAAACCTTTCTTTTAACATTCCTTCCAAAATATTTCTTTCTTCCAAATTATTAGCATCTGCAACGGCCAATGCAAATTTTTGATGTGGATTTTCTTCAAGATGACTTTCTATTAAATCTATCAATTTTGATTTCACTTTCTTTGAACCTCTCACTTTAGCTGGAACATAAATTTCTCCATTTTCTTTTTCAAAAGAAAGAATTGGTTTAATCTTTAGTGTTGTTCCTAAAAATGCCGAAGCCTTGCCAATACGTCCACCTTTTTGTAAATAATTTAAATCATCTATTGAAAAATAAGCATAATTTTGATAGCACAAAAAATCTGCAATTTCAATTAATTCATCAAAAGACTTTCCTTCTTCTCTATATTTAGCAAGACTAACAGCAATAACTCCTAATCCCACTGATGCACTTTTACTATCAACAATATGACATTTTAATTTCTCATAAGTTTGACAAAATAACCTCATTTGATTACCTGTCCCAGATATACCACTAGATAAAAATAAACCTATAACATGAGTATATCCTTTATCTTTTAGTTGATCTAATAAATTAAACAAATCTTTTCCAACTGGTGAAGAAGTTTTAATTACTTTTTCATCTTGAATCGCATAAATATCATTAGAAGTAATATCTACACCATCTCTATAACTCTTTCCATCATATTGAATTTGTATTGGTAAAACATGTATATCATATAACTCTCTATATTCTTTTTTTATATCACTACATGAATCTGTTATAATTGCAATTTTTTCCATTTGTATCTCCTTAAAATTATTTTGAACTTCATACTAATGGAACTTATTATAACTATTTGTATATAAAAAGCAAGATTTTTAAAAAATAAGTATCGCATCAATGATATGCGAAACACATTGAACTACTACTGATCCCATCATTAATGCTCCTAAAATGATTGTAACTAATCCCTTATTTGATAATTTTTCCATAATAGTTCCTCCTTTTGTTTCTTTAATTTCAACTTTTAAAATTTATTTTTGTTAATGTATCTTTTTAAGACACTTATAATATAACTCCGTCACTAAGTTTCGTCAATACTTTTGTGTCTTTTTTAGATATTTTGTTTACTACATAGTCTATAATATGGTAATATTAAGACACAAGGAGTGATAAGATGACAGGTGAACGTATTAAAAAATTAAGAAAAGAAATGGGTTTGACTCAACAACAGCTAGGAGAAATGCTTGGTGTTCAAAAATCAGCAATTGCAAAATATGAAAACGGACGTGTTCCTAATTTAAAAAAGGAAACACTTTCCCGACTTGCAGAAATATTTAATGTTACTCCTAATTATTTATTAGGTATTGATGAGCCAGCCTATCATGGGCATAGTCATAATATAGATATTCCCTTATATAGTGATGTTTGTTGTGGAGATGGTATTTTTGTTGAAGACAATATTGAAGAATATATTTCTTTACCTGAATCTCTATTAAGTTCTCGAAAGGATTACTTTTGTCAATATGCTGATGGAGATAGTATGATTGATGAAAATATTCAATCTGGGGATCTTATTATTTTTGAAAAGACACAGCAACTTAATAATGGTGATGTGGGATGTTTTGGCATTGAAGATAATATTGCAACATGTAAAAAATATTTTAATGATTCTAAACAAAACTGTATAATTTTACAACCTGCAAATGATAAATATTCTCCAATTATTATTAATGAATATAATTATCATGAATTTAAAATCATTGGAAAACTTGCCCTTGTTATTTCTAAAAGAAACTAAAATTAAAACTCCGTTTTAAATGAAACGGAGTTTTTTTTATTAATTTTAATTATTTTACTGTAATTAATTCTAAATAAGAAGTAGTTCCAGCAACACCTGGTGTACCAGCAGTAACAATGATTTGTTCACCTGGTTCAACTAAGTTTTCTTTAGCGATAACTTGAGCATATTCAATCATAGCAGCTCTTGTATCCATTTGTTTACATAATACTGATTTAACACCCCAGTTGATAGCTAATGCTCTTGTAGTTTGTTCATTTGGAGTAGCAGCAATAATCATAGATTTAGTACGATATCTAGACATTTTTCTAGCTGTAAATCCTGAATCAGTGAATGCAACGATTGCAGCAACATTGAATTTAGATGCGATTTCAGCAACTGACATACAGATAGCTTCACTTTGATCTAATGGAGCAGTTCTGATTGCTTTTCTTTGTAATGAAGCATAATCTAAAGTTCCTTCAGTTTTTAAAGCAATTTTAGTCATAGTTTCAACAGCTTCTACTGGATATTTACCTTGAGCAGATTCACCAGATAACATGATTGCATCAGTACCATCATAGATTGCGTTAGCAACGTCAGATACTTCAGCACGTGTTGGTCTTGGGTTTTCTTGCATACTATCTAACATTTGAGTAGCAGTGATAACGATTTTACCTGCAGCACGACATTTATTGATTAATTCTTTTTGAATTAATGGTACATCTTCAGCAGGAATTTCTACACCTAAGTCACCACGAGCAACCATGATACCATCAGCAACTTTTAAGATTTCATCCATGTTTTCAACACCTTCGCTGTTTTCGATTTTAGCGATGATTTGAATTTCAGGACGACCATTTTCAATTAATAATTTTTTAACATCTAAAACATCTTGTGGACGTCTTACGAAAGATGCAGCGATGAAATCAACACCTTGTTGACAACCAAAAGTTAAATCTCCGATATCTTTTTCTGATAAGTAATCGAATCCTAATTTGATTCCTGGAACGTTGATTCCACGTTTGTTTTTAACAACACCATCGTTAGCACAGATACATACGATATCAGTACCTTCAACATGATCAACTAATAATTCTACTTGACCATCGTTTACTAAGATGAAACCACCTGGTTTAACATCTTTATATAAATCTTTATAAGTGATTGTAAATTTTTCACTTGTACCTTCGATATCTTCTACACAGATAGTAGAAACTTGACCTTTTTTGAATTCAGTTTTTCCACCAACGAAATCACCAGTTCTAATTTCAGGTCCTTTAGTATCTAATAAGATAGCTACGTTTTTGTTTAATTCTTTATTGATTTCTCTTAAAGTTTTAATTCTTCCACCATGTTCTTCAAAATCACCATGAGAGAAGTTTAATCTCATTACGTTCATACCAGCTTGAACTAATTTAGTTAAGACTTTTTTATCTTCAGAAGCTGGTCCAATTGTACACACAATACGTGTTTTCTTTTTTCTTTCTTTTTCTAATACCATCCTAATATCCTCACAATCATATTTTCATTTAAGTTTATATTAACGAAGTTTAATAGCATCTTCGTAAATACTAAAATCAGTTTCACGTTTATGTCCTAATACTTCAGTAATTGGTAATCCTTTGATTTGACCATTTACTTCACTTACACATAAACCACCTTTTCCAGCTTCAAGTAATTCAACGGCATAAACACCCATTCTTGAAGCAAGAACTCTATCTCTTGCTGATGGTCTACCACCACGTTGCATATGTCCTAAAACGTTTGCACGAGTTTCAAAACCAGTTGCTGCTTCAACTTTTTTAGCTAATTCATGTACGTCTGTAATATGTTCAGTAATTACAACGATTGCATGTTTTTTATCAGAAGCTTTTGAAGCTTTTAAAGTTTCGATGATTTTATTTTCATCATAACCAATTTCACTAGTAATAACAATTTCAGCTCCATCAGCGATACCGGCATTGATAGCTAAATCTCCACATCTACGTCCCATAACTTCAAGAATTGTACATCTTTGATGAGAACTTGATGTATCTCTTAATTTGTCTAAAGCATCTACAATTGTATTTAATGCAGTATCAAATCCAATTGTATGATCAGTATCAGGAATATCATTATCAATTGTTCCTGGAATACCAATACAGTTGATACCCATTTCAGTTAATTTTAAGGCACCATTGTAGCTTCCGTCTCCACCGATAACAACTAAAGCTTCCATTCCTACTTCTTTCATTTTTTCAATTGCTTCTTTTCTAACTTCAGGATCTTTGAATTCAGGGAATCTTGCTGACTTTAACATAGTACCACCAATATTAATGATGTTACGAGTACTATGACGATCAAACTTAATAAATTCTCCATCGTGTAATCCTTTATAACCAAGTTTTACACCATATACTTCAATTCCTTTATTTAAGCATGTACGCGCTACTGCTCTTACAGCAGCGTTCATTCCTGGAGCATCTCCTCCAGAAGTTAAAACTCCTATACATTTAACCATAATGTTCACTCCCTATTTCATAACATTTCATACATAGTGATTTTAGCACAAATCATGACTTTTCTACAAGAATTTTTACACATTTATTATGCTAAATCTTATTGTTTTATCATAATTGGCATACTCATTGTAAATATTGTGTTAAGTAAGCGCTCTACTTTTATTTTTTCACGCGCATCTTTTTTCAAAGTATAGATTTTAATTAAATCATCTTGGGTGTATTGACTGGTAAATAGCGTTATCTTTTTATTTTGATTACGATATGTCAATACAGCTGCTAAAACTTCATCTCTTGACCAGCCTGTTACATTTTCTCCACCTAGATCATCAATCACTAAATAATCTACATTACGAAGTTCCTCTATATTATTATCATTTCCAAATTCATTAAAAGAATTCTTTAAATCGATTAAATATGTAGGAAAATGCACATATCCTAAATGATACCCTTGTTTAGCAAGTGATCTTGTTAAAAAACCAGCTAATGTTGATTTTCCACAACCAGATGGCCCACAAATAAATAAACCTTTTTTTGACGTATTCGATAAAAAATGATCAATTGTACTTGCAAGTTCTTTGTTCATAATATCTTTAATTGATTTTAAATCAGATAATAATAAATCATCACTCACATTTGAAACAGTAATATGACTTAAAATATTTTGCTTTTCTAATATTTCTTTTCCATACTTACAAGGGACAAGTATTGTTTTTAAATGATGATTTTCAACATGAACCGCTTGCTTCATTCCTTTAGAAACTTTATGACATTGATAAAGCCCCATACAATCTTTACATTTTTGCACATCTTCTTGAAAATCTAAAAATTCAACCCAATTTTCTTCTATAAAATCTCGTCCTACTTGTCCATCAGATAAAACTTTCATTATGTACGGATCCTTTATAAGTTCATTGATACTTTCTTCTTTTTGTTTTTGAAAATTTTGATCATCATCAAATAAATGTAAATCTTGTAAACTTTGCATTTTTTCTCCTCCTAGTCATATTTTTCTAACATTGCAAGAGCATCTTCATCAATATTATCTGCTGTTGATTTTTCTTGAGAAACAATTTGAATATCTTTTGTAAAATCATCCCAGTCATGATGTTGTTGATTTTGATATTTCAAATAAGCTTTTCCTTCTTCTATCGCTTCTTGAACCGTTTTTATTTTTTTTCTTTTCCATTGACTTCCTAAAGCTTCTATAAAATTTTTAGGTAATGATTGATTACACTTTTGAAGTGTTGTTTCTATTAAAACATTGACAACTCCTGGCTCTAATTGTAACGTTGTTAAAACAGATTCGACAACTTGAAGATCTCTTTTTAATGGTTCTTTACCACCCGTTTTATCTTTTAATAAATCATAAGGTGAAATATTTTCTAAATAATAAATATGTTTTTGTAAAGAAGATTCTCCCTGTTTTTCACTTTGAAGCAAAGGGGATTGCTTATGAAATACCTCTGTAAATTTTTCCGGCATTTTTAAATCATAATAGTTTCGGCAGTTTTGAGCCAATAACCGACTATTTAAATGATTTTCAATCATTGATTGTTTGACAAGATCTTGCATATCTAAAGCATTGATATGATATAAGATTCCTAATTGTTGAATTATTTTTTCATCTTCTTGATCAAACATTTTCTTAGATAATTGTAAATTTTCAATGCCTTGATAAAACAACGTTAAATCGTAACTATTTTCAATAGAATTTTGTATTTTTTGTTTATATTTTTTTTCTTTTAATATATTTTTTTCATGATGATGAATTTCAAAAACATCTGTAAACGATGCTGTCATTTCTTGATAATCATTTAAATTAACATTATACGTTTGAAAAATCGCTATTGTTTTTTCATATTCATCTTTCAATCTATCTTTCAATAAACGATCAAGAATTTGATGATTAATAAATTCTTGAGGTGATAACGGCATTTTCAAATCAAAAAGATAACGATTATCATTCGTTTGTTTAACATATGAACATACAAGTCCTACAGCTTCTAACTTATCAAAAGATTCCTGTAAAGAATTTAATGAAAATCCTGATAATTTACATAATCTAGAAATCAAAGAAGGACTTTTTGTAAGTGTCATTTGATCCAATTCACTATTGAGTGTTAGATAAAGAGCAGTAGCTTCCATCCCAATCAATGGTTGATAAAGTTGTAAAACTGTTTTATAACCTGTTAAATCAAGCATATAACTACTTCTTACTTGATAAACATCACTCGTTAATAATTTCTTCATGACTGATCCTTTCTATAAATTCATCAATTTGTTTATATAACTCTTCTATCCCTTGATTGTTATCAAAAACAATATCGGCCATTTCTCTTTTCTTTAAAGAAGAAATTTGGTTATTGATAATTGTATAAGCATAACTTTCATCAATATGATCTCTTGCCATCAATCTTTGAACTTGTTTTTGTTCATCTAAATAAACAACAATAATTTCATCACACAAATATTCTAAATGAGACTCATATAATAAAGGAATATCTAAAAAGATACAATCTCTCTCTTTATTTTTTTCAATTTCTTCCTTCATTTTAAAAATCACATAAGGATGTATAATAGCCTCTAACTGTTTTTTAGCATTTTTATCATGAAAAACAATTCTTCCTAATGCCTTTCGATCAACAATTCCATCTTTAACACATCCAAATAACTCTTGAACCTTCAAAATACATTCTTGATCAATTGTTAGAGCATTTCTTGAAATCAAATCCGCATCAACAACAAGATAACCTCTTTCTATTAAATAATGTGTGACTGTCGATTTCCCACATGCAATACTTCCTGTTATTCCGTATACTTTCATCGTTTTGCCTTTTGACATATTGGACAATAATATGTTCCTCTTTCATTAATCATTACTTTTTTTATCTCATGTCCTAATGGACAATGCTTTTGCATATGCACTTTTAATTGCACTTGAAACAAACCATCAATTCCATTAGCACTAAAAGAATGAATTGTCGTTCCACCTTGTAAAATAGCCTTATTTAAAATCTCACAAGCAACATCCACTAATTCTTTAACTCTCTTTTTACTTAAAACATTGGCTTTAGTATAAGGATTTAAATGCATTTGATAACAAATTTCATTTGCATAAATATTTCCTATCCCTGTCATAATACTTTGATCTAGAAGAACTGTTTTAATCGCTTTATTTTTCTTTTTAAGCTTTTGATAAAGCTCTAAGTAATCTATTTCAAAAGGTTCAGGGCCTAATTTACTTAAAGGCAGTTGATTTTTATAATCATCATGATCCACCAACTTCATTCTTCCAAACTTTCTAACATCATTATATCTTAACTCCATACCCTCATCTAATACAAAGATAACATGGTCATGTTTAGAAAGTATATCCCCTTTTTTACATATTTGATACTTTCCTTCCATTCTAAGATGAGAAATAAAGGCAACATCCTCCAATTTAAAAATTAAATATTTCCCTACACGATCAATCTCTGTAAAAGTCTTATTTTTTAAAGTTTGCACAAATTCTTCTTGATCATCATCAATGATTTTAGGATATAAAATTTTTATATCTTCAATTTTTTTATTTAAAATAAAATTTTCTAATGTTCGTCGAACCGTTTCAACTTCTGGTAATTCTGGCATTTTTTCACCTACTTTAACTCATACCAATTTTTAGCGTATGTTCCTTCCGCTTTTAATTCCACTTTCATTTGATAAGCACTTTCCATTCCTTCTTTTACAAGTTTCATCATTTTATCCAATTCATCTTGATAAACATCAAAAATCAACTCATCGTGTACTTGTAAAATCATTTTTGATTTCATATGATTTTCTTTTAATAATTGATCCACTTTGATCATTGCAAGCTTGATAATATCAGCGGCTGATCCTTGAATTGGAGAATTCATCGCTAATCTTTTTCCAAATTCTTGTCTCATATAATTCTTTTCATTGATTTCTGGAATATATCTTTTTCTATTTAAGACAGTTGAAACATAACCATTTTCTTTTCCAAAAGCAATGCTTTTATTCATATAGTCTTTAATCTCAGCATATTTTTCAAAATATTTTTCAATAAATGATTTAGCTTCTTTAACAGTGACACCTAATTGTTCAGCCAAACCATAATCAGACATTCCATAAATAATTCCAAAGTTAACAGCTTTTGCATTTCGTCTCATTGTTGATGTAACCTCTTCTTCACTTACACCAAAAACAACACTTGCGGTATGACGATGAATATCTTTATCATGATTAAAGGCATCTATTAAACTTGTGACATTGGCTAGATGAGCAAGTACACGTAATTCAATTTGCGAATAATCAAAAGATATTAAATAATCATATTCAGGAACAAACGCTTTTCTAATAAGTTTTCCTTCTTCTGTTTTGACTGGTATATTTTGTAAGTTAGGATCTGTTGATGATAAACGTCCTGTTTGAGTTAAAGCTTGATTATAAATAGTATGTGTCTTTCCATCAATAAAGATTTGTTCTTGTAACCCAATAATATAAGTTGAATAAAGTTTACTTAATGTACGATAATTTAGAACTTTATCAATAATTGGATGGACATTTTTTAATTTATTTAAAACATCTACTGATGTGGAATAACCTGTTTTTGTTTTCTTACCATTAGGTAATCCTAAATCCTCAAAAAGAACTTCTCCTAATTGTTTAGGAGATGAAATATTAAATTCTTTATGTGCCAATAAATAAATTTCTTTTTCTAATTGATCAATTTGTCCTTTAAAAGTATCTCCTAATTGTTTTAAAACATTTTTATCCATTTTAGCTCCTTGAAATTCCATATCCGCTAAAATATACGCTACAGGCATTTCAACATTTTTGTATAAATCAAATTGTTGATCTTTTTTCAATCTTTGTTCTGCTTCATTTTTTAATTCATAAATTGCTTTAGCTTGTAAAACATAATGTTTCGATAAGACATCTTCTTCAGGAACATGTTTTTTAGCACCTTTTCCAAAAACTTCCTCATCAAATTGTAAATCAAAATATTGATAATAATCACAAACGATTTTAATTTCATCTTTTAAAGAAGGATTTAAAATATAAGAAGCAAGCTGTAAATCAAAAGTATACCCTTTAACTTCTAATCCATGCCAACGACAAGCATTGATACATTTTTTTATATCATAACCATATTTTTCAATCTTTTCATCTTTTAAGAAAGACTTAAAGTTTTCATCATGCATAGCATTTTCTAAAGTAATATAATAGGCTTCATCTTTATTATAAAGACCAAATCCCAAAATAGCCGATTTATGATAATTCGTATCATAGACTCCTGCAATTAAAGCTGTATTCTTTTTAATATTTGGTAAAGTTTCAACAATTTTATATTCTAAAGGTTTACTTTGCTTTGTTTCTGTAGAAAGAGACATTCTTTTAAGTAAAGAGTTCATATCATAACGTCTGTAAAACTCTGCAAGATCATCATTATATTCTTGTCCTTCATATTTCCAAGCATCTAAATCTAATTCAACAGGTGCATCTGTTATAATTGTGGCAATCTTTTTAGATAAAAGGCCCAATTCAATATTCGTTCTAACTTTCTCACCCATTTTACCTTTTAATTCATCCATATGTTCCTTTAGATTTTCTATTGTCCCATATTGATTTAATAACTTCAAAGCCGTTTTTTCACCAATTCCTGGAATTCCTGGAATATTATCAGCACTGTCTCCCATAAGACCTAAAAGATCTCTCATTTGATCAGGTTCTAAATTATATTTTTCTTTAAAACTTTCAACTGTAATAACTTCATAATCATTGGTCTTTTGAGGCTTTTTGTATTGTTTAACATTTGAATCGATCAATTGCATCATATCTTTATCATTTGTATAAACAGCTACTTCCATGCCTTGACTTGACGCTTTTTTAGAAATCGTTCCAATAATATCATCACCTTCATATCCTTCTTTTTCAATATAAGGAATATGATGAGCTTCTAAATATTCTCTAATCATTGAAAACTGACAAACAAGTTCATTCGGTGTTGGCTTTCTTGTCCCTTTATATTCTTCCAATAGCTCACTTCTAAAAGTCTTCCCTTTTGCATCAAAAGCAACCACAATATACTCAGGATTTTGTTTCAATAAACTTTCTAACCTATTAGCAAAACCATAAACTGCATTGGTTGGTACACCATCTTTATTGACCATTAAATTTCCCATAGCAGCTGTTGCATAATAACAACTAAATAACCAAAAATTCCCATCTATTACAACTAATTTTTCCATTTTATACCTCATTTACTTCTTTAACATTTTGTACCACTAAAGAAAGCTTATCTCGATAATTCATCTTTCCTTCAATACATACAATCTTATTTTTTTCTAATAATGTCTTATATCTTTGATACGTTGAAGAAAAAACGACTCCCTCAACATTTCCTGTTTCATCAAATCCTTCAATAAAACACATTTCATTTCCTTTTTTATCAACGATCACTTTGACCCTTAATAAAGATAATAATACTCTCACATTTTTTGAGACATACTCATTTAAATTTGCGACTGCAAGAATTGGTTGATTGATTTTTTGTTTCATATAAGCTAAAGGATGCTGTGTTAAATACACACCTAACGCTTTCTTTTCTAATTCTAAACGCACCATTTTATTTTCTTTAATAATTTCTAAAATAGGTGGTTCATCAATACCAATCATATTTTTTAAATGTGCATACTCTGTAATCTTTTCTAAATTAGCTTTTAAAGTCGCACGATTAAGTCCAAATTCATCAAAAGTACCCGCATCAATTAAACTTTCTAACATTAAACTCGTGATTTTCTTTCCTTCCATTCGCGAAACAAAATCAAAAATATCTTTAAACAAGCCATTCTTTTGTCTTTCTTCAACAATTGCTAGATAACCTGCCTGTCCTACATTTTTAATAGCTAATAAAGAAAAACGTAAATCACCTTCTACTTGTTTAAAATAATGTTCAGAATAATTAATGGATGGCGGTAAAATTCTAATTTGATATTTTTTAGCTTCTGCAATATATTCCATTTTATGAACATCACTATTTTGTTCATTAGAAAGAATTGCTCCATAAAAAGATAAGGGATAATTAGCTTTTAAATACGCAAGTTGATAACCAATTAAACCATAGGCAATTGCATGAGCTTTATTAAAGCCATAATCTGCAAACTTTTCAATTAATCCAAAGATATATTCTGCCTGATTTTTTTCATAACCCTTTTTTAAAGCACCACTTATAAATTCCTCTTTCATTGATTCCATTAACCCAAGTGTCTTTTTAGAAGTTGCTTGTCTTAATATATCTGCTTTGGCAAGTGAAAAACCAGCAATTTTTTGTGCTACTTGCATTAATTGTTCTTGATAAATAATAATACCATACGTTGATTTTAAAATATCTTTTAAATCATCATGTGGGTATTCCACTTTTTCTTGATGAAATTTTCGAGCAATATAATGAGGAATTTGTGACATAGGTCCTGGTCTATATAAAGCATTGGCAGCTCCAATATCTTCAATACTGCTTGGCTTTAATTTTCTAAATAAATTCTTCATCCCTGGTGATTCTAATTGAAAAACACCTAACGTATCTCCATTTGATAACATCTTAAATGTTTTTTCATCATTTAAAGGAATCGTATTTAAATTTAAATGAACACCTTCATACTTTTCAATATTTTTTAAAATATCAGAAATTACAGTTAAATTCTTCAATCCTAAAAAATCCATTTTTAATAAACCAACACTTTCAATATAATTTTTAGAATACTGTGTCAATACATTTTGATTAGGACCTTTTGTTAGAGGAACCACTTCATTTAAACAATCTCCTGATAAAACGACCCCTGCAGCATGCATTGAAATATTACGTGGTAAACGTTCTACAAGATAGATTGCCGGTAAAATCTTTCGTAACATTTCTTCTTGATTGACCATACTTGCAAAAGCATAGGAAGATTCATAAACTTCTTTTACTGTTTTTCGATTTTTTCCTTGTGTTGGAATATACTTTGACATCATTTCTAATTTAGGTAAAGAAACTGAAACGACTTTTCCTAAATCTCTTAAAGCAACCTTAGGCCCATAGGTGGCAAAAGTAACAATTTGTCCAACATGTTCTTGTCCATACTTTTCTGTAACATATTTAACAACTTCATCTCTTTTATCATCTTGAAAATCAATATCAATATCAGGCATTGAAACACGCTCTTCATTTAAAAAACGTTCAAATAATAAATCATATTTTAAAGGATCAATATTCGTGATTCCTAAAACATAACTCACTAAACTTCCAGCAGCACTTCCTCTTCCTGGACCGACTTGAATATCATGTGTTTTCGCAAATCTTACATAATCAAAAACAATCAAAAAATAATCATTGAAGCCCATTTTAGCAATGACTTTTAATTCTTTTTTTAAACGTTCTATATAAGTTCTAGGAACTTCTTTTCCTTTAAATCTTTTCTTTAAACCAACAATACAAAGTTGCTGTAAATAATTTTGGCTCGTCACATTTTCAGGTAAAGGATAGTGTGGTAAATGCATTTGATTGGTTTCGATAGTGACATTGCATCTTCTTAACAAATCATTTGTATTTTCTATAATCTCGCGATCAAACAATAAAGACATCTCATAAGCATCTTTTAAATACATCTGATTTGTTTGTACTTTATAATTTCGATCAATTTTTTCGCCATGGATACTTGCTTGCATTAAATCAACCGCTATAGCATCTTGTGGATATAAATAACGTACTTCATTCGAAGCACAAACCTTCACTTCTTGTAAAGTGGCAAGTGCTTTTAAACGTTCATTTAAAAATGATTGCATTTTTAAATGATGATCTTGAATACAAATATAATAATTATCTTTAAACATCTTTTTAAACAATGCAATATATTTTAAAGCCTCAGATTCTAACTCTTTTAAAACAAGCCTTTCAACAATTCCTTCTTTACATCCAGAAAGAATAAAAAGATGTTCACGATATAAAGATAATTTTTCTAATTCAATCGCTTTATGTTCACTTAAATTAATATCACTACATATTTTCATTAAATCATGATAACCAATTTGATCTTTTGCATAGAATAAAAAAGGATAAACTTCTTGATCAATAAGTACATCCCCTTGCATTCCAAAAATAGGTTTGATGTCATAATGATGACAAGCATTAGAAAATTCAATCGCACCATACATATTATTGATATCTGTTAAAGCCAATGCTTCCATATGCAATTCTTTCGCTCTTTTACATAAATCTTGAATCAAAATCGTACTATTTTGAAAACTATAACAACTATAGATATTCAATTCACCAATCATGTTGCCACCACCTTTTTCCATATTATACGCTAAATCATCCTTGATTAAAAGAATTACAAAAATGTTTTCAAAGATAATAAAATTAAAATCAAACCAACATATAAAGTTAAAAATAAATACAGCATTTCAAAAAAAGAATACGTTAAAACAAGCATAACAAACAACCTATAGATATATAAAATAACTGCATAGTAATGATAACGAATCTGTAAAACACAAAATCTTCTTTGCCAAATGATAATGACAATAGATAAAAACATCGCTATAAAATGAAAAGGTAAAAATAACGAAGACAAAATAATTTGCAAAATCAAACAAATCCCTACTAGAAACTGCATTTTTTTGATTCTAATTAACATAACACCACCATTTTATTTTATGAAAGAAACAAAAAAAGAGCACTTATTTAGCATGCTCTTGTAAACTTTTTGCAAGCTGTGCTGGACAACTTGTTGGTTTTGCTCCACATTTGATGTCTTTTAAACGTTCAATAACTTCATCAACTTTCATACCCTTTGCTAGTGCAGCAACTCCTTGAGTATTTCCTGAACATCCACCTGTAAAGATAACATTTTTAACAATCCCATCTTCAACTTCTACATGGATATTTCTTGAACAGACACCTCTTGGTGTATAATCGTATTCCATTTTTATTCCTTCTTCCTATTTTTTTGTAAGTTTAGCAATTGATGTCACATATGATTGATACATATGACTATCTACTGCTTTGATCTCTTCTACTTTATAATATTTTGATAATTCTTGCAAATCTTTTGCAAGCATAGATGTTGAAGAATTCATATAAATGACTGTTTGTACTTTTCCAAGTCTTAAAGTATCCTTTAATTCATTAGAAATCCCATTGACTCCTTGAATAATCACTGTATCATACACTTTCTTTTTTGCAAAAGTAACCATTTTTTTAATTGGTTGACCATAAACAAATTTAATATTTTCTTTTCCTAATAATTTAGCATTATAAGTAGCACTTTCAATATTATCTTTCTTTTCATCAATAGCAACAACTTCTTGATCTAAATTCATTTCTAAAATACCATTTTCACAATTAATAGAAATAATCTTTTTACTTCCTTTGACCATTGTTTTAACAATCTTATTTCTAATTTCAAAAGATTCTAAATGATCTGGTAAAGTTGTTTTAACAGACATAATATATTTTTTACCATCACAAATAAATTCTTCTTTCGTATTTCCAAAAATCTTCTTATAACCTTGACTTTCAAAATCTTGATATTTAGAAGTATTAATTGACATAAATAAACCATTGACTTGTTTTAATTTTTTAATATCACTTACCACTTCATCTTTTAAACCGTCTTTCCCTGTAATAATGATGACTTGTACTTTATCTTGGAAAACACGTAATTTAATAAATCTTAAACCTGTTCTAAATTTATCATTATATGTTTTGCATTGATGATTATTAAAAACTTCTTCTAATTGTAATAATGTTTGATTAATTAATGGATGTTGTTTCATACACCCTGTCATCACTGTTAAATATTTTGTTTCTCTTTGATAAATCCCAAAAGTAACTTTTCCTTTAAAATCTACAATTGGTAAATTAGCTTGTGTAAGGAAACCATTTTTTTGATTCATCCCAATAATTTGATCAATCTTAATTTGTGAACGATCTAATTCTGTATACTTCTTTAAAGATTCTTTAATTAAATCTTTTTTATGTTTTAATTGTGCTGGGTAAGCATAATGTAATAAATTACACCCCATACATTCTTTATTCGCACGACATGGATTTTTAACACGCATTGGTGAAGGTTTAATGACTCTAATTAAATCACCAAAATAATAATTTTTATTATTGTATTGTTTGGCATCAATTTCTACTTCTTCATTTAATAATGCCCCTTTAATAAAGACAATTTTACGATTAATGTAACCAATACCTTCTCCATTGATTCCCATTTTTTTAATTTCAACTGTTGTTTTCATATAGCCTCCTTAAAAAAGGAAAAGCATCTTATTGATGTTTTTCCTCTCCTTCTTCCTCTTCTTTCATTTCATGTATTATTAATCTAAGAAGTTCAATTCGATTCTTATGCATCTTTTCGATAATAATTGTAACTCCTGGAAATTCAATTTTATCTTTTATTTTAGGAACACCACTAAACTCTCCTAAAACAAGACCACCGATTGATTCAAAATCTTCCGATTCAAAATGAGTATCAATTTCATCATTGACCTCATTTAAATTTAAACTACCATCTACTAAATACTCATGATCATTGATTTTAACAATATCATCACTTGTATCATCATATTCATCATCAATTTCACCAACGATTTCTTCAACAATATCCTCAAAAGTAACAATTCCACTCATAACACCATATTCATCTAATACAATAGCAAGTGTTGCATGTTCCTTTCTCATTGAAGCAAAAACATCATTGACTTGATTAAATTCATAGACCACAAAAGTCTCTCTCATATACTTTTTAACATCAAAATGTTCTTTATCAATATCGATAAACAACAAATCTTTCATATTTAAAACACCTATAATTTCATCAAAAGACTCATCATGAATAGGATATCTAGAATACTGTGCATCATGATAAACATTCATTAATTCATCATATGTACAATCTTCCGGTAAACTTTCAACATGAATACGTGGTGTCATAATCTCTTTGATTTCAGTTTCACCAAATTCAAAAACATTATGTATCATTTCTTTTTCTTCTTTTTCTAGAACACCTTCTTCATGTCCAACTGTTACAATTGTTTTCAATTCTTCTTCAGTTAAACTAGGGCCATGTTCTTGATTACCACCTAAAAGTTTAATAATAAATCCTGTAATAATATTCAACACAAAAACAACTGGTTTAGTAATTATACAAACAAAACGAATAAATGGTGCTAAAGCAAAAACTAATTTATCAGCATTTTGAGTAGCAAGAGATTTAGGTGTGATTTCACCAAAAATCAAAATACACAATGTTACAACACCTGTTGCAATTGCAACTGTTTGTGCACCATCTCCAAAAATAGCCATAATCGTTGCTGTTGTAAGTGACGAAGCACCGATATTTACTAGGTTGTTTCCTACTAAAATAGCACTTAATAAACGATCTTGATTATCTAATAAAGACTCTACTAATTTTGCTTTTTTATTTCCTTCTTCAGCAAGTGTACGTATTTTAATTTTACTTACCGATAAAAAAGCTGTTTCACTACAAGAAAACAACGATGATAAAATTAATAAAATGATTAATGATATGATATTCATTATCTGGGCAGAATCCACTTTTACATTTCTCCTTTGATTCTATTATTGAAAATTATAATAGTATAATTACAAAAATTTGTCAATATTCCATTATTTTTGTATATAGTTTATGTAATGATGATAAAAATCATCAATATCTTCATCATATACAACTAACACTTTTTTACCTTTGATCCCTAATTGATAATGGCCAATTTCAACAACTTGATCAAAATACATTGATTTTCTTTTTTTAAATTTCTTTAAAACATTTTGATATGTATTATATCCAATTTCATCACTACGCCATGAACCTTTTTCTTCAACGATTTGGTCAATCTCTTTATCACTTGGCATTCTTGTTTGTCTTTCATGTTCAAGAACCAATTCTTTGAAAATATTTTTTGAAACAAAAGTATTTAAACATTGATAATAACCCTCAAAAGAATAAATTGCTTCTCCATCATCTTTATCTTTACCGATTTTTTGAATAAAAGTTGTCGTATCAACAAGTAGATTTGAATTATTTTCATCTATCCTTTTATTTTTTGGCAAAGTGATCGTCATTTCTTGTTTATCTAATTTTGAAAAATCAATTTCATTATACAAAAAGTAAACACCTACAAAAACAGCAACAGAAACAATCACTGCTATTTTCTTTTTGATTGGATTTTTAATTAAAGGAATTTTTGTATTAATAATTGTCGCAAATAATGTAATTAATATAAAATAACCCAAAAAGCTTAAAAGTGAACTTAAGTTATTCATTTTCAAGACAAATAACATTCCAATCATCAAAATAGCTAAAATATCTATAACAATGCGAACAAAACCATCTAAATATTTAAACTTTTGATAAGAATACGTTCTTTTCTTTAAAGCACGTCTCTTTAAATAAATAAACAATGCTGCAAATAGCCATAAAAAACAGCCTACATAAATAAGAAACAAACTAAAACAAATATTTAAATTTAAAAATATCGAACCCCAAGAAAAACGGTACAACCAAGAAAAGAAACTTGTAAAACCATAAAAGATCATAGTTGCAAGAATGCACATAGCAATTGCCCATGGTTTAAACATTTTTAATTTTGCCTCACATAAAACATCTTCATCACTTGATAAATCTTCCGCATCTAAATTAACATTTCGATAAATATGCATATCTTGCATACAACAAACATGTTCATATCCTAAATGGTCTAAAGTTTCTAAATAGTCATCTGTTAATGGATTATAATCGACTTGATATTTATAAACTTGTGAGGATTTTTCAAACTTAAAAAATGAATTAACTGATACAAGATTCCATCCTTTTTTAGACATTTTATCTAGATAAGGAATTAATATTTCATCATAAAACAATCTATTTTTTAAAAATGTATACTTATATTTCATCTTCATAATCCTTTTTCATAAACAAAATAACTTGTTTTTGCATCTTTTCCTTTTCTAATTCAAGTCTTTCTTTTCCTTTTTGAGTAATTATGTATATTTTTCTTTTATTTTCTTCTTTTAATAATTGAATATATCCTATATTTTCAAAACGTGGCAACAATGCATAAAGTGTTCCAGCACCAACTCTAACATCACCTTCCGTCATTTCATTTACTTTTTCCATAATTTCTAAACCACATATGGGCTCATATAATGAAAGTAAAATATAAAACATTTGTGGAGTTAATGTTTCAAATTCTTTTCTCGCCATTTTCTCACCTCTTTTATCGAATATCGATAAATATTTCAATCCCATTATATCGATATTCGATAATAAAAGCAATAAAAAGCGGACTTTTGCCCGCTTAATTTCTAACATATGCTTTAATAACTTTTATTGTTTCATCATTTAAAGGTCTAATTGTATATTCTTTAACATTTGCAGGAACAATAAATGTTTCTGCATAATGTACTGTATAAGGTTCAAATTCATTTTAGGACTTTCAATAAAGAAACCTCTCTTTATCTTCTTTAAAACATCTTCATCATCATTATCTTGTTTAAAATTAGGCGTACATTTTCGATATCTCAATTGAATTTTCCAACGAGCAAGATCACAATAAATCAAAGTATCACCTTTATGAATGTAACTCGCTCTAACACCATAAATCAAAGCCCTGCCTTTATGACTAGCAAGTAATTAATATTGAGCCAATTTTATATCATTAATAAAATCATCCATCTTTCCATAATACATGACTCCTCTTACACGATTTTCTGTTAAAAAAGGCTTCATCATTTTATTAAGCTCATCTTTTTCATAAAATACATCTTCACTTTTAATCACGAAATCAGGTTTATAAATTTCTTTAATTAAATCAAGGATTTCGTCATCGACACTAGGATAACAATCTACAGTTAAACAATAATTTTCTTCTTGTCCTAGATTTTCTAAATATTTTTTATTTCTGTTTTGACTGTACAAGCTTCATTTTCATATCCAATTATATTTATTTTTGGAAATTTATCATAATTCATTACTATCACCTAAATTCCTTTACACTTGTTATTTTATATTTAAATTATATCCCATATCATCATATGAATCTATAAATCTCAAAACATATTATTCCCCTAACATAATAACAATCGTATCTCCTTCTTCAACATACTCACCTTTTCTTGGTAATTGATCAATGACCTTATTTCCTTTACCAACAAAAGTAAAACGTAAAGAAATATTTTGAACTTCACTTCTTTTTTTACCGATATAATTTTCTACTTTGATTGTTCTTTTATCCATTATAGAATATGATTTTTGTCTTTGAGATTTTACTTTTTTGACATTTAAAGCAGGTAAAATATCAACAAACATCTTTCTAGCGATAGGAGCAACTGTTGTTCCACCATATTGAATACAGTTTTTAGGATTATCCATTGCTACATACAAAACAATTTGTGGATCATCAATAGGAGCAACGCCAACAAAAGAGAGAATATAACCACTTCCAACATAGCTTCCATTAACCGCCTTTTGCGCCGTTCCTGTTTTGCCACCAATACGATAACCGTTTATATAAGCATTTCTACCTCCACCATCAGTCACGACACTTTCTAGCGCATCTCTTACTTTTTTAGATGTTTCTTCTTTAATAACCTGTCTTTTTACTTTCTTTTTAACTTGTTCAACAATTTCATTATTTGAACTGTTACTGATTTCTTTTAAAATATGTGGTTGTAACAAATAGCCACCATTGACGCAAGCACAAATAGCAGTTACCAATTGTAAGGGCGTTACAGATATGCCTTGTCCAAAAGCAACGGTCGCTTGTTCAAGTTCATGAAAGTTTTTATAATCAAACATAATCCCACATGATTCTCCAGGTAAATCAATTCCCGTTTTTTCAGTTAAGCCAAAATTTTGAACATATTGATACAATCTCTTTTTTCCTAATCTCCTACCAATTTCTACAAATCCTGGATTGGATGAATTTTGTAAAACTTCTCTAAAAGTCTGTAGGCCATGCCCTCCTTTTTTCCATGATTTGATTCTTGCGCCTGAAACATATTCATACCCTTTATCATAATAAGTATCTTTATCCATATCAAATAAATTTTCATTTAAAGCACTTGAAAAAGTTATGATTTTAAAGGTTGATCCTGGTTCATAAGTTTTCCAAATTGGAATATTTTGATTATAAATATCTTTATCCTCATTTTGATAATCATTAGGATTAAAGTTAGGATAACTGGCGATTCCTAAAATCTCTCCATTTTTAGGATTCATCGCTAGTGCCCAAATACCATCTGGATGATACGTATCATAAGCATTTGATAATTCTCTTTCAAGGACATCTTGAACTTTTTTATCTATGGTCAAAGTGATATTCATTCCACTTTGACTATACGTATAATGACTTGGATACATTTTTAAATTATGACTTTTAGCATCCATATAATAATCAATCGAACCGTTTTTTCCTTTTAAAAACGAATCATATTCTAACTCCAATCCTAATAATCCTTGATTATCAATTCCAACAAAGCCTAAACAATGACTTAAATAATTATTTCCCGGATAATATCTTTTTGTATCTTTAATCAAATAAACACCTGATAAATGCAATCTTTGTATTTTACTTGCAACTTGATTATCAAGTTGTCTTCCTTCTGGAGAAATTCTTTGAATCGACACCTTTTTATTTAATTTTTCTTTCAAAACATTGACATCTACATTTAAAATTTTACTTAATTCTAAAGCTGTTGTTGCTTGATCCTTTATTTGACTCGGTACAACAACCAAAGAAGCTGTTGTAAGATCTGTTGCCAGTACATTTCCACTTCGATCATATATTTTTCCTCTATTAGCTTGTACAGGAAAAGACCTTTGCCAAGACTCTAATGCTTTATCATAAATATTTTTACGATCAATGATTTGAATATACCCCACTTTAAAAATAAGCGCTAAAACAATGAGATAAATACATATTTTAATGATTTTGATCTTATTAACAGATTGTTGAAACAACATAAATCTCACCATTATAAACTATGAAAAAAAAGAGGAATCATTCCTCTTTTAAGATATTGCTACAGTTAAATTATCACCGCTATGAACAACTGTATTCTCGCCAACACTTTGAGCAGTTACATGTCCACTTGTGCCATCAATCGTTAATTGAATACCAGCAAGTGAAGCATAAGTTTGTACTTCTTTTTTAGACCATCCTATTAAATTAGGAAGTGTTATATCTTTTCCTTCTGTTTTGATAAATACTTTATCACCACTTGTCACTTTGCTTTTAGCAAGTGGATATTGTTCAATAACAGAACTTCCATTACCGATAATTTGAACACTTAATGATTTTGATTCTAATTTAGATTTTACATAATTAACAGATTGATTTGTATAGGAATCTAAAGTATAGCTTTGATCAACTGCTGTCGTATTTTTAGCATTATAGCGATTTACTACTTGAAGTGCTTCATTCATTGTTTGTTTAACAATATTTGGCATATATTGAGCATATGAATCTCCTGATTTAAAAGTTAAAAACATCACGACTTGAGGATCATCATAAGGAGCAATTCCTACAAATGAATGCATATATAAAGTTGTACTATAACCACCATTTTCAACAACTTGTCCTGTCCCTGTTTTACCAATCATACGAACATCATTATCTAAACGATAAGTCTTCCCTGTCCCTTGTTCATCTTCAATAACACCTAACATTAAATCTTTTACTTGACTGATTGTATTTGTTGAAAAGATTTGTTTTGAATATTTCGGTGTTGCTTGATAGACAACTTTATTTGTTTCAGGATTGACAACTTTATCTACAATATGTGGTTGAACCGTTTTCCCATCATTTCCAAAGACACTATATGCTTTTAAAAGTTGATAAGGAGTGACCGTAGAACCTTGACCAAATCCTGTCGTTAAATATTCAAGTCTTCCAGCATTTTTTCTTGTATAAGCATTGATTGATGATGAACATGTAAGTCCATCCATTGTATCACCTTGGAAAAAGCCTAAATCATTTAATTTCTCTGTTAAAACATCTTTTGTAACATAACCTTGATCCAATAAATTACAAATAGCTACGTTACTTGAATGATACAATCCTTGATCATAAGTAATTGTACCCCAACCTTGACCACCATTATGATCTTTAATTGTGGCAACTAATTTATTTCCATAATAAACATTATAACTTCCTGAATTATAATAAGCACTATGATCATATTTACCTTCTTCAATAGAATCAGCATAAATAAATGGTTTAAAAACAGATCCACATTCAATTGTTCCTTCTAAAAAATAATTGTTGAATGTTGATATATTTCTTTCATTAGGATTAAAAGATGGATAGGTTGACATTGCTAGAATCTTTCCTGTTTTAATTTCCATCACTCCAGCAGTCACAACTTCAGCGCCACTTTCACTATAAGCATTAGACATCAAATAATCTAAATTTCTTTGAAGACCACTATCAATCGTTAAATAAAGGTCATTTCCATTGGTTGGATCTTTCTCTCTTAAAGTTCCATCTACTAAAGCATATCCATTAGCATCTGTTTGATAAACCTTATAACCATTTTTACCTTTTAATTGTTTATCATAAGAAAGTTCAAGTCCCATTTCTCCAACCATTTTCTTAACACTTTGATCATTATAACTTTTTGCATACCCCACAACATAGCTACAAAAATCACCCAATGGATAATATCTCGAATTAGACTCTACAAACTCTATTCCCGTAAGATTACAATCTTCTATTTGTTTTTTTACTGACGCTGATAAATTATTTCCTTTTGTCCCAAGTTCAATTTGATAACGTCCTTCATCCTTTGCTGTTTGTAATTTAGATGTTAATTCATTGACATCTATTCCTAAAATAGGACCTAGTTGACTAGCTGTTTTATTAACATCTTTAACATAAGCAAGCTTTTTACCATAGCCTGTTCTTTGAGATGAAAGCACCAAAATAATTTTATACTTTTTAACATTAATAGCTACTTTTTCATGGTCACATGTATAAATTTGCCCTCTTTGAGCATATTCAACAACTTCTTTCTTACTTCTATTTTTCGCAAAAGAGGCAATGTTCTCTCCACTGATCAAGTGTTTTCCCGTTGCCCCTAAGTATAAAATATTAACTACCAATGAAAAAATAAGAACTGCAAAAATAATACCCGTTACCTTTGCACTTTTGTATTTCTTCATTATTGCTGAGCTCCTGTTGTTGATGCTGTTGCATCATTTTGATAAGTATATCCTTTAGAAGTTGCAACTTCAGCAACACGATTGAATGAAACTAATTCTTGTTTTTGCATTTGTAAACTATCTATATCTGATTCAAGTGTGTCTATTTCATTTTGTAATTTTTGAATGGTTCTATTATATGAAGATTCAACTGATTTAACCATAATAATTCCAAAAACAAAAACAACAATTGTTACAATTAAAAACACTTGTGCAAAAGATTCAAATCCTGTCTTTCTCTTTTTCATAAAATAACCCTCTCTATAACTCTTAATTTAGCTGAATGTGCACGATGATTATGAGTTAATTCATCATCCGATGCTATAATCGGTTTTCTATTAACCAATTTAAATTTAGGTTGCATTTCTAAAGGAATAACTGGTAATCCTTTAGGAACATCTTTTAATTTTGAAACTTCATTAAATGTATATTTACATATTTTATCTTCTAAACTATGGAAAGTAATAACCGAGATTCTTCCATTTAAATTTAAAAGATCCAATGCATCTTTTAAAGCAATATCAAAAACATTTAATTCATCATTAACCGCAATTCGAAGTGCTTGAAAAGTACGTTTTGCTGGATGTCCACCTTTTCTTCTAGCATAAGCAGGAATTGCTTCTTTAATAATATCTACAAGTTGAAAAGTTGTATCAATAGGATGTATTTCTCTTTCCTTTTCAATTTTTCGAGCAATCTGTTTTGCAAATTTTTCATCCGCATATTTATATAAAATTTCTACAAGTTGTTCATAACTATAATGATTAACAATATAATGTGCATCCAAAGATGCCTCTTGGTTCATTCTCATATCTAATCGAGCATCATAGTTATAACTAAAACCTCGAGCCCCATCATCAAATTGAGGTGATGAAACACCCAAATCAAATAAAATTCCATCTACATGTTCTACACCACGAAGATGGAGTTCACTTTTTAAATTCTTAAAATTGGATTGGATAATTGTAAATTGATTACCAATTTTCTCCAACCTTTCTCTTGCAGCTTCAATCGCATGAATATCTTGATCAAAACAATATAAATGGCCGGTTGTTAACTGTTTTAAAATCAAACTTGAATGACCAGCTCCTCCAAGTGTACAGTCTACATAGATACCATCTGGTTTGACATTCAATCCTTCAACTGCTTCATTTAATAAAACTGTAACATGGTTGAACATTCAAAATCCTCCTATAAACTAAAATCATCTAAAGATTCTAAAATATCATCATAACTATCCTGATTGTCATTATAGTATTGATTCCATTTTTCTTGTGACCATATTTCACCATGGTTTCCTGCCCCAATAATGACACATTCTTTTTCTAAATGTGCTAAAGCGCGTAAATTTGTAGGAATGTTAATTCTTCCTAATTTATCAAATTCGCACTCACATGCACTTGAAATGGTAAAACGAATTGCTTTTCGAACTTCTTTTTTATTAGAAGGTAAAGAAAGGAGTTTCGCACAAAACGGATCCCATTCTTCTTTTGTATAAAAAGCAAGGCATCCATCAAATCCACGGGCAACATAAATAGAACCTTGACATTGATTCCTAATTTTAGATGGAATCGTCAAACGTCCTTTTGCATCAATCGAATGCTTAAATTCACCCATGAACATCACTATCACCCACTTTTTACCACTTTTATATTCACTTTTACCACTTTATACCACCATTATATACTTTTTAAATCACTTGTTCAATAAATAGATGTGAATAAAATATGGAAGTTCACATTTCTTGTGAACTAAAAAAGGTAAAAAAAAATCACCCTTTGGGGTGATCTTCTTATTTTACTTTTACACCTTTGTAAGTTCCACAATGTTTACAAACTCTATGAGACATTTTGTATTCTCCACATTCTGGACATACAACTAAAGTTGGTGCAGATAATTTATCATGTGTTCTTCTTTTATTTCTTCTTGTACTAGAAACTCTTCTAAATGGTACTGCCATCTTTATATCCTCCTATTGTTTAAAATAATCTTTCAATTTTGCTAACCTTGGATCAATGTATTCTTCATCATTATCCTCTTGACCATCGAGTATCTTCCAACCCTTACCTGATTCCTTGATGTTAGCATCATCTTTTACGACCCTCATGGGCACTTCTAACATGATATTTGAAAATACGACAGGCGTAAAATCAACAACATCTTTCTTTGCTTCATGAACGTCTTCAAGCGGATCAGGCTTTTCAAATGAAAATACTTCCGTCGAATCGATATCAAATGGATAATCAACATCTTCCAACGTTAACGCACACGGAAGAATCATTGTTCCCTTAATATTTAAATCAACATATAATCGTTTATCTCTTGTATCAAGATTCCCGGTACCTGAGACGATGACGTCTTTAAGGCCGTTAATATGGGCATACTTTTCAAACATTTCACATGGAAAAGTTATTTCTTCTTCAAAATCAAATGTTCCTTTGTGTTTAATAATCCACTGCAAACTATACTTCATATTAATCACCTTTCCATAACCGCAAAATCTATTATATAGAAACTCACATCATAAGTCAATCTAAAAATGGCCTAAAACAACATTTTTCACTTTTTAATGAAGTTCTTCTCCATTATAACAAAAACTTTAACTAAATCAACACTATTTTAAATCATTTTTTCAACATCATTTAAAACATCTTTATTTTGCATAATTTTAATCAATTTATCAATCTTTCTTTGATCTAAAGATTGATTTGTTACTTTTGCAACCGTTTGAATAAAATCTCTCATATCTTTTTCATTATTTAAATCTTTTCTTTGTAAATCATTTGCTAATTTAAAAATATCTTCTTTTTTCACATTTGTTTTTTTAGATACACGATCTACGAGTAAATCTTTATCTTTCATAATATCACCACTATATACTATGAAAAAAATAAATAAATGTTAAAAAAAGAGACTTAGTCTCTTTTTCTACAAATGATATGAATTGGTGTTCCTTCAAACCCAAATGCTTCTCTTAATCTATTTTCTAAGTAACGTTTATAACTAAAGTGTAAATATTGTGGATCATTTGAAAATAAAACAAATGTCGGTGGGCAAACCGCTACTTGATTAGCATAGAAGATTTTTAATCTTCCACCATTAAATGTCGTTGTTGGATTCATTAATTGTGCATCCACTAAAACATCATTTAAAACGCTCGTTTGCACTCGTTTTCTTGAATTTTCATAAGATTCTTGAATTAATGGGAAAATTTGATCCACTCTTTGACCTGTTTTAGCTGAAGTAAAAACAATACGTGCATAATCTAAATATTTAAATTGTTCATAGATTTCTTTTTGTTTCTTTTGCATTGTTTTTTCATCTTTATCAACTAGGTCCCATTTATTATAAACAATGACAACGCCTTTACCTGCTTCATGGGCATATCCAGCAACATGCTTATCTTGTTCTCTAATTCCTGTTTCACCGTCAATGACAACAAGAATAACATCACTTTTTTCAATTGATGTCAAAGCTCTTAAAATTGAATATTTTTCAATATTTTCATAAACTTTACCTTTTTTTCTCATTCCCGCTGTATCTACAACACGATATTTTTGTCCATCTTTCACAAAAGGTGTATCAATGGCATCACGTGTTGTTCCTTCAATATTAGAAACAATAACACGTTCTTCCCCTAAAATAGCATTTGTAAGAGATGATTTACCAACATTTGGTCTTCCAATAATTGAAAAACTGATTTCATCTTCATTAGTTTCTTCATCTTGTAAATCTAATTGATTAATAATTTGATCTAATAAATCTCCAATTCCAATCCCATGTGAACCAGAAACAGGAATAGGATCACCAACACCTAATGCATAAAATTCATATATATAATCTCTAAATTGATTATCATCAATTTTATTAACAACTAAAATAATTGGTTTTCTTGATTTTTGTAAAAGACGTGCTACATACTCATCTTCTTTAGTAATACCTTCTCGACCATTAACAACAAATACAATAACATCTGCTTCTTCAATTGCAATTTCTGCTTGCATTTTAATTTGTGTTGTAAAAGAAGCATTTTCTAATTCAATACCTCCTGTATCAATTACACTAAACTCTTTTGTAAGCCATGAAGCTTTAGCATAGATACGGTCTCTTGTTACACCTGCAACATCTTCAACAATTGAAATTCTTTCTCCAACCATACGGTTAAAGATTGTTGATTTTCCAACATTAGCACGACCAACAATTGCAACTACACCTGCCATATTATTCCTCCCTTGTTTTATTAATTAAAGTTAACACTTGATCAACAACTTCTTCTAACGTCATATTCGACGTATCAAGTTCAATTGCATCATCCGCTTTTTTAAGTGGCGAAATAGCACGATGCATATCTTGATAATCTCTTTGTTCAATTTCTTTTTTGATTGTTTCTAAATCAGCCTCTAAGCCTCTTTCTTTATTTTCTAAATAACGTCTCTTCGCACGTGTTTCTACACTTGCTATTTGATAAATTTTTAAATCTGCATGTGGTAAAACAACTGTTCCAATATCTCTTCCATCTAAAATAACATTCCCAGTTTCAGCCATTTTTCTTTGCTCATCAACTAAAAATGTTCTTACCGCTTGATATTTAGAAACACAGCTAGCTCCAAGTGAAACTTCATCTGTTCTAATTTGAAGGCTAACATCTTCATCGTTTAAATAAACTTTATTATCAGCTGTAAGACGTATTTGAATATTTGAAATTGCTTGTTCAACAGCTTGTTCATCATTTAAGTCAATGTGATTTTTTATACAATAAAATGCAACAGATCGATACATTGCACCCGTATCAATATAAATGAAATTTTCCTTTTTAGCAACCATTTTTGCAATTGTACTTTTTCCTGCAGCACTAGGCCCATCTATTGCAATTGAAATTTTTTTCTTCATAAAATAAACACCCTCCTAAAAAACTAAGGCCTTCCTTAGTTAAAAAAAACTTTGATATAAGATAACTCCAAGTAAAGCAATGAAAATAATGACTAAAATAACAATAATGACATTCATGACCTTAACAGCTTTACTTTCACCTTTATTTTCAATAATCTCTTCATCTTCAATAAAAGTATCATTTTCTTCAATATCTTCTACTGGATTTTCTTCTATCGTTTCAACGATTTCTTTCGTCTCTGTGATTTCTTCAGCTTGTTTTTCTTCTACTTCTTCAGATTCTTGTTGTAAAAATTCTTCTGCTTTTTTCACATCTTCTTCTGGTGACATCGCAGCTAATTTTTCCATAAAAGTCATTTTTTCTTTTGGCTCTTCTTCAACTTTATTATTTACAAACATTCCTTTAGCAAATTCTTGTGTAGCATAGCTTTCAACTGAATCTATCTTAATTGTATTTTTTTCAGGTTCTCTAATTTTACTTAAAATATCCATTCTTGTATTATATTGATCTTGTTTACCAACACTTTCTTTCGCACTTTTAAGAGCTTTATCAAGTTCAGCTGAGCCTTCTTCTCTCATTTGTTCAAATGTTTTAGTTTCTGTTAAAGTATCTTCTAAATTTACTTCTTTTTCTTCTTTATCCTTTTTCATAAATGACAAAAAATCATCATCGTCATCATCATTTTGAACTGGTTCTACATACTTTTCTTTAGAAATGCCAACTTCTTCCTTAAGTCCATCTCTTAATTCTTGGTATTTTTTTACTCTTGAATACGTCATTTTCCCACCATCCCTCGCCATTATAACATAATAATCACTATAAAAAAATAAAAGAAGCCTAAGCTTCTTTAATATATTTACTTTTAAATCTTTTTTCAACCGGTCTTACAAGATAATAAACAATTCCTGTAATAATTCCTTTAATAAAATTAAAAGGAAAATAAATAATAAAAATAGCTTGTCCATAAGGTGATAAAAAAGATAAAAATTTCGGAATTGAAATATTTGAACCATATTGTTGATTAAATGCTTGAATATCAACTGCAAAAGGTAGATTTGTATACCATGTCGGTTTTTGCATTAAATAAGTAGGTGTCACAAAGAAATAATTGATGACAAACATAATAAAAGCAAAAACAAGCATCGTTAAAACCATATCTAAAAAATAATTCTTTAAATTCTTTTCTGGATCAATTTTTCGAGCAAGCAATGAATATGTTACACAAATTGATAACGATGCAATCAATGCTGCAATTTGCCCAATAGCCATTGGTCCTACAGGTCCTTTAAACAAAATAGAAACAACAAATTTACAAATACAGACAAACAACGCTGGTATAAATCCTAAAGTAGAAATTGCTACAAGAACAACAATTTCTGATAAATCAAGATTTAACCAAGGAGCAAAGGGATAAGGAATCTCAATGAGATTTAAAATCATCCCAAGTGCAGCCAGCATTGCTGCTAAAACCATTTTTTGTGTCTTAGTACTTTCCATAATAATTCTCCTTTAAAATAAAAAATATCATGAAAATACTAATCTCCATGACTAAAAACATTATCTAAAAAAATGTCTTTCTTCCATCTAGACTCTCACTATCGGTAAAGGAATTGCACCTTTTCTGCATCTGCTCGTGGACTATCACCACCGGTCGGGAATTTCACCCTGCCCTGAAGACTTTCTTTTCTTATATATATTAGCACTTCAAAAAAAAGAAATCAAATCATATGATTTCTTTAATCGTAAGGTTTATATTCAACTGTTTTCTTTTTAAAATCAATAAACAATTGAAAAGCCTTTCGATCTTCATCTTCATCCCAAATTTCCACAAACTCAGGAGTCACTTCTATTAAAATTTCACTATCAACGTGAGAATAAGCATTATAACTTTGCCATAAATACTCTTTATATTTCTTTTCAAAAACTCTTCCTGGTTCATCAACGACCAATCCTTTATTAACAGCAATCCCTTCAACTTGTGTTCCATTAAAACACATTGCAACACGATTATTTTTAAACAACTGCTGTGTCTTTCTAAAGTTCTTATCTGTCTTAAAATAGATTTTATCATTATAAAAAAGACAACTGACATTTCTCACCATCGGATAATTATCCTCGCAACTGGCAAGTGCCATAATTTTCCAATCTCCCATTTTTTGTTTCATGATTTCTTTAGCTTCTAAAAATTCCATCTTATTTCCTCCCTATATAATTCCTTGATATCCTAAAACAAACAAAATCATTGTCACTAAAACAACACCTACGACAAAGACATAACCTTTATAAACACTTCCTTGTCGATCAGATTTCTCCACTAAATGACTTCTTCTTAATATTTGAACCACTGGTTTATATAAGAAAAAGACAATGGCAGCATTCATCGTTGCTTTAATTAAATTAAAAGGTAATATTCCTGGAAGCAACATTGGTACAATAGCACTTCTTGGCATTCCATAATAAATAGGTGTAATGATATAATTCCAAATAAGCATAGATATTGTTGTACACATAACACCTAGAACAAGTCCTAAAACAGCTCCTTTTTGATTATGTACTTTTTTATATACAAAAGCAGCCATACAAGCAAAAGAACACGTTGAAACCATATTCATCAAGACATCTAAAATATTGCCTCCCTTTAACATGATTTCAAAAATCGAACAAATAAAACTCATTAATAATGATGTCATTGGTCCATAAATAAATCCCCCAATAACAATTAAAATATCCTTGGGATCATACCTTAAAAAAGATACCGCTGGAACAATGGGAAATGAAATAAATACATTAACGATCATTGCCATGGCACAAAGCATCCCTACTGTTGTTATTTTCTTTGTACTCATTTTATATACCTCCTTTAACAAAGAAAACGCACCTAAAATAATCTTCTAGGTACGTTTTTGTATATAAAAAGTATTACAAAAAACACTTCTTTCATCCAGACTATAACTGTTGCTACTGGAATTTCACCAGTTCGGCCATCTTTGGCTCGCGGAGTTTACCGCCAGTAGAGAATTTCGCTCTGCCCTGAAGTATTATTTTATTGCTTCTTTATTATATAATAATTTTTCTTATTTTTAAAGGTCTATCAAACCATAATGTTTTAATGCATAGGCAATACCTTCATCATCCACATCTTTTGTCACAAAATCAGCAATGCTTTTTAACTCATCTCCCGCATTTCCCATTGCTATAGCAGTATTTACATGCTTTAACATTTGCATGTCATTTCCCCCATCACCAAAAGCCATCGTATCTTTTAAATCAAGACCATAATATTCTAAAAATTTATCAATTCCTAATTGTTTTGTTCCACCTATTGGTGAAATATCACAAAAAGTTGGATGCCATCTTGCTGAAATACAATGGGGCATATGACTTAAGATTTCTTTTTCTTCATTTTCATCTACAAAACACATAATTTGATAAATATGTTTATCAATGACATGACTACAATCTCCTGCAGGATGATCATCATTATGAGTAATAGCGTGAATTGCATCAACACGCTCATCACGATAGTTGAAGTATTTTGTATTTTCTTCTGTAAAGCCACAAGGAACTTGATGATCTTTTAAATAATCTAATAAAGCTTGTAGATCTTCTTTTTTGATTGTATTTGAATAAATAATTTGATTATTTGTATAACAATATTGTCCATTTAACGTAATATAACCATCAAAAGGAAAATCATTTAAAACATCTAATCCATCTTTTCCTCTTCCTGTTGCTATAAAAAGCTTGATTCCCTTTTCTTTTAACTTATATAAAGCATCAAATGTAGATTTAGGAATCTGATGATTTTTAAAACTAACAAGTGTTCCATCGATATCAAAAAAAATTGCTTTTACCATATTATATACCTATATCTTTCATATTTTTTAAACGTTCCAAATAGCGTTCAATACGTTTTAATTCTTCACCGCTTACTCTTTTAGCAGAATAATAATATTCAACAGAACTTTCCAAATTTTCTAATTCAATATTTTTCATTAAATAATTAATTGTTCCTCTATTACCATCTAATAAATGGACATGCGGTAATAATTGATGAAAACTATCTTTAAAATAATTAAAATGTGTACATCCTAAAACAAGAGAACCATACTCTTTAAAATCAAATTTCGAAAGTGCCTCTTTTAAATAAGCAAGTACTTCATCACTATTAAACTCTTGTTTTTCAGCAAAGCGGACAAGTTTTGGTAAAGCAACCAAATCAACTAAATGATCTTTATCAACTCTTTCTACCAAGTCCAACATCTTTTTACCTTTAACTGTAATTGGTGTCGCACACACCAATACCTTTTGATTTCCATATAAATCAACTGCTTTTTTTACTGCAGGTTCCATTCCAATGATAGGAATATCATATTTTTTTCTCATTAAAGCAACTGCTGCACTGGTTGCTGTATTACAAGCAATGACAATGGCCTTACAATCATGATCAATCATAAATTGAATAATTTCATCTACATAGCCAATGATCTCTTCTCTTGTTTTTTCCCCATAAGGAACATGTTTTTCATCAGCATAATATATAAATTGTTCATGAGGTAAAAGTTGCATTGCTTCATATAATACTGATAAGCCACCTATTCCTGAATCAAAAATACCTATTTTCATATAATTCCTCTTTCAATCATTCTACATTAATTATAAAAAAAGATATTGCGTTAAGCAATATCTATTTTTCTTGAAGCGTAACTTCAATTGTTTTTTCTGTTCCACTACGATTAACAACAACTTTTACTTTATCTCCTGCTTTATGCGAGTAAAGTGCTGTTAAGAACGATTTATAAGTAGTAATATCTTTACCATCTAATTTAACAATAACATCACCTTGTTGGATTCCAGCTTTACTTGCAGCACCATCACTTGTTAGTTTAACAACATAGATACCTTCATCAACAGATACTTTAACACCATATCTTTGAAGTTCATATGAAGAATAATCATTTAAAGAAACACCTGAAATACCGATAACTGGATGAGATACTTTACCATTTGTACGAATTTGTTCTGCAACTGTAATAACATCATTAATAGGAATCGCAAATCCCATACCTTCAACGCTTTCATCAGAGAACTTCATGTTCGTAATACCTACAAGTTCACCTTTCATATTAACAAGCGCTCCACCACTATTACCTGGATTGATAGCTGCATCTGTTTGGATAACATTCATATCCCAATCATCAACTTTATCATCATTTAAATCAACAGAAACTGTACGATCTGTTGCTGAAACAATACCTTGAGTAACAGTTCCTGAATATTGAATTCCTAATGGTGAACCAATCGCTAAAACTGTTTCTCCTTTATCTAGTAAATTAGAATCTCCTAAATCAATAACACTTACATCAAAGCTTGGTTGACATCTTAAAATAGCGACATCACTATATTCATCACTACCTACAACTTCTGCATCTACATATTCATTATTTGAAAATACAACTTGTACTTTGTTTGCACCATCAATAACATGGTGGTTCGTAATAATATAGGTATATTTACCAGTTTGATCATAAACGACCCCACTACCACTTCCAGATTGTGTTTCACTCGAAGAACTTGAATTATCACCAAATCCAAAAGCATTATTTGTTGTATTTTGATAAACAACAACTCCTACAACACTATCACTCGCTTTTTCTACAACACTTGTTGTATCTGTTTTAACATCATAATTGACTTGTTTTACAGTTCCTTTATTTGTAACGGTCGTTGCACTATCACTCGACGATGACAGCATATTATAAAAAACATAGCCATTCATTGCAAAGGAACAGACAATAGCAACTACTAATAAAATTTTTACTATTTTTTTCCATTTCTTTTCTTTAGGTTTATCTTCATCAACTAATATAAAATTATTTTTATTATCTTCGTTCATAATATTTCCTCCTTTTGATGCTATTATCATAAATAATAAATATGTCTAAATTGTATCCTCATTGTGGGAAACTTTGGGATTTATAGGCAACTTGACAGTAAAAGTCGAACCTATCCCTAAAGTACTTTCAACATCGATTGTTCCTTGGTTCAATTCGACGATTTTTTTAACAATACTTAAACCAAGTCCCGTTGATATCTTTGAACTTCTTGATTTATCTACTTGATAAAAACGATCATAAATATAATTCAGCTTATTTTTAGGTATACCCATTCCTTCATCTTGTACACTTAAAACAAACATATTATTTTCTTTTTCAGTTTTAATTGTAATAACACCATCATTAGAGTATTTAATTGCATTAGAAATAAAATTACTTAAAATTGTTTTAACCGTTGAATAATCTAAAATAACAGTTTTTTCTATTTTATTATGATAAATAAGAGAAATATGTTTTTCTTTAGCCATTGGCTCAAATAAATCAATACTTTCTTTGACAACAGCTTTGACATCTAATTCTTTAAAATCCAATTTAACTCTTGTTTGATCTAATCGTGATAATTCTAAAATATCATTAATGATATTTTGCATACGATAACTTTCTTTCAACAAAATATCCATAAACTCTTGAAATATTTCTGGTGAATCTAAACCATCCCTTTTTAATATTTCTACACTTCCAATAATAGCTGACATCGGTGTTTTAAGTTCATGAGAAACATCTGATAAAAATTGTTTTTGCATATCTTCAATTTCTTTCATTTTAGAAACGTCTGTAAATAAAACAATCGTTCCATCAAAAATAAGATGTTCTTTATCAGAAAAAACAGGTGAAGATTCTACTTGATAATATCTCGACTGTATTTTTACAACCGACGATAATGGTCTTTCAAAAACATAACATTGATCTACTAAATCAAGCATCTCACCTACAAATATATCTTTATAATATCTTCCTTTTAAATGTGGTATTTCAAAGCCTTTTCTAAAACTTTGATTGGTAAAAGCTATTTTCCCTTCTTTATCAATAAATAACATCGGTAAATTCATTGATCGAATCAATTGACTTAATATCTTTTCATGATATTTATTTTCAATTTCTACTTCCTTTATTTCATTATCCTTTTCTCTTTGAAAAAAACGTCCCATTCGTTGATAATGACTTTCTAATTGATAAGCATTGATTGCACATACAAAGATAAAAAGAAGCATGATATAAAGACTGTAAGCCTTATTAAAATAACAAAGTAATAAAGTAACAACTCCCATCAATACAACTTTCAAATAACTTTTAGTCATCTTTTTTCACCAACTTATATCCAACTCCCCTTACAGATTTAAAAGAAACTCGACTTTCTTTTAACTTTCCTTTTAATTTAAAAACATGAACATCAACAATACGTGTATCTCCATCATATTGAAATCCCCAAATAGATTGTAATAAAGTTTCTCGAGAAACAGCTTCTTTAGGATGTTCCATAAACATTTTTAATAAATCATATTCTACTTTTGTTAGAACAATAACATGATCATCAATTGTCACTTCTCGATTTTTAGTATTCATCATAACATCTTCAAATTTAATTTCATCTAAAAAATGTTTATGATGTCTTCTTAAATGAGCTTCAATTCGCGCTATTAAAACTGCTGATTGAAATGGTTTTGTTAAATAATCATCTGCTCCTGCTTCTAATCCTTTAATAATATCTTCTTGTTCACTGCGTGCCGTTAATAAAATAAGTGGTTTAACATAATCATTTTGTCTTACTTCTTTAATAATAGAGACACCATCTTTATATGGAAGCATCCAATCAATCAAAACAAGATCATAATCATTTTCTAAAATCTTCGAAACAGCCTCTTTTCCATCATATAAACTATCTACTAAATAACCTTTTTTTCTAAGTTCATAGGCAAGTATCTTATTGATGGACATATCATCTTCAATTAATAATATATTATTCATTATTCCCATCGTATCTTTCTATTATTCTTTGAACAACAGGGTGTCTTACGACATCCATCGCTGATAAATGAATAAATGAAATCCCTTTGACCCCTTCTAAAATATCTAATGCACGAATAAGTCCAGAAGTTGTATTTCTTGGTAAATCGATTTGTGAAATATCTCCTGTTACAATCATTTTTGATCTGAATCCTAAACGTGTTAAAAACATTTTCATTTGATTATCTGTTGTATTTTGCGCTTCATCTAAAATAACATAAGCATCTTCTAAAGTACGACCTCTCATATAAGCAAGAGGTGCAATTTCAATAACACCTTTTTCCATAAGCTTTTCAGTTTGTTCAACACCTAACATATCGTATAAAGCATCATATAAAGGGCGTAAATAAGGATCTACTTTTTCTTTTAAATCTCCTGGTAAAAATCCCAAATTTTCTCCTGCCTCAACAGCTGGTCTTGTTAAAATTATTTTTTTTACTTCATTATTTTTTAAAGCTGCTACTGCAAAAACAACAGCTAAATAAGTTTTTCCTGTTCCCGCAGGTCCTATTCCAAAAACCACATCGTTATTTTTTAAAGCATAATAATAACTCTTTTGTCCTAATGTTTTAGGATAAATAAGTTTTCCATTATATGTTCTAGCTATTTTTATATGATAAAGTTCAGATAATTGATCCAACTTATCTTTTTCTACAAGTTTTTGAGCATAGATAACATCTCTTCTTGAAATAGAAACCCCTGAAACAATCAGTTTTAACAAAGAATAAATGACTTTTTTAGTTTTTTCAATTTGTTGTTGACTTCCAACAATTGACATTTCATCTCCTCTTAAAGAAATTTCAACTTGAAAATGATCTTCTAAAACTTCCAAATTTTCATCTTTTACTCCAGATAAATTAACAAGTTGTTCAATGTTATAAGCTTCTAACTTAACAATTTCTTTCATGAATCCTCCCTAATTGCAATATTCTCTATAAAAACATATTGCATCTTTAATACATATTTCTTCTCTATTATATCATATGATAGTACTTTTTCCCTGTCAATTTTTACATCCTTTGGTAATTGACCTCTTATTTTAAAAAGCAAATATGCAAATATATCTTTATCTTTAACATTTGATGATGAAGCCTCTATATATTGGTAAGTATAAGCTTCTACACTTCCTAAAGTGGGAATCATTTTTATTTGTTGTTTCGTATCTTCAATTTGATGTGAAATCAAAACATCTCCTTTTTTTACATACTGATTCACTTTAACTAAAACATTTCCTTGTTTGACATCCAATTGACGAATAATCCCATCTTTTTTAGCGATATAATCTTGATATTTTAAGACCGTCTTTTGATTATGACTAGCGGGTGTATATTCAACATGTAAAACACTTCCCTTTTGATAAACATTTAAATAATCAATTTCGCTTTGATATTTTCTTTTTAAATGATCATAAAGTTTATTGATTTGAGGATAAGTCAATTTAGGATGCATCATTTGTATTTGTTTATTGAGGTCTTTTTGAAGTTGATTGTTCACGATAGAAAGAGAGCCTGTTATTTTATAGTCATAAATATAATGTGGTAAAATAAAAAGTGTGCTTATAAAAGCGAGTGTAAAAATGATTTGTGGAAATTTAAAGATAAGAAATAAATAATGAAGTAGGCCTATACTTTTTTGAATGGGTAAATGCATAGAAGATGTGATATATCTTTGATAAATAGGAACGTAAAATGAATAACGTAATGCATCAAGTTGATGTAAATGGAAAAGTGTGAGCTGATGTTTTTTGGTTTCTTTTAAAAATGAAACAATATCATTTGTTTCAATAACAATATAATCATAGCCTAAATTCATGAAAAGATAATTGATGTAAACTCACCCATTAACATAATTTCATCTTGACTATAGTAACGTATTTCAATATTTTTTCCTTTTATTGAAATAATTTGTTGATTCATTTTACATTCAAAAATCGTTGATTCTAATGTAATAATCAACTGATAATGTTTAATTAAAATTCTATTTTTTTGTATACAAAGCATTCTATCACCTATTATAAGCTATGATATTTCCTTTTCATTATGTATAGAATTTTATGATCCAATCTTTTTATAACATCAAAAAAGTCAACTTGTAATGTTGACTTTACTTATTTTGATCTTTTCTTCTTAATAATTCATTTCGATAAACAACGAGATCTTTATAAATATCACTTAATGTTGAAAAAACCCATTCTACTCTTTCATCAGGAATACGATTTCTATAAATAGAGTCTAATTCATGATGAAATTGTTCATGAACTTTCAAAGCTTCTTTTCCTTGATTTGTTAATCTTAAGTAATAAATACGTTGATCTTGAGTAGATTTTTCTTTAATAAGAAAACCTTTTTCTACAATTTTTTTAACAGCTGTCGTAAGAGTTCCAAGTGTTACATTCAAATGATTTGCAACAGCTGACATTGAGGGACTTGATTCTTTATCAACAGCTTCTAAAACATGCATTTCAGACATCGAAAGTTGTTTAAAAGGTCCTTGTTTTAAATATAATTCCTGTATATCCATCGCAATATTAAAAACATCAACAACTGTTTCTATCGTATCTACTCTTTGTGTCATCTTTTTCTCCTTATTACCCTTCGTATTTTCTAATATATTGATAACCAATACCACCAATACCCATATGAGCTCCAACCACAGCTGGTAATTCTCTTACAAGTATTTCACATTCTCCAATTTGTTCAATCAATTTTTGTTTCATTTCTAATGCTAGATCTTCACTTAAAACATGTTCGATTGCAAAAACATAATTCTTATTGTTAACCTTACATTCATTGACCATGTGATCAATAATTTTTAAATTTGCTTTTTTAGCTGTTCTTACTTTACCAAAACTATCAATTTTACCACCTAAACTATAGTTTAATTTCATAATTGGTACAATTTTTAAAAGTCCAGCTAACGCTGCAACAGCAGGAGTAATACGTCCTCCCTTTTTTAAATGATCTAAATTAGGAACCATAATAATCGTTGCTGAATCTTCTACAAGTTTTTCTAGAATCTCTTTTATTTCTTCTGGTGATTTTCCCTCACGAGCAAGCTTTGCTGCAACTTCTACAAGATATTTTTGATTACTTGCTGTTCCTTTTGTATCCACTAATGTTACTGGCATTTCTAACATATCACACGCAAGCTTCATTCCATTCATGGTTGAAGAAAGTCCTGTAGCGATAGGTAAACCAATAACATGACTATATCCTTGATCTTTGATTTTTTGAACTGCTTCTTGCAGTGAACCTGTTGATGGTTGAGAAGTCATCACCATAATATCGTCTTTTTCCATACGTTCAAAAACATCTATACTATGAATTTCAATATCATCTAAATAACTTTTACCTTCCATAGTGATTGTTAGTGGTGCAATAAATATTCCTTCATTTTCTCTTGAACCTACAGGAATTTGACATCCACTATCCGCTAATATAGCAATTTTTTCCATACTCTCCACCTCTTCCTCATATAATATAACAAATTATGGATTATTTTTAAAGTTTTATGTTATCATAAAAGTCGGAAGGTGAAAAAATGAAATCTATTGAAAAAATAACTGAACACACATTAGTCATTAAAAAATCAGAGTTTATTTGTACGCTCATTCCTTTAAATGATGAAGAAAAAATCAATGAAATTATTGATTATTATAAAGAAAAATATAAAGATGCTACACATAATTGTGTTGCCTATCTTGTAGGTACAAAAGAAAGAGCCAATGATGATGGAGAACCATCAGGTACTGCAGGTCTTCCAATGCTCAATGTTTTAAAAAAACAAGAACTCAGTAATATTATTGCAATTGTTACAAGATATTTTGGAGGCATTAAATTAGGGGCTGGAGGTTTAACACGCGCCTATAGTCAAGCTGTGGCTGATGCTTTAAAAGAAGCTAATATTGTTGAAAAACATTTAATCGATGTCTATGATGTTTCTCTTGATTATAGTTTTACTAAAAAATTTGAGCATCTATTAAAAGTAAATGACATTGATTGTATAAATAAAGAATACGATGAACAAGTCACTTATCGTCTTTATATTGATGATTTATCTTTCTTTGATACAATTCAAGATTTAACAAGTAATCGTTACAGTAAAGAATTTATAAAAAAAGAATATGTTCCTGTAAAATAAATATGTATTTAGCCTGTTGACAAAATAATTTGTTGACAGGCCTTTATTGTATAAGAAACAATTATTAAATGGACTATCCGTCCATTGAAAGAAGAAAAAAGGAAAGATAAAATAATAAAAAAAGAAGAAGAGACATTGTCGTAAAAACAGATGTTGATGGTGTCTATTGTCTCTTCAGTATCGAACACCAAAGTACGATCTATAAGAATATGGTGATTCGATATGGCAACTATGAAATGACGGAGTATTTAAAACAATTAAAAAACAAAAAACTTAAAAGATTAGTTCCTCAAGTTATGATTGTTTTTTATACAGGAGAAAAGAAATGGAATACCCCTTTAGAATTAAATGATTACTTTGATATACCAGAAGAATTAAAAGAATATGTTAATGATTGGAAAATCAAAGTTGTCGATGTCAAAGAAATAGATACCAGTAAGATCAAAGATGAACAAACAAGAAGCCATCCAAGAGATGTATAAAGGAAACTATGAGGGATTACATCGAAGAATAAAGATGAATAGAGATAACTTTATTTATGCAGCCATCATTACAGGAAGTTTAGATTTAATTAGAGACTTACCAGAAGGAGATGAAATCGATATGTGTGAAGGAACGGAAAGAAGACGAAAAACGAGAAAAGAAAACTGTATTACCATTATTGAAAGTAAAATTAGGAAATGTATCAAATCAACTCGAACAAGCAATACAAAATAATTCAATTGAAAAACTTAATACATTAACACTTTCAATTTTTGCTATCACAAACGAAGATGACGTTTTAAAAATCATTAATTAATAAGTTAATATATAAACAAGAAAAAGCAAGGCATTTTATTTGGCTTGCTTTTTTTATAAAAAAGAAAAGTACGGTTTTGTCGTACTTTTCTTTCGTTTATTTTTTTGATAACGTTTCAATAAACTCATTTAAACGATTAAGCCATTGATCATGTTTATTGATTTTAATTGTTATTTTATTATCTAAAGATTTAAAGGCTGGCTTTGTAAAAAGTTGATTAGCAAGCAAGAATAATTTATCACCTGAAATTGTTTCAAAAGCGTTTGGTGAAAAGATAATTCCTAGTTGTTTACCAGAATCTTTAATATCTTCAATAATAGAATAATGTGAAAGAATTTCAAGTTTTCTCTTTTCAATCAATGTTAAAATAGCTTCTGGTAAATTTCCATAATAATCATCAAATTCCGCTTTTAAACTATTAAGTTCACTCATTGTTTTTGCTTTATCTAATCTTTGATACAATTCAAGTTTTTCATAATCACTTTCTACATAGTCATCAGGAATATAACCATCTACACTCACATTTAAGTTTTTAACCTCTTCTTCAGGCTTTTCATCTTTATGCATTCTTACATTGATGGCATCTTGTAAGATTTTCATATACATTTCAAAACCAATATCATCAATAAACCCAGCTTGTTTACCCCCAAGAATATCTCCTGAACCACGAATTGATAAATCACGCATGGCAATTTTATAACCACTACCAAGTTCAGTAAATTCTTTAATCGCTTTTAAACGTTTTAATGCATCATCTTGAATAGACTTATCCTTTTTATAAAGAAGATAAGCATAAGCGCCTCTTTCACTACGACCTACACGTCCTCTAATTTGATAAAGTTGGGCTAAACCAAATTTATCAGCATCTTCAACAATCATCGTATTGGCATTAGGAATATCAATTCCTGTTTCAATAATTGTTGTACAAATAAGAACATTAAATTCTTTATTCATAAAACGAAGCATAACATCTTCTAGTTCATTTTTATCCATTTGACCATGTCCTATAGCTACTTTTGCATTAGGAACAGTAGAAGAAATTTTATAAGCTACATTAGCGATTTGATCTGTTCGATTATAAAGATAGAAAACTTGTCCATCCCTAGCGAGTTCTCTTTCAATAACTTGTTTAATTAATGTATTATTTTTTTCAACAACATAAGTTTGTACAGGTAATCTATTTTTAGGTGGTGTATCGATTTTCGATAATCCTCTAATTCCCATTAAAGACATTTGTAATGTACGAGGAATTGGTGTAGCTGAAAGAGAAAGAACATCAATGGTTTCACGGTATTCTTTGATTTTTTCTTTTTGTTTAACACCAAAACGTTGTTCTTCATCGATAACAAGTAACCCTAAATCATTAAACGCGACATCTTTTGATAAAATACGATGTGTTCCTATTAATAAATCAATTTTACCTTCTTTAACTTCTTTTAAAATACGTTTCTTTTCTTTAGAAGAAGTAAAACGATTGAGTAAAGCAATTTCTACAGGAAAATTTTTAAAACGTTCGGTGGCTGTTTTAAAATGTTGCATTGATAAAATAGTTGTTGGACAAAGAAAAGCTACTTGTTTATGATCTAAAATTGCTTTAAAAGCACCACGTAAGGCCACTTCAGTTTTACCAAAACCAACATCTCCACATAAAAGGCGATCCATTGGTTGAGGTTTTTCCATATCCAATTTAATCTCATCAACACTTCTTTGTTGATCAGCAGTTAAAGCATAACCAAATTGATTTTCAAAATCAATTTGTAATTCATTATCCTTAGAAAAAGCAAACCCTGGTGAAGACATTCTTTTAGCATATAATTCTATTAATCGATCAGCAATATCATCAATTTTATTTTTAGCCTTTTGTTTAGCTTTTGTCCATTTGCTACTTCCAAGAGCATGGATCATTGGTACTTTACCATCAGCACTTGCATACTTACGAATCATTTTAAATTGTTCAACTGGAATATAAAGCGTATCATCTCCAGCATAAGCCACATATAAATAATCTTTATGATATCCTTTAACATCAAGTGTTTTAATTCCTAAATATTGCCCTATTCCATAGCTATCATGAACAACATAATCACCAACATTTAATTCTTGGAAGTTACGTAATGTTTTAGCATCTTTAAATCTAAAATATTTTGTTTTAGAAACATTGACTTCTCCAAATAATTCATGGGCTGTTAAAATAACTACTTTTTCTTCAATAAGTTCCAATCCTGATGCAAGTTTTCCTACATAAAGATTAATACCTGGATAAATTACTTCATCAATTCCTACAAGTGTATATTTCATTTCATGACGATCAAAAAGTTCCACCATCAATTGAAGTTGATGTTTATTTTCTAGAGAAATTAAAATTTGACTATTCTTTAAATAATCATTGATTTGTTGGATGACACGTTTTTCATCATCTCGATTAAACATCACATCGTGACTTAAAAAGACAACATCATCTTTATTTGTTGTAAAGGTATTAATGGCTTGATAGTTATCTTTAATAATGCTATCAAAGTCTTGATAAAGTTGATTATCTTTTAAAAAGCGTCCACTTTGGCTTAATTCTTGATAATAATAGAAGTTTTCTGAAATATAGTTTTTGATTTGAAAATGAATATCTTCTTCTTGACATAAAATAGTAATTGGAGCATCTAAATAATCTTTAATACTCGTCACATTTTTAAAGAGATGATAATACGCATATTGACTACTACCTGTAGCATGTGCTTTTAAGTTTTCAATATCGATCATGATTTTTTCTTCAAAATCATCTTTAAATAAATCATCCATCTTTTGATATTGTTCTTCAAAAGAATCTTTGATTTGTGTAACAACTGAACCTACTTCTTGATCTAAATAAAGAAGATCGGTAGCTGGAATAATTTCAATTTCATCCACTTTTTCAATCGTTCTTTGTGTTTTTTCATCAAAAAATTTAATATAATCAATTTCATCATCAAAGAAATCGATACGAATAGGATGGTCATATTGCATTGAAAAAATATCAACGACTCCCCCACGTTTAGAAAAATAGAAAGGTTGATCAACACGTGTTGTATGCATATAACCTGCTTGCGCTAAAAATCTTTGTAAATCATAAACATCAATATGATCTCCTACTTTTAAAGTCATACAGTTTTTCTTAAAAACATCAACAGTTGGAACATATCGCATCACACTATGACCATGACTAATCAAAAGATGTGGACCAGGTCGTGTAAGTTGATACATCGTTCCTAATCTTTGTCCTAATAATTCTCCTGAAGCAGCTAAACTTTCAATACGATAAGATTCATCTACAGGAAAATAAAGAGCTTCATCAATCATTTGAGAAACTTGTTTATAAAGAAGATTAGCTTCATATTGATTTGATTTAACAATCAGCATATCTTTTTTTAAAGTCAAAAATGCGCTAGCAATCAGTAGCGCTTCGCTGTTAGAAGAATTGACAACGATATTTTGTTTATTCAATAAAGCATTAAATGCTTTATTATCTTTTAATAAATGTAGTATCTTTTTCATATGTGCCTCTAATTAAAACGATTCATCGCATGGTTAAATCCATGATCCAAATAATCAATGACTGCATCACTGGCATTTTCAATCCCTTGATTGATAGCATCTTGTTCATCTTTTGTAAAACGTGATAAAACATAATCAACAACTTTTATATATTTACTACGATCAATACCTACACGAATACGATTGAAATTTTGACTTCCAGTATGCAAGATAATATTTTTAATACCATTATGTCCACCAGCACTACCACTTTGTCTTAAACGAAGCTTCCCTACTGGCATATCTAAATCATCATAAATAACTAAGATATCTTCTTGATTGATTTTAAAGAAATCCATGACTTGTCTAACAGATTCTCCAGATAAATTCATATAAGTTTGTGGTTTTAATAAAATCACATCTTCACCTTTATATTTACTTTTTCCATAAAGTCCTTTAAATTTGTTTTGTGTCATTTCAATATTTAATTTTTCACTTAAACGATCTAATACCATAAATCCTGTATTATGTCTTGTATTTTCATATTCTTTCCCAGGATTACCTAAACCAATAATTAATTTCATTTTTTACCTCTTTAATCCAAATATTTTCATCGAAATAGGAGCTAAATATGTGCGTGATTCATGATCATTATAAATCACTTCATATTCATCCATATCATTTATTTCAAAATCATAATACGAAGGATTAAAATATGCAACAATCTCTTGATATTTTCCTTTATTTTGTTTCACACAATATCTTAAAATACGATAATCAAAATGATTTGTACCTACATATTCATTTACTTCTTGAATTGTTTCATACTTAAATCCACCATTTTCTTTTCTAAGTTGAATCATTTGTTTAAGAGTTTCAATATCCTCTTGATTTTCATCAACTAAAGACCAATTGACTGCATTAATATGATCTAATGTATTATACGTATTTCCAAGTCCATCTTTACTACGATAGAACTCTTGACCACAATGAATAAAAGGAATTCCTTGTGATAAAATAAGCGCAACATTCAACATCAATTGTCTTTTCTTACGGGTTTCAAGTGGTTCATCTCCATTACTAATTGCAAATTTATCAAATGTTGTCGCATTATCATGGCATTCAACATAATTAATACTTTGATCAACATAGCTGTAGCGATTTGTATTTTTCATACATTCACCACCAATTTCACAATTATACATATTCCCCGCAAAATAACCTTTATCCTTTAAAGCAGAATCTCCACTACCACCCTTTAAAGTTTCACGATAATAATCATTAAAGAAGCCAATATTTAACATCTTACGATGATTATCTTGCATTCCTTTTTCATGATCATCCATAGCTGTAGGCATATTCCATCCTTCACCATACATAATAAAACTATCATCTATTTTTGAAGCTTGATCATAAACTTGATTTAAGGTTTCAATATCAATAATACCCATTAAATCAAATCTAAAACCATCTACTCCATAAAGTTTTTGCCAACGCAAACACATATCTTTAATATATCGTCTTACCATTTGATGTCTTGATTCCAAATCATTCCCACACCAAGAACCATTAGACATTTCTCCATATTGATTCTTTCTAAAATAATACCCCGGTACTGTTCTTTCAAACGCACTTGTATAATAATCATACATATGATTATAAACAACATCCATCACCACTCTTAAACCTTTTTGATGAAATGTTGAAACCATATGACGACATTCTTTAACTCGCGAATAACCATCTTGAGGATCTAAAGCATAACTTCCTTCAGGAACATTGTATTGAATTGGATCATAACCCCAGTTATACATCACTGTAGGATGAAGTTCATCTACTGTCGCAAAATCATACATTGGCATGATTTGAACATGAGTGACACCTAAATCTACAAGATAATCAAACCCTGCTTTATTACCTTGTGGTGTAACTAAACCACTTTCTACTAAAGACATAAAAGTTCCTGGATGTGTTGCGCTAATTGTTTTAGACATAGTAAAATCACGAACACTTAATTCATAAATGATCGCTTCTGTTTTTCTTTTCATATGTGGTAAGTTTTCTAAATAAAGTGGTTCATTGATTTTATCAACATCAATGACAATATTACTATTACTATTAGCATTAGAAGCATAAGCATAAAGATCTAATGTTTCATGAAAACTTTTATGATGACGAATCAAATAATTATATTCTTGATTATCCAAATCTCCTTTGATCGTTACTTCAAAAACCCCTTTTTCTTTTCTTTCCATTTGATAAGCTTCATTTCCTACTTTAACCATGACTTCTAAAGCCGTAGGCGCCCATACTTTGAAAGTTGTCTTTTCTTTTTGATAAAGAGGTCCTAATTTTCCATCATAATAAAATAATTCATCAAAATCATCCAATTCAGAAAGTCTTACATATTGTAAAATAGCACTTAAACCATAATTATCTACCATCTCATAATGATGCGTTAAATCAATATGAACATTTTTAAAATAATATTTAACACAAATATCATCTTCACATGTTTCAGCAACAGGAATTTCTACAAGTGCTTCTTTATTTAAATCTCTCAAATAAAATTTTGGAGAAATTCCCCCATAATATTTTTTTGAAAGTCTTACTTCTATTTTATTTAGCTCTATTAAATTGGCGAGCATACGTATTTTGCCTTTTTCCATTTTTAATCACCTAATCGTATTATACGCAAAATATATATTTTATTCAAACATCTTCTTTTTTGCTTTGATGTTCAAATTTTATGATATAATACCCTCGGTGATATAAATGAAAGTTGGTTTAGTATTAGAAGGTGGCGCTATGCGTGGTTTATACACAGCGGGTGTCATCGATACATTTTTAAAAGAAAAGATTGATATTGATACAATTATTGGTGTTTCAGCAGGAGCTTTATTTGGAATGAATTATAAATCAAAACAAATAGGACGTGTTTTGAGATATAATAAAGCTTACGCTGGAAATAAAGATTATATGGGTGTTTATTCTTTTTTAAAAACAGGAAATGTCATGAATGAAGAATTTTGTTTTGAAAAACTGATTGATGATTTAGATCCAATTGATTATCAAAGTTATCAAGAATCTCCTGTTGATTTTTATGCCGTTGTGACAAATTTACAAACAGGAAAAGCAGAATATAAGTTGTTGGATACTTTAGATAATTATGATCAAGTTGAATATTTAAGAGCATCAGGTTCAATGCCTTTTGTATCTCATATCATTCAAGTCAATGGTCATGAATATTTAGATGGTGGCTGTAGTGACAGTATTCCTATTAAAAAAATGTTAGAGATGGATGTTGATAAAATCATTGTCGTTTTAACAAGGCCCTTAGATTATCGTAAAAAGCCATCCAATAAACATCTTAATAAACTCTTTTATCATCAATATCCTCATTTTGTAGAAACCTTAAATAATCGTTATTTAAATTATAATGCGTCTTTAGATTTGATTACAAAATTAGAAAAAGAAAAGAAGATTTTTGTTTTAAGACCTAGTCAACTCATCCCTATTGGACGACTTGAAAAAGACAAAGAAGTCATTCAACAAATGTATGACTTAGGTGTAAGTGATTGTAATAACCAATTAGAAAACTTAAAAAAATACTTAAGAGGCTAAATTAGCCTCTTATTAATTGCTGCTTTCGTTTTACCATGAAAATCACTTCCACAAGTAAGCATCGAAGTTCTCCCGCAAAATGACTAAAGCCATTATAAAGTTTCCCTTGAATGATCATTCCACAGCCTACATAATCAACCGCAGTCTGATAAATCAAAGCACTATTTTGATAGTGTGAATATTGATGATAAAAACCAATGCTGGCACAATTGACATCATTTTCAATGATTATTTTTTGTTTTATTTCTTTTTTTAAAATTTCTAATATATTTTTATTTTGAAAATCTTCAAAATCACACAAATCAATCATTCCCTGATCACAAACCCCTGGCAGTGATAAACAAATGACAGCAATTTCTTGACCTTTCTTTAATACCTCTTTTAACATCTTTAAAAACTCTTCAACTGTTCCTTTTAAAGAAGAATAATTTTTTTGATAAACAATTTGATCATATAAATCTATGATTTCAAAAATAAATTCATAACTCTTCTTATTCTTCTTTAAAACTATTTTTAACAGATGCTTATAATCCTTATATAACTGATATTCTTTAGACTTTCTACCACCCGTTGACTTAGAATCACTTACATATTCAATTTCACGACTTTTCAACATTTCTTGTAAAATATTAGTAGTTGTCGCCAATGAAAGACTTGTTTTATACGCTAAGTCATTTTTTGTCCAAATTTGTCCATCATAAAGGCATTCTCTTATTTTTATTTCGTTTTCTTGTTTTAAATCATTTACTTTTGACACTCTATCGCCTAGCTTTCATCAACTTTTGTCGAAAGATATTATAGTACAAAAGGTATAAAAAAAGAATGACCTTTCGATCATTCCTTATTTTCTACCATAATAAATATCTCGATCAACTGCTTTATTCATTGAAGCAACAACTGTTGTACATACTGCATCTCCAGTAATATTAACAGCTGTTCTTGTCATATCTAAGATACGGTCAATTCCCATAATTAAAGCAATTCCTTCTACTGGTAAGCCAACGGAATTAAAGACCATGGTAAGTGTAATTAATCCAACACTTGGTACCCCTGCTGTTCCTATTGAAGCAAGCGTTGCTGTTCCAATAACTGTTGCATAATCCATCATAGATAGATGAATTCCAAAGGCTTGAGCTGTAAAGACAACCGCAACACCTTGCATAATGGATGTTCCATCCATATTGATTGTTGCTCCTAATGGAATTGTAAAGGATGAGATCTTTTTAGAGACACCCATTTTTTCAGCTAAAGTATCAATATTCATTGGAATTGTTGCATTGGATGTTGATGTTGAAAAAGCAAAAGCCATTACTGGGAAAAAGTTTTTAATAAAGATAATTGGATTTAATCCTGAAAAAATCTTTAACATTGACATATAAACCCCAAAACATTGAACACCTAAAGCAAGCAATACACAGAACATATATTTTAATAATGGGATGAAAACATCAAAACCTATTTCTGCAAATGTTTTAGAAATCAAACAGAAAACACCTATTGGTGCTAACTTCATAACAGCCATTGTCATTTCCATCATAATATCATTAAATTGACTAAAGAAGTTTTTAACAATATCTACACGATCTGACATATTTGCAAGAATAACACCTAAAATAAGCGCAAACAAGATAATTTGTAACATTGTTCCATTTGCAAGTGATTCAAAAATATTTGTTGGAATAATATTTAACAATGTTTCTGTCACACTTGTTGCTTGTGTTGACTCTGTTACTTTTGAAGTGATTTTAATTGCTGACATATCTAAACCAATACCTGGATTAATAACATTAGCGATACATAAAGCAACAACAACGGCAAGTGCTGTCGTACATAGATAAAAAAGCATTGTTTTAAGTCCTACAGCTCCTAATTTTTTAGTATCTCCTACTGCCATACTTCCACAAACAATTGAACAAAAGACAAGTGGTACAACTAACATACGCATTAAACGTATAAATCCTTGTCCTACAACATAAAATAAACCACTAACAATAAAATCATCAACGATTTTATTACTAGGAATACAATAATTAATAATAATTCCTGTAATCGCACCTGCAATAAGTGCTATAAAAATCAAAGTTGTTAAACCTAACTTCTTTTTATTTTTCATTATATAAACCCCTTTCTTTAAAATATTCTTTTAAAGATTCTTTCCATGAAGGAAAAGTATAAACTGGAGTCATTGACATAATAAAATTATCTAAGACACAATAAGCTGGTCTAACTTTAGAAAAATCAGATAAATGAGTAGGTACTGCCTTCATTTGAGCTTCTTTTCCTGTAAGTTTTAAAATCTCATGAGCGAATTCATATCGACTACATACCCCTTTATTTGTCGCATGATATGTTCCATATTCATTTGTATCAATTAAATGTAAAATAAAACGTGCAAGTTCTTTAGCACTTGTAGGTGATCCAAATTGATCAGAGGCAATTGCTAGAGTTTCACCTTTATTTACTTTTTCTAATAAATCATTAATAAAATTATTTCCCAAACCATAGACCCATGTACTTCTAATAATAAAATGCTTATAAGTAAATTCTTTAACATATTGTTCTCCAGCTAATTTAGATTTACCATAAGCTGTTTGTGGTCTTGTTTGATCAAACTCATTATAAGGTTGATCACTTTTCCCATCAAAAACATCATCTGTAGAAATATGAACCAATTTAGCTTCTAATTTTCTAGCAATAATAGATAAATTTCTAGCACCTAAAGCATTAACTTTATAAGCTTTAGAAATATCATTTTCACATTCCTCTATATTTGTAAGTCCTGCACAGTTAATAATAATATCTGGTCTATTCATTTCCCCAAAACGTAAGACCTCATCTGTGTCTGTAATATCCAAATCGTCTATGTCAGTATCAAGAACTTTGAATTCAAGTTTATCAATAATTTCATTGATTGCTTGTCCAATTTGTCCTTTAGCACCGCATATCCAAATTTTTCGCATAATTTCATCCTCCTTTAAATCTTGAATATTATATCTAGAGGATTATTTGATGTCAAATTCAAACCTAGTTCATATTTCGTGATATAATAGTATTGAGGTGATTTTTATGAATGATTTATCTAAAATGTATCAAGTTTACGTAAATAAAGAATTACAAGTAAACAAAAATGAAATTTTAAATGTCGCTCGACTTAAGCAAAAAACATTATCTTTCTTACATGATTTAGGAGAAGTTTGTCAGGATTCAAGATGTTTTATCTTTTGGGAAAAAGAAGAAGCCATTCATCACGATGAACTATTAGAACATTATTTAGATGGTTTAAAAATGTTAATGTCTATTGGTTATGAATTAAGAATTGATACTATTAAAAATCATACTGAAATTCCTAATCGTTTATCTTTAGAAGACTTATTTTTAAAAATTTATCAATCAATGATGAATGTTTCATCAACTTATTCTAGTCAAGATTACCAAAATACAATTGATGACTATTTCTCTTTAGGATTTCAATTAGGTATTGATTTAGATGAAATTATTGATCATATTTAATTTGTGAGATGGAAACATCTCACTTTTTTATTTTTGACAGATGCCACAAGGAGTATATCCTTGTTGTTGTAATTTTTTTGAAGTTGAAGTAACTACTTCTTTATTTTGTTCGCTCATTTTTGAAACACTTGAACAATTTGGATCATGATATTTTTTATTTTTTATATTAATAACATACTTTTTACTTTTATTACTTGACTTATTACGATAATCAAATGGATCTTTTGCTTCTTTGATGCCATAAGTTGGTTCTCCTTCTTTGGCTTTTCTTGAAGTTCCATTTTGATAATCAATAGTAACACCCGGTTGTACATTATAAATATAAACACAGAAACGAATCGTTTCATCTTCAATAGAAGCTGCTTGTAAGATCAAACCTCTTGCTATTAATTCATCTTCTTTATATACAGGAATAGCTTCATATAAAACATGATGATTCGTATTTTTAATATAATCTCTAACCTCTTCTTCAAAAGGCAACATACCTGTAACATTAAAATAACGTGTTCCCGTCATTAAATTTCTTTCTTCAGCATTTAAACCACTTAAAGCAAAACCAATTTGATGACAACGATTATATAAATATTTTGTAGAAATCAAATCATCATATCTTTGTGTTTTCCATCCTGACGGTTTAACCATTCCAATAGATTCCCTTTTATTTGTTGGAAGTGTTTCGGGACCTAAACAAGCTTGATCTTTTTGAGTACGTCCATATTCATCTAAATCATTTAATTGAATATATGTTTTTGTAGTATATTCATTTTCTTTAAAAGTAGGAGTATTGTTATTGATTTCAATATATGGTTGTCCATTATATTCTTCGATTTTATTTAAAATATCTTGAACATTATTTTCATCAAAAGAAACCTGATCTGTTTCTATTTGTAATTGGTTTTCTATATTTGTAATTTGATAATATAAGGTTTCTTTAGAGTCTACATAAAACGATTTTTGAGTTTCTTCACCATCTTGTACAACTTTTAACTCATGATTTCCTTTAGTTAACTTTAGCTCATAAGTTCCTGCACCTTGACTTTTTAAAGTATCAATTTGATCTTGATCAACATAAACATCTACATCCTGGCTACTTGTTTGTTCTAAAGAAAGTATTACACTTTGCTTAGAAGATGCTTTTTCTACTTGTTGATTACATCCTGTTAAAGTAAATGTCATCAATAATGAAAGTAATAATAAATAGAGTTTTTTCATCATAGTTCCTCCTTGGAGTACAAGTATATCATAAATTTATATTTTTTCTTTTCTATTTTTTTTAGTAGAAACCTATTTCAAGGTTTTATTGGATAAAATATAAAAAATAGAAAACATGATCAAATACAAAAAGTATCATGACAATCTACTTTTAATCATTGCTAAATAAAGATTAACATATTAAAATAGTAATAAAAATATTATCTTACTTAATCAAATAATTAGGAGAAAAGAAATGATAGATACTAAAAAAATTAGAAATAAACATGGTTTTACGCTTGTTGAAATAATAGTTGTTCTTGTCATTCTTGCAATTTTAGCTGCTGTGGCTATTCCATCCGTTTTAGGATATGTAGATGAAGCAAAAAAAGCAGGTATTATACAAGAAGCACATGGTATTTATGAAGCAGCGCAAATTGCTGCTACAAAATGCTATGCAACAGATGAAGATGAATTTAAAAAACAATCAATTTTTAAATATAACTACACATTACCTGCAGATTTTCCTTATAAAAAAACAACAACAAATCCAGTTGGAAGAGTGTCTGATTCTTTAATGAGTTATGGACAAAAAGAGCCTGACAAGTATCTTAGTGATAGCTATTCTGGCGCATCATATATCGATAAAGAAATTGTAAAAAATGTATTACATTTTTTACAAAGTGAAAATAAAAATTCAGCTATTTATAAATACAAAGTACAAACTGACTGCCTCAACGGTCAATCCCTTAACGATTATAAGCCTAGTAAATTCAATGGATTTGCTATTAATATATTCTATAACCAACAAGAGAAGGTAGAAGCTATAAATTTTGCGAGAGATAATTATATGGTTACTATTTATAATGGAAAATTAAATTGTGTTAAAGGTGGTAAATCAATAAAATCAATAGAAAAGAAATAATATAAAAAATAATTTTTTTGTTATAATTTCTAACTAAAAATAGGATATTGATATCTTACCAATGATATTTATTTCCTACTAATTAATTTTTCAACGATAACGTTTGAGGAATTATTGTAATTAGAAACAATTGCTTCTTATAGTAAAATAATTTTAATATATTTTTATTTTACAAAAGAAAAGGCTGTATGAAATTAATTATTTAATTTCGTAACAGCCTCTTTTTTATATGGTTTTAAATTTTTTACGATATAAGATATAAGCTACAATACTTGCAATTGCTTCAGCAATAACAAATGATAACCAAATACCTTCAATCCCCATGACATTTAATAAAATGTATGCTAATGGTACTGTAATCAATAATTGTCTAAGTAAAGAAACTGTTAAAGAATATTTTCCTAAACCTAGAGCTTCAAAAACACCTGACATTAAAACTCCAAAAGATGAAACAATAAAACTTAAAGATAAAATTCTAAGCCCTGTTTCTCCTATTTCTAACATGCCACTACTTGCATTAAATAAAGAAAGTAAAACATTTGGAACTATAAAGAATAGTAATGTTCCTGCTCCTAAAATAGCAGCAATGACCAAACCAGATACTTTTAAAATTTGATGCATTCTTTCTTTTAACTTAGCTCCATAATTATAACTCATTAAAGGTCTCATTCCTTGTACAATTCCTGATGTTGGCATATAAATAAATGTTTGTAACTTATAATAAACCCCGAAGAAAGCAACTGCACTTTGTGAAATAGATGAAAGTATACCATTTAATAAAGAAACAAGAACAGATGGTAAGCACATCATCACACTTGAAGGAATAGCTATACTATAAAGTTGAGAAATAACATGAAAATCTACTCTGAATTTCTTAAATGAAATATGAAGATGTGTATTGTATTTTTTAAATAAGACAAATGCTAAAGAAGCTGCTGAAAATTGACCAATTACTGTCGCAATAGCTGCTCCAGCAACACCAAAAGCAGGTAATCCAAAATAACCAAAAATCAAGATTGGATCTAAAATAATATTAATAACAGCTCCAAAGATTTGCATGATCATGGGCATCATCATGTTTCCAGTTGCTTGAAACATCTTTTCAATAGCTAGATGAATAAATTGACCAATAACTAATGAGACAACAATCATTCCATATTGCATTCCATAGTTAATTACATTTTGATTTGTTGTAAACATATTTAAAAATGGTCGAATAAAAAATAAACCAATAATTAAAAATAATAAAGAATGTGCAAGTGACATCACAATTCCTTGAGTTGCATAATAAGATGCCTTATTATCATCTTTAGCTCCTAAATGTCTTGCAATAAAGGCATTCATCGCAATCCCTATTCCACAAGAAATGGCTAATGATAAATTTTGTAAAGGGAAAATCAATGATACTGCTGTTAAAGCTTCTTCTCCAAGTTGAGAAACAAAGATACTATCTATAATATTGTATAATGATTGAATCAACATTGAAATCATTGGCGGAATCGCCATTGACATTAATAAAGGAAATACAGGCTTGTATTCCATTGGGTTTCTATTTTCCATATAAGTCTCCTTTCCATAAAAAAAGCTATAGATGTCTATTTATGATCAGAAATAGAGAAATCTATAGCTTACCTAAGCAATATTTAATTTGCTTGTTTATATTAATAAATATTTAATTTTTTGTCAATTCTTTTATGCAAAAATTAATTCTTGATCCAAAGCTTCTAAAGCCATAATAGCATCCCAACAAAAACTATCTTTTCCAACATATTCATCAAAATGATTACGTTTAAATTGAATCATAACTTCTTCTTGAATACCACTAAATTTAATTTTACAATTTTGTTCTTTTAAACGATCAACAATTTCAAAGAATTCATGAATACCTGAATCATCTATTGAAGGAACTCCCCTCATAGAAAAAATAATTGCTTCTAAAGAATTATCTAAACTATCTAGAACTTGTGTCATTTGTTCTTGTGTTCCAAAGAAAATAGGACCACTTAAATACATAATTCTTGTTTTTTGATGATGATGTTTTAAATCTTTTCCTACACGATCTTTATCAATATCACGTACTTCTATATGTAAATGAGAATTATTTAAAACAAATAAAATAATTGAAAACATGACTCCAATAACAATCGCAACAGTTAAATCAAAAACAACAGTCGCACACATTGTAATTAAATATTGTGAAATATTTGTTTTAACTCTATTATGAAATAATGTTTTAATTTCTTGCCAATCGTTCATACGCCAAGCAGTAACCATTAAAACACCCGCTAGTGCAGATAATGGAATACGCGACATTAAAGATCCAAGTAAAAACATTGAAATTAAAATAACAACTGAATGAAAAACACTGACTAATCTTGTTTTTCCACCTGCTTTAATAGCTACAGATGTTCTAGCAATTGCAGCTGTAGCAGGAACGCCACCAAATAATGGAATCAACATATTTCCAATACCCTGTGCCATTAATTCACGATCAGCATTTAATTTTTCATTTTTCATTTTACCAGCACTTGCTCCACATAAAAGTGATTCAATCATTCCAAGTGCAGCAATACTTAAAGCAGGTAACATTAATTGTGTAATTGTTCCAAGTTGAAGTGAAGAAAAAGATAATCTTGCTTCTGGAAATAAAGTACTTGGAATTGTACCAACTTCATGAACTGGTAAATTCATACATAATTGACAAATTAAAGCAATGATAATTCCAGCTAGTGAGGAGGGACAATATTCTCCCCATTTTTTAGGCCAAACAAGCATGATCACAACCACTAAAATTCCAAAGAAAACAGTTGGAAGTGATACAGGAAAACCTAATTTTAAATATGAAAATAGTTTTTCTAAAGCACTTGAACCAACAGAAGTTGTTCCAAAGAAATTATCGATTTGTCCTAATGCGATAATAATCGCAATCCCACTTGTAAAACCAGTAATAACACTTGTTGGAATAAATGAAACGATTTTTCCAAACTTAAATAACGATGCAATAATCAACATACATCCTGATAAAAAACTAGCGATGAAGACACCTTGTAAACCATATGTTGTTGAAAGTCCAATTAAAATAGCAGACATTGCACCTGTTGGTCCAGAAATTTGATAACTAGCCCCCGATAAAACACCAATCACTAGACCAGCAATAATTGCTGTAATTAACCCAGCACCTGCATCAGCACCACTACTTACTCCAAAAGCCAGAGCTAGTGGTAAAGCAACAGCTGCTACTGTTAATCCAGCTAAAATATCCTGTAAAAGAGTTTGTACGTTATAACCTCTAAACTCATTTTTCAAGTCATTTATATAATCTTTAAACATAAAATCCCCCTTCTATAAACCCTGTGTCATTATACACATTTAAAGAACATTTGTTAAGAATGTATCGATATAAAAAGGATAATGTTGAACCATTATCCTTATAAACATTATAATTTAAAATATTTTTCTATCTCTTTCACTTCATCTTCAGGTATATCTAAAAATTGAATAGCTTCTTTAAATGACATTTTTAGCTTTATCATTAGTTTTCTTATATTTTTAATTCTTTCATTTTGTGTTCCTTGTTCTATTCCTTTTTCAACACCTATTCCAATTCCTTTATTTAAATATTCTTTTTCTAGTATATTTGCATAATCACACACTTCCCTGACCTCCTTTTCTATTTCCTTAAATCCATATTCTTTCATGATTCTTATTTTTCCTTGATAATCTAATATATTATTCAAGAATACTACTAATGGTGTTAATATTTCATCATACTCTTGATACTTTTTACTAGTATCATGTTCTTTATCCAAGTATATCACGATTTGTTCTCTTTTGTCATAGCTTTCCAATTTTTCTAGATGCTTTTTTTCATCTGTTTTACAAATACTCACTTGTCCATCTCTTTTTTTTGCTGCTTGTGGTAGTATCCATATTAAATAGACTTTTTTCATCCCATCATAGTTTTGATCATTATATTCCTTTCCCCATTGTGTTGTCTGTATTCTTGATAAATATGCATCTCCTCTTGTTATGAGAGAATATTTGGATAGGCATCATTTTGTATTTCTACATTCAAATAGATTCTTTTGATTGTATGATCTAATTGTGGTAAATCAATACATCCAAAGAAATCAAACCTGACTGTTCCATATCCTGGTATCGAATTTTCATTATTCAATCTTTGAAAACGATGCTCATCTTGTACAATTTTGATAATCTCTTCAATACTTAAATGTTTTGCTTCTTCTACAAATTCTTTAATGATTCTTGATAACATTTCTTCATGACTGATCATCAATTTACAATTTTGATCCAACATGATTTTATGCTGACTAAGTGTATCTTTTATTATAGTATCCATGGTTTTACCTCCACTATGTATATCGTCATTTTTTTATCTTTTTTCTTCTTTTTTATTTAAAAAAGTAAAAAAAAATTACGAAACATCGTTTCGTAATCATTCTTTATTAACTATGATAAATCTCTTCATCCAACATATTTTCTTTTTTAGCAACAATCACTGAAGTAGCAGCATCTCCTGTAACATTGAGCGAAGTGACTAACATTTCAATTGGTCTATTGATTGCTAGAATTAATGAATAAGCAAGTAATGCTGCATCATTTGTATAACCCATTCCTGTTAGAATTGTAAAGAGAATAATAGCACCTGCTCCTGGTGCAGCTGGTGTTCCAATAGAAGCAATTAAAGCTAAAATAGCGATAATCGCCATAGACATAAATGTTACTTTATATCCTGAACTTACTGCTACAAACATTGCAGCAATAACTTGCATAATGGCTGTACCATCCATATTTACTGTCATACCTAATGGTAAAACAAAGGATGCTATTTGATCATGAACTCCTAATTCTTCTACTGTTGTTTTTCTATTTAATGGAAGTGAAGCTGCAGATGATGATGTTGAAAATCCAAATAAGGCAACTTTTGCAGCTTTTTTCATAAATGGTTTAGGATTTACTCTAGCCATTGTCATTAAATAAATTGGATAAGCAACAAATAAATAAACAAATAAAGCAATAATAACGGTAACAACATAAGCTAATGCTGGTTTTAATGAATCAATTCCATAAATAGCAAAAGTTCTTGTCAGTAAACAAAAGATTGCAAATGGAGCAAACTTATTAATAACAAATGTTAAAAATAAACTAATAATTTTAGATACTTCTTCAAATACTTTTTTCAATGTTTTAGTTTGTTCTTCTAAAGCATTCATTGATAAACCTGTTACAACTGCTAAAAAGACAATAGCAAGTACATTACCATTTGTTGTAAAAGCACTAATAAAATTATTAGGTATAATTGATACAATAATATTTAATGGATTAGAACCTGCTGTTCCTTGTTGAACAGTAATCTTTCCTGCATCAACAGCATTAAATAAACCTAAATGATAAACAACAGTACTTACAACCCCTGCAAAAATTAAAGCACAAACTGTTGTTGTAAAGAAAGTTAAAATTGTCTTAGAAGATATTCTTCCTAATTTCTTTGTATCGGTAATTGTACAAATCGCAAGTGTAATAGAAACAAACACCATTGGTACAATAATTAATTGTAATGCATTTACAAATAACTGACCGATTATATAGAAAATACCAATCGCACTTGTTGCACCTTCTGCTGTAATATCTTGAAATAAGATATTATTAATTGTTTTCCATAATTCTCCTTGACCACTTGAATTTAAATGCTCTCTAAATATAATGCATCCAAATCCAGCAATTAAACCACACACTAATGCAATCAGCATTTTTTTTGCTAATTGCTTTCCATTACTTTGTTTCATAATTGTCCTCCTAAAAATCCCCAAATTGCCAATATTATACATGATTTTTCATAAAAAACAATCCCTTTTATTAAATATATAAAAAAAATACGATTTCTCGTACTTTAATCACCTATTATTTTCTTTATTTCTTCTAGACTAGCATCTTCTATTAACTTCTTAAATATTTGATCATATTGATATTCGGTAAGATTTTCAAGCCATTGTGTGTCTTCATTTAAATATTTGCTTAAAAAGCTTTAATACAAATTCAGCTTTAGCTTTTGTCTCAGCTTCTGCTGCTGCTTTCATCTTTGCTTCAGCAAGTTGAGCATCTAACTCTTTTTTCATATCATCATAGCGAGCTAACTCATCCCATCTTGCTTTTTTACAATATCTCTTCTTCTTTTAATATCTTGATGATCTATTAATACCGATTGATCATTTTCATAAGAGACTAACGTTTTATAAGCTATGACTTCTTCTCCATCAAAGAACACTAGAAGCAAATACTTCATTATCTCTAAGCAGTGTTCTAGCTGCTGTATCACTTGTCATCCCACTATGAATCATATTATTCCTCTTTCCTTTTTTATTTATTTTTACTACACTTGATTTATAACATACTTCACCTATCTTTTTGTCTCAAAAGTTATTTACAAAAAAATAGGTTCATTTTGAACCTACTTTTTCAAGTTTTGTTTAGCTTGTTTCATACGTGTTTTACATTCATACATATTTTTATCTGCTTGATTCAATAATACTTTTAAATTAGCTTCTTGATAATTGATAGAAAGTGCATATCCATAAGCAAATTCAATATATATTTGTTTACTAAATTCATTATAACGATTTGCTTCATCTTGAACCTTTTTAATAATAGATTTCACTTCATCTTCACTTACATCATTTAATAAAGCAATAAACTCATCTCCACCATATCTTCCTACAAAATACTTTTCTGGAATAGATGTTCTTATAATATGAGCAAAATTCATAATAAGTGTATCTCCAGCAATATGACCTAATGTATCATTTACTTCTTTTAAATCATTTAAATCAAAAATAATCATTGCTATTGGCTTTTCAAATTGATGATATTCTATTAAAAGTTCTTCCACACGACTTCTGTTTGGAAGTCCTGTATGTAAATCAATATAAGCTAACTTATTAAGTTCTTTATTCTTTTTCATGAGAACAACCGCAGAAATAGACTCTCTGATAATAATACAAATTATTAATGTACAAGTAACAATAAGTCCTTTTTCAATCATATCAAGTTGAGAAGCACAATATTGAGAATACTCTTCAGCAGCATCTACTGTTTCATCAGCAAGATAAAAATAATTCTCACTCATTTCAATAATATTTGTATTTTCATAACCGTCTTCTCTTACTTTTTGAATTTCTTCTTTTAAAGAAATCCATGATTTATTCAATTCAACTAATTTCTTTTGATATTTTTGATCATTTAACTTTGTGAGTTGATATTTTCCTCCGCCATCCATCAAACCATCAAAAATACTATCTAAATACCTTATTAAACTATCATTCTTATTACCTGATATTTCTAACTTAATTTCTCTTTGTGTCGCTCCTCGAATAATGCCTGCATAGTTAATAACTCTTGCATTTCCTTGTATCTTATTAACATCATTCATCATAAAAATAGTCAAAATTACTAAAATTATAATTAAAAAACCTTGTAAAAATCTTTCAATCATTTTATTTTTACTTCGTTTTAACTTCATCCAGTTCATCTCTTCTCTTAAATAATTTTATCTTGTCTATTTACATCATACATTCTTTTAGTTTATCAGGTATAGCTTCTATTAGATAAGTAACAATATCTTCTTTAGAAATAGGCATATCATTTAAAACCCATTCTACAGTCATATCTACAGAACCTCTACAATACATTTTAAGTAAAAAATCTATATCAGAAGATAATGTTTTTCCTGTATTTTTATGTATATATTCTTTATAAAAATCATAAATACAACAAAAATCATAATGAATAAGATTATTATAATCATTAGATTTAAAAGCTTCTTTGAAGAATGGATGTTCTTGTTCAATAAAAGCAAACTTTAAATTTAAGGCTTCTTGTAAAGTACCACCTTGATTCATTTCTTCAAATGATTTTAAAACTAATTTTTCAAAATACCAATTTACTAAATCATATTTATCTTGAAAATGACGATAAAATGTTTGTCTGGTTTTTCCTGCTGTTGAAACAATATCTGTTACAGTAATTTTATCTAAAGGCTGTTTTTTTATTAAGCTTTTGATTGCTTTAGCAAACAAAAATAAAGTTTCTTCGTTTTTCATAATAGACCTCTATAATAAATAATCATATTTTTCTATTTCATCAGTTTGTGCTAAAACAAGGAAAGTATCATTTAATTCTATTTCTAAATTAGGATCTACAGGAACTTCTAACTTATGTGTATGAGGATTTCGTTTACCTAAAACATTGATACTATAAAGTTTTCTTAAATCTAGTTGTGATAATGTTTTTCCTACCCATGCTTGAGGTACTTTCATTTCAACAATACAATTTTCTTCATCTAATTCAATTAAATCTTTAATATTTTTTCGAAGTAATGTTCTTGCTACTTTTTCTCCCATTTCTTTTTCAGGACGGACAACATAATCAGCACCTATTTTTTCTAAAACAACTTTAAAACGTTTGTTTTTAGCTTTAACAATAACATAAGGTACTCCCAGTTCTTTTAGATTCATTGTAGCTAAAATACTATCTTCTAATCGATCTCCAATAGCAACAATTCCTACATCCATATCATCTAATCCTAAATCTGATAAAAATTGAAAATCTGTGACATCACCAATAACTGCTTTTGTCGCAAAATCTGCCACTCTTTGTACATTTTCAGGATTTTTATCAATTGCAATGACTTCTCTACCATATTGAGAAAGTGTCTTTACAAGTGTAGAGCCAAAAATTCCAAGCCCTAATACAACAAATTGTTTTTCCATCTCATTATCCTATTAAGATATGTTCTTTTATATAGTTCACATCTTTTCCTTTCTTAGCGTTATATTTTCTTACAAAAATCAAAACCATAGTAATAGGACCAATACGTCCTATATACATCAAAATAATTATAACAATTTTTCCAACAAATGTCAGTGTTGGTGTAAGACCCGCTGTTAATCCTACTGTCGCAAAAGCAGAAAAAACTTCAAAAAGTAGATCAATAAAATCTGCCTGCTCACTTATTGATAAAATAAATAAACCTGTTAAAGCAATCGCAAAACTAATCAACATAATTGTTAATGCTCTTTTAACAATTTGATCATCAATTGTTCTTTTAAAAACATGAATATTTTCATCACCGCGCATTAATGAACGGACGTATAACAATCCAATAACAAAAGTTACCGTTTTAACACCACCAGCAGTTCCTGCAGGAGAACCACCGATAAACATAATAATAGACATAAAAAACTTCGTTGCTTGATGTAAAGAAGCCATATCTACTGTCGCAAATCCAGCTGTTCTAAGTGTTACTGATTGAAAAAAACTTGCGAGTATCTTTTGTGAAAATGGTAAAGATTTTAATGTTAGCGGATTTTGAAATTCTAATATGAAAATAACGGTCATTCCTCCAAAAATTAAAACAAATGTAGAAATCAATGCAATCTTTGTATGTAAAGATAAAGATTCTAAATACCTTTTCATTTTAAAATACTTAAAATGTTCTCTATAATGAATCAAAGATAGACGTAAATCGATCCACACAACAAAACCTAAACCACCAGCAATAATCAAACCACAAATAACTAAATTGATCCAAACATTGCCTACATAAGGAACCATTGAATTATTTCCTAAAATATCAAATCCAGCATTACAAAATGCTGAAATTGCATGAAATAAACTATAATAAATTCCTTTAAGGATTCCAAATTGTGGAATAAAAACAAAAGCAAGACAAATTGCTCCAATAAGTTCAAAACAAACTGTATATTTAATAACTCTTTTAATATAAATACCTGTTTCATTTAATGAATTTCTATTTAAAGCTTCCTGCATGACAATCTTATTAGCGTAGGTTAGTTTTCTTTTTAAAAGAACAAAGAACATCGACATCAGTGTTAAAAATCCTAACCCACCTATTTGAATCAATAAAATAATGACTATTTGTCCAAAAAGCGTATATTCACTAGCTGTTACATGAGTCACTAAGCCTGTTACACAGGTTGCTGAAGTTGCAACAAATAGATGATCTAAATAACTACTTGTTGAATGAATGGTATGACTCATTGGTAAACTTAATAAAATCGATCCTATTAAAATAACCGCAAAAAAGCTAAAGCCAATTCTTCTAACTGCTGATATACCTAGTTTTTTATATTGTTTATGAAGTGTTTTTCTTTGCATATTTTCCCCTCAGTTCTATTAAAAAAAGACATGTTTCCATGCCAATTTAAAACAAATGATAATAAGCCAAGTTCTGTATTAGATAATCATTTATCTACGTTTACACGTCCTCTATCCCGTTCAATTCCGTTTTAAAGGTTCCCCTACCAAATTTGGGTTTCTGCCTTGCGGAGCTTTCCTCTTTTCAGCCATAGTTTCCTATGGAATTGTCTCTGTGGAGCCATTTATGAAGTTCTACCATAGTTGCCCTTAGGTTTTCCTTCTGTCGTTAGTTTACACTACCCTCACTTATTGATTCGTGAGGCACAAACACTACAATCATCGCAGATTGTGGCAGCCTGGACTTTCCTCTACTTCAATGAAGCAGCGATTATCTGTCATTTGTTATTTATTTTGAAATACTGCTTTTTCTAATAATGATAATCTTTTTAAGATATCTACATTGGAAGAAACATTATCTTCTAATGCTCTTAAGTTATCATCTTGTAAAGCTTTTTCTCTTTCTAATCGAGCTATCATAGCTTTTTGATCAGCAAGACGTCTTTCAAGCTGTTCTATTCTATCATAAGAATTGTTCAATAGTCCAGCAAAAGCTTCATAATCTTTTACAACTTGATCTAAGAAGTGATCAACCTCATCCGCATTGTACCCTTTAAAATCAACTTTAAATTCTTTACTGACAATTTTTTTTGGACTTAATACGACTTTATATTCCATGCTTTTCAACTCCTTTACCTCATTGTACCAATTTATTTCCTTTTTTCAAGATAAAAAATAATTTATTACTAAAGAGTTGTTATCACAAAAAAAATATGTGTTATAATACCCATATATATGCAAATAAAAAGGAGTTTCTATGGTTAATTATCCAAATAAGAAAAAAAATAATCATTATACATCTATGATTGAAGGTAAACATAATACTGCTCACCGTGGAATGAACTTAGAAGAAGATATTAACTTAACAAATGAATATTATTTATCACATGATATTGCAGTTATTCATAAAAAACCTACCCCTATTCAAATTGTCAAGGTTTCTTATCCAGAAAGAAGTTCAGCAAAAATAGTAGAAGCTTATTTTAGAACCCCTTCAACAACAGATTATAATGGTATTTATAAAGGAAAATATATTGATTTTGAAGCAAAAGAAACAAAAACATTATCTTTTCCCTTTACGAACATTTCTTTACATCAAATTAATCATCTCGATAAAGTCATTCATCATGGAGGAATTGCTTTTTTAATTATCGCCTTTACAAAAGTGAATGAAGTTTATCTCTTAGATGCTTCTTTTATGGTAGAAGCATATAGAAAAAACGATCGTAAATCCCTTCGTTATGAAACAATAAAAGAAAAAGGTCATTTGATAAGGCAAGGATTTCTTCCTCGTCTTCATTATTTAGAAATTATTGATCAATATTATTGTGAGGTATTTAAATGAAAAGACAAACAAAAAAATTAAATTCAAAAAAAATCATTCAAGTAGTAACAATGCTTATTCTTTGTTTAATCTTAGTTTTTGCATGTATATTTGGTTATAGTGTATATAAGGATACAGCTACTTTTGATTCTAAAAAACTGTTATCCTCTGGAGCAAGTGTCATGTATGACAGTAATGGTGATATTATGTACACTTATGGTAGTCAAGAAAACGGTACACGAAAAAATGTGACCTATGATGACTTACCACAAGTTTTAGTAGATGCCATTGTAGCTGCTGAAGATTCTCGTTTCTTTGAACATAATGGTTTTGATTTACCACGTATTGTTAAAGCGGCATTATCTAACTTAAAAGCGGGAGATATTACAGGTGGTGGTTCTACCATTACTCAACAGTTAATCAAGAAAACATATTTCCCTGATGCTCAAAGAACTTACTCACGTAAATTTAGTGAAATTATTCTTGCTATTCAAGCAGATAAAGCTTTAAGTAAAGAAGAAATCTTAACTCTTTATTTAAATAAGATTTATTTTGGTAGAAGTACAAGCTCAATTGGGATTGCTGCTGCTACAAAATATTATTTTAATAAGGATGTAAGTGAATTAACACTTCCAGAAGCAGCCATGCTTGCAGGTAGCTTAAATTCACCTTATAACTATGATCCTTATTATTGTTTAAATAACGCTACAAAAAGACGTAATACTATTTTAAAACTCATGGTTAAACATGGTTATATTACTCAAAGTGAATATGACGAAGCAGTTAATACAAAGATTGAAAATACACTTTGTGCTTCACCTACAACCAATAATAACACACTTGCTGCTTATGTTGATATGGTAACAGCTGAAGTTAAAAAAAGAACAAAACTTGATCCTTTAAAAACCCAAATGAATATCTATACTTATTGTGATGTTGATACTCAAACACTTGCGAGTGCTTTAGGTAACGGTGAAAAATATGATTATAGTGATGAAGATATGCGCATGGGTGGTGCCGTCCAATCAAGTCAAGATGGTCGTATCGTCGCTGTTATTGGTGGTCGTAATTATAACTTTGGAAATTACAGTTATGCAACAGGTAAACAACAACCTGGTTCTTCTGTAAAACCGTTTTTAGATTATGGTTTAGCTTTTGAAAACTTAGATTGGTGTACTGGTAAAACATTAGAGGATACACCTTATTCTAAAGGTAAATTTACTCCTAAAAACTGGGATGGACAATTCCATGGAACTGTTACACTTACAAGTGCTCTAGAAAATTCTTGGAATATCCCAGCCATTAAAACTTATGAAGAAGTGACTAAAGAAATTGGCAAATCAGGCGTTACTTCCGCAATGGAATCAATTGGTATTGATATGTCTAGTGAAAGTAATGTAACCAATTTATCTTATGCTATTGGTGGATGGAATAAAGGAATTTCCCCTCTTGAAATGGCAAGTGCCTATGCAACGATTTCTAATAATGGACTTTATACAGAAAGTCATACAATTAATTATGTAGAAGTTGTCCAAACTGGTGAAACTTTTGAAATTGATAAAGAAATTCAAAACAATGCAAAACAAAGTGATTATTCAAAAGCGAGTGCTTTCATGATTAGACATGTCATGCTTGATTATACTAAAAATGGTAGTGGTAATTACGCATACCTATCCGGCCTTTCTAATGTAGGAGCTAAAACAGGAACATCCAACTGGGGAAGCAGTGCTAAAAAAGGTATGGCTGGAAAAAGTCGTGATTTATGGATGACTGCTTATAATTCTAATTATATTTGTTCAGTATGGATGGGATTTGGTCAAGAAGGTATTGAAAAAGGAAAAACAACCAGTCGTTATAAAGCATATCCTGGTAAAGTAGTACAAACTTTGTTAAAGCATCTGCAAGGTAAAGGTGGAGATAAATCATATCCTTCACAACCTTCTACTGTTGTAAAAGATGGTGATGAATATTATAAAAAAGGGACTAAGCATGAAGGACATGCTGCAATAAGCGAAGAAACAACTGAAGAAACACAAACAGAAGAAAACCAAACTGATACAAATGAAAATCAATCTTCTGAAACTAATAACAATTCAAATAATCAAAACAACAATTCAAATACAAATACTGAAAATAATGGTTCTTCTAATAATGGAACCTCAACAGATAATAGTGGTACTTCTAGTGGTACTACTGGAGGTAATACAAGCGGTGGTTCTTCTGGTGGTAATAGTAGTAGCTCAAGTGGTGAAAGTAGTCAACCAAATCCAAATACGAATCAATAAAAGTCAACAATGTTGGCTTTTATTTTTGGCTAAAATTTGCTTTTAATATACAAAATAAGGTATACTTGTATAAGAAAAATATGGAGGTATCTTATGTCTTCGAAAAAAAATAAAACTCAAAAGAAAATAAATAAAAAGAAAGTATTTATCGCTCTTACTATATGTATCTTAGTTGCTTTAATTGGTGGTGTGAGTGTTCTAGCCTATGGTGTCTATAAAGATACAGAAACCTTTGATGCAAAGAAACTTTTATCATCCGGTGCAAGTGTGATGTACGATGATCAAGGACAAGTTCTTTATACTTATGGTAGTGAAGAAAATGGAACAAGAGAAAATATCACCTATGAAGATCTTCCACAAGTTCTTGTTGATGCTGTTGTTGCTGCTGAAGATTCTCGTTTCTTTGAACATAATGGTTTTGACTTACCACGTATTGCTAAAGCAGCTATGTCTAATTTAGTAGCCGGAGGTATTAGAGGTGGAGGTTCTACAATCACCCAACAATTGATTAAAAAAGCTTACTTCCCTAATGCTGAAAAAACATATACGAGAAAGTTTAGTGAAATTATTCTTGCTATCCAAGCGGATAAAGCTTTAAGTAAAGAGGAAATTTTAACACTTTATTTAAATAAGATCTATTTTGGTAGAAGTACACGTTCAATTGGTATTTCTTCTGCTTCTCGTTATTATTTTGATAAAGATGTTAGTGAATTGACCCTACCAGAAGCAGCTATGCTTGCAGGAAGTTTAAATTCACCATACAACTATGATCCTTATTATTGTTTAAATAACGCTACGGAAAGACGTAATACAATTTTAAATCTTATGGTGAAGCATGGTTATATCACTCAAAAAGAATGTGATGACGCCAAAAATGTGAAGGTTGAAAACATGTTATGCTCATCTAAAATTACAAACAGTTCCGTTAATGCAGCTTATGTAGATATCGTAACAGATGAAGTAAAGAAAAGAACAGGATTAGATCCTTTAAAAACACAAATGAATATCTATACATATTGTAATAGTGAAACCCAAGCACTTGCTGCTGCTATTGGTAATGGTGAAAAATATGATTATAGTGATGAAGATATGCGCATGGGTGGTGCTGTTCAATCAAGCCAAGATGGTCGTATTGTCGCTGTCATTGGTGGACGTAATTATAACTTTGGTAATTATAATTATGCTACACAAAAACAACAACCTGGTTCATCTGTTAAACCGTTCTTAGATTATGGTTTAGCTTTTGAAAATCTTGATTGGTCTACAGGACATTCAATTAATGATGATGATTACTATAATGGTAAATTTAAAAACTGGGATCGTCAGTTCCATGGCTTAGTAACAGTTGAAAACGCTCTTGAAAATTCATGGAATATACCAGCTATTAAAACATTTGATGAAGTTCAACAAAAAATTGGTAGTGATAAAATCCAAGAAGCGATGGAATCTATTGGTATTTCAATGAATAAAGAAAATATTGGTCTAGCAAGTGCCATTGGTGGTTGGTCTTATGGTATTTCCCCACTTGAAATGGCAGGAGCTTACGCTACTATTTCTAATAATGGCTTATATACTGAAAGTCATACAATCAATTATGTTGAAGTTGTCCAAACAGGTGAAACATTTAATATAGATGAAGAAATTCAAAACAATGCTAAACAAAGTGCTTATTCAAAAGCCAGTGCTTTTATGGTAAGACAAGTCATGCTAGATTATACTAAAAATGGTAGTGGTAATTATGCGTATGTCAGTGGTATTGAAAATGTAGGTGCTAAAACAGGTACTTCTAACTGGTCTAGTGCGGCTAAAAATGGAATGGCAGGTAAAAGCCGTGATTTATGGATGTCAGCTTATACATCTGACTATATCTGTTCTGTATGGATGGGATTTGGTAAAGAAGGTATTGATAAAGGTAAAACAACGAGTCAATATAAAGCTTATCCTGGTAAAGTTGTTCAAACACTTTTAAATCATTTACAAAGTAAAGGAAGTCAAAAATCTTATCCTGATCAACCAGATGATGTTGAACAAGCAGCGATGGTCAAAGGTATTTATCCATATGTTTCACCAAGTGAAGGAATGAGCGAAGATATGATTATTCAAGCTTGGTTTAAAAAAGGAACTGCCCCTACTCAAAGCGTTGATAGTGATGTCTTTAATTTAGCTGGACTTTCTTCATTTGATGTAAGTTTAAGTGGTCAAAGTATTACCTTTAACTTTGCTCCATATAATCCTGAAAACGCCGTTACCGATGAAAATGCTAATGATGCAACGAAAACATTTGGTAAAGTTGTTTATACAGTTGTCGTTCAAGATCAAAATGGTCAAGAACTTCATCGAGAAAACTTCTCTACTTCAAGTGGAACACTGAACTATACAGTCAATCAAAATGTAAAAGTAATTGGTTTCTATAGTTATGAAAGAGCACCAGAACGTACATCTAATCAAATAGAAAAAGATTTATCTATTAATTTATCAACAGTAAATGCATCACTTTCTTGTGATAGTGGTCAAATAAATGATGGGGCAACTATTTCATCAACCTCTATTCAAGCAAGCATTTCAGTTCAAGGTCAAGGTCATAGTGTGACAATTGCTTTATATGATCAAAATGGAAATGTACTTTCATCTGTTAATCATCATAGCGCTACATTTTCTAATTTAAGTCATGGACGTTCATATTCTATTAAATTCTTAGAATCTAATGGTTCAGCATCTGTTGAAAAAACCATTCATTTTACAGTATCTTAACGAAAAACCATTCATTTGTTTAAATGAATGGTTTTTATTTTAGATAATGTTATAATAAGATAGCGAGGAAAAAGAAAATGGCTATTGAAAATTATGAAACATATACAAAAAATATTCTAGAAATGATTTTTAATAATCAAGATATTGAACAATTACTACCCTATTTATCTAAAAATATCAAAGCCATGGGTTTAAATACAGAAGGTATATTAACATATGATGATATTATTAATCATTTAAAGCAATACAAATCTAATCAATTTACATTCTTTATTGATGAATTTAATACAAATATTATTTATCAAAATGATTCAGTATGTGTAATTGAAGGTAGTTTTATTCTTCATATGGAAGAATATCAAGCAACAACTCAATATTTTTATAGTATTGTACTTAAAAATAATCAAATAGAACTTCTTCATACTTCTATAGGAAATAACATATCTCATGAAAAAGAAGAATCTTTTTCATTACCTATATGTTCTTTTAAATTAGATAAAAATCTAACAATTATCGATGTAAATGACCATTTATTAAATCTACTTTTATATCATAGTAAAGAAGAATTTTTAAACGATGTACAAAATCAGTGGATTAATTGTATTCATAAAAATGATGTTTATCATGTCATTGAAACACTTTCAAAAGATATTTCTTCTCTTGAAAGACATCAATTAGAGTATCGTATTAGAAGAAAAGATCATAGTTATTTATGGGTTTATGATCAAGGACAATTTATTTTTAATTTACAAAAAGATGTGCGTGTTCAAAGTTGTATAAGTGATATTACGTCTATTAAAAATAGAGAATTAAATTCATTAATTGAAAAAGAAAAATATCAAATGGCATTAAAAGATAATTCTATTTCTATATTAGAATATCATATTCATGAAGATCGCATGATTATTGATATTTTAGATCAATCTAAAAAAAGAATTTATGATCATTATTTAGATTATGTTACTTCTTCAAAATCTACTGTCTTTGAAGAAGATAAACAAAAAATAGTTGATTTATTTACTCAAAAAAGTAAAGGACCAATTATTTTTAGAGAACATCAAAGAAATTCAAAAGATTATTATGTTAAATCATTAGATGCTACTACTATTTATAATTCAAATGATGAACCTGAAATCATACTAGCAACAGCTTCAGATATTACTCATCGTTGGCATGAACAAAATACTTTAAAACAAAGAGCTCAAAGAGATTCTCTTACTCATTTATATAATTTAGAAGCTGGAAAATATATTGTTAATGAATATATTAAGCATCATCCTGGTCAAAAAAATGCTTTAATTGTTTTAGATATTGATCATTTTAAAGAAGTTAATGATACTTATGGTCATTTATCAGGAAATGAATTATTAATTTCACTAGCTAAGTATTTATTGTTTTATACAAATCAAGATGATGTTGTAATTAGATTGGGTGGAGATGAATTTGTTATCTTTGTGAAAAATATTCAAAATGATTTAAATTATTTATGTAAAGAATTAATGAATCATTTAGATGAAATTACTTTATCTCATAATCGTCTTCGTTTTTCTATGAGTATGGGTATTTATGCATTTAATACATCATTAACTTTTGATGAAGCTTTTAAAGAAGCTGATGAGGCTCTTTATCATTCTAAAAGAAATGGTAGAAGTCAATTTACCATTAAATATCAATCATAAGGGATGCATTACCCTTTTTTTGTATTATAATATAAAAACATAAAGGGGGAATTTTATGTCTTGTACAACATTATTAGTAGGAAAAAATGCATCCTATGATGGTTCTACAATGATTGCTAGAAATGATGATTCTGGAGCTAATGGTTTTACACCTAAAAAATTTATTGTCATTTCTTCAAAAGAACAAAAAAGAAAATATAAAACAGTTATTTCACATTTAGAAATTGATTTACCAGATCATCCTATGTCTTATACAGCAATGCCTAATGCGGTTAAAGGAAAAGGAATTTGGGCTGCCAGCGGTATTAATGAAGAAAATATTGCGATGACAGCAACAGAAACAATTACTTCAAATCCAAGAGTATTAGGGGCTGATCCATTAGTAGAATACGATGAAGCAAATCATATTCCAGGAGGAATTGGAGAAGAAGATATCGTTTATATTGTTTTACCTTATATTCATAGTGCACGTGAAGGTGTTGAAAGATTAGGAGGTCTTTTAGAAAAATATGGAACTTATGAAATGAATGGAATTGCCTTTCAAGATCATGATGAAATTTGGTGGTTAGAAACAATTGGTGGACATCATTGGATAGCTAAAAAAGTTCCAGATGATCACTATGTAGCTATGCCTAATCAATTTGGTATTGATAATTTTGATTTAGAAGATGCACTTACTTCCAAGAAAAATCATATGTGTTCTTTAGATATGAAAGAATTCATAGAAAAATATCATCTAGATCTTTCTTTAAGTTCTAAATTTAATGCTCGTGACACATTTGGAAGTCATGATGATTCTGATCATATTTACAATACACCACGTGCTTATGATATTGAAAGATATTTTAATCCACATACATTTAATCATCAACCATTTGATGATGATATTCCATGGTCACAAGTACCAGAAAAGAAAATTACAGTAGAAGATGTTAAATATGTTTTATCTTTACATTTCCAAGGAACTGATTTTGACCCTTATAAAACATATGGAGATTTATCAAAAAAAGGAATGTACCGTCCTATAGGAATTAATCGTAATGACTTTTTATCAGTTATTCAATTAAGGAATGATGTACCTAAGTCTTTTCAAGCAATTGAATGGATCGCCTATGCATCAAATGTCTTTAACGCATTGGTTCCTTTCTATGGAAGTATCAGTGAAACACCAGATTATTTATCTAATACAACAGATACTGTTTCTACAGATAATTTCTATTGGTCAAGTCGTTTAATTGCTGCTATGGCAGATGCTTCCTATAAGAAATCATCTATTCATATTGAACGTTATCAAAAAAATGTTATGGCTAAAGGGCATCACTTAATAAACACCTATGATGAACTTTTACAAAAAGAAAACGATTTAAACAAACAACTTCAACTTAAACATCAAGCCAATCAAGAAATAGCTGATATGTTAAAAGAAGAAACAAATAAAACAATTTCACTTGTTTTAAACGAATTAAGTCTTTCAATGAAAAATAAATTTGAACGTTCAGACGCATAAAAGAGGTTCATTCGAACCTCTTTTAACTTTTATTTATTTTCATAAACAGCAATAATTTCACCAATATATCTTTGATGATAATCTTTTTGTGGATACCATCTTTCATCTAAAGATGAATCAATAAATTGTTTAGGATCAATCATATCACTATAAATTTTCTTACATACAAAAACCATTTTACCTTGTTTAAAAGTTGGTTGATTTTCTACTTCCTCTATATCAAAAGAAACTTCAGCAATTTTATCGCCATCTCTACCAGATTTAGAACCTAAAACACCTAATTCCTTTTTATAACCATCAAATAGAGTAACAGTAAAATAATCTCCGGCATCTACAAATTCTTTCGTATATCTTTGAGGTCGAATATAAACAGTCATTACATTTTTACCCCATAAATGTCCAAGTTGTCCCCAACTTGCTGTCATTGTATTAACAACTCCATCTTTTTTAGCTGAAATAAGTACCCAATGATTACTAATTTCATCAAAAGGATTAAACTTTAAATCTTGAATATTTACTTTTTCAAACATAGTATTACCCCCTAATATCCTAATTCTTCATTTATAACAAGCACCGTCATTCTACTTAACGGTTGCCTTGCAATCTTCACATAAGCACTACATATACGATCGTCACTTTGACAATCTACGCATTTTCCAACTTGAACACATGGTGTGTTCTTATGTAAACGTAATGCATTGGCTGGACATGATATGTTTTTAATATGTTGAATAGCTGAATCTTCATCATCAAAAATCTTATTCATGCCAACAATCACAATCACTTTTTTAGGACCATAAATCATTGCTGCTACTCGATTTCCATTTCCATCAATATTATAAAGATTTCCATTTCTATCGATTGCATTTGAACTTGTTAAATAAACATTAGCGAGTAATGATGATGAAAAACATCTTCAATTTCATCTCTAGAAAGACCTTCTTGATAACGATCTAAAAAACGAACAGGTTTATTTCTTAAATAATTAATAACTTCTGTTTCAAATAAAGTCATTGAACCACCAACACCTACTGTTTGATCATCTTTAATTAAAGTATCTAAATAATTTAATAATTCTTGTTTGTTATCTAAAAAAAGTAATTCAATATGATTTTGATTAAATGCTTTTTGCATTTTTTTATTTTTTATTTCTAATATTTTTTGAATATTTTGATCCATAGTTATCTTTTCGATTCTTTTATTTTATCTTTACACATATCATATAAATGACATTCTTTACAATTTGGATTTTGTGCTTTACAAAAATATCTACCAAAAAATATGAACTGATGATGTGCTTTATTCCATCTATCTCTAGGAATAGAACGACAAACCTTTCTTTCAACATCATTTACTGTATCATCTTTTTTAGCAAAGCCTAATCTTTTAGAAATCCGTTCAACATGTGTATCTACAGCAAATGCAGGTTCATCAAAACCAACAGATAAAACAACATTCGTTGTTTTTCTACCTACTCCTGGTAAACTTTCTAATTCTTTTCTTGTTTTTGGCACTTCACCATTGTATTCTTCAAGCAAAACCTGTGCCATTTTCTTTAAATTTTTAGCTTTATTTCTATAAAGTCCAATTATTTTAATATCATCTTGTAAATCTTCTAGAGATGCTAAAGCAAAAGATTCAACAGTAGGATACTTTTTAAAAAGTGAAGCCGTCACTTGATTGACTTTTTTATCAGTTGTTTGTGCTGAAAGCATGACAGCTACTAAAAGTTCAAAGACATTTTGATGATTGAGTTCACAATGAGCATCAGGAAAGAGTTCTTCAAAGTAATCTAATACTTTGTTTGTTTTTTCTTTATTCATCTTCCCACCAATGATAATGACTTTCTTTTACTTTTCTTTCTTGTGGTTTTTCATCAATATATCTTTCTTTAACTCCATTTTGAGCCCAATTAATTAAAATACCTTCAATATATCTTAAAGTTAAAACTTGACTTTTAACAGCTTCTTTTAAAGCTTTTAAAATCATTTCTTCACTATAACCGCTTTGAACCCACTCTTTAATACTATCAAATTCCATCGGTGTTAATGGTCTACCAAATTGTTCTTCAAAAACATCAATCATATTCATTTTTTCTTCTACTGGAGCTTCTTTATTTTCTAAAAGTTTTTCTTCAAAATGATTTAAACATATCGCTCCATTTTTATTAAAAATCCATTTTTTCTTTAAAAGAGAATCTAAAATATGATCCATTTCATGAGGAGTAAGTGACGAATATTTTAATAATAATGAAGGTGTAATCATTTTTTTATGCAACGTAACAAAAGTATCAATCAATAGTAATATATGACATTCTTCATCTGTCAAAGAGAGTTCTTTCCCTCTTAAAAGTAATAATCTTTCTAAATTTATACATTCTAAATCTTTTAAATATTTAATCATATCTTTTTATAATTTATATGCTTTCAAAAATTCTCCATTATCTAAAGAATAAAACGCATATAATAAAGTATCCTTTCCTTTATAAGTTAAACAATAAACAAATTGATCATTTTCATATCCTATCTCTACTTTTGTTGGATTTACTTGATATTTTTGAACAAAAGCATTCTTCACTTCTTTTTTAGAAATAGTTTCACCTTCAAAAGTATCTACCTTTTTTAATTTTTTATTACATACAACATACATTGTTTTCTTTTTATTTTTTACTTTAACAATATAATTTATTTTCTTATTTTGATAAGCATTAAAATAGTCATCATAGTCATAATGATATTGACTACATATTTCTTCTTGTATACTTACTAAATCATTTTTATGCTTTGTGTAAGGAACATGTACCCAAAGCATGTAAAAACATATATATACAAAAACAATAACTAAAAATGTTAACACGATTTTAAAACGATGTTTTCTAAAAAAAGCTTTCATACATTATTCCTCCATGCCACCTTATTATAACCTTTTTAAACAAAAAGAAAAAGCCTTTTGGCTTAGTCTCTTCCTCGATCATTTCCTAAAACAACTAAGACAATTCTAAGTAATGAAAGAAGGGTCGATAACATTCCTGCAACATAGGTTAGCGCTGCAGCTGTTAACATTTTTTTAGCTCCAAAATATTCATCTTGAACTAAATAACGATCATTTAAAATACTCAAAGCTCTAGAAGATGCATCAAATTCAACTGGAAGGGTAACAATTTGAAATAATAACATTAAGCTTGTAAGTAAAACACCAATCCAAGCAATAGATGTTCTTCCCATAAAAAGACCAATCATAATGGCAACCCATCCTAAATTATAAGAAAAGTTACATACAGGAACGATAGCATTTCTAAATGTCAATGGTCTATAACCTTCTTGATGTTGAAGTGCATGTCCACATTCGTGAGCAGCTACCGCAAGTGAAGCAATACTTGTCCCATGATAAATATCACGAGATAGATGTAATGTTTGATTACTTGGATTATAGTGATCACTTAAACGTCCTTGAACTTCAAAGATTTGAACAGAAGACAAACCATGTTGATCAAGAATTTCTCGCGCTACACCATAGCCCGTTAAATGTCTGCTATTTTGAACCTTTGAATATTTATTATAAGCACTTGAAACTTTCATTTGTGCAAGTGCCATCAAAGCAACACCAACTAGAACAAGTATATTCCCTAACATATAATAAGAATTTGTATAATAGTAATAATTAAACATTTTATTCACCTCAATTTATAGTTTACACTTCTATTATGAACAGAAAATGAAAAAGATGCTTAATTCATAGCATCTTTTAATCTGTTACTAGGTTTAAATGTCACTGTTTTACTAGCAGGAATAATCATTTCTTCTTGAGTTTTAGGAGAAATTCCTTTTCTAGCTTTACGATCATTGACTTTAAAAGTACCAAATCCAGAAATAAGTACCTTATCTCCTTCAACAACGCTTCTAGTAATCGTATTAAACACAGTATCTACAAGTAGTTCTGCTTCTTTTTTTGTTAAATTACGTTCTATTGAAACTGATTCAACTAATTCTTTCTTATTCATTTTCACACCCCGCAATAATAAAAATACTAGGTTAGTATAGCATCTAAAAAACGTTGTTTCAAGAGATTTTTAAAGAACTTTTTTAAAAAATTATAAAACAATTGCGATCACATTTGATTTACCTTTATTTACAATTTTTGACAATATATCATGTATTTTTAAACTTGCGTTTTCTGGAATCATATTCAATTTATAATACATCCCCTCTTCTATTAAATCACCTAATTTTCTGCCAAAAACATCACATGAAAAAATAGCTTCCTTATCATTTCCATTATGATTTAAATAATCAATAAAGCTTTCCGCTTGTTGCTTTGAACCAATAATTGGTTCAAATGTACTTTCAATATCAATTTTAATCATATAAGTGGTTGCTGCTTTACTTTTTAACTTCATTCCATATCTAGAACCTTGTTTAATAATTTCTGGTTTTGATAATTCTATTTCTTCTAAACGAGGAATCGCATAACCATAACCTGTTTGTCTTACCATACTAAGGGCATTCGAAATACCATCATATTCATCCTTGATAGTCATCAATTCTTGTAACAAGGCAAGAATAGAAGAACGATCTACTTCATAACCAACAATATTTGTTAGTAATTCATCATATAAACCATTTCTTTCTTCAATGCGAATCGTCGCTGAAGAATGAGATGTATCGACACTTTTTAAATAAGCTCTTTTAACAAAGTCATACGATTCAATACCTTCTGTAAGATGTTTGACATCTTTTATTTTTTTGATTTCTACTAATGAATTTTTTAGTGCTTCATCTAATGTTTGTTTTAACCAATGTTTTTGATTTAACATTGCAATATAACGTGGAACTTCAATTTTCACTTCATGAATTCCAAATTCATTAAGTGCTTCTTGTAAAAGATGCACGATTTGAGTTTCTAACATGTTGGTTGTATCAATAGCAATGATTGGTACATCGTATTCTTTTTGATAACTTTCAACAACATTTTGACACTTTGAACTTGAAGGATCTTTACTATTGACAATCACAATAAATGGTTTCCCTATATCTTGCAACTCTTGAATGATTTCTTTTGTTGCACTGTGATAACTTTGTTCATCAATATCTAGAAAACTACCATCACTAGTAACAACGATTCCAATCGTTGAATGATCTTGAATAACCTTTTTTGTTCCAATTTTAGCTGCTTGATCAAAAGGTATACTTTCATTATACCATGGTGTTTTAACAAGACGTATCCCACTGTCATCTTGATAACCACTTGCCCCTTCAATCACATATCCTACACAATCAACTAAACGTACATTGATTTTAAAATCATCTTGTAAATCTATCTTAACGGCTTGATTCGGTATAAACTTAGGTTCTACAGTCATAATCATTTTGCCTTTTCCTGATTGTGGAAGTTCATCGATCGTTCTTATCTTTACATCAGGATCTTCAATATAAGGAATAACCGCCATTTCCATAAATCTTTTAATAAAAGTCGATTTCCCACTTCTTACAGGTCCAACGATTCCTAAATAAATATCACCTTGACATCTTTTACCAATATCTTTAAGAATTTGTTTCGTTTCCATTATCATAACTCCTTTTATTCCAATATATTAAAAACTTACGAAATCATTCCTAAATAATAAAAACAAAGCATAAAAACAAATGAAAGAAAATCTAAGAAAAAGCCTAACCATAATGTATAGCTATACTTCTTTAAATGAATACTTCCATAATATAAAGAAACAACATATAAAGTTGTATCACTTCCTGTTTGTAAAATAGATCCCATTAAACTATAAAGATGATCTATTCCATAATGATCATAAATTCTTTTTAAAATAATAAGAGAAGTTTGACTACTTATTGGTCTTGTAAAAGCCATTAATAATAAATCAAGGGGAATTGAAAAAAATCGAATAAAGAAAGTACCTATTAAAGAGATAAAACCACTACTTAAAAAAAGATTGACCCATAAAGTAAGAAGCATTAAAGAAGGAAAAAGAATCATTAAATAATGCATTCCTTCTTTGACTCCTGTAATAAATTCTTCATAAATAGGTATTTTTTTATAAGCACATTCTAAAAAACTCCATAAAATAATAAGTAGAATTAAATTAGACATGTTCAATCACCTTAATAATAACAATTCCTATAATTGTAATTGAAAAACCAATAAATAAACCATAAGGATAAAAAGCTAAAATATTTTGACTATGATAATTTTGTCTAATTGTCATCATGGTAGTTGGTAAAATAGAAAAGCCTGCCGTATTGATTACTACTAGTATTTTTATTTGAAGGGGATAATTCTTTTCTTTTAATTTAGAAATTGCTTGTAAACCACTCATTGTAGCAAGTGTTCCAAGTCCTAATAGATTAGCAATCAAATTTGAAGATAGTGCTTGATAGATTTGTTCATCTTGAATACATCGTCCATAGATCCAACGTAATAGGGGTTTAAATAGAAAATTTAAATGATTCATCATATTTGAAGCCTGAATTATTTTTAATAAACCATTCCATAAACAAATACTTAAAATAAGTGTTTTACAAAGTTCAAAGACATCAAAAGGTGTTTGTAAAAGAGCTTTTAACATGGCTTCTTGTTTATTAAAAATCAAACCAACAATAATAAAAAGAATAATCCCATAATGAAAAATCTTATTCATAAACTAGATCCTTTAAGATCATTAAATAAAAATCTCTAAACCGATATCTCTTTAATTTAATTTTTTTAATATACGTTTGATTTCTATAAATAAACATTTCTTCATTATGAATCAAATAACTTACACTTTCATCCTTTTCTTTTGACATCAACAAATCATTTTCAAACAAGTACCAGTTTCCTTTAATATTTCTAACCCCCTTATCAAACAACACAAGTTTTTCATAATTTTTAAAACATTCCTCATACTTTTTTTGATGAAACTCAAAATCATTTCCACAATTAAAAGTAACAATAATTAAATCAACTTGTTTTTTTATAGCTCGTGTAATCAATGTTCTTTTGGCTTTTTTGGTATAACCTGTTTTACCACCAACACAATAAGGATATTCTTTTAAAAGACGATTTTTATTATGCCAATAACCTTTTCCATCTAGTCTTTTATACTCTTTTGTTTTAACAATTTGATTAAAAAGAGGATTTTGGCAACAATAACGATAAAGTATCGCCATTTCTTTAACTGTTGATAAATTTCCTTCATCTTCTTCATCTAAACCTGAAGGATTAGAAAAATGTGTCTGTTTCATTCCTATATCTCTAGCTTTTTCATTCATCATTTCCACAAAACGTTCAACACTTCCACCAACACTTTTAGCCAGCATTAAAGCACAGTCATTCCCACTTCGAAGCATTAAACCATATAAAAGATCTTGAATCGTAATTCGATCTTTTATATGTATATAGACACAACTCCCATAAGCTTTATTAATCGTTTCATCAACCGTAATCTTTTTATCTAAGCGACTATTTTCAATAACAACGATGGCAGTCATAATTTTAGAAATTGAAGCAACACTTTGTAAATAATCTATATTTCTGCCTTCTACAACATATTGATTTAAACTATCATATACAATATAACTCTTTCCATAAAACTCGACATTGGTACAAATCATTTGAAAAATCATCAAAAAACTAATCAATAATTTCATTATATCACCTATATCATTCTATGTTTCTTCTTTCCATTTAACACAAATAGATTAAATACACTACATAGGAAAGTAACATCAAAAGACCACCTATTCTATTTAATTCATGTCGATAAATCGTTAAAAGCCATAATAAACAACCACTTCCTATAGCTACAAACATATCTATAATAAATTTACTTTCAAAAGGTACTGGACAAATTAAAGAAACACCTCCAGCAATAAATAAAATATTAAAAATATTACTTCCGACAATATTTCCAATCGCAATACCCGCATGATCTTTTCTAGCTGCCTGTAAAGAGGTTACTAATTCAGGCAATGATGTTCCAAAAGCAACAATCGTTAAACCGATGAATCTTTGAGAAAAATGTAACCAATAAGCTATTTGAGTGGCTGCTTTAACAACCAGTTGACTACCAATCATGACAAAAAAGATGCCTAAACCAATCAACAACACACATCCTATAAAAGAGTATTGTGAAGAGACTTCCTCCTCACTTTCTTTTTGTGACAACCAAAACAAATAAAGTAAATAAATGATAAACATACCTATTAAAATAAGTCCTTCTTGAAACGATACAACTTGTTGACTTTTTCCCATAACAAGTAAAACAAGACTTGAAAGCAACATATAAGGAATTTCAATGAACAATGTTGATTTTTCAATCTTTATTTTTGTAATCAAAGCGCTCATTCCTAAAACAATCAAAATATTTAAAATATTACTTCCAACAACATTCCCAATGGTAATTCCTGAATTTCCATTTAACCCTGCTACTAATGAAACAGCTGCCTCTGGCAAACTGGTTCCCATCGCACAAATCGTCAATCCAATAACTAATTGAGAAACATGAAAAATACTTGCTAGTGAAGATGCTCCATCTACAAACCAATCTGCTCCTTTCACTAAAACAAAAAAGCCTGCTGTTAGTACAATAAGCGAATAAATCATTTTATCCCTCCTGTTTTCATTCTATTAAGATTTATTCATTAAATGAAAAAGAAGGGTAAATTTCCCTTCTTTCAATGATTATCGCTTGATTGAAATAAAATGATTTCTATCTATATATCTTATTTTCTTTTGTTCAAAAAGATCAATTATTTGTAAAAAACGTGTATCTTGTTTACATTCAAAAGAATATTGTTGATTTCTTGTTGTTACTAACATACAAACTACCTTTTGTTTTAAAGACAGATCAATTTCATAAAAATCATCATAGTCTATTTCAAAAAGCTTATGTTTTTCTATATCATAACATTCAACTTTATCACTTGAAAAATATAAATATTTTTCAAAATCTTTATCTTCCATTATTTCTTGATGAATACCAAAGAATAACCCAGAAAAACGAAAGGCTTTTTTATATTCCTTATATGCTTTTTCTAATTCATCAAGACTTAAAATAAGTTTTACTTTCACCATTTTTTCTCCTTATATAAAATACTATCGTTATAATTAAACAAATAACTACATAAAAATCTATAGCAGGTAATGGAAAAGAAAGTTGAACTTGATTTCCATGAAATAATTTATTAAAGATAAATAAGATAATAAGTAGAATTATATTTTTTCGATAATCTATGACATCACTATTCCATAAGGCAATAAAATATAAAATAGGTAAAAAATAAAATAAACAATAAATAATAAAACTAATATGAATACTAATATATCCTAAAGGATTTAAAGAATTTGTAAGTAAGCTTTGACCACAAACCATGGTCATGATCATGAAAATTTCCATTAAATAATCAAAGACCCATACTTTATCTATTATCTTCATATAAATCTCACATTCCTTTCTACATATATTCTAATAAATACTTTATTTGCCTAGAGATGTAATTTATCTTTTCCTTACTTTTATTATATTATTATATTATTTGTATATCAATATTATTTTTATTATTTTAATATAAAAAAAGATCTAAGTAATTCTTAGACCTTTAATCGTTGATAATATTTAATATATTTAGAAAGCGGTAATCCTTCTTTGTTATTGATGTAAAAAACTTCTTGACCCTTTAATACAACATATTTTTGTTTATATTTAAAACATAAGTCACTATCTTTTTGAGTTATCAGAGGATATTGCTGAATAATTTTTTTATAAGCTATTTTATTTTTAAAAATATTTTCTACTTGATATTCAAAAATACCTTTTGAAATAGCTGCCGTAAATCCTTTATAATAGCCTTCCATTATTCCATGATCCCCTTCAATAGAATATCCTTGATATAACATTCCACCATCTTCATAGCTATAAGGTTGTTGTAAGCTTTGGACAGGTTCAATAGCGCTATAAGGATCGTCATCTGCTGGATGGTCATACAAACTTAAAGCAATTGTAGCAATAACACAAAGATAAACAATCGCATTAGATTTTTGATGTTTTTCTTTATAAAGATGTCCAAGATAACCAATTAACCAAGAAACAAGTAAAATCAAAAATGATTTGAAACCATTTTGTTTTAATAAATCTAATAAAATCAAAATAATCCCAACATAAAAATTTATTTTAGATAAAGTATTAAAAATATTTTCTAAATAAAAGGGCTTATTTTTCATTACTTTTTTTAAATGTGATAGATTACATAAGCCAAAAAAGAACAAAGAGAGGCTTATAAGACTTACAGCAGTATAAAATAAATAAGTACCAAAATAAAAAGTCAAATAAGGTAAACTTGGCAACCCATGTATTTTAAAAGGTTGATAAGCAATTAATAAAACAATGGCCATGATCATTAAAAAATAATGAGTTGTAAAATTATAAATCGTTGATAAGATTTCTTTTTTATCACCTACGTCTTGTTTTAAAGGTTGAGCAAAAAGATCTTCAACTTCTACTACTTGTAACCCAAAATAATTAACAATAATACGGCATCCTGCTTCCTTTATATCTTTATTTATTTGTTTATAATATATTTTATAATGCTTTCTTTGTGGTGTTCTTTTTTCAAATGTTAAAAAATTTAGACTTATATTTTTTAAATACCATCCTTCTAAAGCTTTATTTTCTAATAATTCAATAAATTGATTTTCATTTACTAAATAATCTTTTGTAGATATTCTTTTATATTTCATAAACATCACCCATCTTTATTATATCAATATATTATATTTATTCAATAAATATTATTTTTATTATAAGGTATATAAAAAGTTGCCTAAGCAACTTTCTATGGTAGTGGTTTTTCACTTGCAAGATAGAGATCATACCATTCTTGTCTTGTAAGCGTAAAATCACATGCTTTAATTGTTTCTTTTAAATGTTGAGAGGATGTTGTTCCTACGATTGGTTGCATATGTGCAGGATGACGAAGTAACCAAGCAATCGCTATTGCTGGTTTAGTTACTTGATATTTATGAGCTAATTGTTGCATAACATCATTTAATTTTTGATAATTTGGATGATCAATAAAAGTTCCTTCCGCCCAAGAAGCTTGGATTGAACTCCATGGTTGGATCGTAATATCATTTAAACGACAATAATCTAAAACACCACCATCTTTATCTTGTGCAAATGCTTCTTTCATATTCATATTTAATCCTGAATCAATCATTACTGAATGAACGATTGATAATTGTAATTGATTAATAATAATTGGATATTTTAAATATTTCTTTAATAATTCTATTTGTAAAGGTGTGTGGTTAGAAACACCAAAATAATGAACTTTTCCAGCTTCATATAACTCATTAAAAGTTTCAGCAACTTCTTGAGGATCACATAAAGCATCTGGTCTATGAAGCAAAAGAATATCTACATAATCTGTATGTAATCTTTCTAATGATTCATTGACACATTTTAAGATATGTTCCTTAGAAAAATCATATCTTTTTCCAGGAACAATACCACACTTTGTTTGAATAATCATCTGTTTTCTATATTCAGGATGTCTTTTTAATACTTCACCAAATAATTCTTCTGATTTTCCTCCACCATAAATATCTGCATGATCAAAAAAATTAATTCCTGATTCTAGAGCAGTTTTGACAAGTTCTTCCACTTCTTCAATGCTTTTATCAGCAATTCTCATACATCCTAAAGCAATCTTTGATACCTTTAAATCCGTTTGTGGTAATGTTAAATATTCCATAGTTAGCTCCTTTATAATTTTAATAAATTTAAACCAATTTCTTCATCAAAGTAACGATCTACTTGTCCATTGATGACTTGAATAACCATTTCACATGTTGCTGAAACAATTGCTTTATTTAAATGACCACCAAAAACTTCTCCTTGATCATTTCCAGCAGATAGATGCATATGACTATAATATTCATCATTCATTGTATTAATAGTTCCCGTAAGAGATACAATTTCATAATCACCTTTAAATTCATTAGCATAATATTTCTTTTCCTTTGTTTTAAAAACACCAACTGTAAAATCATTAATTGCACCTAAAGCTTGAATACTTGCAAGTTTGATATTTTCTTTTAAAGCAATATTTTTAACTTGTTCAACAATATCTTCACCCTTATCAATTCTTGCGATAATTGTATTTTCAAATTTTTTATATTTCATTTTCTTTCCTCCTATTGATAAACCCGATATTTCCATTTTCCTTTCAAAAAACGTGTTGATAATAATAAACATCTAGAAATATTATCTAAAACCATCATGATCCAAACACTTTCAAGTCCAAATGAAAAGACATTGATCATGAGCATTGAACCAAAAATCCTTATTCCCCACATCGTAATCAAAGAAAATACAAATGGTGCTTTGGTATCCCCCATTCCATTAAAAGTTCCTTCTAAAATAATCAAGATACCATAGATTGGTTCACTAATAGAAACAATCCTTAATACCCTAGTTCCTAAAGCGATAACTTTTTGATCAGGAGTAAAAATCGACATAATATTTTGAGCATTTATGAATAATAAAACACCAGCAATAGCCATGATACTTAAAGTAATTGCACATGTAAGATACGTCATTCTTTTAACTTTAGATTCATCTTTTTCACCAACAGCATTTCCTACAAGTGTACTTGCTGCTGATTGGAAACCATACCCCGGTGCATAAAACGCTTGTTCTGCTTGAATTGCTATCGAATGTGTTGCCAAAGAAACAACTCCTAATTTAGCAATCAACGAAGCAAAAGTAACATGTCCTAAACAAATAACACTTCTTTCCATAACAACAGGAATAGAAATTTTTAAACATTCTAAACATACTGGTTTATGAAAATGAAATCCTGTATGTTTAAAATCAAAGATTTTATTTTGATAATAATGTCTAAAAATCAAAATTCCTCCAACAATATAAGAAATAGCTGAAGCTATTGCTGCTCCGGCTACGGATAAACCAGCTCCATAAACAGTTATCCCAAATATCTTTCTTGTCGGATAAATTAAAAAGAAATTTAAAACGATATTGATTATATTCATATAAACATTGATCATCATTGGTGTTTTCATATCTTTAACAGCTCTTAAAGTTGAAGAGAGAATAATAATAAATGTTCTAAATATAAATGGTGCTGATACAATTAAAAAATATAAAAAAGCATCATGCCTTATTTCTTTGGCACCATTGAGCCAACCAGGTAAAAATGGAGCAATTATGATACTAATAATAGTTGTTATCAATCCTATAATAAAAGAAATAAATAAGGCTTGTTGACCCGCAATCTGTACTTTTTTATAATCTTTAGCGCCATCTGACTGAGCACATACGGCTAAGACACCTACTCCAAAGGCAACCGAAATACTTCCTAACAGCCAAGTAACAGTAGATGTTAAACCAACTGCTGCAGAAGCTGTTGCTCCCATAGAACCAACCATCCCTGTATCTACATAAGTTACTACCGTATTCATTGCTTCTTGAATAATAGCAGGCCATGCAAGATGACATATATTTTTTATCTCATTTCCATATTTCATCCTATAACCTCCAATAATTCTATTATACATACAAAAAAAGGAATAAACAATGTTATTCCTATAATCCTTGATACATTCTTGTACGTTTCACATCTAAATATTTCCAATATTTTCTTTCCCTACCACCTACAGCTATTACTAAATCATCACTGTATCCAAAAACTCTGGCAATTGTTCCTTTTTTCACTTTAGAAATATGAGTTAATTTTCCATCTAATATTGCATACTTCATAATAGCTACCCCCTTTATCTATCTTTATTATAGATAAATAAAAGAAATATTGTTTTCATAAGTATGTATTAAACACCTAAAAAACGTATTTATAGTATATACACATAAAAAAAGAGGTCCTTTATTTAGGACCTCATTTATTCTATTAGAAATCTACTTCTGTATCATAGTAGCAAGCTTTTAATAAAGCAACCATTTCATCATGGTTTGGAATACGTGGGTTTGATCCTGTACATGCATCAGCAATTGCATTATCAGCAATTTCATCAACACGTGCTAAGAAGATATCTTCTGGAACAAATCCAGTTTCAGCTGGCATACCGTCTGCACCATATTTATTGATTCCATGAGGAATATTTAATTCATCATTCATACCTCTTAAATATTTAATTAATAAAGCAACTTTTTCATCATCATCTGCTCCACCTAAATGCATGTAATCAGCGATGACACCATAACGTTTTTTAGCTGTTGGATCTTTTGCGTTGAAAGCAATAACTTTTGGTAAATACATTGCATTAGCTGCACCATGAATAATATGTCCACCTTGATCAACGAAAGCAGCACCTGTTTTATGTGCCATTGAGTGAACGATACCTAATAAAGCGTTAGAGAATGATTGACCAGCTAAACATTGAGCATCATGCATTGTATCTCTTGCTGCCATATCTCCATTATATGATTTTACTAAGTTAGCTTGAATTAATTCAATTGCATGAATAGCAAGTGGATCTGTATAATTACAGTTTGCTGTAGAAACATATGCTTCAATAGCATGAGTCATTGCATCCATACCAGTATGAGCAACTAATTTAACTGGCATTGTTTCAGCTAAATCAGGATCAACGATAGCAACATCTGGTGTAATTTCAAAGTCAGCGATAGGATATTTAATTCCTTTATTATAGTCTGTAATAATTGAGAAAGCAGTAACTTCTGTTGCTGTACCACTAGTAGATGGGATAGCACAGAAATGAGCTTTTTTACGTAATTTTGGAATACCAAATACTTTGCACATATCTTCAAATGTGATATCTGGATATTCATATTTAATCCACATAGCTTTTGCTGCATCAATTGGTGAACCTCCACCCATGGCAACAATCCAATCTGGATTAAATTCTTCCATAACAGCTGCACCTTTCATAACAGTTTCAACTGATGGATCTGGTTCAATACCTTCAAATAATTTAACTTCCATTCCAGCTTCTTGTAAATAGTTAACAGCACGATCTAAAAAACCATTACGTTTCATTGATCCTCCACCAACACATACAATAGCTTTTTTTCCTTCTAATGTTTTAAGGGCTTCTAAAGCACCTTTTCCATGATATAAATCTCTAGGTAATGTAAATCTTTGCATAACTTATTCTCCTCTTTTCCTATCTCTAATGATAGCACTTACATTTATTTTTGGTTAGATACTAAAAAGGCATAGTGATATGCCTTTTTTTATATATCAAGTTATTTTTTTCACATTACATGTGCATTTTTTCACTTCACTTGTTCGATTACATTTTTCAAACATTCTATAAAATTTTGATCTTCTTTTGATAAAACATATCCTTTTCGATAAATTAAATAATCAACATATGGTATTTTCTTATCTTTACATGCTTTTAAAACAAAATCATTTTGTTTTAAAAGCTTTTTAGGCATTGGGGCAACCCACATATAAGTTTCTGGAATCTCATTTAAAAGTTCAAATTGTATTCCTCTTTCATAAATGTTCATATGCTTATGATTATGATGATCTTCTTGAATATGAATATCTCCATGTTTTAATTCAATTTGTTTCTTTAAATCTTTCATATAGATATCTTTATCTTTAAGAGGATTATCTTTTGAAATAAGTATTTGATAATCAAAAGTAAATAGTTTTTCATAAGTCAATTCTTTTAAATTTAAAATATTGAAATAATAATCTTGATCTCTTAAAGGAAAACGTACAATTCCTAAATTATTTTCTCCATCATAAACATTTTGAATCGTATCAAATGAATTCGTTTCTCGATAATTTAGATTCAATTCCTTTTTCATATTATTATCCATTTTTAAATATTCAATAAAAGCTTCTGAGATGTAACTTGAACGAGGGACACAAATATCTAAATTCAATTTATGAGGATCATCCTGATACATATTTTTTAAATAATCTACTTCTTGAACAATTTTTTTAGCCTGTGATAAAAATTCTCTTCCTTTAGTTGTTGGAACAACCCCTTTATTATGTCTTTCAAAGATTTTTATATTAGCTTCTTCTTCTATTTCTTTAATAATTTTAGATAAACGTGGTTGATTAATATAGAGATGCTGTGCTGCTTTAGAAATAGATTCATATTTTTCAACTTCTATTAAATATTTTAAATGTAAAAAATTCATCTTCAAGCTCCTTAAATATAATATAACTATTATATCATTTCTATAAAAAAATTCTATGCAAAACATAGAATTTATAAATAAGTTTCTTTAATATAATCAATTGTTTCTTCTAAATTACTTTTAGATAAATGAACTAACATATCTTTAATCATTGCATCTGTTTCTTGATGAATGACATAATAACCATGTGTCTTATTATAATAATCTAAAGGAGCCGATACATCAAAATTTTCTCCACGGTAAACCATTGTTGCTGCTACTCGATCACAAAACATTTCCACAACATACCTTGTAGGCATTTTGGCAGGAACAACCCCTTCTCTTGAAAAATCAACCCAATATTCCCAATGATGTTTATTTCTTCCTTTATGGTGTAACCAGGCAGTAGAATAACCAATCGTTTCTCTTTCAATTGAATTAGGTGAACGCGTCCCTACCCAATATTTAGCGCCTGTTTTTAGTTCAGTTGGCGAATATTTTGATAAATCATGTAGTAATCCTTGTTTATATAAACCACATTTAAAACAAAGCATTGTCACATAGTATTTATGTTTATTAATTGTTTTCAAATGATTAATCAGTTTCACTTAAATCACCTTCTTGATATCTTGTCGTAAATATATCTTCATCACTTTCAGTTTCTACAATATCCCCTAATTCAGGAAGTTCATCTAAAGAAGCCAGTGAAAAAGCATCCATGAATTCATTCGTTACCCCATATAAAATAGGAAGTCCTGGACTTTCTTCTCTGCCTACTTCTTTAATAAGTGCTTTAGCAATGAGTTTTCTAATCATGCCATCACAACCAACTCCTCTAATATCTTCAACTTTAGCACGAGTAATTGGTTGATTATAAGCAATAATAGCGAGTGTTTCTAAAGCTGCTTGAGAAAGTGTTGTTTTTGATTGTTCTACCATTTTTTGATAATAAGGAAAATATTGAGGATTCGTTGCAAGTTTATATTTACCACCAAAATCAACAACTTGTAGGCCATCAAAGCCTCTTTTTGAATAAGCTTCTATAAAATGATCCATAGCTTCCACAGCTTCTTTTTTAGAAATTTCTAAAATCAGTGATAATTCTTTTATATCAATACCTTCATCACCTTTTAGATAAAGGATACCTTCTATAATATTATTATAATCTTCCATTACTCTTTCCCCTCTACATAAATATCATCAAACAATCCTTCTTGGATAATTTCAACTTCTTTATCATTAGCTAAAACTAAAATCGATAAAAATGTCACGATAAAATAATAGCGATCCCCTCTATCAAATAATTCATCTAATTTTACCCTTTTATTAACTCTTACTTTGAAATAATTTCTAATTTGATCACTTCTTTGTTCAATGGAAATATCTTTTTTAGAAATATGTGTATCTAATGGTCGTGATAACATTTTTCTTTGATACATTTTTTGCATAGCCTTCATTAAATCATATACTTCTAACCCCTCTGGAATCATTGTTGAAGTATCAATGACATATTCTTCCATATTATGAGAGGGTTTAATCAACATAGATTGTCTTTTTTCATATTTTTCTTGAATCTCGTCTAAAACATCTTTATATCTTTTATATTCAATAAGTCTTCTAATGAGTGCTTCTCTTGGATCTTCTTGATACTCATCTTCAATTTGTACTTTTTCTTTAGGTAAAAGCATTTTACTTTTCATTTCAATAAGCTGTGCAGCCATGACTAAATATTCAGACATCACTTCAAGTTGTGATGATTCCATCATATGTATATATTGTAAATATTGATCTGTAATAACTGATAGTTCAAGTGTTTGTAGATCCATCTCTTTTTCTTTAATTAAATGTAACAATAAATCTAAAGGACCTTGAAAATCATCTAATATAACTTGATATTCCATTGTTTCACCTCTTAGGTATTATAACATAAATTTATATTTTGTATTTATTATGTTGATTATTTCCTATATAATACGCCTGAAAGGGGTTATAAAATGTTTTCATTATTATCTATTATTTTAGCTTTTTTTGCAGGAATTTTAGGAGCACTAATTGGTGGAACACAAACCTTTATTTGTACAGGTTTTATCGGTCTCCTTATATTTTTATTAGAACATGTTGGTGTTGATACCACATTTTTAAATGAAGCTTTATCAAATAATTTATTTTTACCATGTATTATCTTTAACGCTGCAGGACTTGCAACTGCCTATGCAGGAACAAAACATAACATAAGAGGTGTTGAAACTTCTAGATCACTTGCTTTTACCAATGATCCAAAGGTTTTACTCGTAGGCGCTATCGGTGGTGTTTTAGGTTATTTGATTTTTGCCTTTGAAAATTATTTTTCATTTCCGGTAGATACTGGAGCAGTCTCTGTTATTTTAGTAGGTGTTTTAGGTAGAAGTTTATTTAATAGAGAAAATACATATAATCAAAAGAATTTAGATTTTTTAGAAACAGCACCTAATTCTTTTTGGTTATTCCAATTACTTATAGGAATTGCAGTTTCAACTGTCATGGCTTATTTTGCTAAAGAAACAGGTCTTTATACAATTGGTTTTTCAATTAGTGCATTAACACTTATCTTTGCTTTAAGTGATCCTGCTTTCCCTGCTACACACCATACAACTCTTGTTGTAGGTTATGCCATGGCACAAACAGGTAATATTTTGATTGCTGTTATTTTTGGAGTCATTGCTCATTTTATTGGGTTGATTTTTGGCATGGTGCTTAACACAGATTGTGGAACACATATTGATCCACCAGCTGTTGCTATTGCTACATGTAGTTTAATTATTTTTACTTTATTTTAAAACAGAGGTTAAATAGGAACCTCTGTTTTTTGATAAACTATAATCATTTGATTAATTTAATAAAATTTTTATTTCTTAGGTTCTCTAATAATGAATTGGAGTAAATCTTTTCCATTAAAAGGAATCAACGGATAAAGATAAGAAAAACCAAAAGGTTTTAATGATATTAAATACATATATAAAATAACCTGATACGCAATAAAACCTAACCAGCCAAATAACCCTGAAAATAGAATCATAAAGATTTTTACATATTTATTCGTTAGTGAGAGTTCATAATTAGGAGTTGCAAAACCACAAACATTTCCTATAGATACAAATAACAATATCTCACCTGAAAAGAAACCCAGTTCAATCGCAAATTCACCTAATAAAACTGCAGCAATCATCCCCATCGTATTTGAAATAGAATCAGGCGTATGAATAGTCGCAATTCTTAAAAGTTCTACAGCCAGTTCTACCAAAATAATAGAAAAGAGTGTTTTAAAACTGATACTTCCTTGATTTTTAATCAGCATCCATAAAGGAACTAAATAAATAGAAAGAAAAACGGCACTAAAACGAATTAAACGAATAAAAGTTCCAATAATAGGTGTTTGGCGATGTTCTTCTACGTGTTCTAAAATTTCAAATAGAGTTGTGGGCAACATCATAACCGAACTTGAAGTATCACAAATGATGGCAAGATAGCCATGATAAATATGTGTTGACACAACATCTGGCCGTTCGCTATATCTTACAAGTGGAAAAGGATTATAACCTTGATCAAAGATCAGTTCTTCTAAAGCCCGATCTGTCATAATTAAATCTTCATTTTTAATTTCATTAATTCTATCTTTAATACTTTTTAACATTGTTTGATCAATTTTACTTTCTAAATAGCATAAACAAATATCCAATTTATTTGTTTTTCCTACCGTTACTTTTTCCATTACTAAATCTAATGTACGTATACGTCTTCTAATTAATCCAGCACAATTTAATAAATTTTCATTAAAACCATCTTTACTTCCTCTTACTGTTTTTTCTGTATCAGGTTCTTCAATTGAACGTGTAGGAAAATGCCTTGTATCTAAAACATAATTTTTATTTTCTTGAATATCTTTAACAATAGCACATCCTGTAAGCATCGCATATTCATATTGACTTATCTCTGTTTCTTCTTTGACATCTCCATTATTTAAGCAATCTTTTAAAGTTTTTCCTTTCGCATTAGTAATCCCTTCAACTAAATAAGCAATCAGTTCATCTGAACATAAACTAGATACATAATGTATTTCTATTTTTCGATTATGAAAATCAAGTGTTCTAACATTGATATCAAATGAATTATTATTCATGATTTTGGTTTAAAAAAGATTGCGACTAAAAAAGCAAATAAAATAGCTGAAGCAATTCCGGCTGCCGTTAAATCAAACATTCCCATAGCCAGTCCAAAAACACCATATTCTTTTGTCATTGCCATAGCGCCATGCATTAGTGAATGTCCAAAGCTTGTAATAGGAAGCATTGCTCCTGCATGAAATATTTTAATTAAACGATCATAAATATGAAATAAATCTAATAGTGCTCCAAGGACAACAAAACTACAAGTAATATGCCCCGGTGTTAATTTTGTATATTCGTAGATTAATTGTGCTATAACACAAACAAAACCACAAAATAAAAATGATAATAAATAATTCATGAAACACCCTCCAATACATAACCATGACAAACACAAGGAATAGATAATTTTTGATTTGTCATTACTGGATTTAACAATGCTCCTGTTGCTAGAACTAATACTCTTTTATATTTACCTTTTAAAATCATTTGATAAATATATCCAAAGCTTACTAAAGCATTACATACTGGTCCACTTCCACCTTGATAAATATTTTGGGTAATATCATATAAAAGACATCCACAATCATCATATTCATTATATTTTTGATTTTCTTCTTTTAATAAATCTTTCATAATCTTTTTTCCATAATTGGAAAGATCTCCTGTTAAAATCAAATCATAATAAGTACCATCCCTTTTTAAATCTTTCATATGTTGTAAATACGTATCTAAAGCTGCTGGAGCCATTGCTCGTCCCATATCATTGGCATCGTATTGATCATAATCAATCACTTTTCCTAAAGTAATAGATTCTATTTTTACTTTACTAACTTTACAAGATAAATAAACCGCACAACTTCCTGTAGCAGTAAAAGTCATTGTTTCTTTTCTTTGTATACCATATTCTAAAGGATATCTAAATTGTCTTTCTGCTGTGGCATTATGAGAAACTGTACAAGCAATGGCACTATGAATATTATGATTTTCAATCATAATTGAAGCATTTGCTAGAGCAAGACCAATCGTACTACAAGCACTATATAAGCCAATAAAAGGTTTATATAAATGACTTGCATAATAATAACAGGCTGTAATTTGATTATTTAAATCTCCACCAAAATACAAATCAATGTCTTCTTTTTTGACTTTTCCTTTTTTTAAACAAAGCAAAATAGCATCTTTCAACATCTCTATCTCTGCCTGTTCATAACTTTTTTGATGATGATAATGATCAGGATAATGCTTATCAAAATAATGTCCTAAAGGTCCTTGATGTTCAACAATTCCTGCTGTTGTACCAACACTTTGAATATAGACATTTTCAAAAACAAAACTATTACCAAAAATAGCTGATGACATATCTAAGTCCTCCTACAATAAATGATGCAACTATTCCAAAAGTAATTACTGCACCACCTAATTTAAAAATATTAGCACCTATTCCTGTTACTAAACCTTCAGTTCTAGCTTCTAAAGCACTAGAAGTCATTGCATTAGAAAAACCTGTAATAGGAATAAAAGACCCAGCTCCAGCAAAGTTTCCTAAACGATCATAAAGACCTAATCCTGTTAAAATAGCTGCAATGAGTATAAGGGTAATAAGCATAATAGGGGTTGCTTCTTTTTCACTAAAAGAGAATAATTTTTGGTAAAGATTTAAAAAGAATTCTCCAATCATTCCAATTATTCCTCCAACTAAAAAAGCACTTAATATATGCTTTAATACTTGTTTTTGAGGTTTATTCTTATCCGCAATTTCATTATATCTTTTAATATTCATCATTTTACCTCCATATTTTAAGGATAGACAAAAATAATGAATATAAACAAAAAACACTTTAAAAAAAACATACAATTTTTCTATCTATTATATTTCGAATTAAATATTTATTTTCAAAATAATATGAGTTTAAATATTTTTTATCATCAGAATATTTAAAAATGTTAGAAAACACAATACTTTATTAGAAAAAGAGAATTTAAAACTATATAAATATATATAACTTATTTAAAAAATAAATAAATATACAAAAAAAGTCCTTGATTAGGACTTTTTCAAAATATAAAATTTATTTTAAATCATTCTTGCTACAGCATATCCTTCATGAGTAGCATCAATGATTTGTCTTACTTTTTTAGCATCACCAACAGTATAAACTTCAATATCTGTTTCTTCTTCAAGTTTTTCTTGAAGTTCTAATTGTGGCATAAATCCAGCGCTAATCACAATACCACCATCAGCTTTCAATTCTTTTTTATTTCCAAAACGATCTACAATAATTGCTTGATCATGATCAACATAATCTAAACGATGTCCTGTAATCACTTTAACTCCAGCTTGTTCTACAGCCATTTGATAAGCTGGAATAACAGCTGATGGTAACGCTAAGAATTGATCCATTACTTCTATAATAGTTACTTTTTTACCCTCTTTAGCAAGTTCTACTGCAACTTCTGCTCCTGTAATTCCTCCACCAATAACAAGAGCATTTTCACCATCAAATTTTACTTCACCATTTAAATAATTTAAAGCATAAGTCACTTTTCCAGTTTCTAATCCATTTACATCTAATGTTCTAGGTTTTCCTCCGGTAGCTATAATACAAGCATCATAACCACCATTTACAATAGTATCATAAGTAGCTTCTTCTTGAATAATATTCAAATGATATTTTTGTGCTTGTTTTTCGTAATAATTAATAAATAGTTTTATATCTTTTTTATAATCTGCACTACTTGCTTCATGAAGTGTTCCACCTATTTTACGTTTTTCATAAACAGTAACTTTATGTCCTCTTTTTACTAATGTTAAAGCTGCTTCCATACCAGCTGGTCCAGCGCCAATAACAGCAACATTTTTAACTACTTTAGCTTGTGGATATTTATCTTCATAGTATTTATAAACTGTAGGATTTACTGCACAACGAATCGGATGATGTCCAATAATACCATTATCTGTACATCCAACAAGACATTTGATACATGGTCTAATATCATCTTCTTGATTATTTTTAACTTTATTTGGCCAATTACAATCCGCAATTTCTTGTTTAGCTAAAGCAATAAAATCACCTTGTCCACTTTCTAATATGCTTTCAGCTAATGATGCAGTTTGTACACCTAAACCAACCATACAAGGGATTTGAACAGCATCTTTTATTTGTTTTGCTTGACTTAAATAAATATTAATATCATAAAAACCAGTTGAAGGGTAAACAACAGCATGTGTTCCCATCATAAGATTTAACATACTAACGCCTTCTTTTTCTAAAACTTTAGCAACTTCAACAGTTTCTTCTACTCTAATACCATTAGGTTCGCAATCATCAATTGAAAGTTTAATAGAAATAGGATAATTATTTCCACAGTATTTCTTAATACTTCTAACAATTTCAACTAAGAATCTCATACGATTATGTAAAGATCCCCCATACATATCATTCCTTTGATTATCATTTGGTGATAAGAAATTTGTTGGTAAACATCCTCCTGCACCATGCACTTCAACTAAGTCAAAACCAGCTTTTTTACATCTTAATGCTGCTTGTCCATATTTATCAACCAAATCATGAATTTCATCAATAGTTAATGGTTTAGGAAGTGCAGCTCCAGCTTCATACCATGGTTCAAATGTCACACTTGAAGCAGCTACGACTTCTGTCCCACCGACAAATCCTGTATCACGTCCTGGATGTGATAGTTGCATTCCAGCAAGTGCCCCATGATCTTTAATCACTTCTGCTAACATGCTTAATCCAGGAATGTAAGTATCATTTGCTGCACAAAGTCCCATATGATACATTTCTTTAATTGTACAGTTGTCCATAAAAACAACACCTGCACCACCACTAGCGGCTTCTGCACCTGCTTTAATAGTACGATCTCCTACATACATATTCCCATCTGCTAAATAAGTTCCCATAGAATTACGAATAATTCTATTTTTTACTTTAAGATTTCCTATATAACCTTTTTCAAATAATTTTGGATATTTATTATGTTTCATTTATAAGCTCCTCCTTTTTCCGAAAAACATTTATTGCTTTTTTAATTTCAACATCCTATAATTAATTTACATGTGAATTTATTATCATTCAATCATCAAAAAAATGAATATGTAGCTTATACTACATATTTTAGAAAGTGTAAAAAAATGGATCGAAGAACAAAAAAAACAATTAAATCTATAGATAATGCTTTTATTCAACTTTTAAAAAAGAAAAGCTTTGATAAAATTACAATCAATGAAGTAAGTAAAACAGCAGATATTAATCGCGTTACCTTTTATAATTATTTTATTGATAAATATGATTGGTTTCAAAAGTATTTATATAAACAATTAGAAGCTTTTATATTATTAGAAAAAAAACTTGATTTTAATAGTTCAGACGAAGAAATTTATCGATTATTCTACAATGCTTATGCCCAACTTGATGAACATTTTGATAACATTTATCTTTTATTAATTGATAGAACAACTCCATTCCATCAAGATTTAGAAACCATTTCAAAACAATCATTTCAAGAAAAACTAAAATCTATAAATAATTTTTCTAATATAGAGTTAAGTTTTGAAACACATTATTATGTTTCAATCAGCATTGGATTATTAGAATGGTGGATTAAAGAAAATAGACCATGGTCTGTTGAGCAAATAGCTAAAAAATCAACAGATTGTTTAAGAAATTGGATAATCTAAATTTATAAGAACATTATTTTGTTACTCAAATTAATTACTAACTCAAAAGTGCAAGTCAAACCTGCACTTTCTTTTTTACCTAGTTATATTTAAATTAAATACAAAAGGTCAAAACAAGATTATTGATAATCGATAAATAAATCCACTATTTATATCGATATTCGATAATAAGATACAAAAAAATACAGGTTTGGTTAACCTGTATTTATAATTGTTCAGTAAGTGATTGGATATATTCTTTTAAAGGTAGATCTGCATGATTTCCATGTTCTTTAATAATATTAACAATTGCGCTACCAACAATGACACCATCAGCATATTGTTTAAACTCTTTTACTTGTTCTGGTTTATTAATACCAAAACCAATAGCTACTGGTGTATTTGTTACTTGACGAATATGTCCAATAATTTCTTCAAGATTATTAGCAAATGAAGTATTATCTCTTGTCCCTGTAACACCCATTGACGATACAAGATAGATAAATCCTTTTGCTTCTTTTGCAATCATTTCAACACGATCTTTACTTGTTGGGGCAATCATTGAAATTAAAGTAACATCATAATTATAACAAACATCTTTGACTTCTTGGCTTTCTTCATAAGGTAAATCTGGAAGAATAATACCATCAATGCCAACTTCTTGACATTTTTTAAAGAATTCATCATAACCGTAATGGAAAACAACATTTAAATAAGTCATAAAACATAAAGGAATATCACTTTTTTCTCTTACTTTTTTAACCATTTCAAAAACATCATCTGTTGTTACTTTATTTTTTAAAGCACGTACATTAGCTTCTTGAATGGTTGGTCCTTCAGCAATAGGATCAGAAAAGGGAATACCAATTTCAATCAAACTAGCCCCTGCTTGTTCCATATCTAAAATATAGTCTACTGTTTTATCTATTACAGGATCTCCTGCTGTTAAAAAACCAATGAAGGCTTTTTTATTTTCAAAAGCTTTATATATTCTATTCATAGATTTCTTTCCCCCTATATCTTGCAATCGCTGCAACATCCTTATCTCCTCTACCTGAAAGACAAATAATAATAATATCATCCTTTTTCATAGTTGGTGCTATTTTGATTGCATGTGCAATCGCATGTGCACTTTCAATGGCACAAATAATTCCTTCAGTTTTTGCAATGTATTCAAAAGCATCCACTGCTTCATCATCTGTAACTGGTACATATTGTGCACGTTTTGTATCATGTAAATAAGCATGTTCAGGTCCAATACCTGGGTAATCTAAACCGGCTGAAATAGAATAAACAGGTGCAATTTGACCGTATTTATCTTGACAGAAGTAAGATTTCATTCCATGGAAGACACCTAATGATCCTGTCGCAATTGTTGCTGCTGTTAAAGCTGTATCGACACCTTTACCAGCGGCTTCACAACCAATAAGTTTTACATCTTTATCATTGATAAAATTATAGAACATTCCCATCGCATTACTTCCACCACCAACACAAGCCATCACAGCTGTAGGAAGTTTACCTTCATATTCAATAATTTGTTCTCTTGCTTCTTTAGAAATCACACTTTGAAAATCTCTCACCATCATTGGAAATGGATGAGGTCCCATCACAGAACCTAAAACATACATCGTATCATCCACACGTTTTGTCCATTCTCTCATTGCTTCATTGACCGCATCTTTTAAAGTCATTGTCCCTGTAGTTACAGGATGTACTTTAGCTCCTAAAAGTTCCATACGATAAACATTTAAAGCTTGACGATCTGTATCTTCTTTTCCCATAAAAATTTCACATTCAAGTCCAAGCAAGGCTGCTGCTGTGGCTGTAGCTACACCATGTTGCCCAGCACCAGTTTCAGCAATAATTCTTGTTTTTCCCATTTTTTTAGCCATTAAAGCTTGTCCTAATACATTGTTGATTTTATGAGAACCTGTATGGTTTAAATCTTCTCTTTTTAAATAGATTTTAGCGCCACCTAAATCTTCTGTCATCTTTTTCGCATAATATAATAAAGATGGTCTACCAGCATATTCTTTTAATAATGTATTAAGTTCATCATTAAATGCTTGATCATTTTTATAAAATTCATAAGCCTCTTCAATTTTATGAATTTCACTCATTAAAGTTTCAGGTATGTACTGTCCCCCATGTATCCCATATCTACCTTTCATTTCTAACTCTCCTTACGATTTCCTTAATTTTTTCCCTATCTTTAAAACCATCTGTTTCAACACCACTTGAAACATCTAATCCATAAACATTCATTTTTAAAGCTTCATCAATATTAGAAAGATTGATTCCCCCTGCCAAAAATACAGGTTTATTGACTTCTTTCAACATAGACCAATCAAAACTTTCCCCAGTTCCTCCAGAACCATGATCGAAAAGATAATAATCAACGTCATAGTCTACATTGAAAGAATCATCATTTTTAATTTGAATTGCTTTAATAATTGGAACATCTATTTTTTGTTTTAAAATCTTTATATATTCATTTGTTTCTTGACCATGCAATTGTACAAGATCAATAACATCATTTTTAACTAATTTTTCAACAAAAGAAATATCCTCATTTACAAAAACACCTACAACTTGAATCGAAGATAAAAGATCTTTTTTTAATTCTTTTGCCTGATCATAAGTAATCTTTCTTTTTTTCCCCGCAAAAACAAAGCCAACATAATCAGGTTGATATGTATTTACATAATCAACATCTTCGCTTCTTTTTAAACCACAAATTTTAATCTTCTTCATCAATACCTTTTAAAACTTCTAATGTATGTCTTTTATCATGGCTTTTCATCATAGCTTCACCAATTAAGACAGCATTTACATGATATTTTTCTAATAATTCAATATCTTCTCTTGTTTTAATACCACTTTCAGAGACAAAGATAACATCATCATCGACCATATCTCTTAATTTTAATGTTGTATTTAAATCAACACTGAAATCTCTTAAATCTCTGTTATTTACACCAATAATTTTAGCGCCTACACGCAATGCTTTTTTTACTTGCATTGAACTGTGTGTTTCAACAATTGCTGACATACCTAAATTATGCGCTAAATTAACACAACGCATTAATGTAATTTCATCTAAAACACCTGCAATTAATAAAATTGCATCTGCTCCTAAGATTTTAGATTCATAAACCATATATTCATCTACAACAAAATCTTTTCTTAAAACAGGAATTTTCACAATACGTTTGATTTCTCTTAAAAAATCATCATCCCCTTTAAAATAATCAGGTTCAGTTACTACTGAAATAGCATCTGCTCCAATCATTTCATATTCTTTCGCAATTGCTTTAAAATCAAAAGTAGAAACAATTTGTCCTTTTGATGGAGAATGTCTTTTAACTTCTAAAATATAAGACATACCTTCTTTTTCTAAAGCTTTTTTAAAAGGAAAACTTTGGTCAATAGGCATTGCAAAGGCTTTTTCTTTTAATTCATAAATTGAATGACGTTTTTTATTTGTTTCAACACGTTCTTTTGTACTTTCAACAATATCTTCTAAAATCATAATATACGCTCCTATTTGTTTGATTCTTTTATAAACTCTTCTAGTTTTTCATTTGCCTTTCCACTATCAATCAACTCTGCTGCTAAATCAATTCCTGCTTGTAAAGAATCAACTTTACCACCAATATATAAACCTGCCCCCGCATTCATTAAGACAGCTGTTCTAGATCCACCTTGTTTACCATTTAAAACATCTCGTGTAATTTGAGCGTTTTCTTTTGGAGTTCCTCCAACAAGTTCATCTTTTAAACATCTTTGTAAACCAAATTGTTCAGGTGAAATTGTATATGTTTTAAATTGATTCTCATTAATTTCACAAACAAAAGTTTCATTAGATGCTGAGATTTCATCTAAACCATCTCTTCCATAAACCACCATAGCTCTTTTAACCCCTAAATTACTTAAAACTTGAGCAAGTGGTTCAACTAATGATTCATCATAAACTCCCATGACTTGATAAGTCGCTCCTGCTGGATTCGTAAGTGGTCCTAAAATATTAAAGACTGTACGAATACCTAGTTCTTTTCTTAACGGTGCAACATATTTCATCGCTAAATGATAGTTTTGAGCAAATAAGAAACAAATATTAATATCATTTAATAATTCTTTACTTCTTTTTTCATTGATTGTAATATCCACTCCTAAAGCTTCTAAACAATCTGCTGCTCCACTTTTAGAACTTGCTGCACGATTACCATGCTTAGCAACTTTAACACCACCACTAGCAATCACAATAGATGAAGTTGTAGAAATATTGAAAGAATTTGATCCATCTCCTCCAGTTCCTACAATTTCAAGAACATCTTGATCATTCAATAACTTCACACAATGTTCTCTCATTCCTTTAGCACTTGCAGTTATTTCATCAATTGTTTCACCTTTTAATGAAAGTGCTGTTAAATAAGCAGCCTTTTGAATATCAGAAGCTTGATCATCCATGATCTCATTCATACATTCATAAGCTTCTTGATATGTTAAATCTTCTTTTTTTGATAATTTAATAATTGCTCCCCTAATCATTTTGTATCTCCTTTAAAAAATTTTCAACTATTTTTTTACCTTCTTTTGTTAAAATTGACTCCGGATGAAACTGTAACCCATAAACAGGATAGTTTTTATGACTGATTGCCATGATTTCACCATCATCGCTTTCTCCTATAATCTTCAAACATTCTGGTAAATTTTCTTTTTTAGCAGCTAAGCTATGATATCTAGCCACTGCTGTCTTTTTCTCGATTCCCTTAAAAATTGGATTTGTAGTATCTACTTTAATTATCGAAGACTTTCCATGCATGACGCTTTGAGCATAACTTACTGTTCCTCCAAAAGCTTCAACAATTGCTTGATGCCCTAAACAAACTCCCAAAATAGGATATTTCGTATAACATTTTTGAACAACTTCTTCAATAATACCCGCTTCACTTGGTTTCCCTGGACCTGGTGAAATAATAATACATGATGGCTGAAGTTCTTCTATTTCTTCAACTGTCATTTCATCATTTCTTATAACCTTGATATCTTCATCGATTGAACCTATCAATTGATAAAGGTTATAAGCAAAACTATCATAATTATCAATGAGTAGAATCATAATCAATACCTCCATCTGCCATCTTGATTGCTTCAACAACCGCGCCTGCTTTATTTAAACATTCTTGATATTCATTTTCAGGAACACTGTCATAAACAATTCCTGCACCACTACAAATAGAAATTTCATTATTTCTTTTATAAGCTAAACGAATACCAATACATAGATCCATATTTCCTGTAAAATCTAAATAACCAATCGCTCCTCCATAAATACCTCTTTTATTTTGTTCTAATTGATTAATAATTTGACATGCCCTGATCTTTGGTGCTCCTGATAAAGTACCTGCAGGAAGTAAAGCATCAACTGCATCTAAAGCATCATATTTTTCTTTAATTTCACTGCTAACAATACTTGCTATATGGATAACTTTTGAAAACTTTAAGATATCCATATAAGATACCACATGTACACTATTGAATTTAGAAATTCTTCCTAAATCATTTCTTCCTAAATCAACGAGCATATTATGTTCAGCTAATTCTTTTTCATCTTTTAATAAATCATCTATTAATTGTTGATCTTCTTGATCATCTTTTCCTCTTTTTCTCGTTCCAGCAATTGGAAAAGTTGTTAACTTTGTTCCCTCCAATTTAATTAAAGTTTCTGGAGAAGCTCCAGCTACTTCAATATTATCACTTGCAAAATAGAACATATAAGGTGATGGATTCGTTGTTCTTAAAACACGATAGCTATCAAATAATGAACCTGTTGCTTTTGCATAAAGTCTATTTGATAAAACAACTTGGAAGATATCACCTTCTTTAATATAATCAATACCTTTTTCAACCATTTGACAATATTCTTTTTTAGAGAGAACGGGTTTAAAATCTTCTAATAATTTTAATGGTTGAACAAGTGTTTTAACATGTTTTCTAATAATATAATCTAATTCATCTAATTCTTTGATTCCTTCTTTATAATTCTTTTGTAAATCATTTGTTCCAATATTAACAATTAAAATCAACTTTTGCTTAAAATGATCAAAACAAATAACTTTATCAAATAACATTAAATCAACATCATTGAAACCATTATCTTTTTGATTTTTAATAATTGAAGGTTCGCTATATTTAAAATAATCAAAACTAAAATAACCAACTAAGCCTCCTGTAAAAGTAGGAAAACCCTCTAATTTTAAACTACGATGTTCATTTAAAACTTTTCTAATATATTCTTTGGGATGTGTCACTTTAAAAATCTTATCATCCACTTTCATCATCTTGTTATAACAAGTAATTTCGCTTTTAGGATCAAAACCTATAAAAGTATATCTTCCCCATTTTGTCTTATCTTCATGACTTTCTAACATATAAACATGTTTAGAATATTGTTTTAATTTTCTCATTAATTCTATAGGTGTAATCATATCACTATAGATTTCTTTTTTTATTGGAACTAAATCATAAGATTTTAGATCTAATTTTTCTAACATTTCTAAACTTGGATAATACATATAATTCCCCCTAATAATTAAAAAAACCGTCTTGAAAGTTAAACTTTCAAGGACGGTTATATCCGCGGTGCCACCTTGATTCATGATACACTCATGCACTTTACTAGATGCTATCACATCTATGACTACTTACGTAAGCCTTACGTCAAAGAATACTCAGCTAATGCCTTTCCTTTTGCCCTCTGTGGTCCATTTAATAGACTGCGTTCTGCTTGCTTCCACCATCCAAACTCTCTATAAGTGCACGTTCTATTTTTATCTCCACTTCATCGGTTTCACTTGTTGTGTGTATTATAAATCGGTTTTAAAAATAAAGTCAACACGAATAGGTAATGTTTTATTTTTTATACATTTATATAAAAAGAAAAAGACCGATTGGTCTTACACTTCAAGTCGATGTACAAATTTAGAATGTTGTTGTCAAAAAAATATTTAAGGAAGAAAAACCTGTCCATGACTTGTCTACGAAAACTATTATATTTTTTTATAAACAAAAATCAATTTATTAAATTAAATTCATCGAATAAAAGCGATTACATTGTTGAAAAATTAAAAAAAGTAGCTTTTATCGTTATTTTTTAGGATATTTAAATAATAAGTATGGTATTTATCTTTTATAAAAATATAAAAAAAGACCGATTGGTCTTACCTTCAAGTCAATGTACAAATTTAGAATGTTGTTGTCAAAAAAATATTTAAGGAAGAAAAACCTGTCCATGACTTGTCTACGAAAACTATTATATTTTTTTACAAATAAAAATCAATTTATTAAATCGAATTCATCAAATAAAAACGATTACATTATTAAAAAACAGAAAAAAACCGCTTTTATCGCGGTTTTTTAGGATATATAAATAATAAGTATGGTATTTATCTTTTAGCTTTCTTTAACGTTTTTTGAATTATTTGTATTTGATTTTGATAATCATCAAATGAAGTAAGTTTATAAGACCAGTTATGTGGACCTACTGTCCCTGGTAAATTAATACGAGCTTCTTGGCCATAGCCAAGTAGATCTTGTAAAGGAACAATAGAAATCACTGCATCACATTCAAGTGTATATGCAAGCATATCTTCCACAAGATTTTCTCCTGTATATCCTAGACCCTTCATAATTTCTTTCATTCTTTCTTTATCATCTAATTCTTCATACCATTGTTTAAGAGTAGCATTATCATGTGTTCCTGTATAAACAACACAATGTTGAGGAATTTTATATTTAACTTTTCTTTCATCTTCACCAAAAGAAAATTGCATAACTTTCATTCCCAATAAATCATAATGATCTCTCAGTTCATGTACTTGTGGACGTAATTCTCCTAAGTCTTCAACAATCATATTAAGTTTAGGCAATTGTTTATAAACTGAATCTAAAAAATGATAACTTGGTCCTTCTATCCATTTTCCTTCTCTTGCTGTAGCACTTCCATAAGGAACTGACCAATATGTATCAAAAGCCCTAAAATGATCAACTCTTAAAATATCAAAAATTTCATTATTCCATTTTAATCTTTTGATCCAAAAATTATATCTTGTTTTCTTTAAATAATCCCAATCATATAAAGGATGTCCCCATAGTTGGCCATCTTTTGAAAAATAATCAGGTGATGCTCCAGATACGAATTTAGGATAAAATTTATCATCTAATTGAAAACATTTACGATACTCATAAACATCCGCAGAAGCATCACCTACATATAAAGGTAAATCTCCCATGATAGATATTCCTTTTTGATGTGCATGTATTTTTAATAAATTAAATTGTTTAACAAAAATATATTGAAGAAATTGAATATAATCAATTTCTGCTTCTAATCCTTCATTACTTCCTTTAATATTTTGATCTTCATCATTCCAATCTACCCAAGGTAAACCTTCGTTTGCTTTATTTAAAGCCATAAAACGCGCATATTTTTTTAACCAAAATGTTCCTTTAACAAAAGTACGATATTCTTTCTCTAATTCTTTATCTTTTAAGAAAACTTGATAAGCTTTTCTTAAATAACGATCTTTAAATAAACGTACGCGTTTATAATCAACTCTTTTTAAATCTTGTAAATAGTTAGGAACTTCATCTAACAAATGCCAATCTTTTAAAAGTTCTAAAGAAATATATATTTCATCACCAGCAAAAGATGAATAAGGAGTATAGGGTGAATTCCCAGAGCTTGATGGATTTAATGGTAAAATTTGCCAAATAGAGAAACCTGCTTTAGCCGATAAATCAATAAATTCATAAGCTTCTTTTCCTAAATCCCCTATTCCATGTTTTCCTGGTAAACTAAATAACGGTAACAAAATACCAGCTTGTCTTTGATCAAGTGCTTTTAATTTCATGATTTTCACCTCTTCTTTAAATATACCATAAAAAAAGCGTCTTCGCTTATGAAAACGCTATCTTTTTTTGATTTTAAAATGAAAAGGTTCTATTTTCTTAATCTTGAAAATAGAAACCTTTTATTTTAGTCTTCTTTTGTTCTTTTTCTTAAAGATACATAAACGATTGCTGCCATTAAAGCAAATGTTGCAAATGTCCATACAGATGTTGAATCACCTGTTTTCACTTTGTTATTTGTTACAACTTGAGGTTTATGAGCAGGTTCATTTGTATCTGTAGTGATTGTTGGTGCTTTTTCTAATGCATTAATAGCGTTTTGTAATTCACTTACAAGGGCATCGACTTCTTCTTGTGTCATTTCTGATGAATTTTCTAACTTCTTAGAAATTTCAGTAACAACATCTATTAATTTAGAATAAGATGCTTCTGTATATTTTTTACTATCTAATTGTTTAATTTGATCTAATAAACCATGGATACCATCTAAATTACCACGTTTAACAAGTTTTTGAGCAGCTTCTTTTAAAGTATTAGTTAATGCTTGAACATCATCACTTGTATTTTCATTTTTTAAAGCAGCTTTAACATCATTGTAAACTTTTTCAAATTCTTTCCATGATGATGCTGTATAATCTTTTTCTTGATATTGATCCATTAATGCTTTTAATGCATTTACTTCATCATCTGTTGCTTTTAAAACTAATTGTGTTCTTGCATCTTGTAATTGTTTTAAAGCTTCATCTAATTGTTCTTTTGTTGCATCTTCTTGTTCGATTAATGTTTGTGCATTCTTTAATGCTTCTTTAAATGAATCAGCAGTAGATGTTAAATATTTATTTGTATCTAACTTATCTAATTCATTTGATGCAATATAATCTTTTAACTCTTTTTTACTTACTGATACTTTTGTTACTAATTGAGCTTTTGCTTTTTGTAAAGCATCTACCATATCAATAACTTCTTTTTCAGTAATTGTTGCTTCATCCTTTTTAATGAATTCTTGAGCAAGTTTCACTTGATCTTGTAAAATAGCCCATGTTTCACTTGTATAATCTTTTTCTTTTAACTTGTTAATTGTATCAAGTTCATCTTTAACACTTTGAATATCTCCACGTTTAACAAGATTTGCATAAGCAACTTCTAATTCAGCTTTTGCATTTGTAATAGCATCTAATTCACCAGCTTGTTTATCTAAAACTTTTTGAGCTTGTTTTAATGCCTTTTCAAATTCTTTATAAGAATCTGCTGTATATTTATTTTCTTTAACATCTAAAGAATCAATATAACTTTGTAAATCATTAGCTGCTGTTGAAGCATATTCATCATCATTTAACATAATAACTTCTGAAATTGTTGGAATTTTGTTTTCATCCCATTCAATCTTTAATTCATAAACGTTTCCTTCAGGCATATAGAATTCATTTAATGATTTTTTAAGAGTTCCAACTTGAACCCATTTCTTTCCATTTTCACCATCTACAAGAACAGATACTCTTGCATTTGAAATTTCACCTTTTTGAATAATATGCATTTTCTTAACATCTAAATCACTTGATAATGTATAAGTAATGCTTCCAGCTTCTTTAGAACCTGGTCTATAAGCTGTAGATAAATCTCCATCAAACATATATTGAGGAATAAACCCATTTGCTTCTACAGTTGAAGAAGTATATGTTGGATCATTTGAAACTGGTACATATTCTCCATCATTGATAACAATTTCATTGAAAACAACAGCTCTATTATTATTTGTTGCTGTCATTAAGATCTTTAAGTAACGTGCTTTAACATTATTAGCAGTTCCTTCTACATAGACTTTATTTGGATATGTGCTTGATGCTTTATAACCTGCATCTGAATCAATACATTTAACCCCAGCATCATTTGTATTTTCAACACCATCTCCAATAGTAATAACTTTTGTCCAGTTTTCTAAATCATCTGATACTAAAATATCAGCATCTCTAATATAGTTAACTGCACTATCTTGGCAATACATTTGAATTTTAGAAATTGTTCTTTCTTGTCCTAAATCATAAATAATATATTGTCCTTTTTGTGGAAAATCACCAAATTCTGTTGTTGAATCGATATTACCATCAAAAGCAGCACCATTATTTCTAGTATCTTCACCAACACCCCATGAAGGATTAATATTCATAGTTGCCTTATATAAATACGGTGCTGTAATTTCATTTGAATGTACTTCAAAATGATTAATTGTCAATTTAATAGCTTTGTCTGTTTTATTAATTAATCTTACATATCTTCCATCTGGAAGTTCTTTTTCTTGACCTGTTACAGTTGTCCATTCAACACCATTTTTTGAAACTTGTAAAGTTGCTCCTTGACCATTTTCATAATCAATATTGAATGTACTTAAATCTTTGATTCTTGATAAATCAACACCAACGTATTGACCTTTTTCTAAAGTAATTTCTTGATTATAGATCAATTCTGTAAGTGCTTCTTCACTTTGTGAAGCTAATCTATAATCTGTATTTGTATAAACATTAGCATTATTGAAATCCTCATCTGGATTATATGCATTTACTGTAAATTCAGAGAAAATAACCCATACAGCTCTTTCTTCTTCATTCACTAAACGAACATAACGTGCTTTTAAACCATAGAAATTTTCATCAATTGTATCTTTTCCACTAGCTAAACCTTGATATGTTTTATAAGTAGTCCAGTCTTGGTTGTCATTAGAGTATTGTAAACTATATTTTTCCCATTTATCTCCTGCACTGCGGTCTCCACCGATAACTGCATGAATTTTACCAATAGCTGTTTCTTTACCTAAATCCCAACCAATATAATCACCTTTTCTTGTTCTATCACCTGAGGTTCTAAAATCTAATGCTGTTGAACTATCACCATCTGTTAAATTATCTACTGTTCCTTGATAAATTCTCCATGTATCTGTATGCATAAATGTTGCATTGATTTGTCCTGGATCAGCCATTTTAAATGTATTGACTTTCCACCAATATCCTGCTGTATTACTTTTTAAATTTAATTTTAAGTTTCTAATACGAACTGCTTTTGCTTTAATATTTTGACTTGATACATCTAATTCAACAGAAGCATCACCATTATATTCTTTTAATACTTTCCATGTTTGACCATCCGTTGTATATTCAATGACATATTTTGTTGATTTATCTGTTCCTGCATCTTGTCCAAAATAAATTGTACCTAATGTTTTTGCTTTTTTGAAAGTTAATGTAATACTTGCATCAACTGGTAAATAATCTTTAATTTCTCCACCTTTATAAGGACTTTCAGCAAAATGAGCATAAGTAGCATTACTGTCATCTAATAAATTATTTAAAGAACCACCTTTAAGTGTCAATTTATCAACAGATAATGTACCTGGATCTTCTTCAGTTACTACTTCATCTGCATTAACAGCAATATCTCTAATACCTAACCAAGTATTCGCTTTATCTTCAGTAGCAATCATGCGAATACCTTTAACCCCTTTTAAATTTAAGTCAGTTAAAGCTACATCATTTGGTAAAGTATATTCTTGATTATCTAAATCAACCCATTTTTTACCATCTGTTGTATATTGCACTTTAGCTTTAGAAAAAGTATCTTTTGAATTTGAATTTGTTCCTAATCTAAAAGTCACTCTATCAATATCAATTGCTTTTGAATAACTAACGCCTACATAAGTTCCTTTACTAATTGTATTTGGTGTTTTATAAACGATTTCTGTATTGGCTTTATTATCGAATACATTATCAATATTACCTGTTGGACTATCACTACGATTTGTAATAAATTTAGTAACTTGTTTATTTGGATTTACAATTGTAGAAGCAATATCTCCTAAATAAGAATCCATTGCTTTAATAAATGGTACGATATGTTGTACTCCTACTTCTGCATATTCTAAATGATCAACATAATTGAATCCATATGTTTTTGATTTTTCAAAAGCAGCTTGTCCAGTAGAATATAGATCCCAAATCTTATCATTAGCTTCTTCATCTTGTACAGCTTTAACAGCTTTAAGATAATTTATTGCTGCATCTGCTGTATCATCCCAACAGTTTAACCAATATACAATTTGATCTTTTATTCTTGTATCACCTGCTTGTGCTCTATATGTAGCACTCGCATTTTTTAAGATTGTAAATTCATTGATCAAATCTTCAAATTGTTCATCACTGATTGTTGTTCCATTTGTAAGAGCTTCTTTGAAGCTTGTTAAACGATCTTTTAAATCTACTGATTCTTGTAATGCTGTTACACGACCATCCATATTTTGATTGATCATATGTTTTGAAAGTTCTCTTAAAGCAGCTGATGCTTGAGTTTCAATAGCACTATTATGATCGACATATTTAAATGAAGCAGTCCAGCATTTTTGAGCTTCTTCTTCACTTTGCCAAATATTCCATGAGTAACATGCATTCCCAAAAATTGCAACTTTACTTGGCTCAGATTGTTGCATTGGATTTAAAACGATTCCTTGAATCTTATTTGGATCTACACCAGGGTGTAAAAATGTTGTATAGCCACCCATAATTAAGTGTTTTTTAGAGTTATCTGTACATGGCCAGTTGATCCACATATAAGGGCCACGCCCTGCATTATTTGTAAAAGTTGTTGTGAAGTTATTTGTAACTTCTCCCCATACTCTACCACCAGTCATAACGATTTGAATATTTGCTGGGAAATTACGATAATAACTTTGTCCATTAGACATATATTCTTGTGTACAGAATGGTAATGTTAATTTTAAATCAGGATATGTTTTTTGCATTTCTTTTAACCATGCTGTCATATCAGTTAATGTTTTTGTATAGTTAGCACCACCAACATTTCCAGCATCATCTGCTAAAATAGCAATTTGACGAACACCTGCTTTAATAACTTGTTCAAATTTAGCTTGTAATACTTTTAAGTCTGCTTGATAGTTTTCTTCACTATTATACCTGATGGCATTATACATATATGGATGTAATGCAAATACAAAACGACATTTTGATTTATTTCCTGCTTCAGCAAGAGGTTTGATTTTTGTTTCAATTTCTTCATCTGTATAAAGTTCACGCCATTTAGAGTTATGTTTAGGATCATCTTTAGGAGCATAGAAATAAGAATTCAACTTGTAGTATCCTCCCCATTCCATTAATTTCTTACGATCCTCAGTTGACCATGGATTTCCATAATAACCTTCAATAAATCCACGACTAGCAACATTAGCATAATCTTCTATTGTAAAATTACGGATATTTGTTCCATCTAATTGTTTAAAGATATGATACAAACTTGTAAGACCATAAAAAGCCGCATCTGTATCTTTACCTAATACTGTAATTGTTCCATTATCAACTTTTAATAAGTATGAATCTAATTGATCAAATAATTGGGTTGTTTTTACTGAATAATGTTCACCAACATATTGATCAACATATTGATTTGAATCTTTAATACCTACTAAAATGTTTGTTTGGCCTTCTTTTACTTCTTCAGAAGTACTTGCTTTTATATTTTTAATAGCTAATACTTCATTCATTCTATCCTTTGTATATTCATCAATACCATCTTCATAGACAACATTGACAGTAGATGTCATATCAAATGAACCATCTTGATAGCCCATCATATGAGGATTTGGATAGACTTCATAATCATTTTCCAAAGCACTGACGATTGGATAAGAGTGAATACATCCAATTGACATTAAAAATGCAAGTGCTAGAGAAACAATTCTCTTTACCTTTTCTTTCATATTCTTCTTCCTTTCTTATTTACATTACTGCTCCCTTAAATGAATAATGTAATCTTAATTTGCAAATACAAACCAAAAAATAAAGACCAAATAAGATACACTAAAAAAATGTAAGTTATTTGGTCTTGCCTACTTAAAGTAACAATCCGTATTTACATCCTGTATTGTAACATACACTCTTTGTCTATGCAAGGGCTTACAATAAATTTGTCTAGACAAAATAAATACCACTACTTAATAGTGGCATCTATTTTTATAATTCTTCTTTTTTTACTTTTTTAATACCTAACCATGACATGAAAGCCATTAATACAAATAAAATAATATTTGTTTCATCACCTGTTTTAGCAGTTGAAGATTGTTTTTTATCATTTTTAGTAGTAGAAGTAATTACTTGATTATCTTTAGATGAAGTATTTCCTTTTGAAGTATTATCATCTTTAGTAGATGAATCTACTTTTTTAAGAGCATTCATAGTTTTTTCTAGATTAAAAATAGCTTCGTTGATTTCTTCTTTTGTAGCATCTTCTTTAGCAGATACTTCTTTTGCTTGAGTTAATGCTTCTACCAGTTGTTTCCATGAATCTTTTGTATAATCTTTTTCTTGAAGTTGATCAGCTTTACTAATCAAATCAGTTAATCCAGATTTATCATTAAGTGTAACAAGTCCATTATAAGCATCTAATAATTTTTGATACATATCATTGATTTCATCTTTTGTTGCATCATGATTACTTATAACATCCTGTGCTTCTTTAAGAACAGTTTGGAATTGTTTCCATGAATCCTTTGTATAATCTTTTTGTTCAAGATTTGATAAATCATCAACGAATGATTTTAATTGTTCATTATCAACAGATAATACAAGTTTTACCATTGCATCTGTTAATTGACGTTTCATAATTTCAATTTCATTAGCGTCAGGATTTTCTGCATTGACTAAACCTTCAGCAGCTTTAATTGTATCCTGTAAATGATTCCATGAAGTAGATAAATATCCAATATCTTCCATAGCTTTAGCTTTATTGATAACATCTTTTAAACCATCAACATCTGCCGGTATATCTGCACGATGTAATTTAATTTCTGCAGCACTTCCGTTATTATTAACAGCTTCTACGTAGTATAAACGAAGATGTTTTGTTTTTACTGTATCAAATTCAATGACTTTTGTAGATGAATCACTTGATAAATTACCTTCTTTAACTGTTTTCCAATTAATACCATCATCACTTGTTTCAATACGATATTTTGTAACATTTCCATTTTTACCAGTTTGACGAGGAACATATGTTAAACCATTGACACTCATTTCTTCTTTATTTTCAAAAGCAATCCAATGAGGTGTTGATAAATTCCAATCTGTATGCCACATTGTTGATGGATTATCATCTAATACATTTTTAGGATTTGATCCATCATGTTGATAAGATGAAGCAGTTGCTGTAAGTTTGCTGTTATCAATGTAATTTACATTAACTTGTGATTTTAATTGTAGTTTAGTAAGTGCTTTTGTAAGTTCTACTTCATATTGATCGACTGTATCTTGCATTGATTTAGGTAATTCTCTTTGAATCATATCAATAACAAATTGTAAGTTTTTAACAGAATCTTCTGTATAAATAGATAAATCTTTTGGAATTGAATTTAAATAGTGATCTACTCTTGTATAATTTGCTTTTTTGTAATCAATTCCATTTACTAACTCTTTAATTTCATTTGTAAGTGTTGAAATTGTTTGTTCATTTGGATCATATTCTTTTAAAATTACTTTTGCTTCTTTTATTTTTTCTTGTAATTGTTTATTTTGTGATTCATCTGCTATATAACTTGCACTTGTTACTAAATAATCCAATTCCATTGCTGAAGCATATGTTTTTTGTGTACCTAAACGAATATCATCAACATATCCTTTAAAAGCATGTTTCTTACTTCCAATTCTTTCAAACGGTATCATCATTGTTGCTTTTAATGGTCTACCACTTACTTGTTCATCATCACCAAGAGTATCTACTAATTGACCATTTACATATAAATCAATAACTTCTTTTCTATTTTTGAATTCTAATTCAACCCATTGGTTAACTGGTAATTCATAATTAAATGAATAATCATGATTTTCTCTACTTAATCCAACTTTTCCTGTTTCTTTTTGAACAGCTTTAATTGATCCGTAGCTACTTTCAAATAAAATTTGTTCCTCTTCACTTGAAGATTCACGTTTAACTTTTACACGTAAATCATTATTTAAACCAACAGTACTAAATGATGTAGTAGCATAACTTTTATTTCCTAACAAACGTAATGCATCATGACTATCTAATGAAGCAAGTTCAACATTTTCGTGATTATTTAATTGATTTAATTCATCTAAATTGTAATGTGCAATTACACCATTTTCATCTTTAGCTGCTTCATAACCAAAATTTGTACCTGGAGCATCTCCTAATGTTGTTCTTAAACTATTAGCTTGATCTAATGTTTTATCTCCTTTACCCCATAATTTAGCACCAAATAATGGAATTGCATTTTGTAAACGATCATAAACATCATATTCACTAATACCATTTTCTAAATAGTCTGTCATATCGTTCCATACAGCAATAGCGCCACCTAGCATTTGTTCATCACCTGCAGGAATTGTGACACCACTAATCGAGTTGATTGCTTGATTATATAAAATATTGTTATTTAAATAATCATAGTAATATCCAGCATTAGGAACAATATAATAATGACCATCATTACAGTTAATTAAATCATAACCTTGTTCATACATTTGATCCATATTCGCATAACCAAAGTTCCATAAATTCATTTGAACATCTTTACTTCTAACCGGAGTTTTTCCTGAACATTGAGTTAAACTTCCCCAAATACGTGCTGTTCTTCCTGAATCTTGTACATATTTCAACATATCATCTGAGAATCGACGATAAGCTTCTTTATCTGCATTATATTCATCTGCACCAACATGGACTGTAGTTTGTTCATCGAAAACAGGATCACTTGTTTTCATATATTCATCAAATATACTTTGTACAAATCCTAATGATTCATCATATTTATCTCTTAAAGCTAGATGATCATTTTCTCGTCCATTTGTTCCATGTCTTAAATCAGGTCTTACTTTAGTAAGTGCTAATGAATGTGCTGGTGTATCAATTTCAGGAACAATACTTACACCATAATCTCTTGAATCCTTAATAAAATCTTTAAATTCTTTTTTTGTATAGAATAAATCTGTACTTGTTAAATCTTGTTGATTTAAACCATTGTTTCCACCTTTTTTAACATCTGATTCTAATCTAAATGCTGAATAACCTGTCATTGGATCAGCTAAACTTTCAATTGAAATTAAATTATCATTTAAGTGAACTTGGAAATCGTTCATTTTATACCATGACATTTGTTTAACGATTTGTTTTAAATAATCCATTGTAAATGTTTTACGTCCAACATCTAAAATAAAACTTCTTACTTTATAAAGTGGATAATCTCTTGTTGTCCCACAAGGAACATTTCCTGATTGTTTAATACTTTGTAAAATCGTTCTGGTTGCCCAATAAGCCCCTGTTGTTGTTTCAGCTTTAATATTGATTGAATCATCAATATCCATTAAATATCCTTCATCTTGTAACCCTAATGATTTATCTTTTGTAAGAGCTAAAGTAATATCTCCTGTTTTGCTTTCACCTTTTACAACAGCAATACTTTTTCCAGTAATATCTTCATAATCATTAGCAAGTGCTTCTGCAGTTTTTTGAAGTGAACTATCTTTATAAACAATTCTTGCCCCTTTAGAAACTGTATAGTTTCCATGTCCACCATTCCATTCAGCTAATTCTGGTAAAACATTTGGTGCTTTATTCGCTGTTTCGTCATTTTTTTGACTACCTGGAACTGTAACAGCAATTTCTTTGAATTTATAATCATTTGTATCATTATCTGTAATCTTGAATGATACTTTAACATTTTTATCACTAATAGGTTGATAAATTGTTAAATCTTCATCAATGACTTGTTCAAAATCAGTACCATTATATTCAACAGTATAACCTTCAACTTCTGGTAAAGTGACTTTTAACTTTTTATCTCCAGTTTTTGGTGTTTCTACTTGAATTCCATTTAAAACATCACTCATTGACATTTTTTCATCAGGATTTCCACCATAAACTTCTAATTCATAAATAGAAATCGTATTCCAAGCAATACCACCATCTGGATCTTCTGAAGTATGTGAATCAACATATAAACGCACATATCTTGCTTTATAGATTTGATCTAAAACAATTTTTTCTGTTAAAGATTTTGGACGATCTTTAAATTCTTTAACTGTTTGCCAATCACTTTCTTGAGGCGTAGATTCAGTATCAGCAATTTGAATCTTATAAGCTGTTGCTTTACGTGTTTCCCAGAATACCTTAACCGTATTGACATTCATTCTTTCACCTAAATCAACATAGATCCAATCTGGACCATTACCAATATTACTTCCCCAACGAGAACTACGTGATGATGTATTTCCATCTACTGCATTTGCTGCTTTAACACTTTCTGCTTCCTGAGAACTTGCGATTGCTGTTTTCTTTAATGCAACATTTGTATTTGGATCTTGTACTTTTTCATCTGTATTAAAAATTTTAAATTCATAACATGAAACATTAGGATACCCTTTCATTTCTGTAACTTCTAACTTAACATATCGACCACTTACTTTACTACCTAATAATTCTTCACTGACAACATTTTTATTATCTGTTCTTGAAAGTACTGGTTCACCCCAAGAATTAAGATCATTAGAAACATAAATATTATAAGCTGAGGCATAAGTCGATTCATTTTCCCAAAACATTTGAAACTTATTCATTTCATATTCTTGTCCTAAATCAATATATGCCCATTGAGTAGGTCCACTTTCTGTTGACCAACGTGTTTTTTCATTACCATCAGTTAAATTTTTTCTAGGCATTGTGCCATATTCAGCTGAAACATAAGCTGTTTTGTTTAACGCTAAATTTTGTTGAGATGTTTCTGCAAAAACTGGTACCATCGATAATACTGAACCCATTGACATCGATAATGTTAATACAGCTACAACACTTTTCTTTTTCAATTTCATATTTTTCTCCCTTCTCTTTAAAAAGAAAAGACCAAACATAAAAACAACATTTCTAAAATGCCGTCAATATATTTGGTCTTGCCTACTTAAAGTAACAATCCTTGTCTATACAATAACAAATAGCATTACTTTTTGTCAAGCGCTTACATTAAATGTGACAATTCTTTTTGATATGTATACATAAATATGTTTGTTCATCTGGTGTTAATGTATAATGATATTTTTTTTGAATTAATTTTTTTATCCGATTAACACAAAGAGATAACCGAATATTTTCTTTTAACATATCTCTTATATTTTCTGTTGTATCTATTGTATTTCCTATATCATGTCGAAAAACTCTTTCAGCTAAAAACTTAAGATGTGTAGATAATCTTGCATAATCGATAGAATCTAATTCTAATTTAATGCACATTGTTTTTTCAATAATATCAAAAACATCTTTTACAAAATTAACAATTTTAGAAGTATTTTGTGCGTTGTTTTTAGTAGAAAAATTAACTAAATGTAATGCAATATACCCTGCTTCTGCCTCTTCTAATTGAATATCTGTTTTTTCTTTAATCATTTTTATAATCCATAAACCCAACTGATATTCTTTTTTATAGAGAGCTTTTGTTTCAGATAAAACTACATTTGGCAAATCAATATTTTCTTTTTTTCGTTTAATAGCAAAAGCAATATGATCACTAATTGCTAGAAAGATTTCCCCATAAAATTGGGTATTCAATTGTTCTGTTGCTTTGCTTACTAATAAACTAGTAATTTCATAATAAATAGGTTCAATATCATTGATCCCTCTACGTATACGTTTTTCACCTTTTTCTTTAAAGATATATGTTTTTTCAATCCGTGATTCATCAACTAAATCACCTATCTTTTTTTGAAAGCCGATTCCTGATCCTGTTAAAATAATATCCCCTAATTCATCAGATAAAGCAGCAATACTATTATTATTAAATATTTTTATAATCTTCAATTTCATTTCTCCTACATTAGTATTTCATTTAATATTTCAGCAATAAATTGAACTTCAGTTCCTATAATGATTTGTATTTCATGCTCACTTGCTTCAACAATATGAGAAAAATTCATCTTTGATAGAGTCTGTTTATCTATTATTGAGATATCTTTAACTTCTACACGTAAACGCGTAATACAATGATCAACACTTATAATATTCTTTTTACCACCTAATGCTTCAAATAATTGAATAGCAATTTCATCAAAATTATTTTCGACTTTCTCTACTTTCTTTACCTCATTTTCTTCTCTTCCAGGTGTCATAATATTATAACGTGTAATCAATACTCTAAAAACAATGTAATAAATCAATCCGCATATAATTCCTAAAGGAATTAAAAATAAAATATTATTAGCAAATGGTGATTTAAAACTTAAAACATAATCTATAAGTCCTGCAGAAAAACCAAACCCTGCCATCCATTTAAAAGTTGCTGCAATAAAAAGCATCATCCCTGTAAGTAAAGCATGAATTAAATAAAGTGTTGGTGCTACAAACATAAAAGCAAACTCAAGTGGTTCAGTCACACCTGTAAAAAACGATGCTAAAGCAGCCGAAAATAAGATAGCACCTACTTTTTTCTTATTCTCTTTTCTAGCACAACGATACATAGCTAGAGCAGCTCCAGGAAGCCCAAACATCATTACTGGGAAAAATCCCGCTTGATACATTCCTGTTACACCTTTAACACCACCGGAAATTGTTCCCCAGAATTTTCCAATATCATTAATACCAGTAACATCAAACCAAAATACAGAATTGAGGGCATGATGTAAGCCTGTTGGAATCAATAAACGATTTAAAACACCATAGATTCCTGCACTTAGAGGTCCAAAATTAGCGATTTCTTTTCCAAACCAAATAAAAAAGTGATAACACATTGGCCAAATATCAATAAATATTAAAGATATCAAAAGTGTAATTCCTATAGAAACAATGGAAGCAAATCTCTTTCCATCAAAAAAAGCTAAAAACTGAGGTAATCTTTTTTGATCAAACTTTTGAAAAGAAATAGCCACAATCAAACCTACCAAAATACCAATAAAAGCACTTTGCGTATTATGAAAAGCTAAATCCACAGCATATTCTGGAATTTGCAATATTAATGCGATGCATTTAGATGATAGAATTGTTGTCATCATCATATAACAAGCAAGAGCACTTAACACTATTGCTGTATCTCTTTTTTTAGACATTTCCATAGCAACAGCTATCGCAAATAAAATGGGAAGGTTATCTATAATTGCTCCACCAGCAGCAATGAGTAAAGCAGCAATTGGGTTATGTATACCCCATCCAGTAGGATCAATCCAATACCCAATTCCTTTAAGTAGTGCTGCTATAGGCATGATTGAAACAGGTAACATGAGTGATTTACCTAATCTTTGTAAATATTTCATAGCGAACTCCTTTAGTAAGCGCTTACGTATCATGCCAAATAATACTAAGTAGACACATACGGTAAAGATTATTATACACTTGTCTAGTCAAAATAGCTAATAAAAAATACTGCAAAAGCAGTATTTTTTTACTTGAACCATTTTTCTATTTTTATACCATATACAATACCAATTGTATCCGCTAAAATCCATCCAATAACAATTGCCCACCAAATCATTTCTAAACCAAATGAAGGCGCTAATAAGTAGGCTAGAAGAACTCTTGTTCCAAGTGAAACAATTGTTAGAATCAATGACATTTTCATCTTTTCATATTTTTTAGCTCCAAAATACATTGAAAATACCGCTTCCCATACATAAACCAATAATAATAGAAGTTAGAAATATCATTAATGTATAACTTGATCCAACAGCAGCTAATGCATTACTACCAATATATTTTCCTACAATATAAGTATCAACTATAAAATTGTTGTAATAAATTCCCTAAAATCATCGGAATAGAAAATAATAAAATAGACTTTTCTATCTTTCCTTGTGTTAAATCTCTTTCCATAAAATCACCTTCCATTTCTCAATTAATTTTTCAAGTGAATACATGGCATTCGCTGGTGAAGTAGAAGGTAATTGAATAACGGGTAAATTATAATCAAAATATTGATGATAATAACGATTGGCAGCTTTGCCATTAGTAATGATTTTTTCAACAGGACAATTTTTAACAATTAAATCTAAATCATTGACTTTAACATTGGTAATACTTGAATCACTTGATCCTTTAATGTCACAACTTTCAATAACATCCCATAAAGCAAGATGATTTCTAAGTAAAAAAGTTTTCTTCTCTTCAATTGTTTGTGGAACTTCTTCTTGAAATAAAGCAGCTAAAACTTTCCAAAAACGATTTTGAGGATGATGATAAAAAAACTTGGCTTCTCTTGATTTTACAGATGGAAAAGATCCTAGAATAAGAATCCTAGAATCTTGATTATAAACGGGTTCTATATTATGCTTTGTCATCTTTTTTAACAATAACATCTATTAATTGATCAAGAGAATCATAACATCCTACAGTTAAATCAAGAATATCTTTAGAATGATGAATCAAATCAGGAATACAAATAACAGGAATATTTCCTGCATGTGCTGCTAAAATTCCATTTTTACTATCTTCTAAAACAAGGGCATCTTCTTTACTTACCCCTAGCAACTCAACTGCTTTTAAAAAGATATCTGGGGCTGGCTTCCCATGTTGTATTTGGTCACCACCAATAATGGCATTAAAATAATGATCAACTTTAATACTCTTTAAATTAGATAAAACACGTTCATAACGTGTTGAAGAAGCCACTGCCATTTTAATATTTTTCTTTTTTAAATCTTCTAATAAATCATATAAACCTTTTTTTACTTCTAAAGGATGACTATTAAAATATTCTTTTCTTAATTGATCTCGATAATCTTTAATCTTTTGATAAGGATAATCTTCACCAAAAACACTATGATAATAAGCTTTTGATGTCTTTTCATTTGTACCAATCAAATGATAAAACATTTCTTCAGTAATTTCATAACCAAATTTTTCATGAGATGTTTTCACTAACATCTTTCCTACAGGTTCTGTATCAATCATCAAACCATCCATATCAAAAATAACAGCATTTAATTCTAACATACTACACTCTCACTTTCTTAGGCATTCTAAAGAAAAGTGTCACTACAAAAGCAATCGTAATTCCTGCAAATAAGAATAAATAGAAACCATTCATTCCTATGGAATCAATAATTCTACCTCCAATTAATTGGAAAAGCATTGCACCTACGCCTTTACCAAGCATAGCTTGAATTCCATAGGCTGTAGAGACATATTCTTCTTTTACTAAAACCATTACTAATCTTACAGTAATCATCGTAAAGAGTACAGTAGAAAAACCTTTAAATACAAAAACATAAATAATCATATTAACAGAAGGTAAAGTTGCATACCATGCAAAATTGATCATTGACATGATAATCGCAAACATCATGATATAACGATAAGGTATCTTTTTAATGATATAGTCTGTTGCTAGAATCATCGGAATTTCAAATAATGTCGCAAAAAGTTGGTAGGTTCCTACTTGTGAAGCTGTTCCACCTTGAGATTTAATAAATAATGATAAATAGTTAAAGTTTGTGGAGCATGCTCCCCAAAAGAAAAATGAAATCACTAGAAAGAGCATAAATGGTATATTATGAACAAGCTCTTTCATAACAACAACTGTCGATAATTTATTTTCTTCTTTTTCGGGAACTTCTGAAAGCTTTGGATCAGAAACCATATAAATACAAATAATGGTAATTAATGTTCCTAAAATACCAGCCATGAAGTTCGCAAATGGTGAAATATATTGATATAAAAGTCCACTGACTTGTGCCATAATGGCATAACCTACAGAACCCCATAAACGAATCTTACCAAATTGATAAGGTGAAGAAACACCAATACGATCTGTTAAAGGGGTAACAGCATTCATAAAAGATACTGCTAGACCTGATGATAAAAGTAAAATCCAAAAATTACGACTAATTGCAAAAATAAACATACAAAGCATATTCGCAAATGATAATAAAATAGATACTTTTCTTGGTGATTGCCACTTATCTGCCAAGTATCCAAAAAATGGTTGTGTTGCAATAGATAAAAGTGGTGCAAAGGATACAATGTAAGCAATTTGTGAGGCTGACATTCCTATATCTTGACAATACATTGATAAAACAACTGTAAAGGCACCATACCCTAAATAAAAAAAACATGAAATACCTGCATGAAATAAATAATGATCTCTTAATTTACTCATATAAGCCCTCCCTATGTAAAAGACATTATATAGAATATCTTTAAAAGAAAAGAAGTCTTTTCATTTTTTGAAAGACTTCTTTATTTATTTAAAGATTTAACATAGTTACAAATAATATCTTTGATTGTTTCATTCCCTAATTTACAATCTAAACATAAATCATAGTTTGATTTATCACCCCATATTTTATTAGAAATAACTTCATAATAACTTTTTCTAGAATAATCCGATTTATGAATATATCGAAGAGCATCCTCATGACTATCATGATAAATTTTCATTACTTTATTTAGACGATATTCTAAAGGAGCATATAAGAAGATTCTTACTAATTTTTCATCTTCTTTTAAAATATAATCTGCAGCTCTTCCAACAATAACACAATTTCCTTTCTTCGCAATTTCTTTAATAACATTTGATAAAAGAATAATTGAATTTTTATTAATGTCTAATGATAAGAATTGACTATAAATATAATCTTCACTTTCTTTATTACTTACAAATCCATGTTTAAGAGCAAATTCTTTGATTCTTTCTTTATCATAAAATTCAATGTTTAATTCTTTAGCGACTTGTCTCGCAATTTCTTTTCCATTTGTGCCATGTTCTCTTGAAATAGCAATTACTAAATTATTTGTTATACTTTCATTTTTAATAGGACTTATTCTTTCATTATATGATTTTTTCAAGATAATAAATGAAACAATAACTGTCAACAATTCAGAAATTGGAAATGTCCACCAAACAAGTGTTGTTACATTTTCTGTTAAAGTAAAGAAGTAGGCTATTGGAAATACAAAAATAACCAAGCGAAGTAAAGCAATAATTAAAGGTCTAATGGCATAACCAATAGATTGTAAGACACCTTGAATCGCGACAGAAATACCCATAAAAACAAATCCCAGACTTGCTATATGTAAAGCTGTACTACAAATATCAATCATTTCTTGTGTACTTCCTGATAATCCAAATAATTGTGATAATGGATGAGCAAGAAGTTCAAATAATAAAGTAATCATTAAAGAAACAATGATTGTATCAACAATACCAAACTTAATACATTCATCTATTCTTTTTCTATCTTTCATTCCATAATTAAAAGATAAAATGGAAATAATTGTATTAGACAATCCAAATGCTGAAAATAAAGCAATTTGTTGGATCTTATAGTAAATACCAAAAGAACCAATTAAAAGATCTGGATCAACTTGAGCTAATCCTAATATAGCATTCATTCCTGCCATCATCACTGCAAGTAAACCTTGCATCAATGCTGCAGAAGCACCAATCATATAGATTCCGTTAATTAGAGAAGCATTCGCTTTGATATAACAAATATTTCCATTAATTTCTTTATTTTTATAATAATGAAAATACATTGCTACAAACAAAGAAACAAATTGTCCAATAATTGTTGCTAAAGCGGCTCCCGCAACACCCATTTTCATAGGATAAATAAAGATATAATCTAAAATAATATTTGTAAGTGCTCCTGATATTTGAGCAATTGTTGAAAAGTGTGTTTTACCTGTTGATTGTAGAAATCTTTCATAGACGGTAAAACCAATAGAACCATAAGAAAAACAACAACAAATTTTAAGATAGGTTGTTCCCATTTCAATAACCTTTTGATTACTTCCAGCAAACAATCTTATAAATTTTTCTGATCCAAATAATCCAAACACTAAGAAAACAACATAAATACAAATACTTAAAAAGATTCCTGTTCCGGCAATTTTATTAACTTTATCTTTATTTTGTTCACCTAAACTTTTAGATAATAAAGCATTAATACCAACACCGGTTCCTACACCAATAGCGATAATTAATAATTGAATAGGAAAAGCTAAAGTTAAGGCTTGATTAGCAATAACTCCATCACTTCCCATGTTTGTTATAAATACACTATCTATAACATTATAGAGAGCTTGTAAAACCATTGATATGATCATTGGTAATCCCATTTTCAAAAATAATTTTTTTAAAGGCACTACGGCCATCTTATTTTTTTCCATCATTTCCTCCTTTTTTGCATAAAAAAATGCGTAAGTAACAATCTCCAAATAGATTGGACTTACGCATTTAGCTACACATCATTTTTACAAAAGCATTATAACAAAAAATCAAAAATGATGTAAGAATTTTTTAATCTAATTCAAATTGTCCTGTATAAAGTTGATAATAACGTCCTTTCTTTTCAAGCAATTCATCATGACTACCACGTTCAATAATTTGTCCATGATCTAAGACCATGATGGCATCAGAATTTCTAACTGTAGATAGACGATGAGCAATCACGAAAACTGTTCTATTTTCCATTAAACGATCCATTCCTTTTTCAATCAACTTTTCAGTACGGGTATCAATCGAACTTGTTGCTTCATCTAAAATCAATACAGGTGGATTACAAATAGCTGCTCTAGCAATCGCTAAGAGTTGTCTTTGCCCTTGTGAAAGATTTGTTCCATCACTAGAAAGTATTGTTTGATAACCATTTGGTAATCTTCTAATAAAGCTATCTGCATTAGCTAGTTTAGCGGCTTCAATAACTTCTTCATCACTTGCATCAAGTTTTCCATAACGAATATTATCCGCAATGGTTCCCGTAAATAAATGAGTGTCCTGTAAAACAATAGAAATCGATTTTCTTAAATCATCTTTTTTAATTATTTTTACATCAATGCCATCATAAGTAATTGACCCTTTCGTAATATCATAGAAACGATTAATTAAGTTAATGATCGTTGTTTTCCCAGCCCCTGTACTTCCAACAAAAGCAATTTTTTGTCCCGGTTTTGCAAAAAGATTAATATCTTTTAAAATCGGATGTGTTTCATTGTAACCAAAAACAACATCATGGAAACGAACATCTCCTTTTAATTCAACAAGTTCAATGCCATTGTCTCTTGGATGTCTCCAAGCCCAATGTCCTGTATAATGATTACTTTCTTGCATTGAACCATCTTCTAAGATTTCTACTTGTGTTAATGTCACTTTCCCTTCATCAACTTCTTCACTTTCATTCATTAAATCAAAGATTCTTTCGGCACCTGCCATGGCCGCAAGAATAAAGTTAAGTTGTTGAGTAAATTGGTTAATAGGCATCGCTGTTTGTCTTACAAAGACAAGATAAGATGATAAACTTCCTAAATCCATAATTCCATTAATAGCAAATAAACCACCGATACTTGCTACAAGAGCATAGTTGAAATAAGAAATAGAAACAACAGTTGGTATTGTTCTTCCTGAATAAGTTAATGCTTCTACTGCTGAATCATAAAGTTCTTGGTTTCGATAATCAAATTCAATTGAGTTTTCTTTTTCATGGTTAAAGACTTTAACAACTTTGATACCATCAACCATTTCTTCAATGAAACCATTTAAATAACCCATCGCATTTTGTTGTTTCTTAAAGTATTTTTTACTTCTTTGACTTAAATATTGAATTAAAAAATACATTAAGATCATACACGCAAAAACAATCAGTGATAATTTCCAACTTAATACAAAGATTAAAATAAGTGTTCCAACAATCATAATAAAGCTTTGAATCAATGTATCAAAACAGTTATTTAAAGCATCTTGAATGGTATCTAAATCATTAGTAAAACGACTCATGATTTCTCCATGAGGGTGTCCATCAAAATAAGAAATAGGTAATTTTTGCATTTTCGCAAATAAATCATTTCTTAATTCTTGGACAATACTTTGAGCAGTATGTACCATTAATTGTTTATAAATAGCTGTAGCAGTAGCTCCTATAAAATAAACAATTGCCATGAAAATAATAAATGAAACGAGTCCATGATAATCATTTTTTAAAACATAACGATTAACGACTGTTTTAATTTGATAAGTTCCCCATAAACTAATCGAAGTCGAAAGAATAACAAGCAATCCAATAAAAACAAAAGCGTATTTATGATTACCAATATATTTCTTAAAAGATGACAGCGTCTTTTTCATATTTTTTGGTTTCGCATTTGTAAGTTGTCTAGCCATTATAAATCAACTCCTTTCAATTGAGAATCATAGATTTCTTGATAAATTTCATCATTCTTTAATAACTCTTCATGATTTCCAATTGCATGAATTTTTCCATTATCTAAGATAATGATTTGATTAGCATGTTGAAGTGAAGAAATACGTTGAGCAATAATAATCTTTGTTGTTCCTTTTAAAGAAGCTAAAGCTTCTTTAATACTTGCTTCTGTCGCTGTATCAACTGCACTTGTTGAATCATCTAAAATAAGAATTTTAGGATGTTTCAATAATGCTCTAGCAATACATAAACGTTGTTTTTGTCCCCCGGAAACATTGACACCACCTTGTTCTAGATACGTATCATAACCTTCTGGAAAGTTTTCAATAAATTCATCCACACAAGCTTGTTTACAAGCCCATTTGATTTCTTCATCGCTTGCTTCTTTATTACCCCATAAAAGATTTTCTTTCACTGTTCCAGAAAATAAAGTATTTTTTTGTAAAACCATTCCTACTTGATCTCTTAAATACTCTAACGAATAATCTTTGACATTATGTCCATCAATCAATATTTCTCCTTCACTTACATCATAAAGACGATCAATCAATTGAACTAAACTTGTTTTAGCAGAACCTGTTCCTCCTAAGATACCAACTGTAGAACCTGGTTCAATATGTAAATTAATATTACTTAAAACATTTTCTTGAGCACTTTCTTTATATTTAAATGAAATATTTTTAAATTCAATTTCACCTTGATTCATTTCTGTAATTGGATCAATTGGATCATGTAAATTATTCACTTCATCTAAAACATCTACAATACGTTTACAACTTGCAAGTGAACGAGTCAACATTAAGAAAACATTTGAAATCATCATTAATGCATTTAGAATTTGTAAGACATAACTTAAAAATCCGGTAAGTTGCCCAACTTTCATTTCACCTGCAAAGATCATTTGACTTCCAAAGAAAAGAATACAAACGATTGTGGTATACATCATATATTGAAATAAAGGCATGTTGAGTACTGAATAACGAAAAGCTTTTTCACTATGAGTTCTAAGTTCTTGATTGATTTTTTCAAACTTTTCGTTTTCATAATCACCTTTAACATAAGCTTTTACTGTACGAATAGCAATTAAGTTTTCTTGAACAACTGTATTGACTTCATCGACATTACTTTGCATAAAGCGAAATAATGGTCCGACTGTTTTAACAATAAAAAATAAACCAATTCCTAAAATAGGTGCAACGACAATAAAAATCAAAGCAAGTTTGGCATTCATCTTAATTGATAAAAATAAAGCCATTGAAAACATAAATGGTGCTCTTACAAGTGGTCTAAAACCATTACAAATAGCATTTTGAATAATCGTCACATCACTTGTAAGTCGTGTAATTAAAGAGGATGTTGAAAAATGATCTGTATTTGAAAAAGAAAAGTTTTGTACTTTTTCAAATTCAGTTTTTCTTATTTCAAAACCAACCCCTTGACCAGCAACAGCCGCATAACGTGAATAAAGGATTCCTAATACTAAAGCAATTAAAGCACAAACTGCCATTAAAACACCTTGCATAATAATATAATGTTGATCTTTTTGAGCTACTCCAATATCAATAATATTAGCCATCAATACTGGTATCACTAATTCAAAGACCGTTTCTCCTACAACACATAAAAACGCTAGAATAAACGCTTTTTTATATTTTTTTGCAAATGGTATTAAACGTTTAATCATAAAATAACTCCCCCTATAATTCTTTATTTGTCAGATTTTTATACATACGATTTAAAAAATCTTCAAATTGTTCCTTTTCTTCCTCACTAAAATCTTTCAAAGAAATATTTTCAATTTCAATACAGTGAGCATTCCATTTTTTTAAAGACTCTTTTCCATATTCTGTAATATTTAATTGATAAGCTCTTTTATTTTTAGGATTGATCTTTCTTGTCAACATTTCCTTTTTCTCTAAGTTATCAATCATCTTACTGACAGTAGCACTTTCAATATCGCATTCATCCGCAATATTTTTTAATTTACAGTCTTGATGAACATTTAAATACCTCAAAACCTTAGGTTGTCCTGGTGATAGATGATACTCATCCATCGTTTCTCGATTCTTTTTACTTTGAGCATGTTGTGTTTTAAACAACATCAAATAAAATGGTGTCTTCATAATACCTCCTATGTTAGCATCCTAACTATTAGCATACTAACAATATTCATATAAAGAAAAAAGTCAAGAAAAAAGCTTTGGAAAATTCCAAAGCTCATAGCTACACTTTTACTATATAACAATATTTTTTATAAAAAGAAATCCCGTATCCTTTTACATGTAAATAACCATCATTGATAATTTCATCTTCATATTTATTATCAATGATTTGCTTTGCTCCTTCTTTTGCGTCACTTACGAGTTCTTTAACACTCTTAGAATGTTTACATTCTAAGATAAGCGCTGTTTGAAAGATTTGTTTAGGTAAAATACATAAATCAAATCTTCCATGCATAGCTTCTCTATTTGATTTGATCTTCTTACCACTAAAGAGTCCTACTAAAAATCCATGATAGAAAGATTCTTGATTATCAAAGTAACTGATACTTCTTGATAAGATATCTCCTAATATTTCATTAGCTTGATCTACATCTTCTTTAACAAGACATTGATAAAGGTCTTCTTTTCTTACAAAAGTATAATCTTCAAAATAACTCATAAAAGATTGTTTATAGATTTCATAGACTTCTTTATTTGGAATAACCAGTTTATATTTGTTTTCTCCTAAATCTTCAATAACTCTTAAGTAACCTGTAAGTAAAAGAAAACTATAGATATTATTGATATTATCCATTTCTCGATAAGTAAGTTCTGGTTTGATGTATTTTTCTAAAGATTGACCTTGAATGAGTTGTTCAAATTCTTCATGAAGTTCATCACTTCCATTTTGGATATAATTGACTACAAGATCATTACCACTGGTATTTGCCCAAAAAGAAACAGGCTTAAAAGATTGATCCTGTATTTTATTTTTAACATACATCAATGTACTCCAAGGATTATAAATTTCTGTATTTCCAAATAGATAGCCATCATACCATTCTTTGACTTCATTCATATAAGATGATAATTGATAATCTTCTAATAACTGTTTGACTTCATTTTCATTAAAGCCAAAATATTCATTACCTATATTATTTAATATAGAATAAGAAGTAAAATTATTTAAACCAGTAAAGATACTTTCTTTAGAAATACGAAGACATCCTGTCATGATTCCTTTTTCTAAAGCATCATTTGTTTTAAGTGCTGAAGAAAAGACACTTCTTAGAAAATCGACCATTTCGTCATAATAATTATTTTGATAGGCTGATTGTAAAGGAACATCATATTCATCAATAAGGATAATCACTTTTTGATGATAATATTTTTCTAAGCATATAGAAATATTTAATAAAGATTCAGCAAGTTCATTTTTAGAAGCAATTCCCATATGATATTTATTTAAAAGCGTCTTTTCTCTATCATTGAAAATATCATAATCAAGTATATCCTCAAATTGATCTAAAAGACGTGCAATTATAGATGAAAAATTTAATAGTTGATTCTCCATGCTTGGTACTTTCATATCTTTTAAAGAAATAAATATTGTTGGATACTTATTTTGATGTTTTAAAGCATCTATGTTTTTTGAAATATTTAAATGATTAAATAAATAAGAATTTTTCTTTTCTTTAATGGAAAAGAAATAATAAAGCATGGACATATTAAGTGTCTTACCAAATCTTCGAGGTCTTGTATATAAAACAACTTTTTCATTGATAATATTTACAATAAGATTTGTTTTATCAACATAATAGTAATCTTTATCTATTAATTCTTTAAAGTTTTCTATTCCTGTAGGTATTAGCTTCATATAATCAACTCACTTTCTTATGTGTATTATTATTCACTAGTAGTATTATACCATGATATAATACTTTATTTCTATTGGATTATTTGTCACATAAAAAGAAAAAGCTTTGGACAATATCCAAAACTTTATCTAATAACTTTTTGAATCATTCGATTCATTGTATATACAATGATAATACCTACAGGTATCATCACACATGATTTTAAAATTCTTACAAATTGTGATGCAAAGAATGGTATTCCATACATTGTTTGTAACCAATATGGTGTTAAAAACATCGTTACTGTTAGTTCAATAGCCACAACTGATAGAATACTTAAATGAAATAAGCATAAATCTTTTTCTTTGAGTTTATTTTTATAATATCTTATAAAAATAAAGAGAATAGTAAGCATTGCTGCAATGATGACAAAGATTGTAAATTTAATTGGTAATGTTACTTGATATGAAGATCCTGAAATATTAACTTCATTGATTTTAAAAACATAAAGGCATCCTAGTAACGAAATAATGACCATTACTATTTTTACAATTCTTTCTAATAATCTTTCATTTTTTTCATTTAAATAAATCTTTAATAGACATGGTATTTCAGTTTGTAAAACCGCATTTAAAGTAAATCCTAAGAAAGGAAATCCTCCAGCATTTGCTAGAACAAGACCTAGAAAATCTGTGGCAATAGAAACTATAAAACAATACCCTGGTTGTAATGTTAAACCAGCAACGATTAAAGGTAATACCTCTAATGTAATTTTTAAACTTGGAAAGCCAAGAAAAGGTACCATCACAGCTAACCTTTTTAAAATAATAGCTAGAATGACAAATAAAGCCCCCAATGTCACTTGTCGCACATCGCTTTTCATTGGATATTTATAAAAAACAAATATCCCAATCGAAACAATAATAACCCCTAAAATAATTTGAATCATCGTTTGATTGCTACTTAAAAAAACCAATTGTTCCTGCTTCGTCCTCTTATAAGTCCACAGGCGTTAATTCCGGTAAGAAACCGTACATATGTTTTTTCCCACTTCGTCCTCTTTCTAGTCCATGGGCGTTAATTCCGATATAAAACCGTACATATGCTTTCCCGCTTCGTCCTCTTGCTAGTCCACGGGCGTTAATTCCGATATAAAACCGTACACAATTGCTACTAAAAGTAGACTCCTCCTTCTTTATTATTTGCTATGAATCTTTTGTAATAAGTATTTCCTTACTTCAGAAATAAAATACAATGATCCCGTAATCAAAAATGTTCCTTCTTGTAAATAAATATCGTCTAAAGCTTTTCTAAAGTCCGGTTCAATTTTTACCGGATAGTCCCCTGCTAATAATTTTGCACTTTGACTACGTGGATGTTTAAATTCACAGACGGTTATATCATACGTCAAATCTAATAATCTTTCAATCATATAGTCCGTATCTTTATCTCTTAATGCTGAAAAGATGATTTTTAAATTATGTAATTTACGTGCAGAACGATAGAGCTCATCAACACCTTCTCGATTATGGGCCCCATCTAAAATAATCAGTGGTTTTTCACTTATGATTTCAAAACGTCCTGCCCACTTAGCTTCAAATAAACCTTCAACAATTGAAGATTCATCTAATTCAATAAAATGATGTTCCTTTAAATATAATAAGGTTTCTAATGCTAAAGCACTATTTTCAATTTGATAAAGAGCTGGTGTATTTAAAACAACATTATAATCCTTATATGTATATTTAACATTTTCACCATCTTGTAAATCATGAATACGATCTAAACGAATCAAATGACTATGATGCTTTTCACAAGTATCTCTAAAAATATCAACACATTCTTGTTTATGTTCTCCTGTAATAAAATCAACATGCTCTTTAATAATTCCCGCTTTCGCTCTAGCAATACTTTCATAGCTATCACCTAAATAATCCATATGATCTAAACCAATATTCGTATTGACGCAAACCATTGGTAAAATAATATTCGTTGCATCTAATTCTCCACCTAAACCAACTTCATAAATAGCATAGTCAACACCTTGATAAATAAAGTAAAGAATTGAAATAAAGACTTCTATTTCAAATAAAGAAATCTCATACTTTAACCAATTATCCACATATCTATTAGCAACATCAACAATAAATTGTTCCTTGATCCATTCATCATTGATACGTACGACATCTAACCTAGAAATAAGTGCTGGTGAAGTAAAAGTTCCTACAGTATATCCCTGTTTTTTTAAAACTTCTTTCATGTAATTAACAGTCGAACCTTTCCCATTTGTTCCACAAACATGGATACATTTTAAAGCATGTTGGATATTATAAAATTCTTGCATATATTTTTTAAAGTTATCTAAACTATAGACACGATCTTTTTGTTGATGAATAAATTCATAGACTTCTTCATAGTGTTTAAATTGTTTTTTTGTTTTTATTTGTATGATTTTATTTTGATAAATGATATCTTTTAGAGCTATTTTTTTAATGACTGCTATTAATTGTTGTTTAATTTCATCAGTTCCTAAACAAAGTTCTATTTCATTTTTGATAACATCAAAAATAATAACCCCATTGATATTTTGATTTTCATTGACATAAATAATCTTTTGATTTTGTTTTAAATATTCTTTTGTTATTTCTTCTTGATGGATAAATTGTATTAATTCATCCATTCTTTTTTCATTTAATAATTTGATAGACATAATTTCACCCACAAATATTATAAAGGATTAAAAAAAAAGGACAATGTCCTTTTTCTAAAATTTTTCAAATTGTTCAATATCTAATACAAAAACTGTTGCTCCACCAACAAGTACATCTACCATGATTGGAGTAAAAAATTCTCCCATTTCAGTAGGTGGAACAGTAGGTTCTTTTTCTACACGTTTTTTAGAATTTTCTTTAATAATACCTACAGCATGTTCAACTTTATCATCATTTGTTCCAATAAAGAATGTTGTATTTCCTTTCTTTAAGAATCCACCTGTTGTTGATAATTTTGTAACGAAGTATCCTTCTTCTGTAAGTGCGGCTTGTACTGATGAACTATCATCAGAATTTACGATAGCAATAATTAATTTCATAAGCCATCCCTCCTGTATATTTATATTTTACACCAAATAAAATAATTATTAAAGTTTTTCGCCATGAAGAATTGGTAAAAATTTTCTTTCATAATCATTTAAAACATAAGTATCTGTCATCATTGATAAATAATCAGAGACAATCAGTGGATTGGGCGTCTTTTGATAATTTTCTACCATCTTATTTTTAAACTTAACAATATTTGAATCTTGATCATTATTTTCTAATTCTTCTAAATAAACATCAAAGAGTTCTTTGACCATTCTTGAAAGTTTAGCATTTTCTTTTTCTAAAACTGGATGATGATGGACTTTTTCTCCTAAAAAGAAGAGTAGGGATGATAATGCTTCAAAGACTTCATGAGAAAAACGTAAATATGGTTTTTGATAACTATGAATCATCAAATCACCAATTAATTTATTCATAATTGATTTATTATTATCTCCTAATACTTTTACTACATTTTCAGGAAGATCTTTCTTTTGTAAGATACCTACACTCATAGCATCTTCAATATCTTTTCCAATATAAGAAATAACATCTGAAATACGAACCACACATCCTTCTAAAGTCATTGGTTTTAATTCAAGACTGGCATTTTCTTTATGCCAACAATCATGATACTCTTGTAAGAATTGTTTTTTTGTTTTTTTACGATCTGGTTCATATTTTTTAGAAAGCATTTCACCATTATGACACAAAATAGCATCTAAGACTTGTAAAGAAACATTATAGCCTTTCCCATTTCTTTCTAAATAAAGAATATTTCGTACACTATTAGCATTATGACAAAAATATCCAAAACCTTTTTCTTGTAGTTTTTCATTCAACGCTCTTTCTCCTACATGACCATAAGGAGCATGTCCTAAATCATGTCCTAAAGCAGCCGCTTCAATTAAATCTAAATTTAAATTCAAACCTTTTCCTATTTGTCTGGCAATACGCGAAACCCATTGAACATGGATTGAACGTTTAGAAATATGAGCACTTTGAAAAAATGAAAGAGCCTGTGTTTTATCTGTGTAACGTTGATAAGATTTACAATATAAAATACGATCAATATCTTCTTCAAAAGGCCAACGAATATCAAACTCTTCATGTTCACTTTCTTCTTTTCTTAATTTTTGGCATTCACTTGTTTTACAAGCATATGGAGAAAGTGTTCGATCATATTCTTTTGTTCTCTTTATAGTATTTTTTATAATTTTTTCTTCTTCTTTCATACTTGTCACCTATTTCATTATATACTTTTTTCAAAAGAGATGCTCCAACAATGTTTTAAAAGCAATTAAAATCAAAACAATGCCCCCAAAAATAAGTGCCTTATTTTGAAACTTATTGTTTAAATAACGTCCAATTTGTAAAGCAAACAAACATAATAGAAAAGTAATAATTCCTATAATCAATAAAGCTTGATAAATAGCTACTTCTAAAAAAGCAAAAGTCATACCAATAGCAAAAGCATCAATACTTGTTGCAAAAGCAAGAATTGTTAAATCTAATAATTTAAAATTATAATTTGTTTCTTCTTCACTAAAAGCATCTTTTAACATATTGATGCCAACAATCATTAAAAAGATAAAAGCGATATAATGATCATAGGCTTGTATCTTTTTTGAAAATACACATCCTAAATGATATCCCAAAAAAGGCATCAATGCCTGAAAAAAGCCAAAATAAAAAGCAATGAAGCTTTGTTTCTTAATATTTCCTTTTGGCATAGAAATACCATACATCATCGAAACAGTAAAAGCATCCATCGCTAATGAAATTGAAATAACAACAAGTTCAAATAATGACACATTATCTCTCTCCTTTGAGTAATACCTCACTACATTTCAAACCATCAATTGCACTTGACATAATACCTCCAGCATATCCAGCACCTTCGCCAATTGGATAAATCCCTTTAATATTACTTTCCATATTTTCATCTCGATAAAAACGGATTGGTGCAGAACTTCTTGATTCTACTCCGAGTAATGTGGCATCACTTGTAAATCCATTAATCTTATTATTCATTAAAAGAAGTCCTTCTTTTAAATTTATATTCAAGGTTTCAGGAAGTAATGCATTGAGATTAGCATTTTTAACTCTTTTTAAACTTGTTTCAATATTTTCAATACCTTCTTTATTTTCTAAATAATCTTCTACTTTTTGAACTGGAATTGAATAATCACTTCCTCCTAGTTCAAAAGCTTTTTCTTCTAATTTTCTTTGAAAATACATTCCTGCAAGCGGATGTGAACTACCAAAATCATCCGGTGTCACATTGACTAAGATAGCACTATTAGCGTATTTATTATCACGTTTATAATTAGACATCCCGTTAACAACCAGTCTTTTTTCTTCACTGGCTGCATTCATGACATAACCACCAGGACACATACAGAAAGTATAGACTCCTCTTTTTTGACTTGTATGCACCGCCAATTTATAATCAGCCGCTTTTAATGCAGGATGATTATAGAATTTTCCATATTGGCTTTTATTAATAAATTCTTGACTGTGTTCAATACGCATTCCTACTGCAAAAGCTTTTTGAGAAATTTCTAATTGTTTTTGATAAAGCATTTCATATGTTTTTCTCGCACTATGACCAATAGCCAATACCAGTTGATCTACTTTTTCTTTATATGTTCCTTCATTATTTTCTAAAACAACTTCTTTTAATTGATTATCTTCAATAATGATATCTACTAATTTTGTTTCAAAACGAACATCTCCACATTTTTCAATATCTTTTCTGATATTTTTAACCACATTAATTAAAACATCTGTTCCTAAATGTGGTTTATTTAAATAAAGAATATCTTCACTTGCACCATGTTCATAAAAAGTATTCAATACAAATTGTTTACGATAATCCTTAATACCTGTCGTCAACTTTCCATCAGAGAACGTTCCTGCTCCTCCTTCTCCAAATTGAACATTACTTTGAGTATTTAACTTACCTGTTTCTAAATAAGTATCGATATCTTTTTTTCTTTCATCAACACATTTACCTTGTTCAATCAAGATTACCTTTTGCCCACTACGCGCTAAATTATAGGCACAAAATAATCCTGCTGGCCCACTTCCAACAACCATGATTGTTTGATTATTTGGTGTTAACTTGTCATAATGATATTCTTTAACTTTACTTACTTGTTTACTATGTGTTTTTAATAATCGATCTTCATCAACATATTCAAAAGTAAAACCCATATTAAAATATACTTTATTCTTCCTTCTTGCATCGACTGCTTTTTTAGCAATCTTTACATTCTTTACTTGTGATTTTCTTATATTTAATGTATTCGCAATAACTTTAGCGTAATCTTTTTCATCTAAAGAAACTGCAATATTACTTACTTTTAACATACCTTCTCCTATCTCTTTATTTTCCAATATCCTTTTTTGTTATTTCCAACTCTTTCAATAATTCCTAAATCCTTTAACTTTTTAATATTATTTGAAATACTCTTTCTACTCATTTTCATAATATTTGCAAGTTCGGTAATTGTATATCCAGGATCATCATATAGGGATTCTAGTATCTTATTCATTGTATCGTTCACCCTATTAGTCACCTTTGAAAAGTTATCAATCACCAATTTTTGAGGTGCATCAAATTCAATCATAATATCCGTAGGATTAATATAATATTTTGGCATTGGTAAATCATTTTCTATACAGGAATCAAATATTTTTTCTATACCTCTTCCCCATGACTCAATATGTCCTGCTAAATAGAAAACATGCGCAATATTAGGATTATAGGGCTTAGAGCCATGTTTTTGATAAAGAGTTTCTTCTATCCAATGATCTGGAAGCTTTCCAACATTTGTAATATAGAGCTTATCTTTATAAACACTTATTTGTATTGGTACACCAGATTCATATTGTTTATGAACAATAGCATTTAATATAGCTTCACTTACAAAGTATTCTTCAACTCTTTGAAGTCCATCATATGAAATCTTAGCTTTCATATATTTAAAGAAAATAAGTTCTATAACTTTATCAATTTGTTCAAAAAGTGATCCTCTTACTTCATCTTGATAAATTAAATCAGCATCTGTTTCAAAAAATCCTACTTTTATAAAAGCACCTGTAAAATATCTCTCTGGATCTTTTGAAAACAAAAGTAAGGCAGCATTTGTAAGATAACCATTATTTATCAAATGAAGTTTATCTAATAATGTTTCCGTATCTTCTTCTAAAATCGTATCATCTATTCTTTTTTTACGAATTGCAAGTTCTTTAAACTTTTGAATAGCGTTTTGATCTAAATCTTCTATTTTTACTAATGGGTATGGAACGTTATCCCAAGTTGCTCCTCTTTTACGTAAAATAAAACTTTCTAATTCAATACCTGCCAACTTTTGTGATGTACTCCCACTTCTAAAATAATAGTTTCCTTTACAAGATATAGCTATTGGATAAGACGGAACATCTATTTCTATATATTCCAAATTATTTTCTTTACATAAATTAACTCCCTTTTTACAAAAATGTGTCTGATGCATACTAACTCATAATTATACGAAACACCACGCTTTTATTCATTTTCTATTCATTTTTACTCTAAGTTATCATGCAATTTATTAGATTGGAATTTTTGAAAGAGCCAGCACCTTGAATGGGCTGACTCTTTCAATGTCACTT